>Ga0114921_10001278_pt1 | contig 11496 bp, 9 predicted proteins | sample BentaG_FD_87016 | JGI IMG/M metagenome (GOLD analysis project Ga0114921, IMG submission 87016) | Deep subsurface microbial communities from South Atlantic Ocean to uncover new lineages of life (NeLLi) - Benguela_00093 metaG | ecosystem: Environmental > Aquatic > Marine > Oceanic > Sediment ...
CCCCGGAACCGACCATGACGGTGATCAGGCCGAGTTGGCTGACGGTGCCGAACGCCAGGATCAGCTTCAGGTCGTACTCACGGATGGCGCGCCAGCCCGCCAGCACCATCGTCAGCAGGCCCAGCGTCACTACGGTCGGCCGCCATTCTGGGGAGTCGGCGAAACCCGGCGTCATCCGTGCGATCAGGTAGACGCCTGCCTTGACCATCGCCGCTGCGTGCAGGTAGGCGCTCACCGGGGTCGGCGCGGCCATCGCGCCGGGCAGCCAGAAGTGCATCGGCACGATCGCCGATTTCGACAGCGCACCCACCAGTATCAACACCACCGCCACCGAGGCGGCCAGGCTGGTCGGCGGGTTGGCGATCAGCTCGGACAGTAGATAGGTCCCCGCGATGTTGCCCAGCACGATGATGCCGACCAGCATCGCCAGACCACCGAACGTCGTCACCAACAGCGCCTGCGTCGCGGCCCGGCGACTCGTCGCTCGTTCGGCGTAGTGCCCGACCAGCAGGAACGACAAGACCGTAGTGATCTCCCAGAACACATAGAGCACCAACATGTTGTCGCTGGTGACCAGGCCGAACATCGCGCCGGAGAACGCGACGAGTTCGGCGGCGAAGCTGGGGAGCCGCTTCTCCTTGTGACCGTCGCAGTGGTGGAAGTATTCGGCGCAGTAGAACAGCACCAGCGCGCCGACGCCGAGCACCAGCAGGCTCATGATGGCCGCGAGCAAATCGAAGCGCAGCGCGATGTCCATCGACAGCCCGGGCACCCACGGCACATTCACGGTCTGCGCCTGATCCTCGCCGGGCCAATTCAGCGCCACCCAGACAAGCGAGACCAGCGGTACCAGGGCCAGGGGATAGAAGGCTGTCCGCCCCCAGCGGTGCACCAGCAGCGGAGCCAACAGGGTGGCGACTGCATGGGCAGCGAGGATGGCGAGCATGGCTCCGTCTCGTCGGGGTCGGCAGCGCCGCCCTAGTCTAGGGCAGCTTCGTCGGCGGTCGCGCCCCGATGGTGCTGCGGGTGGCTCGCAGCAGGCGAAGGCTGGGCCCGCGCGTAGTGGGCGCTCAGATCGTCAGAAAGAGGATCCGGGCGATCTCACCGCACACCAGCCGCTGGTGGCGGCAAGCGAGCTCAGTGTGAGGCGGAGAACTCTCGAAGCGACTCGACCTGTTTGGCATCGAGGGACGGCCGCACCGCCTCGCGTGCGGTGGCGACATCGGCGCCGGTGACGTCGGCGGCGTCGATCGAGCGTCGCATCGCCGTCAGCGCGGCCTCGCGCAGGAGCGCCACGCAGTCCGCGGCGCTGTAGCCGTCGAGATCGCGAGCCAAGGTGTCGAGGTCGACGGCGTCGGGGCCCTCTGAGACCAAAGGCACTGATTTTCCCGCGGCACCGAGAATCTGGCTGCGGGCATCGGCATCGGGCGGTTCGACAAACACCAGCTTCTCCAGCCGGCCCGGCCGCAACAACGCCGGATCGATGAGATCCGGGCGGTTCGTCGCGCCCAGCACCACCACGTCATGCAGCGGTTCGATGCCGTCGAGCTCGGTCAGCAATGCGGCCACCACCCGGTCGGTCACCCCGGAATCGAAGCTCTGCCCGCGCCGGGGCGCCAGCGCGTCGAGCTCGTCGAGGAAAACCAACGAGGGCGCTGAATCCCTGGCACGGCTGAATAATTCGCGCACTGCCTTTTCCGATGAGCCGACCCACTTGTCCATCAGTTCGGCGCCCTTGACCACGTGCACGCTCAGGCGGCCCGAGCTGGCGAGCGCTCGCACCACATACGTCTTGCCGCATCCGGGCGGGCCGTAGAGCAGCACACCCCGAGGCGGCTGCACGCCGAGGCGCTGGAACGTTTCGGGATGCTGCAGCGGCCATAACACCGCCTCGGTGAGCGCCCGCTTGGTGTCGACCATGTCCCCGACGTCGTCGAGCGTCACCGAACCGAGAGCCAACTCTTCTGTGGCGGAACGCGACAACGGCCGGATGACGCTCAGCGCGCCCGTCAGATCCTGCTGTGTGAGTTCAGGTGCAGCACCGTCCTGGCTGGCCCTCGCCGCGGCCCGCAGCGCACCCTCGCGCACCAGTGCGGCCAGGTCGGCAACAACGAAACCTGGTGTACGATTGGATATTTCGGCTAGATCTAGATCCTTTCCGGGTACGCCGCGAAGGAGTACTTCGAGCAACTGCGTGCGCGTGTTGCCGTCGGGAAGGCTCAGTCCGAGCTCCCGGTCGCACAGATCCGGCGCCCGCAGGCGCATGTCGAGGTTGTCGGGAACAGCGGAGGTGGCAATGAACGCGACACCTTTGGCGGCGACAGCCTTTCGGAGCTCCGCCAGGATCAGCCCCGCGACCGGTTCGGCGGTCGCGGGAAGGAGCGCGTCGACGTCGGTGATCAGGAGTATGCCGCCGCCATCGTTCGGAGATCCGGCGGTCGCGACCGCGTCGGCTACCGTCGAGAGCCTGTCATTGGCTGCCAGCGAACCGATCTCAGGTCCATCCAACTCAACGAGCCGCCGACCGACGCATACTGCCCGTACCATCGTGGCCTTGCCGACGCCGGCCGGGCCGGAAACCAGAACGCCGAGACTTGCTGTTGCCCCCAATGTTTCGAGCAGTTCGGGCTCATCGAGAGCCAGCTTGAGCCACTCTGTCAGCTTGCCTGCCTGGACATGGGCCCCCTTGAGATCGTCGAATGCCACAGTCGGCGTCGTCGGGAGAGCGGCTGGCCGCTCGGCGCGAGTGGCAGCAGAATCCTGGACAACAGAATCTGGGCCGACGGCACCCGGGCCGCTGACTTTCGGACCGTAGGGCACCGATACGCCCCAGCTGACCAGCGAATTGGGTTGTACGCTCACGGGTCCGACCGGATCCACGCCCGTCACGGTCAGCAGCTCGGATGTCCAGGTGATACCGACCGAGGATGCCAGCGCGGCGCTGGCCGCCGAATTCGACGTGCCCGGCCCAAGGTCGCGGGGCAGCAGCGAGACCGTGTCGCCGACCGTCATCACCTTGCCCAACAGTGCCTGCCGCAAAGTAGCTGCGGTGATCGACTGGGTGGCCAGCCTGGAGCCGCTGAGCGTGACGGAGCGGGCGCCACAAACGCTGACCGGCGTGACGAGTACTGACGCGTCCTCGCGCAGACCGGCGTTCGACAGCGTGACGTCGTCGAACAGTGCGCTACCGGTCGGTGTCCCGGCGGGAGCGACACCGACTACGGCGGCGGTTGTCCGCGCTCCGGTCAGAGACACGGCGTCCCATTCCCGGATCCCGAGCGCGGCAATGGCTTCCGGATGGAGACGGATTACGCCGCGCCGGTTGTCCAGCGCAGAGGTGTTGAGCCGAGCGGTGAGCGTGAGGTGTGTGCCGGGAGACACGTCAGCCCCTCGGTGGCCTACGCAGCCCCAGGCGCATCATCGACCGACTATGTGGCTGGGCGCGACGGATGGCCCGCCGCGCGGCGCGTTGCTGGCGCGGCTTGTCGTCCCAGACCTCGGGGTGCGCGGCAAGGAATCGCCGGGTGCGGATGGCGAACGGGATGTGCACGACGTAGGCCACGATGATCACCAGGATCACCAGGTAGCCGTACAGGATCGCGGCGGCCACGCCGATGGCCAGCAGTGCCAGTAGTGGCGCGACCATGCTGGGCGGCACCGCGAAGGTGTGAATCTTGCGCATCGGCAGGGTGCTGACCACCAACAGCGAGAGGGTGATCATCCAGATCACGACGGCCGGCTCTGAGGTCCACCAGCCGTCGCCGAACTGCATTTTTGCCGCCAGTGGCCCGATCGCCCCGATCGCCCCTGCGGGGGCGGGCATGCCGACGAAGTACTTCTTCTCGTAGTCGGGTTTGTCGAGGTCGAGCATCGCGTTGAAGCGCGCCAACCGCAGCACGATGCACACCGCGTAGAGCAGCACCACGATCCAGCCGATGCGTGACGTGGACAGCAGCGTGCCGTACACGATGAAAGCCGGTGCAACACCGAAGTTCACGGCGTCGGCGAGCGAGTCGATCTCCGCGCCCATGCGCGAGCTCACTTTGAGCGCGCGGGCCACTCGACCATCGAGCGCGTCCAGGATCGCCGCGATCGCCAGGAATGCCATCGCCTCTGTGGATCGGCCCTCGAGCGCGAATTTGACTGAGCTCAGACCGAAGCAGATTGCGGCGACCGTCATCGCGCTGGGCAGGATTCGGACGCTCATGACCGGCGTTTTGATGCGGTGTTTGCGGGGTTTGATCATGACAGCTCGGCCAGCACGGTCTCGCCGGCCAGAGCCCGCTGCCCGACCTCAACCAGGATGTTGGACCCCGCGGGCAGGTAGGTGTCCAGTCGCGAGCCGTACCGGATCAGACCGTAGGTGTCGCCGATGCCGATGCTGTCGCCGCGTTTGACGTCGCAGACGATCCGGCGCGCGAGCAGGCCGGCGATCTGCACCGCGACGACCTCGGCCCCCTCAGGGGAACGGATCACGACGCTGTTGCGCTCGTTGTCTGCACTGGCCGACGCCAGATCGGCGGAGACGAACAGGCCGGGGCGGTGCGCCACGGCAGTGACTTCACCACCGATCGGCGCTCGTTGGACGTGAGCGTCCAGTAGGGACAGGAAGATGCTGATGCGCGGCACCGGCGTCGCGGCAAGACCGAGTTCACTCGGTGGTATCTCTTCGTCGACCAGGCAGATGAGCCCGTCGGCCGGTGCGACCACCAGGCCCGGGCGGGTCGGAGGCCGGCGCGGCGGGTGACGAAAGAATGCGGCGTTGGCTGCCGTGGAGGCGAGTCCGGCGCGGCGCAGCCAGCGGTTCCGACGCCCCGCCAGTGCGACCGCCAGGCTCACGCCGACGAACGGCAAGCCTTCGGGGTGCATCGGGGGCACGGTGGAACGAACCAGGGTTACCAGCTGCGCTGGGCCTGTTTTGAGGTCGGGGCGTCTGGCCATCGTGCAGCGATTCTACGGTGCAGCCGTTGGCGAGCGCTGGCACGCGGAGAAACTAGCGCAGGTCCCACACCTGCACAGGCTGGCCGGCAGCAACCTCGACGGTGTCCTCGGCGAGTTCGAGCAGACAGTTCGCCGAGGCCAGCCAACGCAGATGATGCGAGGCCGGAGGCCCGTAGCTGGTGACCGTGGCTGTGGCTGGGCCGTCTTCCAGCACGCCGCGACGAAACTGTCGCTTGCCGCGTGGCGAAGTGAGATTCTCGGCCAGTATCGCGGTGCGCCGCGGCCGGTCGGGGTTCGGCAGCCCCATGGCGGCACGCAGCGCCGGCCGGACGAACACCTCGAAGGACACCAGCGCACTGACCGGGTTGCCGGGCAGCGTGACAATGGGCGTCCTGGCAATGGGCGTTGCGGTAGCGTCCTCTCCTTTGGCGTCCCCAAAAGTCCCAGCGCCCTGCGGCATTCCGGGCTGCATCGCGACTTTGACGAACTCGACGGTTCCCGACAATGCGTCCTTGACCACCTCATAGGCCCCCGCGCTGACACCGCCGGTGGTGATGATCAGGTCGACCCGGTCATCGCTACAGTCAGTCCAGCCGCGCAGTGTCTCGCGGAACACGTCGACGTCGTCACCGGTCATCGGCGCTGCCACCACTTCGCCGCCCGCCTCGCGTACCGCGGCCGCCAGCATCACCGCGTTGGACTCGTAGATCTGACCCGGCTCTAGCGGCTTACCCGGTGCCACCAACTCGGTTCCGGTCGACATCACCAGCACCCGTTGGCGCGGTACCACGCTCAGCTCGGCCAATCCGAGTGCGGCCGCCAGGCCCAGCACGGCGGGCGTGACCACCTGACCGGTCCGTAACACCGTCGCACCCGAGGTGACGTCCTCGCCCGCCCGGCGGATGTGTTGGCCCGGCCGGACGCTCGCGCGGATGGTGACGGTGTCGATCGCGCCGTCGGTGGCCTCTACGGGCACCACCGCCGTTGCCCCCGCGGGCAGCGGCGCACCGGTCATGATGCGCTGCGCGGTACCGGCGGTGATAGTCGTGAGGTCCGTGCGGCCGGCCGGAATGTCCTCGGTGACGGGAAGACGCACGGGGGTGTCCTTGGACGCCGTCGCGATGTCGTCGACGATGACGGCGTATCCGTCCATCGCGGAGTTGTCGAAACCGGGCAGCGACAACGGTGCGACCACATCCTCGGCGAGAACGAGGCCCAACGCTGCGGTGCTGTGGGTGACCGGCAGTGTCATCGGCGGTCGTGCGGAGATCAGGGCGGCAACCAGCTGCCGATGATCATCGACGGAGCGCATCACACTGAGGATTTCACGTTGGGAACTTCACGCCGGTCAGGTCCTCGGACACCGTCCACAAACGTTGCTGCACCGCGGCGTCGTGTGACTTGCCGGTGGATTGCACCACCACCGGGTGGCCTACCAACTCGCGGAAGCCCGAAGGCCCGAAGTACTGGCCGCGCCTCGCTGCAGGATCGGTCGCGGCCCGCAGCGTCGCAAGCGCGCCGATCGGCGGGCTGTTGGTGACCAGTCCGGCGAGCAGATGGAAGCCGGGCAGTCCGGAGCCGGGGACATGGCGCATGAGCTCAGTGTTCGAAATGCCAGGATGGGCGGCGACGGCAATGGTCTTCGCGCCGCCGGCCAACAGCCTGCGGTCTAGCTCGTAGGTGAACATGAGATTCGCGAGCTTGGATTGACCGTAAGCGGCGACGCGGTTGTAGCTGCGGTCGGATTGCAGATCGTCGAAATGAATGTCGGCCAGGATGTTGTGGGCGATGCTGGCCACGGTAACCACTCGCGAACCCTCGACGCCGAGTAGTCGATCCAGCAGCAGACCGGTCAGCGCAAAGTGGCCGAGATGGTTGGTGCCGAACTGCAATTCGAAGCCGTCGGCGGTGCTCTGCTTCGGCGGGTACATGACCCCGGCGTTGTTGATCAGCAGGTCGATCCGCGGGTACGTCGCACGCATCGCCTCCGCAGCAGCGCGCACGCTGGCCAGGGACGACAGGTCGAGTTCCTGTACGGCGAGATCGGCGCCCGGATGGCCACGGGCGATCTCGTCGACGGCCTGCTTGCCCTTGCCGAGGTCGCGCACCGCCACCACGACGTGGGCGCCGTTGGCGGCCAGCACGGACGCGGCTTCGTATCCGATCCCGGAGTTGGCTCCGGTGACGACGGCCACGCGGCCGGATTGATCGGGTACATCGGCTGTCGTCCACTTAGCGCTCATGAGTTCAACATACGTCGGCGCGCATAGGTCATGCTCGACACATGGATCTCGATGAACCGACGCATCGCCCGAGCCCCAAGGCACCGATGGTGTGGGCACTCGGGGCGGCAATCCCGTGGCTGTTCTTGGTGGTGGCGCAGGCGGTGTGGTTCGCCGTCGACCCGCGTCCGACCTGGCTGCATGTGTTGGCGCTGCTCGGCACGGTACTCGGAATCGTGGTGTTCGTGGTGGTGGTCCCATTGTGGCGGTACCGCGTGCACCGGTGGGACGTCGATCCCACCGCGGTGTATACCCGATCGGGTTGGCTGACCCAAGAGCGACGGATCGCCCCGATCTCGCGGGTTCAGACCGTGGACACGCATCGGGGTCCGCTTGATCGGGTCTTCGGGTTGGCCAACGTGACGGTGACGACGGCCTCGTCGGCCGGCGCGGTGCGCATTGTTGCGCTGGACGCCGACGTCGCCGACCGGGTGGTGAGCCGGCTCACCGACATCGCCGCACTCGGGGGCGAGGACGCCACATGACTCAGGCGGCAGGGCCCGATTGGCTCGGGGGTCAGGAATGGATACGCCTGAGTCCCCGAATGCTCCTCGTGCATCCGGTGCATGAGGTGCTGCGCCAGATTCCGGTCCTGATCGGGTCGCTGGTGCTCGGGTCCGCGACCGGCAACCCGGTCTGGGCGGTGGTCGGCGTCGGCCTCATCGTGGGCTACGGGCTGGCGCGATGGTTCACCACGACCTACCGCATCGGCTCCGAGGAGGTGCAGTTGCGCAGCGGCGTCCTGCAGCGAAAGGTGCTCTCCGTACCACGCAACAGGATTCGTTCGGTGTCTACGGACGCACGGCTGCTGCACCGGGTGCTCGGCCTGACGGTGCTGCGGGTGAGCACTGGGCAGGAAGCCGCCGGGGACACGTCCTTCGCGCTGGATGCGGTGCCCGCACGGGAGGTGCCGGCGCTGCGGGCCACCCTGTTGGCCGAATCGCCGGCTCACATCGGCCCGGCGGGTATCGGCCCCGCCGGCACATCAGGCCGGGTGCTGGCCCGCTGGCAGCTGTCCTGGCTGCGCTACAGTCCGCTGACCTTCACCGGGCTGCTGATGATCGCGGGGACATTCGGCGTGCTCTCCCAGGCGGGAGTGCTTGCCGCCCTTCGGGACTCCCGCGCCGTTCGGGCGGGTACCGGATTGTTCGAGGCGATGGGCGCGGTCGGCAGCTTCCTGGTCGGTGCGGCGGTGATACTCACCGCCTCGGTGGCGCTCTCGGTGTCGCAGTCACTTCTGACCTACGCCAACCTGGAGCTGCGGCGTGACGCCGACCTGCTACATCTGTCGAATGGTCTGCTGCGCGTTCGGGAGAGCACTTTCGACATGCGCCGGCTGCGCGGCGGCTCGCTGCGCGAACCGCTGCTGGTACGCCTCTTCGGCGGCGCGCGACTGGACGCCGTGATGACCGGCGTCGCCGGGGTGGGGGAGGCGTCACAACTTCTTCCACCGTGCCCGCGGCGTACCGCCGAGTCGGTGCTGGCCGACCTCATCTCCGAACCGGACGCGGTCACCGGCGCGGTGACGCCGCATGGATCGGTGGCCACCCGTCGGCGCTGGAACAGGGCGATGGCGTTACCTGCTGTGGTGGCCCTCGTGCTGGTGGTCCTGACCGCTACCGTGGGTGCGCCCGCCTGGACGTGGCCGGCGCTGGCGGTGCTGGTGCTGTTCAGCGCTTTTCTGGCCGTCGATCGGTCCCGGTCGCTCGGGCATCGGGTGGGCGGCGGCTGGCTGGTGGCCCGGGCGGGCAGCCTGGTGCGGCGCCGCGACTGCGTGTCCGCCGCCGGCATCGTCGGGTGGACGGTGCGCCAGACGGTGCTGCAACGCAGGGCCGGGGTGGCCACGTTGATCGCCGCGACCGCGGCCGGGGTGAAGCGCTACGAGGTCATCGACGTGCCCGCTGACCTGGCCTGGTCGATGGCAGCGGTGACGTCCCCGTGGGTAGGTGCTACCCGGTGGGCCCGGAACCAACCCGATTTCCAGTTGCGCTCCCCGTAACGCGGTTTACTGTCGCACCATGGCTATCGGTGGCGTGCTCTTCGACATCGATGGCGTGCTGGTGACCTCGTGGGAACCGATTCCCGGCGCGGCCGAGACGCTGCGCACGTTGGCCGACAACCAGGTCGCCTGCGCTTACCTGACCAACACGACCACCCGAACCCGCGGACAGATCGCCCAACTGCTGACCGACGCCGGGATGAACGTCAGCGCCGACGAGGTGATCACCGCCGCGGTGCTGACGGCGGACTATGTCCGCAGTCGCTACCCGGATGCCCGGTGCTTCTTGGTCAACAGTGGCCAAATCGCCGAGGACATGCCCGGGATCGATCTGGTGTGCTCCAGCGAGTTCACCGGGCAGCGCGCGCCGGAGACCCCCGACGTGGTGCTGCTCGGTGGTGCCGGGCCGGCGTTCAGCCACCTCACCCTGTCCTGGGTCTACGACTGGATGGCTCAAGGGGTTCCCGTGGTGGCCATGCACCGCAGTACCGCGTGGACCACCGCCGACGGTCTGCGCATCGACACCGGCATGTACCTGATCGGGATGGAGCAGACCTCAGGGCGCCACGTCACCGCTGTCGGCAAGCCGGCGCCTGAGGGCTTCCTGTCCGCCGCTGGGCGGCTCGGCGTCGACCCCGACGAGATGCACATGGTAGGCGATGACCTCAATAACGACGTGCTCGCCGCCCAGGTGGTCGGAATGACCGGAGTGCTGGTGCGTACCGGCAAGTTCCGTCAGGACACCCTGGACCGTTGGGCCGCAGATGAATTCGCGATGCAACCCAATTACGTCATCGACTCGGTGAGCGATCTTCCGGAGCTGCTGGGGTGTTAGCGGATTCGGCGTGGTTGTCAACTCTCAGCGACGAGAACCACGCCGAAATCATCGAAGTGGTCAGCCCGGAAATCCCAGGAATTGGCTATTCAGACGAAAGCCGTTGCTGTTGAAGCTCATTGGGCAGTCATGCCGGTGACCGATGGTCGGCTAGATCTGCAAGCGCGACAGGAACGGTTCGCTGATGTCGACATCGCATGTGAGGGCCGCCTCGATACTGGCGGCGACACCGGACGCCAGCGTATCCACCGACATGCTCGGAGCGCCCAGGTTACGGTCGAGGGCGGCGACCTCGGGCAGATACGGCAGATGCAACCAGCCCGCCCGGATCGGTAAGTCATTGACGGCGATGTGGTGGAGCATTCCGTACATCAAGTGGTTGCACACAAAAGTGCCGGCAGCATCGGATAAGTCGGCCGGGACCCCGGCGCGGCGCATCGCGACCACCATGGCGCGGTTAGGAGTGGTGGCCCAGTAGGCGACCGGACCGTCGGGCGCGGTGGGTTCACCGCCCAACACCTTGCCGGCGGTGTCGGCCACGCCGTACCGCGCGCAGTCGTTGAGGTTTTGCGCCAACCGTTCAACGGTGATCATGGCGCGGCCACCGAACTCCCCGAGCATGATCAACAGGTCGGGACTTTCCTCTTCCACCGCGTGCACGGTGGCCTCGATGGACTCGAAGTAGGCGCCCGGAACGATCCGAGCTACCACCGAAGCCCCGGCAATGACGTTGCCGTCCACAGCTTCAGCGGCCCGTTGGGCAGGGTTAGTCGGTGTATCCGCGTAGGGTCCAAAACCGGTGACCAGCACCTTCGACATTCTTTAGCCTCACTCCGAGTACTTCCGGGCCAGCGTACGCGTGGCCTCGATCCGGGCCTTGAGCTGATCTGTGGTGGCCGCGGCGATAGGGGGACCGCCACAAATTCGTCGCAGCTCGTTGTGAATCCAACCGTGCGATCTGCCGGTGCGGTGGTGGGCCACCGCCACCAGCGTGTTGAGCTCGCGACGCAACTCGCGCAACTGGCCGTGCGTCGACGGTCGCGGTGCCTCATTGCCGGCAGTCCGCTTGGTGAGCTGCGCGTTTTGCCTGCGCCGCAATAGGTCTCGCATTGCCGCGGCATCCAGTAGACCGGGAATGCCGAGGTAGTCGGCCTCCTCGTCGCTGCCCGCGGGTGTGGCGGTGCCGAACGACGAACCGTCGAAGATGACCTGATCGAGTTCGGCCTCGGCCCCGAGGTATTCGATCCCGGTGTCCTTGTCGTCAGGCTCGTCGCGCTTCTGCTCGGCCAGTTCGGCGTCGAGTGGGTCCTCGAGCGTCTCCCGGTGCGGCTTGCCGAGGATGTGATTGTGCTGGGCCTCCATCTCGCTGGCGAGTAGCAGCAGGTTGGGCACCGAGGGCAGGAAGATGCTGGCGGATTCACCGGGCCGGCGCGATCGCA
>Ga0114921_10001279_pt1 | contig 11493 bp, 9 predicted proteins | sample BentaG_FD_87016 | JGI IMG/M metagenome (GOLD analysis project Ga0114921, IMG submission 87016) | Deep subsurface microbial communities from South Atlantic Ocean to uncover new lineages of life (NeLLi) - Benguela_00093 metaG | ecosystem: Environmental > Aquatic > Marine > Oceanic > Sediment ...
CCACCAGGCAGGCGCTGCTGACCGGACGCAACCACCACTCGGTGGGCATGGGTGCGATCACCGAGATGGCCACCTCGGCGCCGGGGAACAACAGCATCAGGCCAAGGAGAAAGCACCGCTGGCCGAAACCCTGAAACTCAATGGGTATTCAACCGCGCAGTTCGGAAAGTGCCATGAGGTGCCCGGGTGGGAGGTGACGCCGGTCGGGCCATTCCATCAGTGGCCCACCGGTTCAGGCTTCGAGTACTTCTACGGATTCGTCGGCGGAGAAGCCAACCAGTACTACCCCGGCCTCTATGAAGGCACCACCCCGGTAGAGCCCCCCAAGTCACCCGAAGACGGCTACACGCTCACCGAAGATCTGGCCGACCGAGCCATCACGTGGGTGCGCCAGCAGAAGGCGCTGATGCCGGACAAGCCGTTCTTCATGTACTGGGCACCGGGCGCCACCCACGCGCCCCACCATGTCAGCAAGGAATGGTCGGACAAGTACGAGGGCAAGTTCGATGAAGGCTGGGATGTACTGCGCGAGAAGATAATCGTTGAGCAGAAGAAGCTCGGCGTGCTACCCGAGGACGCCGAGCTCACCACACGCCACGACGAGATACCGGCCTGGGAGGACATGCCTGAGGACCTCAAGCCGGTGCTGGCCAGGCAGATGGAGATCTATGCCGGCTTCCTCGAGCAGACCGACCACGAGATCGGCCGGATCGTGGACGCGATCGACGATCTCGGGGTGCTCGACGACACGCTGATCTACGTCATCATCGGCGACAACGGCGCGTGGGCCGAAGGCACGCTCAACGGCTGCTTCAACGAGATGACCACGCTCAACGGCATGCCTGGCATCGAGACCCCCGAGTTCCTCCTGTCCAAGATCGATGACTTCGGCACCCCCGACGCCTACAACCACTACGCAGTCGGCTGGGCCCACGCTTTGTGCGCGCCGTATCAGTGGACCAAGCAGGTGGCCTCGCACTGGGGCGGCACCCGCAACGGCACGATCGTGCACTGGCCCAACGGGTTTGCCGACAAGGGCGGCCTGCGCAACCAGTTCCATCACGTCATCGACGTGGCGCCGACCATCCTGGAAGCCGCCGGGCTGCCCGCTCCCACGTCGGTGAACGGCATCAGCCAGGCGCCGTTGGAGGGGGTGAGCATGCTTGCCAGCCTGCGCGACGCAGCGGCGCCGGAGACCCACGAGGTGCAGTACTTCGAGATGATGGGCAACCGCGGCATCTACCATCAGGGCTGGACGGCATGCACGAAACACCGCACCCCGTGGAAGGCGGATACTCCGCCGCCATTCGACGACGACGTCTGGGAATTGTACGGTCCCGACGACTGGACCCAATCCCACGATCTGGCCGGCGAGAATCCGACAAAACTGGCAGAGCTGCAACGTCTCTGGCTCATCGAAGCGGTGAAGTACAACGTGGTGCCGCTGGACGATCGCGGCTTCGAACGGATCAACCCCGACATCGCCGGCCGCCCGCAACTGATCCGCGGCAACACACAGGTGCTGTTCTCCGGGATGCGCGTCAGTGAATGGTGCGTATTGACGCTGAAGAACAAGTCACACTCGGTGACCGCCAACCTCGACATCCCCGAGTCCGGGGCCAGCGGCGTCATCGTCACTCAGGGTGGTCAAGCGGGCGGCTGGACGCTGTATGCCCACGAAGGGAAGCTCAAGTACTGCTACAACTTCTTTGGCATCGACTACTACATAGTCACCGCCGATGAGCCGATTCCCGCTGGGAAACACCAGGTTCGGATGGAGTTCGCCTATGACGGCGGAGGATTGGCAAAGGGCGGCGACGTCACGCTCTTCTATGACGGCAAGGCCGTCGGCAGCGGCAGGGTCGAGCAGACCCAGCCGATGGCGTACTCCGCTGACGAGGCTTGCGATGTCGGGGCCGACACGGGGTCACCGGCCTCCCCGGACTACGGACCCACCGGCAACAAGTTCACCGGGACCATCGAATGGGTGCAACTCGACATCGGCGAGGACAGTCACGATCATCTGGTCACCGCCGAGGACCGGTTCAACATCGCGATGGCCAAGCAGTAGCGCCGATCTTGTTGCGGCCTGACATCCCTGCCGGATCTGACCGTCGGGCCTGGGGGACCTGCCCGCCGGGCTGGGCCGGGGCTGCACACTGATTCTGCGTAACGCAGTGGCGGGAATCCAGGCGGCAGATCTCCCTGGCGTTACCCAACTCAGCTGTCGACCGCGGCAGGCAGCCCAGCAACGAATGCAGCCCAGCCACTAATGCAGTGACCAGTGTTGGCCCCCGATCAGCCCTCGGCTGCTAACTGCCCACAGGCAGCAGCGATGTCACGACCCCGGGTATCACGAACCGTGCAGGACACCCCGCGCTCCCGAACCTTCCTGACGAATTCCCGTTCAACCGGTTTGGGACTGGCATCCCACTCGCTGCCAGGCGTCGGGTTGAGTGGGATCACGTTGACATGCGCTAGCGGTCCGAGGGCTCCGTGCAGACGTTTACCCAAAAGGTCCGCCCGCCAAGCCTGATCGTTGACGTCGCGGATGAGGGCGTATTCGATCGACACCCGCCGGCCGGTCACGTCGGCGTAATAGCGCGCTGCGTCGAGCGTTTCGCCGACCTTCCACCGGTTGTTGACCGGTACCAGGGTGTCTCGCAGTTCGTCGTCGGGCGCGTGCAACGAGAGTGCCAAAGTGACGTTGAGTCGCTCATCGGCAAGCTTGCGGATCGCCGGAGCCAACCCGACCGTCGACACGGTGACAGACCGCGCCGAGATGCCGAATCCGTTCGGGGGTGCTGCGATGATGCGACGGACCGCCGCCAATACCCGGTTGTAGTTGGCCAGCGGCTCGCCCATGCCCATGAAGACGATGTTGGACAACCGGCCGCCGCGCGCAATCTCACCGGTGTCGCGGCTGCGCAGCTCCGCACTCGCGGTCCGTACCTGTTCGAGAATCTCGGCAGTCGACAGGTTGCGCGTGAGGCCGCCCTGACCGGTTGCGCAGAACGGACAGGCCATGCCACAACCGGCCTGCGACGAGATGCACACGGTGTTACGGTCTGGGTAGCGCATCAGCACCGATTCGAACGTCGTCCCATCAACGGCGCGCCACAACACTTTTCGAGTCTCCCCGGCATCGCACTCGATCGCGCGGGCAACATCCAGCAGCCTGGGGAACAGGGCAGCGGCAACCTGCTCGCGCACCGAGGCGGGCAGGTCGGTCATCAGTCCCGGATCGGCAATCAACCGGCTGTAGTACTGATTGCCGAGTTGCTTACCGCGGAATGCCGGAAGCCCCAGCTCGGCAACAGCGGCGGCACGACCGGACTCATCGAGGTCGGCGAAATGCCGCGGCGGCTTGGCGCGACGCGGCGGATCGAAAACCAGGGGCAGGGCCGGGAGAGATCCAGACATGAACGCTCAGTATCTCATCCCCGGGTACTTCCTCCGGGCCGAAGCCTCTCAGGCCAGCAGGGAGAGCACGATCCACGTCGCCACCGCGGACGGCAGGACCGAATCGAGGCGGTCCATCAGCCCGCCGTGCCCCGGTAGCAGCGTGCCCATGTCTTTGATGCCGAGATCCCGCTTCACCTGCGATTCGACCAGGTCCCCCAGCGTCCCGGTGATGACGAGCATCAGGCCGAGCGGCACACCCACCCAGGCCGGGTTGCTGGTGAGGAACTCGACGGCAAGCACAGAGGTGGTCACGCCCAGCACGAGCGACCCCGCCAGCCCCTCCCAGGATTTCTTCGGGCTGATGGCCGGCGCCATCGGGTGCTTACCGAACAGCACCCCTGCGGTGTAGCCGCCGACGTCTGAGGCGACGACCACCAGCATCAGACAGGCCACCCGGCCCGCGCCGTCTTCGGGATAGATCAGCAGGACGCCGAAGCTGCCGAACAAAGGCACCCAGGCCGCCAGGAACACCGTCGTGGACATGTCGCGCAGGTAATTCTGCGGCGCATTGGCCAAACCGCCGGAAATCAGCCGCCAGATCATGCAAACCAGAACGGTTCCGCCGAAAGCGCCCAGCGCCCCTGCGGCGCCGAACGGCCAGGTCAGCCACACCATCGCCTGACCACCGATGATCAGCGGCACGAGCGGTATCGAGAAGCCGCCCTCGCGCAGCCGGCGCACGACTTCGAGCGTGGCCACCGCCATGGCGACGGCCACTATGGGGACCCACAGCCGCGGCGCGAACAGCAGCGTGCAGATGAGCATGGCACCGAGGGCCACCCCCACTGCGATCGCTGCAGGCAGGTTGCGCCCTGCCCGCGACGCCTTCTTGGTCGGCTTGTTCACCGGCTGTCCTGCCACGGGTGTCGATTGCTGATCGGCCATCTCAGACCTCCAGCAACTCGCCTTCTTTGTGTTTGACCAACTCGTCGACCTGGTGGGTGTACTGGTGGGTGCTCTTCTCGAGGTCTTTCTCTGCTCGGGTCACCTCGTCCTCTCCGGCGTCGCCGTCCTTCTTGATGCGGGTCAACTCTTCCATCGCCTTACGACGGATACTGCGGACCGACACCTTGGCGTCCTCGCCTTTGGATTTGGCCTGCTTGACCAGATCGCGCCGACGCTCCTCGGTCAGCTGAGGGATCGAGATATGGATCACATTGCCGTCGTTGGTTGGGTTGACCCCCAAGTCGGAGTTGCGGATGGCGTCCTCGATGCTGCGCAGCTGGTTGGCCTCGTAAGGCTTGATAACGACTAGGCGCGCTTCGGCCACGTTGATGCTGGATAGCTGCGTGATCGGGGTGGGCGAACCGTAATAGTCGATGTTGATCCGATTGAACATGCCCGGGTTGGCGCGGCCGGTGCGAACCGACGCCAAGTCGTCGCGTGCCACCGCCACAGCCTTCTCCATCTTCTCCTCGGCATCGAAGAGGGTTTCCTCGATCACGTTGTGCTCTCCCGTCCCTGTCGCTCGTCCTGAGCACATGTCGTCGCCGGCGCTCGCCGGGGCGACAGCTGTCACGTGGTGACCAGTGTTCCGATCTTCTCACCCGCGACTGCACGCGCGATATTGCCATCGATGAGCAGATTGAACACCAGGATCGGCATTCCATTGTCCATGCACAGGCTGAACGCCGTCGCGTCGGCGACTTTGAGGCCACGGTCGATGACCTCGCGGTGACTTACCGCAGTGAGCAACTCAGCGTCGGCGTGCACCCGTGGGTCGGCGGTGAACACCCCGTCTACCGCCTTGGCCATCAGGACCACGTCCGCACCGATCTCCAGCGCACGTTGCGCGGCGGTGGTGTCGGTGGAGAAGTAGGGCAGTCCCATGCCCGCTCCGAAGATGACCACACGCCCCTTCTCAAGGTGCCTTCGGGCCCGCAACGGAATATAGGGTTCGGCCACCTGACCCATCGTGATGGCGATCTGCACCCGCGTCTGGATACCTTCCTTTTCCAGGAAGTCCTGCAACGCAAGGCTGTTCATCACGGTGCCGAGCATGCCCATGTAATCCGAGCGGGTGCGTTCCATCCCCCGGTGCTGCAGTTGCGCGCCGCGGAAGAAGTTACCGCCACCGATGACGACGGCCACCTGGGCGCCACCGCGCACCACCTCGGCAATCTGGCGCGCTACCAGCGCGACCACGTCGGGATCCAGGCCGACTTGCCCGCCACCGAACATCTCACCGCCCAGCTTGAGTAGCACTCGAGAGTAGCCGGGCGTGATCAGCGACGACGATCCTGCACCGTTGGGACTGGTGGACTCCGCCATCCGACTCCTTCGCGGTACTCGCATGCAACGCCGCCCGTGGTGCCGCGGACGGATTCCTTAATCCTGCCTCATCGCGACCGCCGGACCACCTCGGGGTGTGGTTGAGGGTCCGGATGACTCAGCGGATGACTCGGCGGTTGACGATGCGGTTTATTCGGCACCCAAGTTATTGGGCACCCGAGGTGGCTGCCGCGCGATGGCCCAGCCGATGTCAGTCTCCCGCGCTCGAGTTTCAGCCTGCGATTCGCCGCCAGGGTCGAGCTTCCTCGAGTTCGAAGGCCAACTCGAGTAGCCGGGCATCCTGCCCGACGGCAGCGGAGAACATCATCCCCACCGGAAGCCCGGATTCGGATTCGGCCAGCGGCAACGAGACTGACGGCTCGCCAGTGGCATTCTGCAGCGGGGTGAACGCCACCCATTCGACGAGCCGGTCGATGATCTGTTGATAGTCAGACGTCGGATCGAGATGGCCGATGCGCGGCGTGACGTCGGCGAGCGTCGGCGTCAGCAGCACGTCGTACGTCGACGACGTCCGCGACGTGATCCGTCGCACGCGGGCCAGCCGGGCGACCGCCAAGGGCACCCGGTGCACGTTGCGGGCCGCATGGCGCTCGAGGCCCAGCGTCAGGTTGTCGAGCTTGTCGCGATCGAAACTCTCCCCGAAGGTGCGGCGACCGCCCCGGACGAGCGCGAACGCCAGAAACGACCAGTACAGCAAGAAATCTTCCATGAAGCGGTGTGGCACCGGGTTATCGATAACGGTGACCCGGTGACCGAGCTCCTCGAGCAGGGCAGCGGTCTCAAACGTCAACTCGCGCACCTCGGGGCCGGCCTCCCGGGCAACCGAGTGGGTACACACCGCAATGCGCAGCCGCTGCTTGCCGGGTCCGGTCACGTCACCGACCGGAGGCAACTTGGGATTGGCCTCCACCCGTTCCATCTCGCGGTAGAACGCGGCGGTGTCACGTACCGAGCGGGTAACCACTCCGTTGTGGACGATGCGCAGCGGCATCAGCCGCATGTCCTTATCAAGTGGAAGTCGGCCCCGCGACGGTTTGAGGCCGACCAGACCGTTGCAGGCGGCGGGAATCCGGATGGAACCGCCGCCGTCGTTGGCGTGGGCGATCGGCACCACCCCGGCGGCCACAAACGCGCCCGAACCCGATGACGAGGCACCGGCGGTGTGTTCGGTATTCCATGGATTGCGCACCGGCCCCAGCCGCGGGTGCTCCGCCGAGGCGCTGAAACCGAACTCCGAGAGCCGGGTCTTGCCCAGCGGCACCAGGCCGGTGCTGAGGTACGCGCGGGCGAAGTTACCGTCGGACTCGGCGGGTCGCGGCTCCCAGGCATCCGTCCCACTCATCGTCGGCATTCCGGCGACGGCGACGTTGTCCTTCAGGAAGGTCGGCACCCCGTCGAAGTAACCGCCGTATGCCCGGCGTTGCGTACTGCGCGCCCGGGCGTCCGCGAACGCTTCGTAGGCCAGACCATTGAGCGCGGGATTGACAGCCTCAGCGCGGTTGATCGCGGCGTCGATGATCTCGCGCGCCGACACCGTCCGGTCCTTCAGTGCGTGCACCACACCGACGGCATCGAGGTCACCCAGGGCATCCCCGGAGGATTCTTCGCCGAAGGCGTGCGTACGGTTCATAGACCGACGGTACCAAAGCGTACCGCCGGGTTTCTCCGGTGCGGCGACGGGCTAGGTCTGGCCTACCTCGAAACGAACGAACCGCGTCAGGGTCACGCCGGCTTCGTCGAGCAGCGTCTTGACCGACTTCTTGTTTTCCGACACCGACGGCTGATCCAGCAGCACGACATCCTTGTAGAAGCCGGTCACGCGGCCCTCGACGATCTTGGACAGCGCCTGCTCCGGCTTGCCCTCGTTGCGGGCGGTCTCCTCGGCGATGCGCCGCTCGTTGGCGATGACGTCTTCGGGTACCTCCTCACGTGTCAGATACTTGGCCTTCAGCGCGGCGATCTGCAGGGCAACCGTATGGGCAGTTGCCTTGGCCTTATCCGCGTCGGCGCCGGTGTACTCGACCAGGACACCGACGGCAGGCGGCAGATCGGCCGCCCGTTTGTGCAGATAGGTCTCGGTGTTGCCGTCGAAATAGGTGACGCGGCGCAGTTCCAGCTTCTCGCCGATCTTCGCCGACAGGTCGGCGATGACCTGCTCGACGGTGGCGTCCCCAATTTTGACTGCCTTGAGCGCGTCGACATCGGCCGCCTTGGATGCAGCCGCGGCTGCCACGATCTGCTCGGCAACCGCCTGGAACTCTGCATTCTTGGCGACGAAGTCGGTCTCGGAGTTGAGCTCGATGAGCGCACCGTCCCGCGCGGCCACCAGACCCTCGGCAGTTGCGCGCTCAGCGCGCTTGCCGACGTCCTTGGCGCCCTTGATGCGCAGCAACTCGACGGCCTTGTCGAAGTCGCCGTCGGATTCGACCAGCGCATTCTTCGAGTCCATCATTCCGGCCCCGGTCAGCTCCCGGAGACGCTTGACGTCGGCAGCAGTGTAGTTACCCATGGAAGCCTTTCCTTAAAAGACGAAACCCTTAGAGAACGAAACGATTCAGGAGGTCGGCCCCGGTGCAGCCTCCACCGGGGCGGCCTCGGGTGCCGCGGCTTCCGGTGCGGCCTCGGGTGCCGCGGCTTCCGGTGCGGCGGTAGCGGGTGCCGCGGTAGCGGGTGCGGCAGTCGCGGTGGCCGCGCCGGCCGTGTTGGCGCCGGCGGTGGTGGCACCGGCCAGCAACTCCTGCTCCCACTCGGCGAGCGGCTCGGCGGCCTCGGCAGCCGGCTTGTCGGCTCCAGCACCGCCACCGGAGCGCGCCTGCAGACCCTCGGCGACCGCGGAGGCCACCACCTTGGTCAGCAATGCAGCCGCCCGGATGGCGTCGTCATTGCCCGGGATCGGATAGTCGACGAGATCGGGATCGCAGTTGGTATTTAGGATCGCGATGATCGGGATGTTCAGCTTGCGAGCCTCCGCCACGGCGAGGTGCTCCTTGTTCGTGTCGACGACCCAGATGGCCGAAGGCACCTTCTGCATGTCCCGGATACCACCCAGGCTGCGCTCGAGTTTGTTCTTCTCGCGGGTCAGCATCAGGATTTCCTTCTTGGTGCGACCCTCGAAACCACCGGTCTGCTCCATGGCCTCAAGCTCCTTGAGGCGTTGCAGGCGCTTGTGCACCATGGAGAAGTTGGTGAGCATGCCACCCAGCCAGCGCTGGTTCACATAGGGCATGCCGACGCGGGTGGCCTCTTCGGCGATGGACTCCTGCGCCTGCTTCTTAGTGCCGACGAACATGACGGACCCGCCGTGCGCGACCGTCTCTTTGACGAATTCGTACGCCTTGTCGATGTAGGTCAGCGTCTGCTGCAGGTCGATGATGTAGATGCCATTGCGGTCGGTGAAGATGAACCGCTTCATCTTGGGGTTCCAGCGACGGGTCTGATGCCCGAAGTGCGCGCCGCTGTCCAGCAGCTGCTTCATGGTTACAACAGCCATAGTGATGTAGCTCGGCCTTCTCTTTGTCGGTTGACGCGCAGCGTCCGGTGACGCCGTGCCCTGGTGCCTGCTGGTTGCCGGACCCGTTCCGAAAAGAATTCAGGACGAGACCGCCGACATCCGGGTATGACCGCCGATGGGTGGCCATGTGCAGACACGCGAAGTCAGCCCGCAGTTGCGAGCTGCTGGGTGCAGTTTACACGCTGGACGGGCGGGTTCTGACCACCGACGGCCGCCGCGACAAGCCATGCACAGACCCGCGAATTCGGCCTGGTGGGCGGGTGGGCCGATCGGCTGAACTGGTATTATGCGACTGCTCGCCGCCATCGCGGTTTTCTCGGTGCTGGCCCCGGCCCCGGCGTCAGCGACAGACGCCCGCCTCGACTGGCCATTGCGCCCTCGCCCGGCGGTCGCGCGTGAGTTCAACGCGCCCTCCCCCAACTGGCAACCGGGCCACCGCGGCGTGGACCTGACCGCGACAACCGGCCAGCAGGTCCATGCCGCGGGTCCGGGCACTGTGGTCTTCGCCGGGGAGCTGGCTGGCCGCTCGCTGGTGTCGATCGCCCATCCCGGCGGCCTGCGGACCAGCTATGAACCCCTCCGTCCCACGGTGCGGCCCGGTCAGGCGGTGCGGCGCGGCACCGTCATCGGCGAAGTGACGCCCGGCCACCCGGGCTATTCCGCGCCGGCGTGCCTGCATTGGGGCGCGATGTGGGGACCGTCGTCCCGCGCGGACTACGTCGACCCGCTGGGTTTGCTGGCGAGCACGCCGATCCGCCTCAAGCCGGTGCGCTGACCCCCGGGTTTCTCGGCGGCCGCGTCTTGCGCTGGGCTCAGGATCATGCCCGCGGGTGGGCCTGGTCATGCACAGCGCGCAGCCGTGCCACGCTGACATGGGTGTAAAGCTGGGTGGTGGCCAGGCTCGAATGACCCAGCAGTTCCTGCACCACCCGCAAATCCGCACCCCCCTCGAGCAGATGCGTCGCGGCGCTGTGACGCAACCCGTGCGGCCCGATGTCGGGCGCCTCGTTGACCGCGGCCATCGTCTGGTGCACGACAGTGCGCGCCTGGCGCGGGTCCAGCCGCCCGCCGCGGGCTCCGACCAGCAGGGCTGCGCCCGACACGGTCGTCGCGAGCTGCGGCCGCCCGTCGGACAGCCAGGCCGCCAGCGCAATCAGAGCGGGCTCACCGTAAGGCACCGTCCGTTGCTTGTTGCCCTTGCCCAGCACTCGCAGCAGTTGGCGCGAGGTGTCCACGTCGTCGATGTCCAGGCCGCACAGTTCGCTGACGCGGATGCCGGTCGCGTAGAGCATCTCGACGATAAGCCGATCCCGTAATGCGAGCGGATCACCTTGTTGAGCGCCAGACTTGGCTGCGTCCATGGCGTCGATCGCCTGGTCTTGACGCAGTACCGCCGGAAGCGTGCGACGCGCCTTGGGCATCTGCAGGCGCGACGCGGGGTCCTCGGCCAGCAGACCGCGTCGTACCGCCCATGCGGTAAAGGTCTTGACCGCCGAGGTGCGGCGGGCCAGCGTCGAGCGGGCCGCTCCAGCCTGAGCCTGCGAGGACAGCCATGAGCGCAACACGGGCAGGCTCAGACTGCCCAGCCCGGTGTCAGAGCTGCGCTGTGCGAGAAAGTCGAACAGCGAGCGTAGGTCGCCGAGGTAGGCGCGCCGGGTGTGCTCCGAGCGCCCGCGCTCCAGCGCGAGGTACTCGTCGAACTCCTCGAGAATGGCCTGCACACCACTACCGTGGCAGACCGGCACGACGGGGCTCAGGTGGCGCGCCGCAGCGTGTCGGGGGTGAGATCAGACACCGCGGGATATCCGTCGACGGCCATGATGAGGTCCGTTTCGGCCAGCAGCGACCGCAACACGTGCACGATGCCGTCCTCTCCGCCGATGGCCAGTCCATAGGCGTAGGGCCTCCCGACACCGACCGCGGTCGCGCCCAGGGCCATCGCCTTGACGATGTCGGCGCCGTTGCGGATCCCGGAGTCGAAAAGCACGGGCATCCCCTCGGCGGCTTCCACCACTCCGGGCAGGCAGTCGATGGCGGGCAATCCACCGTTGGCCTGGCGGCCGCCATGGTTGGAGCAGTAAATGCCGTCGACGCCGCCATCGCGCGCGCGGCGGGCATCATCGGGATCGCAGATTCCCTTGAGTACCAGCAAAAGATCGGTCAGCGACCGCAGCCACGGAAGATCTTCCCAGGTCAGGGGGTTCCCAAACAGCTGAACCCACTGC
>Ga0114921_10001280_pt1 | contig 11490 bp, 12 predicted proteins | sample BentaG_FD_87016 | JGI IMG/M metagenome (GOLD analysis project Ga0114921, IMG submission 87016) | Deep subsurface microbial communities from South Atlantic Ocean to uncover new lineages of life (NeLLi) - Benguela_00093 metaG | ecosystem: Environmental > Aquatic > Marine > Oceanic > Sediment ...
AGAGAGCTGAGGGGGAGCGGGAGATGAGGAGGAAGCTCCACAGCCGGGGTCTCGTCGGCGAGGGCGCCACGCTGGAGGACCTCCTGATTCTGAGAGTGGAGGACTTCATGGAGCGGAGGCTCCAGACCGTGGTCTTCCGAAGGGGGATGGCCAAGTCCCTGTTCCAGGCGAGACAGCTCATCACCCACGGTCACATAGCCGCGGGCGGCCGGAAGTTGAGGTCGCCGAGCTACCTCGTCACCCTAGAGGACGAGGCGGACCTCGACTACGCCGGCTCGAGCCCGCTGGCCGATAAGGGGCACCCGGTGAGGAGGGAGCTCACGGTTTCGGAGATGACGGGAGAGATGACGGGAGGAGAGGAGGATGGATAGCGGCGAGACATGGGCTGTCGTCCACATATACAGCAGTTTCAACAACACCATAATCCACATGACCGACCTGACGGGTGCGGAGACCGTAGCCCTCGCGTCCGGCGGTATGTTCGTCAAGGCGGACAGGTTGAAGCCGTCTCCTTACGCCGCCATGAAGGCCGCGCAGCATATCGCGGACGTAGCAAGGGACAAGGGCATAACCTCCATCCACATCAAGGTGAGGGCGCCCGGCGGATCAGGGTCGAAGACTCCGGGGCAGGGGGCCCAGGCGGCCATAAGGGCCCTTGCCCGGAGCGACTTTAAAATCGGCAGGATCGAGGAGACGACGCCGATTCCCCACGACGGGTGCCGTAAGCCGGGGGGGAGGCGGGGCAGGCGTCCGTAGCACCTCCGTGGGGATCGCATTGAGGGTTGAGATACTGAGCCTCACCGGGGACACCGTCAGGTTCCTCTTAAACGGCTCCGACGTCGCCTTCGCCAACGCCCTCAGGAGGACCATGGTCGCCGAGGTCCCGTGCATGATCATCGACGACCTCTTCATCTTCGACAACTCCTCTGTGCTGCCGGACGAGGTCCTCGCCCACCGCGTCGGCCTAATACCCCTGGCGACCGACTTGGACAGCTACGTCCTCTCCGAGAGGTGCACCTGTGACAGCGACCTCGGCTGCAGCCTGTGCAGGGTGGTCCTCACCCTGGACGTCGAGGCGGACGAGGAGCACAGGGTCGTCTACTCCGGCGACCTCGCTTCCGAGGACCCCGTCGTCGTTCCCACCACCCCAGATATACCGATCATTAAGCTCGCGCCAGGTCAGGCCGTAAGGTTCGAGGCCTACGCCCGGCTCGGTCGGGGGAAGGTGCATGCCAAGTGGCAGCCGGTCTCCATGTGCGTCTACCAGCACTTGGCCGACATCCAGATCGACGAGGCCGGCTGCACCCTCTGCGGGGAGTGCGTCAGGGCCTGCCCGCGGGGCGTCCTCGAGATGGATGAGGGGCTGAGGGTTGCGGACCTGTACTCGTGCATCCTCTGCGGGGTCTGCGTCGAGGCCTGCCCGGTGGAGCCTCCGGCGATACTGCAGCGCAGGAAGGACGACACGTTCCTGTTCACGGTCGAGTCCACCGGAGGCCTGCCGCCGGAGCGGATCGTCTCCGAAGCCGCCAAGATACTGACGGAGAAGCTGGACGAGTTCTCGGGCAAGGTCAGGCGCGGCGAGACGGATGAGGAGATCGAGGAATTCGAGGCGGCGGCGGAGGAGGTCGGCCGCGGCCTATACAGCGTGGGTGCCGGCGACTACGAGGACGAGGAGGAAGAGGAGGAATGACGAACCCCCAGCTGAAGGCGACTATAAAAGAGCTCAGGACGGCGTCGAAGAAGGGCGGCCAGGCCTTCTGGAGGGCGCTGGCGGACGAGCTTGACAGGGCGAAGCGGAGGAGGAAAGCCGTCAACCTCAGCAAGATCAACAGGCACACGGATGCCGGTGATGTCGTCGTCGTCGCCGGTAAGGTCCTGGGCTCCGGACTCTTGGAGCACTCCGTCACCGTCGCGGCCTTCTCCTTCTCAGGGGCCGCCAGGGAGAAGATCGCCCTCGCCGGGGGGAGGGACCTGAGTCTTATGGAGCTCCTGGCAGAGGGAGTGGACTCCTCAAAGGTCAAGATTTTGAAGTAGTCGCCTTCCCGTGGAGGGCTCCCTATTCAAGGCCTCTAGTCGTAATATTGACCGATCAATCGCCTCTGCCTGAACATCGGGTTGAACAACTTGGAGATGACTATGCCGGCGGCGAATCCGCCGATGTGGGCCCAATAGGCGACGCCGGTGTTTATTGGGACGAGCGCGAGCAGGAACTGGTAGATGAACCAGAGGCCTATCATCATGAAGGCCGGCACCCTCATCACCCGCCAGACGAATCCGACGCTGACGAGGGTCCTGATGCGGGCGCTCGGGAACATGACGAAGTACGCTCCCATCACCCCCGATATGGCGCCGGATGCCCCGACGGCGGGGACCGTCCCGCCCCACGCCGTCGCCGTCCAGAGGGCCGACGCGGCTAGGCCGCATGTGATGTAGAAGGCTAAATAGTGTAGGTGGCCGCACGCGTCCTCGACGTTGTCGCCGAAGACGTAGAGGAACAGCACGTTCCCGAGCAGGTGCGTCCAGCCGCCGTGGAGGAACATGTTGGTGACGAGGGCGTAGTAGCCCTCGCCTGAGAGGATCCGGGCTGGAACGACGCCGTAAGCGTATAGGGCGTAGATGAAGTGGCGCTGGTCGCCTGAGACCTGCCAGAGGAAGACGACGAAACAGCTCCCGATGATCAGCCAGTTTACGTAGGGGGTTAGCCTCCTCGGGTTCTCATCGCCTAGGGGAAGCATGCCGCTTCATTGATGGGAGCCCCTTGAGATTAACCTATCCTAGAAATAGCCAGGGGACAAGCTATCTGATAGAAGGTCGGGAGCAAGGAGGCGTCCTTCAACCGTTCCGGTCCATGGGATGTCCGCGTGATCTCACGATCTGAGGTGTACATGTTGTCGAGAAAATGGGTGACCCGTCTTCACGTGGCCTGGGCTTGTTTAGGCTGCCTCCCCGGGGAGGGGGGGCCTTCACTCGCCCTTAACCTTGTCGAGATAGAGCTTCCGCCTGTATAGGACTCCCATGACGTCGGCGGCCCTCTCGGGGGTGGTGTAGACCGGGATGCGGGCGTCCTTCATGATCTTCGCCGCCTCAGGCTCGATGTCGGCGGCGGGGTTGATTACGAGAACCGGCTTGTCGAACTTCTGGTAAGTCGAGATGAGCTGCTCGCTGATCCACTTGTAGATGCCCATGAAGTCTTCCGGCTCGACGTCCGGGAACATGGTTTGGAGCATGCTCGTTCCTAGGCCGATGGTCACGAGGCCGTCGATGTTGTCTTGGGACAGCACGATGTCGGGTGCCTTGAGGAAGGAGTTCATGTTGAGCGACGCCGTCAGGTCCACCGGATTCCGGGGGTTCCCGAAGGCCGGAATCACCTTCAGAATCTCCTCCTGAGCCTCATCGCTCAGGGTTGGGACGCTAAGGCCGTTCTTGATGAGGGCGTCGGCGGTCTCGACGGCGATTCCGCCCGAGTTGGAGACGATACCGATGCGGTCGCCCCTAGGCAGCGGCGAGTAGAGGAGCCCCTTTATGAAGTCGAACATCTCGACCGCGTCGTAGGCCCTGATGACGCCGGCCTGCTTGAAGGCTGCAGAGTAGATGTTGTCGCTGCCGCTGAGGGCGCCGGTGTGGCTGGCCGCCGCCTTGCCTCCCTCCTCTGTGGTACCGACCTTGATGACGACGATGGGCTTCTTCTTCGTGATCTCCTTAGCCGCCTCGTACCACTCGCGGCCCCGCTTGAGCCCTTCGATGTACATGCAGATGAGGCCGACGCTGGGGTCGTCGCCGAAGTACCTGAGGTAGTCGACGCCGGTGATGTCGGACTCGTTCCCGCTGCTGACGAACTTGTTGATGCCGACCCCCATGGCCGAAGCCCTGAGGTATAGCTGGAGACCGTAGCCGCCGCTCTGGGAGACGAAGGCGACCTCCCCCTTATCGTGGAGGAACGGGATCATGAGGGCGCTCAGCTTGGCCGGGCTGCTGCAGATGCCCATGCAGTTGGGTCCGATGAACCTTACCTTTCCGGCGGCGTTCGTCTTCATCTGCTCCACGATCTTCCGGCCCTCCTCGCCGGCCTCGCCGAAGCCTGAGGTGATTATGACGGCGCCCTTCACGCCCTTCTCCGCCAGGTCGCTGAAGATGGTGGGGACTACATGGGCGGGGACGACGACGATGGCCATGTCGACGTCGCCTGGGACATCCTTGACTGACGGGTAGCAGGTGAGTCCCTCTATCTCGGTCTCCCTCGGGTTGATGGGGTGTAGCTCCCCCTCGAAGCCGCCCTTCATTATGGCGGATAGGAGCATGTGCCCCCACTTGAACGAGTCCTTGGAGGCCCCTATGACCGCGATGCTCTTCGGCATGAGAATACGGTCGATGGCTTCCTTAGCTTCCATTCCATCGATCCTCCGACTTTATTTCAAGAGTTTTATCCGACCTTACTATATAAGCTTGCAGGAAAGCCACGGAAGCCCATGTAAAATTCATGGTCGGAGTTCCAGCCGGCTGAGGGCCCGGCTGAGAGGCGCATATAAAATACCGATGCTCAGGACGACCAACTTCAATTTGGATCAGTAACGTATTTAAAAAGAGACCGCATTAGATCATCGAACACCGAGGTGTAATATATATATGGTCAAGTTCCTGGGGCTTGAATACTGGAAGCAGGTCGAGGAGATCGCCAACAGCGACGAGGAGTTCGGCATCAAGGCCAGGGGGTTCACGGCCTCCTTCACCTTCAGGGTGACGGACAAGGAGGCGGAGCTTCCTCCGATCTACGTCATGTTCGAAGACGGCGGGGTGAAGGAGGTCCGGGAGCTGGGTGAGGGCGAGAAGACAGACTTCACCCTGGAAGGCCCCTACGAGATCTGGGAGGGCGTCAACAAGGGGGAGATGGACGCCGCCAACGCCATCATGACGCGTCAGTTCCAGTTCAGGGGGAGCATGAGCGCCATCATCAGGTACAGCAAGGCCTTCCTGAGGCTCTTCCAGGTCATGCAGGAAGTCTCCGTAGAATACTGACGGCAGGCCTCCGAGGCGCGGCCAAACCGTTTTTACCCTCTTGGATATGAAGATGCCCGGATATGTATAATCGCTATTTCTATCCCTACTGTTCTCGCGATTTGGTCTAATTGGAGATTATCAGAGGTTTGTGTGGTCGGAATATACCGAAATCCCTTCCGCCGGTGGGGGTGTGATATCATAGCTGTCCTCAAGGGGGCAGCATCCAGGGCGGCTGCATATGGGCTTGCCGTTCTTTCTGATGCACTCGGCGCAGGGCTTCATCGACGTTCCCTTATCCCCCCCTGCGTGAAGCAATATATATTTTACGACATATATGCCTCATTCTATGAGTAAATTGTTCTAAATTAAACAAAAAAGGGGAGGCCTTCTAGACCTGAGCCTTCAGCATCTCCCCCAGGATCTCTATGCCCTCGACGATGTCATCCTCCGAAGGGAAGCTGTAGTTGAGGCGGATGTAGTTCCTTATGGAGGAGTCCACGAAGAAGTTGGAGCCCGGTATGTAGCCGACTCCCCTCTCGACAGCCGCCCGCAGCATGTCCGATGTGTCAACACCCTCCGGCATCTCCACCCAGATGAACAGCCCTCCCCCCGGGTCGTTCCACTCAGCCTCCTCGGGGAAGTGAGCCTCCATGGCCTCCAGCATCAGGTCCCGCTTCCTCCGGTAGACGTCTATCATCTTCAGGATCTGCCTGTCCACCACGCCCCTCATCAGGAGCTCGGAGGCCACGTACTGGCTGAGGCCGTCGGTGCAGATGTCTACGTTCCCCTTGGCCACGGAGAACTTCGTCACGAACTCCCTGCGGGCGGCGACCCAGCCGATCCTCAGGCCCGGGGAGACGATCTTGGAGAAGGTGCTGAAGTAGATGACCCGCCCCGAGTCGTCCAGCGCCTTGATGGGCGTCGGCATCGGCCCCTCGAAGGAGATGTAACCGTAGGGATTGTCCTCCAATATCAGGAAGTCGTACTCGTCGGCCAGCTCGATCATCCTCTGGCGCCGATCTTGTGAGAGCACTACGCTTGTCGGGTTCTGGAAGGACGGGACCGTGTAAATCAGCTTCGGCTTCCGCCCCTTCCCCTCCAGCTTCTTGATTTCGGTTTCCAGCGCCTCCGTGTCCATGCCGTTGTCGTCGACCGGGACTACGCTGAACTCGGGTCCGAACTGCTTGAAGGCGGCGAGGGCTTGGAGGTAGGTCGGGGAGCCGACGACGATGACGTCCCCCTGGTCGATGAAGAGCCTCGACAGGATATCCAGGGCCTGCTGCGATCCCGTCGTCACCAGGACCTCGCCATCGGCGTCGGCCTCGATTCCGGATTTCTCCATGAACTTGGAGAGTTCCGCCCGCAGATCGCTGCTCCCCCTGTTGCTGCCGTACTGAAGCATCTCCTGCCACGCCTCTGTTGGGGCCTCTGAGAATATGGTCCTGATCTCGTCGAAGGCGAAGGACTTGGGGTCGTAGCTGCCCCCTGTCAGGGATATGATCTTCTTCCCCTGCTTCATCAGCTCGAAGGCCGCGAGGACCACCTCGCTGATGACGCCGGGCTTGAAGGTTCCACCCAGCTTTGAGTAGAATCCGTCTACGTCTAACATTCTGATACGGAATAGGTTGCGGCTTTCTTTTTAGTTTAGCGCCAAGTCCACCCTTGAGGTCCCGCCTCCAGCCGGTGCGAGGAGGATGCCGAGAGCTGAGGTCGCCGTTATCATGATAACGGTCGTAGAGGGTACCCCACGTTCTTGGCGAGGAGAAACTGCTCCCCGTATATCGTGACCTCTATTACTCCCTCTCTGCCTTTTCGTATAGTCTGACTCTGCTGCTCAGAGCTTGGCCCGGGACGCCTTTCTTGAAGCGGGCTCTGAGCAAGCCCCCTCTACCGTGGAGACCCATTATCTTGCCGTGGACCTTCGCTTTCCCTGCTGGCCAGTCCACACACCACCCGATCAATCCACCGGCCTCGGAGGGCCCTACCCCTTCAACTTTTATTATGCACTCCCTTGGGCGCTGGGTCTTTCTCCCGAGCCTGTAGCTCAGGATTACTCCCTCACGTTCAGGCGGCATAAGCCTCCCATCCGGTTCACTTCTGCCCCTTTGCCGGGCAGCTAGGGTCCTTCGTCCTCTCCTGCACGCTGCATGTGATGTACCTGGGGCATCTCCCACGAGAGTCGGTGTGGTAGTTTGGAAGTATGGGGCACCTCTGACTCATCCCCTTTACTTCGGATTACCCAGTGAAAAAGGTGTTGATAACCGCCCTGTTTCCGCAGCGAGGCTGTCCCAAACTCCGGGAAGACCCTTTTAAGATGGACTAGGATCGGGCTCCGGCTGAATTACCGGATGTTAGCCTCCCTGCCTTTCCAGATCGTTCAGCGGCCTTCTAGGATAGTTCCCTCCCCACCCTTGGGAATCCGGTGGAAAAACCCTTTAACACCTTGACCCTTCCGTAAACGGGGAATTCGTGTAATGGGTATCCACATCGCCGTGGTCGGCAACGGCAGGATCGGGCGTCCCACCGCCTACACTCTCTTCAACGAGAGGCTCGCGGACGAACTATCCCTCGTCGACATCAAGCCGGGCCTGTCCTGGGCCTTCGGCGAGGAGCTGAAGCACGCGGCCGCGAGTATAAAATACGATGTCGGGATCAACACCTACGAGGAGGACGACGGCGTCTCCGGCGCGGACCTGGTCGTCGTATGCGTGGGCAAGCCTCGCATCCCAGGGGTCGAGATGAGCCGGAGGGACCTGATGTCCGAGAACGCTCGGATCATCAACCACATAGCGGAGGTGATGCCGCCCCGCAACCCGGACGCCAAATTCATCATCGTCACTAACCCGGTGGACGCCATGGCCACCCTTTTCAAGCGGGTGTCTGGGGCCGACTTCGTCATCGGCACCGGCGACCATGCCGACACCCTCCGGTTCAGGGCGAAGCTGGCCATGGACCTGGGCGTCCCCGTCTCCAAGGTTGAGGGGTTCATCGGCGGCGAGCACGGCTCGGCGGCCTACGGTCTCTGGTCCACGGTGAAGATCGAGGGCCTCCCCCTCGACGACTACCTCGGGGAGACGGGTAAGGCGCTGGACAGGGAGGCGGTCATAGGGTATGTCCGGACGGTCTCGAAGAGGATAGTGGACGCCGTCGGTGGGACAGAGTTCGGCCCCGCGGCCGCCTTCCGGGACATCATCCGCTCCATCCTGGAGGACAGGGGCGAGGTATACAGCGTCTCCGTCTCGAACGAGCTGCCGGGCGTGCCGGGGGCGGTGAATGTCAACATCCCCACCCGGGTCGGCCAGCGCCTTGGACCGAACCTGTGGGACGAGCTGACGGAGGAGGAGCAGGGGAACATCGTAGAGGCGGCGAAGGCGATATACTCCAACTACAGGATGGGTATCGAGGCCGTCGGGAAAGGCTGAACCGAAACCCCCTCGGAAACGATTTAAACTGTCGAGGCCGATGTTTTTAGGGGATTTCATTTGAGTTACGACTTGCTAATCGAGAACGGCAGGATCATCGACGGCGCCGGCAACCCGTGGTTCAGGGCTGATGTAGGGGTCGTAGACGACCGCATCGAAGCCGTTGGAAAACTGGGAGGCGCTGAGGCCGATCGGCGGATAGACGCAGGGAACCTAGTTGTTGCCCCGGGGTTCATCGACATCCACAGCCACTCCGACTACACGGTGCTCATAGACCGGAGGGTCGAGAGCAAGGTGAGGCAGGGGGTGACGACGGAAGTCGTGGGGAACTGCGGCAGTTCAGCCGCCCCCATGAATGCAGAGGTGAAGGCCTACAGGGAGAAATATGTCCAAGCTCAGCTCGGCGACGATTTCGATTTCAACTGGGAGACGATGGAGGACTACTTGAACCTCATCGACGCAGGAGGAGCCTCCTTCAACGTAGTACCCCTCGTGGGACAGGGAACCGTCCGCCAGAACGTCATGGGGTACGATGACAGACCGCCCACGGAGATGGAGATGGAGGCTATGAAGCGGCTGGTCGCCGATGCGATGGAGGACGGCTCATGGGGGATGTCGACAGGTTTGATATACACGCCGGGCTGCTACGCCGACAAGGATGAGATTGTAGACCTAGCTAAAGTCGTCGCCGAGTATGGCGGCATCTACTTCAGCCATATACGCGGCGAGGGAGAGACGCTTTTTGAGGCGGTGGATGAGGCTATGGACATTGGCGAGCAGGCTGGCGTACCCGTCGAGATCGCCCACTTCAAGGCCTCCGGCAGGGAGCACTGGGGGAAGACGAAGGGGTCACTGAGGCGGGTGGAGGAAGGACGGAGGCGGGGTGTCGACGTCACCTTCGACCAGTACCCTTACATTGCAGGGAGCACCGGCCTATCGGCCCGCATCCCCCATTGGGCCCACGTGGGCGGCGCAGAGAAGCTCCTTGAGCGGTTAAAAGACCCTGAAACACGGCGGAAGATTGCAGAGGATCCAGCAGTAGCGACCCGAGACTGGGACGCCGTCATGGTTGTCTTCGCCAAGAACCACCCCCAATATGAAGGGAAGAAAATCACAGATATCGCGAAGCTAGAGGGCAAAGAGCCTGCAGATACAGTATTCGATTTGCTGCTGGCGGAGGAGGCCCAGGTAAGCATCGTCTCCTTCCTGATGTGCGAGGAAGATGTCCAACGCGTCATGCGGAGCCCCAACATGATGGTCGGCTCGGACGGCACGGCCGTGGCACCTCACGGCATCCTCGGTAGAGGGAAGCCCCACCCCCGCTACTATGGCACCTTCCCCAGAGTCCTCGGCCACTACGTCAAGGAGGGTGTCCTCACCCTCCAGGAGGCGGTTAGGAAGATGACCTCCATGCCTGCTCAGCGCCTCGGCCTCCGGGACCGCGGCCTCCTCAGGGAGGGATTCAGAGCTGACATCGTTCTCTTCGACCCCGATAAGGTGAAGGACGAGGCCACCTTCACGGACCCCCACAGGTTCGCCTCGGGCATCCCCTACGTCATAGTGAACGGCATCGTCGTCGTCGAAGACTTCGAACACATGGGAGCGCTCCCCGGGAAAGCTCTGAGAAAAAGCAAGTAATCCCCCCTTTTTTTGGATATAATCAAAAGAGAAGTATTTCCACGCCGGAAAAGCGAGACCCGGCATATTGAAAGTCAGCTAAATTTTCATCATAATAAATGAATGACTGACCTAATTTCTCTTCTCATGTCTTTTTCCGGTTTTTCGGCGTCCCCCTCGCCACCGGCTCTAGGTCCTGGGCGTACTCTATCTTCTCGGACAGCTCCTCGGCGCTGGCCTTTATGTCCGCCACAAGCCGGTTGAGGATGATCGTCATGGACTCCAGCTGCGAGATGGTCTTCTCGACCATGGCATATTCGATGACTTCCCCGATCTGCCTCCGCTTCAACGAGGATCTGTAGAAAAGCCTTGTGACCACCGCGCCGGCCGCGAAGCCCAACAGGCCCACTATGAGGTAGTTCTCGAACAACTCCAGCATATCTTCCTCAGAAGCTGTCGTGTACGATTCTGACTAATATGCATTTTGTTGGACGGACAAAGGTGGGCGAACTCTTCGGATAGGGGAAAAATTGGGGTTGATGGTTTTCAGATGTCCTGGAGCATGCGGAAGTCCTCTTTCATTGTGGTGAGGACGACGTGGGTGTTCGTCCTCTCGACGTAGGGCATCGCCAGCAGCTTCTTGGTGAAGTCGCTGAGGGTCCTCCTGTTCCTGAACTTGGCCACGACCATGGCGTCCGTGAGGCCGGTGACGTCGTAGACGGCGCACACGTTGGGTATCTTGGCGATCTCCTCCTCGGTCTCCAGGAGCTTCCCCTTCGATACCGTTATCTCGGTTATCACCGTCAGCTCGTAGCCCAGCCTCTCATGGTCGAGCTGGACCGCGTAGTTCCTGATGACGCCGGCGGACTCCAGTCTCTGGGTGTGGTTTATGACGGTCGCCGCCGAGACGCCGATGCTCCTCGCCAGCTCCCTGTAGGAGCGCTTAGAATCGTTCAGCAGCTCCCTGAGCAACCTCCTGTCGATATCGTCAAGCGCGAACAAGCCGAACCATCTCTACATATGTCCCTTAAACCAAGATTATTATTAACACTTGTATATTAAAATTCCCATAAGCTTAATATACATGAACCCGTGATATAGGCTCCATTATGACCGGGAACTCTCTTAACCATGAGGAGGCTGTTGGGCCCCTGACGGAACTGGTGAAGAGACACGATATCAAGTACATCAGGCTCATAGTGGTGGACCTCAACGGCATGCCCCGGGCGATGCTCATCCCCGAGTACGAGCTTGAGCGGGCCCTCAGGCTGGGCATCGGCTTCGACGGCTCCTCTATCGAGGGTTTCGCCGGAGTCGAGCAAAGCGACCTGATAGCCAACCCGGACCCCTCCACTTTCCTCGTCCCCATGTGGGAGGCGCCGGGCATCGCCACCATGTTCTGCTACGTCTCCAACCCCGACGGGACGCCGTTTCAGGGTGATCCCCGGGGGCTGCT
>Ga0114921_10001281_pt1 | contig 11490 bp, 13 predicted proteins | sample BentaG_FD_87016 | JGI IMG/M metagenome (GOLD analysis project Ga0114921, IMG submission 87016) | Deep subsurface microbial communities from South Atlantic Ocean to uncover new lineages of life (NeLLi) - Benguela_00093 metaG | ecosystem: Environmental > Aquatic > Marine > Oceanic > Sediment ...
GAGTCCAAGCCAAGGTAGTCTACGTAAGAGCTTAAGTAGGTCTGGGCTTCATAGCCAGGAATCATGACATTGGCATTCCATCCCCCCGCGTTGTCATGGCGGAATTCCCCGGCACAGGGACCCAAAGGAGGGTCCCTTTTAAGATAGGGAACTTTACATCCCACGAAGCAGCCCTGGCAGGAGTCGTTCCAGAGTTTGTATTGCTGCTCATGGCGCACCGGATTGCTCAGGTCGCAGATAGGATCCCAGCCAAGCTGCTTGTTCTTTATCCCTTGAGTGGTATTATAATAGCGCTGAGGCATAGAAACTGTATGGCTCCAGCGCCGGTGCTGGGCTTTATACAGACGTGCCTCTTGCGCGTTAAAGACTTTTTTGAGAAGTTCAAAGAGCTTATCAGGATAGACGTATCGGGGAGGCCTTTTTCCTTTGATGGCAATAGCCTTGAGTTTCTTAGAGCCCATCACGGCTCCCATGCCCAGTCTGGCCGCATGATGGTAGAAATCGTGGCAGATATCGGCATTTCTGACCAGGTTTTCGCCAGCCGGGCCAATGAGCGCACAGCGGAAGTTTTGATCATCCATCTCTTCTTTTAGTTCTTTCTCGAGGAGGTGCTGGGCTTCCAAACCGCTCTTTCCCCACAAATGGGAGGCATCCCCTATCTCCACCAGATCGTCCTTGATACAGAGATATACCGGTTTGTCCGACTTTCCGGTAAAAAGGATGCCGCCATTATAGCCGGTATAAATGAGCTCTTGGCCAAAGTGCCCATTCATATTGGCGTGGCCCTTGAGCAGAGTAAGGGGTGATTTGGCGCTGAAATTAGTCACTGAACCCAAAAATCCGGTAATGGGGCCAATACCAACATACAGGACGTTTTCTTCCCCTAAAGGATCGGCCCCTTGAGGGATATGATTCCAGAGTATCTTGGCCCCCAAGGACCGTCCTCCCACAAACTGACGCACTTCCTCGGTGACATCCACGACCTTTGTCTTTTTATTGCTCAAATCTACTTCAAGCATGGTAAAGTTCATCTCGGCCATATCACTTTCCTCCCCAAATCTCTTCTGGCAGCTTTATGACCCTATCCTCAGGCAGGGGATAAAGCCGTCTCGCTAAACAGTCGGCCTTCTCATCAGGATGGATTCGCTCCAGATGCTGAGGAAACTTGGGACTCAGAAACTCCAGGGCCTGGTTCGGGCATATCTCGACACATTGAGGCCGCCTCTTTCCATCTTTCTCGCAGAGATCACAAACGAGAGGATAATCATGATCCTGAGGATAAAAGCGAGGAACCTGAGCCGGACAGGCCTCCCGGCACTTTCCACAGGAAGCACCAAGGCATCCATCCCTGTCTACGACCATATGCTGCAGCTCTTCGTCATAATGTATTACATGAGGCTCCATCGGACAGGCCTTCTCACACTCCCGTTCTTTTTCCCAACACTGGGAGCAGACGGTTTGGACTGACTTAGGAACAGGCAGAACATAGCGGTAGATCCTGATCCGGGAAAGCTCTCGATTTATCACCCCATAATGAAACATAGAACAGGCTATCTCACAAGCTCCACAACCCGTGCAGAGATCCCACCGGGTGTTGATATAAGCGACACCTGTAGGATACGGAAGATTTTCTACTCCCCATCCCTCTTTTTCCCCTGGCGGTGACAGGCTGGTCTCAGGAGGTAATTTTTCCTGTTGCTCTTCCTTCATAATGATTCCTCCTTTACAGATTGAGATGTTCCTCTAATATCGATCCTTCACCCGAAGCTTTGTAGGCGGCTCCAGATGCTCTCGTGATGCATCGATGATAACACCCAGAACCGAGGGTTTACCTGATGCAAGAGCGCCTTCCAATGCCGGTATAATGTCGGCAGGTTTTTCAACGGTATTGTGGATTGAAAAGATCTTTTTTGCCGCGTCTTTGGCCATCATATCCTCTGTGTGACCCAGATAGAGAAAATGGAGGAAGTAGCACGTTTAAACTAGTTTTTGGTTAGGCTACAGACTTAGGCATTTCACTATCCCAGAGGGCCATCACCAAACCCATGGCAGTTTTCATGACAAAGGCATCAAAATTTTGGATCTCTGTGTCTGCCTTAGGGCAGCATTTCGGCTATCAATCACATCTTTTTTACCTTGGCAAAAATCCCCCACCTCCTCAGAGAGGGAGCATTACCGGTTTTTTAATATAGTACCAATAGCTTAGGGGTATGGGTGTCTTTTTTTTGATTATGCCCTTAGAGCTTCCACATCCTGAATCGACAGTTTTTCTCGTCTTCTAAGGCCGAATCCTTTTTACAAGGGCTATTTTGGCGTCTTCTTATTTAGAGAATTTCAACTGACACAAGATCGCCAAGCTCTAAGGGTAGAACATCTCTAATTCTATCCGAGGAAATTATCTCTACTTTCGATTCAGGGTAATCAGGCACCTGGGGGATGATGAGAGCTCCCTTTATTTTCCCACATACTAAAACATGAAAGCATTTTGCTGAACAAAATCCTGGTTCGGCGGGAATTATTTCAATGCCTTTTCGCCTTTTGATTTCCTTAAGTTTTTCTATATCTTGATTATCGATGAGCTCGAGATTAAGAGTCCCTGGATAAGGGTCAATACCCAGCTTGGTTATAAATTGCTCCCTGACCCAGGGGATATGAGTAAAAAGCCTGGATTCCTTTAGTCCCTCAGTAATTCTTCCTTTTATCGCTACAAACTCAGAAGTAGAAGATTTCATATGTTTTCAGAGTTTCAACAATAGATCATTGAGCCTTGTCTTAATTTCTTTCTCCAGAGCCTTTTCCCCGTAGTTCAAAGATCTTTTCAAAACGCTCTGAAATTCATCCCTAATATCCTCCTTTACATTATCAGGGAGGCTGGTATACATCCTCTCTATATTGCTTACCCAGTCATAAAGAGGCTCTATCTTTTCTCTTTCGTAAAGATAACCTTCCAGGGCACCCATTTTAGCAGCAAACTTAAATAATTCTATATATTGTGCCATATTACCTCTCCTCTGTTTTTTGCAAATCACTTAGATAAGAAAAGAGCAGGTTCAAATCATCTAAAATGTAATCTGGCCCTTGCTCAGCTAGAAGCTTTTTACCTGCAACTCCTGTGTGAACAGCTACTGTCTTTACTCCTGCTTTTTTCCCAGCTATCATATCAACCCTAGAATCGCCGACAAACATGCAGTCATCTGGGGATAGTCCTAACTCTTTGATGCACTTTATGACACCGTCAGGAGCCGGCTTAGCAGGGGCTTCGGCTGCGGTAACCATTGCGTCTACATACTGATGGATACTCAATCTGCGCAGCTCAAGCCATTTGCCTTCCTCTTTACTCCTTCTGCCTGTAACTATCCCTATTTTGATTCCTCTTTCTTTCAGGGATTGAAGAGTATGCTTTACTCCGGGCTTTAGCAGGACTTTTTCAGGTTCCAATTCGAAGTATGCCTTACGTATTTGATCCTCACATGTCTGTCGCTTCGTGTCTTCTTTAAAGACAGAAGGAAATAGCTCCAAAAGCATTTCCCCCAGCCTAAAGGCTTTATCGAGAAAATGAGCTATTTTTTCTTCAGTTACCGGCTCCGACCCATATTTTCTTATTCCTATATTAAAGGCCTCTGTAAGGGCTCCCAGAGAATCAATAATTGTTTGGTCGAGGTCAAAAATAACCCCTTTTATTTTTTGTGGACGGGAAGGCATCGTAATAATAATTGTGGAAGTTGTGAGATCTTCTTGTGTGCTGCTCATATAGAGCAGCCCATTTCATCTTCTTGAACAATTCATTGGAAACTAATCATATCAAGCATGGTAAATGTGAAGAGTTTGGATGCTTGGGTGGGCAAAACGGTAAAATGAAAAAGAGTGTATTCCTGTTCATATTCTGTTTTTGCTGCCATCGCGTCAATAGGAATAATAACCTCATACTTGAGTTCTCTGGTCGCCTTGGTGGCGGTATGAAGCACACAAATATTGGAGCGGTAACCCGTAATAATAAGTGTGTCTACATTGTAGAGACTGAGAAAGCTTTGTAATTCCCCACCTGCGAACTTATCAAAACCGTCCGGATATATGACAGGTTCTGACTGCCTCCTGTTAAGGAGTGAATATACCTGTCCTTCTGGCTTTCCTTTCTGACGGGCTGAGATTGAGTAAATAATAGGGAGGCCAACCTCTCGTGCCCTATCCAAAAACTTCTTCATCGCCGCTCCTAGCTTATGGCATGCCAACTCAGGATTACCCCAGCGTTGGCTGCCGTCAAGAACTAGCAAGGCGCTTTTCGCAACAGCTATGGTTACTGGTTTGGCCTGCGGTAGCATTGGCTCTTGTTTAGTCATACGGCTACCTCCTTTTAAAGTTGTTTGATGTCAGTTGTCATAGTGAAGCACTCTTTTTTCCCCCGGCCCGAAGCCGCAAAGACATAGGTATCGTCTTGGATATAGATATAGGGTTAGAGTATTACACCGGTGTTATCTGCAGGAATTACAGGCACCGATCGCTCCTCGGCACACTCCTAGCGATGCTTTGCCTCAAACCGACAAGGTGTGAAGGGCATAATCCCTTCTGGGGCAAGTGGTCAATTTCTGTGACATTCGGTTACGTCAAAAGGTTTCGGTTACGAGGCTCGAATCGTCTTTCGAGAATCGGTGATCGGCCGTTGGTACGCAACCGTTTGCCGTTACGAGTTGCGTAACCGATAACCGTTTTACACAACCTACTCATCATTTTATACTGAACCTCTTGAAAACTTGACACAAATGTTAAGATCTTAAGCTTATATAGACATCTAGTGTATTATCTTAAGGTTGGCACGCACCTTTGTTGAAATTGACCCCTAGGCCATAGGGTTTTCGCCTTTGTGCAGAACGAAATTACTTATTCCCATATCGTCGAGCACGCTTAAAAGCGAATACCTGTCTCGGGGCGTTTGGGAAAAGCGCCTAAACTTGAGCGATGTCTTGTAGGAAAAAGCTGCTATTTACTCCTCATATCCTGGTGCGTTTTCCACCTGCTCATGCCAGTCAAAACCCAGGGCCTTGGGTATACGGCTTGTGGTAATAAGCAAACGAGCCGGTTTTTCTGGATCACTGTTGAAGTGTTGGTGAGTCGAGTAAGGAGGTATGTAGACAAAGTCTCCTTCCTTCCACTCAAATTTCTTAGGCTCCTCTGCCCACACCCACGTGTATTCGTCCTTAAGATGAAAATCCACGTCCCAGTGCAGATCATATCCCTTGCCCTCAAGCACAAGAAACACCTCTTCAGACATGTGCCGGTGCTTTCCGGATCTGCTGCCCGGATCCAGGAACTGCATGTAGATATCAATGGCACATTCCTTGGTGTTAAGCTTTTCGTTGATCACGTGCTTTATCCTTCCGTCAGGGGAGTTTTCCCATGGCATCTCCTCGGCCGTAACTATTGCCTTACGTTTCTTGTAGTCCTCGCGAAAGGCCTTTGATTCTCTGAGTGCCTCTTTATAAAAATTTGCCTGGTTCTGGCCCTTTTCCGCGTTTTTGGCTTCATCGTATGACATAATCATACCTCCTTTGTCTAAGCCTCTGGATGATAATCTTCCCAACCATCCGGCGCATAATCGGGAGGATAGGTAACGGTCTTTTGGAACATAAGATGAGCAAAGAGAAATGCCGGTTTGGCCTTAATGATAACGTATCGCGCCGGCTTATCCCCATCTGAAAAATGCTGGTGCACGCAGGCATTATCAACAATGGCTGCATCACCCGCTTTCCAGTCAATTCTCTTGCCGTCATGCACATCGTGGCCCTTACCATCAAGGATATACATAACAGCACTGTTCATATGTCCGTGCTTCTGACCGGTGCTACCCGGTGGGAGGACATCTATGTGGGCTTCAATCAACTGCGTTATAAAGGACTTCTGTGGATTGATTATGTGTTTACCGAATTTGGCCGGTCCACCCTTGAAGGGAATTTCCTTGCTGTTGTAAACCCTCGGCTGCTCCACCAGTTGCTTATAGATCTCATTATACTTTCCGGAAACCTCCCTGACAAATATCCGTTTCTTCTGCCAGCGTTCCCACTTCACATCTTTTTCTTCACTCATGCTTGACACCTCCTTTATGAAGTATAAGGAAGAGTTCCCTCCTCCTTAAACCTTGATACCGCGAGTTTCTTCACTAAAAAAGCTCCTGCGATCGTCACAGGTTCAATTAAAGATTAAAGCCTGATAATGCAGCTTAGGTCATGATTAAGGCAAATTCAGCCACCCCCTTCCTCTCATACGGGTAACCAACATAATTTTCTCGTCAGCCCCTGATATCCTGTAAAAACTATTCTGTAGGGATTTCCCGTCCCAAAGCCTTTTGCTTTGGTAACCCGTAAACCTTTCCGGCTACCGCATAAAACTGCGCCACCAGTAAGTACCCTCTAAGAGCAGGTAACATCACGCGATGATGTTCGTACTTGCTGCCCCTGAAGAATATCTTTGAGGTATATGACCTTGTTCTCCGCGACCTCCCTTTCAACCCCCCTGACATACTCATGGGCCCTCTTAATTTTCTCTTTCATCCCTCCTCTTTGCTTGCTGGGTTCGATATGACCTTTCTACCTTCATCCGTAATACTATGAATCAACTGAGCTTCAAAATGAAAATCGCCCCCAATGACCTAAAGATTTCAGGGTACTTTTTGGGTCGAGCAAACTTGACAATAAATTCACTTTCCCCCGTAGGCCCGCTTAACTGATTCGACTACCTCAGGGGGTAAGCCCAGAATGGCCTTTACTAACTGTGCAGCTTCATCACCACCAGTGTAGTCAATTGGCACTCCACTCTTCTCCGCTATTTTCAGAAGTTCCTTATCACCGCAGGCCTTTGCAAAGGCATCCCTGAGTATTTTCGCACGGTCTTTGGGAATACCGGGCGGTCCGGCAAACGGGCGCGAGAGCACGTTAAGGGTAACCAGGAATTCGACCACAGGTTTATGTTTTTCCTCTGTAACGAGGTTCTGAAGAAGCGGGACCCCCTCATACCCTTTTGGTTGCTTTTTGCCAATGAACATTAAGGCAACGCCATCGCCCGCCTCAACGAATGGCCGCCCCATGGTACTCCATGAACCAAACTGGCCGTCTATCTCGCCTCGCATCATAGCCAGCTCAGCCTCTCCTCCCCCATAACCGGTAATAAGCTTGATATTCGTGAACCCCATCATCTCCTTAAACAACTCCGCGGTTACATGTGATTGAGAGCCAAGCCCCGCGCTTGAGAGCTTCATCACATCGGATTTCCGCACGTCTTCGAGGTTCTTGAACTTCGGAGTTGAAATGAAGGAGTAAAGGTCCGAGGCAGGCGAACCCAACCATGTCATTTTGGCCAGGTCATACTTGATCCCCTTCAGTCCTGCCACTTGGGCTAGAGGTAATGCCCTGTTAAAGGTGCCAAAGGTCAGGCCATTCGGCTTAGCGTGGTAAATCGCATTACAGCCGATAATATGGCCTGCACCAGGGATGTTCTTGACGATTATTGTGCTTCCGGGTAGATACTTTTGCATAAATTTTGCCATCAGCCGTCCATAAAGATCATAGCCACCACCAGGTTTGGTAGCAACAATGAGCTTTATGGTTTTCCCTTGATAGAATGGCTTAGCCACCGCATAATTGGTAAACAAAGGCACCAGCAGCAATGCTAAAGCCAACAAAAAAAGCACTATTTTGTTTCTCATGAGAAATCCCTCCTTTTAAAATTTAGATATGCAGTTCCCTTTTCTTTGTCTGTCCAATCCCTATATTCTTATTCTTATTTCACCTCCTTCCGTACAATTCTGAGACTTTCTTGATATTAGTTCTCTCTACCAGGAAAGCCCAAAGATTCCTCCGTAGAGAGACACCTTCATGCCAATGGCAAAGGTGAGATATATTGCGAGCCAGATACCTGTGGTATAGAATGCCACGATTTTCCAGTTTTCACGCCCGAATAGTGGCATGAAAAGGGGTATGAACAATGCTATGGCAACCCAGAAGCCAAAAACTAAAATCATGCCCAAGAACCCCACCACCCACAGCATCATTATTGCCTCACTTCTGGGCGTGATTTTTTGCTTGGCAGGCTTAAAGGCGGCCTTTAGCTCATCCCTCTTGGGTTTGTCTTTCCTTTTCTCGGGAGAACGCGCGCCGATAATCTCTGAAATCACCAGCCAAACGGAGAGCGCTGTTCCCGCAAGTATAATCAACAACGGGAACAGGCGTGCCTTTATCGACCACTCTCTGCATAAATAGAGACCCCCTGCAAAGATGACCAGCAATGCCACGGCAAAAAGAGTTCCTCCTCTTGCCTTCATGCCGTCTGCCTCCTTTCCTTCTGTCTCTCCCTGTAGGCGTGCCATATGGAATAGCCAAGCGAGAGGATCACCATGATCAGCAGAATAAATACTATGGGCCGTAGAAGGAAAGCAATTCCCCAAACGCCAAGGGATTTATGAAGGTAGTCTTCTGCCAGCGGCCCAAGAATGAAGCCCAGTATAAGGGGTGCCCGGGGATACTTCCACTTCTTCATCCCATAGCCCAAGAATCCGAAAAGAACAGCCAAAACCACATACTGCCAGTGACTTCTGATCAGGAAGGCCCCTACCGCAGCCAGCACCATAATTGGTGGAATGAGCAAGCTTGCGCGCAGAAAGGCCAGCTTGCCCATGTATCCACACAGCGGATACAGGCTAACCGCCCCGATGATATTGGCAATAACCATTACCCACACCATACCCCACACCAGGTCTAAATGCTCGGTGATCATCTTTGGACCTGGAACTATACCGAGGATGAGAAAGGCCCCCATGAGAATGGCCATCCCGCTGCTGCCAGGTATGCCAAAAACCAACGTCGGCAGCAATGAGCCCCCCTCCTTGGAGTTATTAGCAGTCTCTACCCCGATAACACCCCGTATGTCACCCTTGCCAAAATTCTCACTATTTTTGCACGTCTGCACAGCGTGTCCGTAGCAGATCCATGTTGCAGCATCTCCTCCCAAACCGGGGATGATTCCGATAAAGGTGCCTATAATTGCCGTGCGCAGCGAGAGCCACCACTCGCGGAAGACCGCCTTGGTCCCCTCCCATAGTTGACTCCAGCGCATCCTCAATTCGGTAGCACTTTCGGCAATTCGGGCGCCCCCGCCTCGTGCCCCGAGCTCAATCATCTCGGCAAAGGCAAATATTCCGAGTACGATGGGAATAATGTGTAAACCATCCCAGAGCCACAGCTGATCGAATGTAAAACGGCCCACCCCGGTATGGGGGTCCAGGCCAACCGTACCCAACAGCAGCCCCAGCAAAGCAGCGGTGAGTCCCTTTGGGATAGATTCACGGCTGACGACAACGATGAATGTGAGGCCAAATACGATAAGCATGAAGACCTCAGCAGAGCCAAAGGCCATGGCAATTGGCCTCATAGCAGGGATAAGTAAAGCCAGCACAGCTGCCCCAATTATCCCCCCAAGGGCTGAGGCAGCGAGCTGGGCTCCCATTGCCTCCCCTCCCCTCCCTTGTTTGGTCATGGGATAACCATCAATGATGGTCGCCACGGTCGGACCGGTTCCGGGAATACCAAACAAAATACCCGGGATAGATCCCCCGGTATGCACCACCGAGTGCATGGCCAGCAAGAAAGCAAGCCCAAGAAATGGTTCCATGCCAAAGACAAAGGGAATCAAGAGGGCAAGTCCCAGGTTTCCGCCCAACCCAGGAACTGCCCCAAAGAAATTCCCCAGAAATGTGGCGAATAGCATTAACCCTAAGACCTGCCAGTTCATAACAAGATGCAATCCACTTAACATTCCTTCAATCATTCACAGTCCTCCCAAGCTTTGGATTTGGATCTTATGGTTGTGTGCAAGGGCTTGTGATTCTCCTCTCTTTCCTTGTAATTCAAAGAGGCTTAAATTCCTCGGTCCTAGCAAAACCCAGGGCCAGATTTGTTTCCTCTACAGCGCTTCCTAAGGATGCGAAGTCTGAGAAAACCACTCCGTTGGTATTTCCTTCCCAATGCCGGCAGCACGAGCCCGATCGTTTATTAATTTAGCGACCGACGCAAATTCTATTCCCAAGCCCCAGTTCTTGTTCATGAGGGTGATTTGGGATGGCGTTGTTCTCTGTGGTACCTTATCTGTCAGCAAATCGCATAGTAAGTGTATCTTACCCCTGTACCGCTGGAACCTCTCATCCTCCAGCTGGGCCCTTTCTCCTTGTCTTTCTGTTTCACGGTGGGAAGCTTCAAAGCCTTGGGTAGCATAAGTAAAATATGCTCCTGGACCCCCGGAGCCAGAAAATGTGATGAGGTCGCTCCTTCGCCAAGCTTCCTCATCGAGCTCATGAACCCGAATAGAGGTGAGATGCACTCCCTTTTCGATCCACTCCCCCTTCACTACTGCTCCGGCAGAATTGGTGGCTGTGGCCACGATGTCAGCTCCTATTACGGCCTCCTGCGCACCCTCTACCGGTATCACCTCGATTCCCAAATCTGCCCCCACCTTCTCAGCGAACGACTTTCGATGCTCAGGATTAGGGCTGAAGACCTTTATCGTGGTTATGGGCCTCACAGAAGCCAGGGCCCAGGCCGCGGTCTCCGCCTGCCATCCTGAACCCAAGAGAGCAGCAGAGCAAGAGTCCTTTCGCGCCAAGTATTTAACCCCTACACCAGTACTACCAGCTACCCGCATTCGCTGCAGATGGCCATCTGTAATGATAGCCAGCAACTCAAGGGTTTCTGAGCTGTACAGGAAGACAAGGCCCACATACCGCTTCCCTGGGGCAGCCGGGACCTTTACCCTGCGGGTAACACCTCCAATTAAAGGGTGGGTGATCAGATCGGAGTTGATGCGCTGGGCAACCACCCCTAAACTCTCCAGTCCACCTTCCATCGTCTTGAAGGAATAATATGCATCAGGTCGTGAGGCGAGCATAAAGCTATCCCGGCGAGGGGCATTCATTACGCCACCGAGCCCCATTTCGCGGAAGGCATCCTCCAGGGCAGCGATGCAATCTTTCATGGTAAGAACCTGGGCAACATCATCATCGTTCAGAACCAAGGTCATTTTCTTTATTCCTATTTGACACGTTCCTTCAGAAGGGGTATTTTGTTGACCCACTTCTCGATTACCTTAGCCCGCAATTCTTCACTGGCCTTATTGACTGGCGGAAACCGATTTTTCCAGTAAAAGGGCCTGCAGGCATCTATGATCATGACACTGTGTGTCAGATCGCCTCTTTCCCTCTTTTCTGGTGGCAGAGCAGGATCAAGCCTGGTCCCCCAGCACCCCTTGATTATATTCACTGAGTTTTCGAAATTTGCCCGGCTAGCCACAGCCCAGAGCACCTCGTTGGTATCCGTTGGGTCTATGTCATCATCGACTACTATCACCAGCTTGGACATGTATCCCCCAGCGTGGCTTCCGACAGCGGTTAGTGCTGCTCGCATGGCATGGCCACCATATTCTTGTTTAAGCGATATGATGGTTATCATTCTTCCC
>Ga0114921_10001282_pt1 | contig 11484 bp, 9 predicted proteins | sample BentaG_FD_87016 | JGI IMG/M metagenome (GOLD analysis project Ga0114921, IMG submission 87016) | Deep subsurface microbial communities from South Atlantic Ocean to uncover new lineages of life (NeLLi) - Benguela_00093 metaG | ecosystem: Environmental > Aquatic > Marine > Oceanic > Sediment ...
ATTATTCGCGTGCCATGCAGCCTATATTTAAAGGCTCCCTTGAAAAGCTTGGTGGTGAGGCTAGTGTAGTGACAGTGCCGTTTAAGGCGACCGATGTGGCTATTGAGCTGGAGAAGGTAAGGAAGACCGGTGCTTCCTATACATTGTTGCCCCTGGGTGGCGGGCCGTCGACTTATGCTATAGCCAGGCAATACTATGATTTGAAGATTCCTATGCCGATTCTGGACTCCTCTGGCGGTGCCCACAATGACTGGGATTGGTGGGAACTAACCGAAGGCAAAGGAAGGTGGTGGGGTACTGTTCACTGGCTCGGCTGGCCGCCTCCCAAAGGGCTACCGAGAGCTGCCGCTTTCGTGAAAGCCTATGTTGACAGATGGGGCCACTATCCGGCAAATGTTGCTGTTGGTGGCTACGATACGATTTATTCCATTAAGGCTGCGGTAGAGAAGGCGCAATCCTTTGACACAGATGCCTTGATTCAAGCCCTGGAAACCCTGAAGGAAGACGAACTGCCCGCGGCAGGCTTTCCAGCCCTGGGCTGGTGGCGAGAAGACCACAATACGGTGGACATGTGGTTTAGTCGTTTTATAGCGCAGTGGCAGGGACCTGACAAGATGCCTATTGTTTGGCCTCCTGAGAATGCTTCCGGGGAGCGGATATTGAAAGCCCCCTACGAGGATTGAGTAGGTCGTCAAAAATTGCCTGACAGGAGATAAGTCTCTCACTTGGCGGGGGGGGTGAGTTTTACCCTCCCCGCGGGAGAGTTGTGATGATTCCCGCAGAGGTCCGTAAGTGCGGAAATCTACTCAAAAATGAAAGGGGAACCTCTATATGGAGATCATCATATATGGACTTTGTGAATCATTTGTCATTTTGCTGTTTGCTCTGGGATTTCATCTCGTTTTCGGGTTAGGCGGAGTAGTTCATTTATCATATGGGGCTTTTGCCATAGGAGGCGCTTATGCGATAGGTATTTTCTATTGGAGGCTTGGATGGGCGCCACCGCTGGCTATTCTTGTCGGGATAGCACTTGTCACTCTTCTAGTTTTCATATTCTACAAGTTCTTGCTTTCACGAACCCAGGGTCTCATGATTAACGAGGCATTAATTTCCCTGGCTGTCCTTCTAATTATTATGGACGTAATAATGTTAACCTGTGGGACTGCCCCCGTTCCCTTTCCCAATGTCTGGCCTGAAAGATTAGTCCCTTTGTTTGGGACGCAGTTTGAACTCTCGCGCCTAGGTGTAATAATAATCGCTCCGCTAATCTGCCTTGGAATATGGTGGTTTCTAAAGCACACTACCGGGGGAAGGGGAATGTGGGCTCTTTCCGCCGATAGAGAGGTTGCTATGCTAATGGGAGTGGCTCCAGTAAAACTAATCACATATATGATAGTGATTGCGACAATCGTGTCCATGGTTGGTGCTTTCCTGTCACTCTCGTTTTTGGGCCTTAGCCCAGTGATTGGAGAGCTTATAATTCTGTGGGTTCTATTCGCAGTTATTCTGGGCGGAGTGGGCAGCTTTAAAGGGATGGTTCTGGCGAGTTTCATCATTGGATTTAGCGAGGCTATTACAGCAAGTATGCTGGGCTCGGAACTAAAATTGCTGGCCCCATTGGTCATAATTTTGCTTATAATAGTCTTTCGTCCTTCAGGAATATTCGGAGTAGCAACTAAACTTGAGGAAAGACTATAGGCGTAATGGCTAAAAGGGTTGATTTAATAGAGCGAAGTATCTACAAGCGGACCCAGAGTTTTTATGCAGTAAGTTCCTGGGTGGAAATATCATATCTGCTGGGTCCATGGATTGCAGGCATCGCTGTTGCCGTCCTACTTCCGGTTTTTTGCCAATTTAATGCGTACGTTTTGTACGTCTTTACTATTGCGGGCATCTATGCCCTTTTGGCGATAAGCTGGACACTGCTTGCACTGTTGCGCTTATATAGCCTGGGTCATGCAATGTATATTGGCATATCGGGGTACATTATTGGCATTTTAAGTGTTAGTGTCTGGAACCTTCCTTTTTACGCCTGTGCAGTTTTAGCAATATTTGGTGGGCTGCTTCTCCTTGTTTCTTTTCATGCTGCGTCCTTAAAAGTAAAAGGGCCATATTTTTTGCTGGCTACTTTGCTCTTGCCTATAATGTTGGCGGAGGCGACCTATTTAGCACCTGGGATTCTCCGTGCGGAAGAGGGAATCTCAGGAATACCGGTACCGTCCTACGGCTTAGTTCCTCCTTCGATAGCCAATTATTATCTGGTAACGGTGTTTGTGATCTTGATCTTAATATTTGCCCGAAGATTCATCAATTCAAAGGAGATCGGTTTGATTGTTCGATGCATTGCTGATAATGAATATGCTGTTGAAGCGTCTGGGCTTTCTGTCTGGCGGTATAAGATCTTGATATTTGCAGTTTCTTCAGCTATCGGCGTTATTGCCGGAATTTTATATACTTTGGTCCGAGGTTATATTGGACCTTCTAGTTTGAGCCTAACGGTCTCCCTGACTCCATTGCTTGGCAGTGTAATAGGAACGGTGAGTACCAACATTGCCGGTGCAGTGATCGGTACTTATCTCCTAGTAGTATTACTCGAAGGCTTGAGGATAGCCGCTATTTATAAGATTATCGTCTACGCAGTGATCATAGTGATAGTGGTGCTGACTAGGCCGAGAGGCTTATTCCATTATATGGAGCAGTTCTATCATTTCTTCAGGAGGGTTTATGAGTGACAAGGTGGTGCTGGAGGTAAGAGACCTGACAAAAAGCTTTGGTGGGCTGGCTGCACTAGACAGGGTGAGCCTCACAGTTAGGGAAGGAGAGATTGTGGGCATCATCGGGCCAAACGGCTCTGGAAAAACTACCCTAATCAATGTAATCTCAGGATTTTTAAAACCGGACAAGGGGAGTGTAAGGCTGGAAGGAGAAGACATACTCGGGCTTCCAGCACACAAAGTAGCCGAGAAAGGGATAGCACGAACTTTTCAGGTTCTCCGGCCTTTTTACAGTGTGCCTGCGTGCCATAATGTGGTGCTGTCGCTACTTTCTCCCCGATCGAGGAGGCTCAAGTATATACGTCGAGTTGGTCTGGCTGAACAGGTAGCCATGGACTTAATAGAATTACTGGGATTTGACCGAGCTCACGATTCCTTCAGGCCGACCAGAACATTGCCCCCCGGGTACCTGAGGCGGCTGGATATTGCCCGAGCGATAGCGAGTGAACCCAGGGTACTGCTAGCTGACGAGCCGTTCTCAGAGTTGACCGCTGTGGAGGCAACCAGCGTGGGGCCGGCTCTGCTTAGATTGAACTCCCTAGGAATGGCCATCGTCATAATTGAGCACAGACTCCACTACCTTATGGGACTTATTCATCGGGTCATAGTGATGCATGAGGGGAAGGTAATATTCGAGGGAAATCCCGAAGATGTGGAGAAGGAGGAACGGATAAGGAAGGTCTATTATGGTTGAGGCTATAGAGGTTAAGAATCTATCCGTGCACTATGAAACCTTGGAAGCCTTGAGCCTGGTAAACATGGTAATCGAACGTGGGAAGCTGGTTCTGTTACTAGGCCCGAATGGAGCAGGTAAGAGCACGTTAATCAGTGCAATATCTGGCCTGCTATACGATCGCATAGAGAGGGCTTCTTTGACCGATGAAAGGTTGGGGGTAACCGGTAGTATTGTATGTGATGGCGAGGACATCACCATTTTGCCTCCTTATGAAAGAGTGAGGTTAGGAATTATTCACTGCCCGGAGAAGCGAAGGCTTTTTGCCGACATGGGTCTGCTTGATAATTTACTTATGGGTGCTTACCTACGTAAGGACAGGCAAGGAGTTGAGGAAGATTTAGAGAAGGTTTTCGCTCTCTTTCCTGAGCTTGTCAAATTGAAGAACCGAGAGGCTGGTTTTCTCAGCGGAGGCGAGCAGCAGATGGTTGCCATCGCCAGGGCCCTTATGTCCAAGCCCAGGTTTTTACTTATGGATGAACCTATGGCAGGACTGGCGCCGGGTCTTCGTGAGCGCATGAAGAATGCGGTCTTTTCTATCTTGGATACGGAAAATATTGGCGTTCTTATAACCGAACAAAGCAGCCGGGTTTTCCTGGAGCCCAGAGCCAAAATTTATGTAATTGGCCGCGGGACAATCATTTTTGAAGGAACGGCGAAAGAGGCGATGGAAGATGAATACCTTAGTACCACTTACTTCAGTGCCTAGGAGGTAGAGATGGGAAATCAGGTTTGGGAGAACAGTGAAAACTTTATTCATGAAATTGTGGAGGGCGTTGCTCTGAAGAAATCAGACAAGCCTGCCATCATATACATGGGTAAATGCATTACCTACAAGCAGTTTGTAGATAAATTCCACAGGTTTGCCTCATCGCTTGCCCGCCTAGGCGTTAAAGAAGACGATAGGGTTGGAATCTATCTGCCTAACACTCCGCAGGCTTTAATTGCTTTCTACGGAATTTCTAAACTCGGAGCAGGGATTGTACTTAAAAGTCCGATCCTTACTGCGGCTGAGGTGGAATTTATCCTAAAGGAGAACAAAATAAAGACTGTTATATGCTCAGATGTCAATGTGGGAAACATAATACGCATAGAGGAAAGCGCTGGCTTGGAGAACATTATAGTGACAAGACTTGATGACGAGGTGAACTGGATCAAGAGGTTAATAGGTAAGGGCTTTGGTAGAGTCCCTAGTGGTTATCTCCCTAAACACCCAAAGGTGCTTTCTTACCATGAGATAGTGAAAAGCAAGCCCACAAAGCTGGTGCGACCCTCTGGTGACCCGAGGGAGAAGATCGCGTATATCGTTTATACCGGGGGCACTACCGGGACACCCAAGGGAGTCGCTCATACTCACTTCACCTATCTAAGCGGAGTGAAATATCATCGCCAGTTTTTGCGACTCCACTTCAAGGACATTAGGGAGGGGGAGGAAAGGTGGTGCGGCTATCAGCCCTTTTATCATCTAGCAGGAGTGATTTTTCTTAACCTATCCTTGTTTCGTGGCGAAACCGTGTATGTGTTCCCCAATCCGGACATAGATGCTGTATTAACTGAGGTAAGGCGGAGGAAAATGACTCTCCTTGCAGGTGCACCCACGTTTTATACTATGGTTTTAGGTAATGAGCGGCTCGACCAGTACCTTGATGGGCTTAGAAAGGTCAAATACGTTTTCTCTGGGGCTGACGCTCTTCCGCCGGATGTCTTTGAGAGGTGGAAGGAAGTAGTTGGTCAAGAAATACTTCAGACGTGGGGGGCGAGTGAATCGTATATACCAATGCACAATATTCCGGGCGAGGCCGACCTCTCACTGGGTGCTGTTGTTCCCGGCTACGAGGTGGCACTACTCGATCCGGAAGAAGACAAATTCTTAGAAGAAAAAGACGGGGCGATTGGCGAGGCGGCCGTCAAAGGCCCAGCCATATTTAAAGAGTATGTAAATAAGCCAGAGGAGACAAAAGAGGTTCTCGTCACCATTAACGGGGAAGTCTGGTACAGGACTGGGGATATTGTCCGTGTGAAGGACGAGAATGGAAAGCGCAAGTTATATTTTGAGGACAGGATAAGGGATATTATAAAGTACAAAGGGTACAATGTCGGCGCTTCCGAAGTTGAGCAAGCGATTTATGGTCATCCCGCGGTTAAAGAAGCTGCCGTGATAGGGATTCCGGATAAGAGCGGGGGGGAAATAGTAAAAGCGGTGGTGGTCTTGCATGATGATGCTAAGAACGTCACGATGCATGATCTCATGGAAGTCTGCCGACAAAGGTTGGCTCCCGTCAAAATGCCGAAGCACATTGAATTCAGGGATGCGCTCCCCAAGAGCCCTCACACAGGGAAGATTCTTAAGAGAGAGCTAAGAGAGGAAGAGCTGCTGAAGCGGAAGCACAAGGCGTAAAGCACTCTGTGAGCCCAAGACCGTCTCCCCTCGCCCTTCGGGCTGTGAGCAAGCTTGAAGGGGGCAGAATGCGGTCTGAGTTTACTGAGGAAGAGGAACTATTCCGCCCGCTACGAAAACCATGGTGAGGAGGGAAGGATTTTCCCTGCTTTCTGGCACCAATGCGTTTGGCCTTAAGTCGCGTAAGGATCAACTTTTGCCATTGTCGATAGGAGAAGAGACCAAGCGCGCACTGCTACGAGAGAGCGCTTGAAAAGCTAAAGTTACAAAATAAGAAGAAAGGAGGAAAAAGGAGATGGAACTAGGGCTTGCAGGGAAAATGACAATCATCACCGGTGGTGGGTCCAATATACGTTTCCAATTTCTATGATTCCTATACCCCTGTGCCTCCATCCACATTTATGCAGACTCCTGTAAGCATAGAAGACTCGTCAGAGGCTAAATATAAAGCTGCATAGGCAATATCTTCCGGCTTGGCGGCACGCCCCAGCGGAATAGCTTTTACTCTTTGCTTCTTGGCTTCCTCGAACTGCTCATCTGTTTCAACCCCAAAGAATTTTCTTTGTAGAGGGGTTTCCGTTGCTGTCGGATTGATGACGTTAACACGGATATTATGTGGTGCTAAATAGAGCCCCAATCCCTTGGTTAGGCCAATGGCTGCCGCCTTAGAACTCGCATAGGAAAGGTTTCCCCTAGCTTTCGGCCTAATTCCAGCCATAGAGGCAGTGTTGATAATAACGCCGCCACCTACCTTTTTCATCTCCGGCACTACATATTTTGCCCCGAAGAAAATGGCCTTCACATTAACTGCATATGTCTGGTCCCACTCTTCCTCGCTGATTTCTTCAAGTGGGTGGGGCCAAACATAATAACCGGCGTTATTAAAAAGGATGTCAACCTTGCTGAAGGTATCCACGGCTGCCTTGATTAGGTGTTCTATTTCAGATGGTATGGCAACATCGGTATGAACATAGATAGCCTCACCACCATTTGACCTAACCATGTCTGCCGTCTCCTGCCCACCAGGATCATTAATATCGGCAACTACCACCTTCGCCCCCTCTTTGGCAAACATGATTGCTGATGCCCGTCCTATCCCGGAAGCTGCGCCGGTAATTATGGCTACTTTATTAGCCAGTCTCATTTTTGTCCCCCTTTCTTAAGTTTTTTAATTGGCTACGAAATATCGCTTGAGGTGCAGCAGTTTTACTAGCCCAAACACTCTTGGACCTAAAGGTGTGGGATAATATCTTCCAGGCCCAGACTTCTCAATGTCTCGGGAAGGGGCTTACCTTTGTCATCCCACCCCATAAGCTGATAATAGTTCTGCAACATTTTGTCCCAGTGAGGCATAATGCCTCGCCCCGCTGCTGGTCCATCTATTGGCGTAGAACCATACCTCACGGATGGAGCATCAAGTTCGCCACCAATCCCATTTCGTAGATTGAACACCCTCAGCAGGTTTGCGCATCTCCTACCTACTGTCATGGCTTCGTCTACATTCAGGTCCCATCCTGTGGCTGCGTTTACTGCCTGAGAGAGAAGGTCCAGGTTAGTTGCCGTATTAAAGCGGCAGATTCCTAAACTATCCTCAAACAGCATCGCCCCCTTAATCTTGGCTTCCACCGTTGATATTACCTCAGGGTCAAAAGCATCGTATGTTGGTGAGAGACCAAGCAACTGATACGGGGGCATAATGTGCGTCTCGAGAGTGCCAGTGTTGGAAACACAGGTGTCAAACAACTCGAGCCATACGACTCGGTGGTCGTGGCCGCGAGGTGTATTACCTTTTTGAGTGTGTATTGCCATGTTGGTTGCCTCACCACCAATGTGTTTGGCAGCCCGCATTACTCCTTCTGCCAAAATGTTGCCAAAGCCCTGGCGATTTGCGATTTTGTGTAGCATAGCCATTATCGCCTCGCCATTACCCCAAGTCATCTCAAGACCATCAGTATCCCCCTTGGTAAGGAGACCCTTTTCATAGCACTCTATGAGCCAGCCTATGACCCAACCTGCCTCGTTGGTATCCATACCCAAACGGTCTACCGCGTTAGCCAGTACAATAGTTGTAGTTACATCTGTTATTCCAACCTGTGAACTCCAGGCAGCCATACCCTCGTACTCTGGTTCTTCTAAAGAGAGACCGGCATATTTACCTTCTGGAATCTCCATTGTAGAGTTGTGGTGCCACTGGCAAGCCCAGCAAGGTTTATGCTTTGCCTTGAATTTATTTCTGACGCTTTGTGTAGTATACGTGTCTAACCCGCCCTCATCAATATCGAAGATGCTTGCAGAGTAATTCTTAACAGGGAGAGTCCCCCGGGGGTAGGAGCGTGCCACTCCACCTACAGTTCCCTCTTTGGAAACAACTTGGCCATAGAACTTGACCGTAAGAGTCGCTTCTCGTATTTGTTTGGCTAATCGGCTGAGGGCCTCCGCATGTTTAATGGGAATAGTATGTTTACCCCGGTCAACAGCAATGGCCTTCAATTTTTTAGAGCCCATTACAGCGCCGATCCCATTATGAGCTGCCATGTGGCCCATATCAGAGGAGGTAAGTGCAAACCTAACCAAGTTCTCTCCAGCCGGGCCAATGCTCAAAACGCTCGTCTTTGCTGCTGGTTTTCGTAGCTCCTGCCTAATCGTATCCTCTGTCTCAAAAGTGTCTTTACCGACAAGATGGCTTGCGTCTCTAAGTTCGGCTGTGCCATCGTGAATATAAAGATAGACCCAGCTAGGAGCAGCGCCTTGTATCATAATAGCATCAAAGCCGCAAAACCTGAGGTATGCCCCAAAGAAACCGTTAGCCTGGGAAGCGGCACCACCATTAGTGAGGGCGCCCTTAGTCACAACTGCAATAGTTCCGGAGCCTCCAATGCTAGTTCCTCCTAGTGGCCCCGAGCCAAAAAAGAGGCAGTTCTCGGGAGCAGACCACTCTGTACCCGGGGGAACTTCGTCATACAGGAACTTCGCACCTAAGCTCACCCCGCCGATATACTTCCTCAGCGTAGCTTCGTCCAGCGTTTCTGGGGTGACGTTCCCTTTGGTCAAATCCACCCTCAGGAGCTTACCTGCATAACCATCAATTTTAGGTTGTTCCATTGAGGACGACACCTCCCTATTCTTATAAGTCTTACCCTGTCGGGATTTTTCACATCATTTACCGTGGCTATGTTAAACCATCTGCCCGCTGGCAGTCAAGACCTAGGCCCCAAATGACTGCCGGTGCAGTGAGATTGTCACGCACTTCAAAACTATTTCAAATATCGTCCGTGTGAAAATGGGAGTTATATTGCGGTTGTGTGGCAGAATATCGATCACCCGCCGGAACCCAGATTGACGGCAAACAATCTCGGCTCTATAATAGGCGTGTAAATCGTCAGCGATCGACGTTCTCATTAAAGGCGCATGAGAATGGCGGATAACAAATTCAATCTGCAAGTATCGGAGACGGAATAGCTGGAGCCACTGCCATTGGAGAAGATCTACAGGAATCAGCCAAGGGGGTGATAAGTAAGATTAATACCAAGATTACGCAGACTAAAATCCTTAGTATAAATAAGGAGGAAAATAACTATGGCTGAGGACCTAGTTAGGATGCTAGCCGATTTGAAGGAAAAGGAGGCCTTAAGGATAGTAGAAGAAAAACTAAGTGCCGGTGAGGATCCCTTCAAGATTCTGGAGGACAGCCAAAATGCCATGGGGATAGTTGGTAAGCGTTTTGCAGATGGCGAGTATTTCATCCCAGACCTAGTATATTCCGGTGAGATCTTGAAGGAAATAAACGATATGGTTAAGCCGAAACTAGCCAAGGCTGCCGAAGTTAAGCGTCTGGGTAAGGTTATCATAGGCACTGTAGCCGGAGATATACATGATATCGGCAAAGACATTGTGGTATTTATGCTGGATGTTAACGGCTTCGAGGTTTATGACCTCGGCGTTGATGTCCCGGCACAGAAGTTTGTTGAGAAGATAAGGGAGACTGAGGCCCGTATTGTTGGCTTGAGCGGATTTTTGACCCTGGCTTTTGATTCGATGAGGGGAACGATAGAAGACATAAGAGCTGCTGGCCTGAGAGATAAAGTGAAGATCATGATTGGCGGCGGCCAGATTGACAATGAGATTAAGAAGTATACCGGCGCCGATGCCTACGGGCCGGATGCCATGGCAGGGGTATCACTAGCCAAGGAATGGATAAGAGGTAAATGAAAATGGAGAAAACACCTGAAGAACTGTTCAAGGAAAGAACCAAGAGAGTTGAAGATGCTGTCCAATTGAAAGTACCTGACCGGGTTCCGTTCCTACCCTCTTACAGCTTTTTCCCGGCAAGATATGCTGGGATAAGCTTTCAAGAAGCCATGTATGACTACGACAAACTGAGAACGGCATCCAAAAAAGCGGTTTTAGATTTTCAACCGGATATGTACACGAACCCGTATGGTCTTATTCCTTTGGGACCTACGTTTGAAGCTCTTGACTATAAGCAACTTAAATGGCCTGGTCATGGAGTCCCCCCCAATCATACATATCAGTTCGTCGAAGGGGAGTATATGAAAGCAGATGAATACGATGCATTCCTCTTTGACCCCTCCGGTTTTATGATAAGAACCATCTTCCCGCGTATATGTGGCGCATTAGAGCCCTTTAAGATGCTGCCTTCTATACCCTCGGCTTATTACCTCAGGATAGTTCCTCGTGTTGCCGTGCTTGGTATACCGGAAGTTGCTGCCGCCGTTGAGCGCCTGTTAAAAGCTGGGGCTGAAGCACAGAGAATGATGTCTGAAGCCAGGTCATTTGTTGAAGAAATGGAAGAGCTGGGGTTTCCCTACCAATTCAGCTCTACGGCATACGCACCCTTTGACTACATCGGAGATTTTCTGAGAGGGACCCGTGGGATAATGTTAGATATGTATAGAAACCCGGATAAACTCCTTGAAGCTATAGAAAAAGTGTTACCCATAATGATTCACGGAGGGGTATCTGGCACCAAGAGGGCCGGAGTTCCCAGAGTATTCATACCTCTGCATAAAGGTTCCCATGGTTTTATGTCCCTGGAACAGTTTGAGACCTTCTATTGGCCCACTTTGCAAAAGCTCATGTTAGCCTTAATTGATGAGGGGCTTACCCCCTGTCCCCTGTTTGAAGGAGATTACACATCTCGTTTGGAGATTATTAAGGACATACCTGAAGGGAAGGCATGTTATGCCTTTGAGCGTACGGATATCTTCAAGGCAAAGGAAGTCTTAGGCGACCGCGTATGTATTAGGGGGAATGTGCCTGCCTCATTGCTGAACACAGGTACCCCCCAAGAAGTCAGAGATTACTGCAAGAAGCTCATTGATGTCGTCGGCAAGGGGGGAGGCTTTATTATGGACGGCGCCATAGGGATACCTGACGAGGCAAAGATTGAGAATGTGAGGGCAATGGCAGACTTCACCAGGGAATATGGTGTATACAAATAGATACCGAAAGACATAGGCTAATACAAAGAGAGACCACTCTGTAACCGCATGCCGCAGGACAGTTGGTGCTTCAGGAGAAACTGATGCCTGTTATCCGTGATATTCCTCTGAGAAACA
>Ga0114921_10001283_pt1 | contig 11482 bp, 10 predicted proteins | sample BentaG_FD_87016 | JGI IMG/M metagenome (GOLD analysis project Ga0114921, IMG submission 87016) | Deep subsurface microbial communities from South Atlantic Ocean to uncover new lineages of life (NeLLi) - Benguela_00093 metaG | ecosystem: Environmental > Aquatic > Marine > Oceanic > Sediment ...
GGATTTGCTGCGCCATCCCAAAGACTCTTGGCATTTTTTGCCAGTACATTCAATTTGCTTTGGATTTTGGCTCGATCAAGCTTGTCGATGTCGAATATGTCATCATACGTGTGGCCAAGGGAAAGGGCGGTTATCCAGATATTACATTTATGGAAATTATTATTGATCGTATACTTCCCTGCATATTTTGGTTCCCAAAAGATGTTCCAACTGGTAGGGGCCTCTTTGACGACGTCCGTATTATAAGCCAGCCCATAAGGCCCGCAATTGTAAGGAAGGCCATATCGTTTGCCTTCGTGCATTAATGAGGTGTCATCTTTGAAAAAAGGAAGCATGTTGTTGAAGTTAGGTACGTGATGAAGGTCAACGGGCGAAAGGTAATAGCTGCCCTTCTTAAAGCAATCAAACCTCGGCGTTTTGGCCAAATCTGCAGGGGGAGAAATCAGGTCGGCGGTTCCGTTCTTCGCAGCCATATAAAATTCATCTTGGTCAGTTGGGTTAACAATAGCTACGTTTACATCAATATTGTACTTCTTCTTCACCAGGGTTTTAAAGTCATCTACATATGCCTTTGCATACCCTTCCCAGCACGTAATTCTGATCGTTTCAGAAGCTGCCTGAGAAGATTGAGCCCAGAATGTTGTCATCATGAAAAGAGCTACTATTACCATTAAAGATATTCTTTTCATTTTGTCACTCCTCCAAATGGCGTGTTAATCTCTGTCTAATGTCTTATTTACATCTGCTCTCCAAGCTTCAGCCGTACCCGCTATTCTAAACCCTCAACTGATTCACCTCCTTTCTCTGGTAAAAGGCATTTTTCCGCGATGGTTCAAGCGATGGGACACTAACTGGCCTTCCAGGTCGCGAGGACAAAAAGACCTAATCCAGCCAATAAGCAAAAAGGCGACAGGTTGAGCCATGCGAGCTCAACGCTTTTTGTTGCTTCGACGCCTTTGGCTTGCTGTAACACAGCTTCTGTTAAATCTTCTGGGGCACTTTCTTCATCTCCTCGGAAGTATTGGCCCCCTGTCATACTGGCAATACGCTTTAGGGTCTCTTGTATCAATCTTGTTTTTAGATAGAATCCATCTTTGCCAACGTAATAATTTAGAATGGACGTCCCATCTTCACTTCTGATAGGAATCAAAACGCCTTTTCCAGTCCCAACACCAACCGTGTATATTCTTATGCCTTTATCTGCAGCAAGTTGGGTGGATTCATAAATGGAAGATTTGTCAGGAGTGATATCTTCCCCGTCAGAGACTAGGATAATAACCTTCGCTGCGCCATGCCCAGAGGTTTCCAGCATGGCAATGCCCGTCTTTATGGCTTCGCCCAAATCACTGCCTGGGATCGTAATATCAGCATCGTTGATGTGCTTGATAATATATCGGCAAAATGCATAGTCCCTCGTAAAAGGAACAATCTCAATGCCTATGCTGGCAAATATATAGGCTCCTACTCTTTCCCCGCGTAATTCAGAAATCGTACTTAAGGCAAAATGGCGAGCACGATTCAATCGGTTCAAGACATTGAACAATTTTTCTCCTTCGAGAGGAAAAGCGACGTCCTCTGCAAGCATAGACTTTGAAACATCAATACCCATAACCAATTCAATCCCAGCGCGATTGAAATAGGTCTTTTCATACTGCATTTTTGGCTCTGCCAGGGAAAGGGTAAGTGCCACGAAGGATAAAGAGAGGAAAAGTGTAGGCAGCACAAAAGTGCCCCATTTCTTTCTCCTTCTGGCAAATAGATTGAGCCATCTATTTGACTTCCAGTAAGATCGGAGTGAAACCAGTATGAAACATGGGATAATGAGTAAAAGCCAGAGATAGTGAATGTCGTTGAGCAGCATCTCTTATATATATCGCACCGTTGTTTCCATTCTATCGAAGAATAAACCCAGACCAGAGAGGACCTATCACTTTTCAACCTTTCTTTCCAGAGGTTCTCCAGGTGCATAGCCACCCTTTTCAGGAATGATAGCTTCTAGGTTGTCTCTCAGCTCCAAACGGCGTTCGGCCTCCAATCTAGTGAACTTGAATTTCTTGACAAATTGCTCCCCATGGAGAAGCTCCAGATTCCATCTGGGGATGTTTCTTTCAAAGGCCTTTGTCTGCGCATTATCAACACTAGCAATGGCTAATTTAAAATCTGAAATGGCGTCCTTCATCGTTCCCATAATCTTTTTCCAGTTTCTCTCGGTCTCCAATACGATGAAGGCTGAAAGTAGGCTAGCTGATCCTCTGATATTGTGGGCCCGCCAGGCCATATCTTCTGGTAACGATTCAATCTCCGTCAATAAAAGGCTACATCTATCTTTCATGTCCTCAAGGTGGTCATTCAGATTGCCAAAAAGGATCGGCACATCCTTTTCCAAAACACTGTTATATTTGGCAAGTTGTATTTGGTGTAAGATTTCTAAGGCGATTAACCACTGCCGTTGTAAGATTCTCAATTGAACCTCCGGGAGGGAAGCTTTCAACATCTTGTAATAATTTATTGCCTCATTGTGATCATTCATAGAGTCTGCGATTTGGATCTCGTGTTGTAACTGCTGCGATTTGGATTCAAGACTGCGATAGTGCTTATAATGTAGAATTCTATTGATACCAAGAAAAGCAAAAATCAGAGCAGCCAGTAAAAGCAGAGAAAAGCGGATAATATTTTTCATGAGCATCGTCCAATAACTATTTCAAACTTCACAACTGTCTGAGCCAGGGTGTCACTCGAAAAAAGCAGTATGCAATCAAAAAACCCATAGCAATGCACCCAAAAACCCATCGCGTTTCTTTCTTCTTTTTGGAAATCTTTACCAGTAACCTATTTTTTTCCATTTCATGGATATTACTGTAAACTTCTTTAATCTTTTCCAGGCTGAATGTACGTGGCATATAAAATATGCGCCCTACACGGTTGCCTTCCTCCGTGTTTTGCACGGCAGCTTCAACTTCGTGATTGACCTCTCCTCCTACGACGATCAGATAGAGTTTCACGCCGAGTTCTCTAATCAATTGTACAACATTCACAAAGTTGGGTAACCCTTTTCTTACATCCTCATCACTCTTGTTAGCGTCAATTCGGCCGTCAGTAAAGAGTACGATGGCCATCCCGTGCCCGAATTTAATTTTTCTCAGTTTTTCAGGAATGTTAACCTTCCTGAGGGTTTTTCCAAGCAGTGAATAGCGAAAATCTTTGAGCTCTTCGAAAGAGAGATGACTCTCTTCAGGGAGCAACATGAAGAACGTGCAAAGGGCTAACCAGGCTGCATATGACGCATTTGTAGCACCGCCCACGGTAAGTTCTCGAAATATAATGGAATCTGATCCCCTGCTCAACAAATTGAGCTTTGCTTTGAGAATATCTTTGTCGAAAGTCGGGGGACAAATCAGTTTTGCGTAGCTGGAGAACCCTACTAAACCGATTAAGTCCTCTTTGTGTCTCATATCTGCAAAAGCCCTTGCCCCTTCAAGGGCAACATCTCCCAATGTCAGTTGCCCGCTTTCACCACCCGGCCTATTCATGGACCCCGAAAGGTCCTGAACGATCATGATCCACTTGGATTCAAGGTATGTCTTGTGCCAAAAGCTTGAATACTGGATATTTGCCAGAGCAAGCACTGAGAATATCATGAACATCATACCTAAAAAGGTGGTTCCATGTTTCTTAATAGCATTGGGTTCTAGGTTCTTGTTGACAAACGATACTGCTGAAAAGCCCGTACCTGTCTTGTATTTCCGTCCTAAATATATGGTGGCCGGAACTAAAAACAGCAAAAGCAAAGCCCATGGATATTGTAGCTCCATGTCAGTTCAGGGATATGTGAACGCCCAATGATTCTTAAGGCTACGCAGCTTCAATAATCTGTCGCACTTCCGATCTGAGAGACTCAATGTCTGGAACGCTGTTCAACTCCAAGGCAACGATATCATCCATTGCCTTAAGTAAACTGCCGACCTTAGGTGCAAGCGCTGCGGGTAACTCATTCTTGATTGATTCAAAAAATACCTTTCCACTTCCACCGCGTGGATATGGGGTGATTTGATATTTTGCTACCAGATAAGCGCGCAAAAGTTTACTCGCCTCTCCCACATAAATGGAATGAGACCCAGACGGCTGTTCCATCAAAAACGTTTTCAGCTTCTCCGCCAAGACATCTTCGTGTTTAATTGCCTTCAGCCTTTCCGTTTCCTTCTTGACTTCATAAATCTTTCGGATGAGCCAAGCCACGCAGAACAAGGCTATCAAGAAAGATGACAAGGACAACAGCAGACTTGTCCTTGCTTTTTGTTGATATGGCTCAATCTTGTAATCGGGGTCCAAATGGTCCGTTGGCACTACCAGCTTCTTTTCCGCTGTTTTGGACGGCACCATGGATGAGACCTTGAAGGGCTGGCCTTTTGTTTCTACTGATCTCACTCTCTTGCCAAAGGAGGTTGCACTCGTATATTGAATTTTGACGGGGGGAATGAGAAACTCACCTGGAGTGTAGAATTTCATCCATCCGGTAATGTTTATGGGGCTTTTAGAGGCTGCCTGGACATAATCATAGGGGTCAAATTTAAGTTCAAAAAGCTCCTTTTGAATCTCAGCAGGCTTCAAGCCTATATTGGCGATTGAACTTGGATCTATAGTGACAAGATCAGAAAAGACGACATTTAGTGAGAATGGTATTTTGTCACCAATGTCTGCGCCATAAATGGGAAGCGTTAGTTCAGCGGTAATAGATGGCTTCAACTCCACTAAATAAGGCGTGGCCTTTAAGACATGAATATCTTCTGCAAGCAGGTTTATTGCCTTAAAGAAGGGTGCCTGAGAGACTTTTACTCTATATGTACTTTCACTCTTATCCCATGAGACATGGGCCTTATTCATTATGCGTTCTTTAAGGTCATCCTCTACCCCGGTCTTCCACTGCATCTCAAACGCATCAAAAAAGGCGTGTGTTTTCCCTTTTAGCCTAATCGTTGGATGCACATAAGCGACAAACTGATTCCGATTTGCATCGACAATGAGGTTTTTCAAAGCATTCTCTTTTAGGCCCTTTCGGAGCCTAAAAAAACAGGCATCCTTAGCAAGGTTGCGGTCATAAAAGAAGTCTATAATCTCGTCATAGCTCCTGACGATTTCTTTTGCCCTTTGCACGAACAAGGTTTCGCTCTCAGTCCGGCTGTCTGACCCGTCGGGAGCAACAAGGCCGGCATGAAGAACAACAGTGACCCAGCCCATATCAATGTCAGGTATCACCCGTAACATGTCTGCATTGTAAAACCAAATATCATCAAAATCAAAGGGCGCCGGCATTTCTTTCGTCGTAAGGTTGGTGCTGAAGGTTGTGACCGCATCCGACACTGGGACAGAGACACCGAGGAGAATGACGAAAAAAAGCAAGATGGCTGAACCCTTTTTGAAATCGCTAAAGCAAAAGCTAAGACTCATTGTTTTAATATCCCGAGTATTTACATGGGTCGTTGCATAAATGCTTGGATCTTTAAAGGAAAATCATCTGTGGGCGTGATGAGAAGCAAATCAATACCCGCTTTGTTGAGTCGATGCATGATGTCTTCTAACTTCTTCTTCATATCTTCATTATAAGTCTCCCACTTACTTAAATCAAGAAGGATACTTTGGCCGTTCTCGTAATCATAAAGGGTTATGAGGCCTGTTGAAGCAGGTGGCAATGTGACCTCAAACTCTTCGAGTATCTGGAGGGCCTTCACCTCGTGTTTGTTGGTGCCATGTATGGTCGGCTGAAAACTGTAATCACATTCAAACGGGTATAGAAAATCCGAAAGAATGAACGTGAGACTCTCAGGCAGTTCGTTCACAAGTTTATTTAAGGCATGATTGATATTCGTTTCCTGACAAGTTACCGGTCTTGCCTGAGCGATAGCCGTTATAATCTCCATAAAATGAGACCACCCCATTCGAGGGGGAACATATGATGTGACTTTATCGGCAAACATGATCAGACCACAACCATTGTTGCTTGCGGCAGCGGTGTAAGCGAGCGAGGCTGCTATGTTAGCCTGAAGGAGCTCCTTTCTTCCAAAAGAGACAGATGTGCTCACATCGTAAAGGATCATTAGGTTAAAATAGCTGTCAGCTAAATACTCTCTCACATAATATCTGCCTGTTTTTGCAGTAGCCTTCCAATCTATATTCTTGAAGGGATCTGTGCGCTCTAACTCCCTGAGGGCCCAAAATTCATACCCAGAACCCTTGAAGATGCTCTCCCAGTCACCCGGAAAAGGGGAATCCACCCGATGGTGGACAAATATATCCAGAAGCTCCTTTTTAGACAGAAGACTTTTTTCCGTTTTCATCGGCGGCCTCGAGCCGGTGTCAGTACGGTTCGACCATCTTAAGGATTTCGTCTACGATCATATCAGAAGTAATCTGTTTTGCCATCGCGTTGCTGTTCAGGAGGATCCGATGTCGGAGCACGTGAAAGGCGCATTTATTGATGTCATCAAAATTGACAAAATCTCTACCGTGACAAAAGGCATATGACTTAGAAAGGGCTAAGAGGAACTCGGTGGCCCGAGGAGAAGCTCCCAGTCTGATATATTGATAGATTTCGCTCTCTACTAGTTTGCTCTGATACGTCTCGGGCGGCCTGGTGACAGTACAGATATTGATGATATAATTCATGACTTTCGTAGTAACTTTGACCCCTTCGTGGATAACCTTTCGCATGGTGAGAATATCTTCAGTGGTCGTAATGGTTTTGACATCAGCCTTCAGTTCCTCAAAATTGTAATTCTTTCTAACAAGGAGTTCTGTCTCCTCATCCTTGTCTGGATAGCCCACATCATATTTTACCATGAATCGGTCTACCTGTGCTTCGGCCAAAGGATACGTGCCAATCTGTTCGATGGGATTCTGAGTCGCGAGCACAATAAAAGGATTAGGGATGTCATATTTGACGCATTCAACGGCCACTTCCTTCTCCTGCATCGCCTGCAACAGGGCTGACTGCACTTTCGGTGAAGCTCTATTTATTTCATCTGCAAGGAAAACATTGCAAAAGATAGGTCCGAAAAAATAGTCAAATTTTTTTTCTTTCTCATTGTAGACCATGGTGCCCGTAATATCGCTTGGCATCTTGTCCGGGGTAAACTGAAACCGTCTAAAATCTCCCTCGATCACCCTGGCAAATGTTTCCACTGCAAGACTCTTTGCCAGCCCCGGAACCCCTTCCAGGAGTATGTGCCCTTTGGATAGAAGGGTCAGGATCATGAGATCGATCATCTCTTCCTGTCCAATGACGACTTTGCTGATTTCAGCTTTGATATCCTGAAAGAGTCTTGAGTAATCTTGAAATTGGTTTTCTTGTCTTGATTCAATGACCTTATCCGCTTTCACGACACAGCATCCTTTACCTGTTTACATATATTCAAACCTTTTTCGGTGCTTGATCAGCAGATAGAGAAAGAATGGCCCACCCATTAAGGATGTTAGAATCCCGACTCTAAGATCCACCTTGACAATCAGTCGAACGAAAAGATCAGCATAGATGACAAAAACCGCACCTAAGAGGCCAGCTAAAGGGATCAGTTTTCTGTTGTCTGGCCCGATCAGACCTCTCACAATATGAGGGGCGATAAGTCCCACAAAACCAATCACCCCGGAAACAGCAATGGCACCTCCTGTCTGTAAGGAGGAAAAAAAAAGGAGTGCATTTCGAGCCAACTTGATGTTTACCCCCAAGTTAGCAGCGGTTTCTTCATCGATCATCAATATATTCAAATCCTTGACGAAAAAGAGCGTTCCCAAATAAGCCAAGAGGGTAGTTGCAAAAACGATGTGCACATGATCCCAGGAACGGTTATTTAAATCTCCCATGAGCCAGGTTACAATAACCCGCCCAACGTCAAATTCTCTGGTGCTTAAGGTAATAACAAAGGACGTCAAGGCCCCAAAAATCAAATTAAGAGCAATGCCGGCGAGCAACAGGGTTGAGATGGATGTATGCCCCCTTGATGTGGCAATAGCAAAGACTATCATCAATGTAAGTAAAGAAGATATCACAGCCAACAAGGGAAGAGCAATCAGAAACCTTGCTGCCAAGCCCAAATAAATGGCGATGACTGCCCCCAAGGCCGCCCCCGAGCTGATTCCGATGACTCCAGGGCTCGCCATAGGGTTCTTAAATATGCCCTGCATAATGCAACCGGCTACTGCCAAAGAAAAACCGACCAGAAAGGCAACGATCAAGCGAGGCATTCTCCCATCCCAGACAATGGTCGATTCCACCTCACTGACTTTGCCCGAGAAGAGTCCCAGCTTCATAAGGAGAACCTTAAATACATGATCGGTGTCAATCTCCCATGATCCGTAGGAAATCGCAAAAAAGCCACCCAGCAAAAGCAAGCCAAACAATACTTCAAACAAAATCGTCTCTTTTTTTAGAAAGAAACTAATATGCTTCCTCATATACAATGCCGGCCAACAGGTTGGCGCTCAAGATCATATATTGAGAATCTACCCTTAGATAAACACCGGGTATCTCATAGACTTTCCCTTTTTTAATTGCCCCTGCGTGGGAAAGTATTTCATTGGCCATCAATTGTTCTCTAAGATGACTTTCCTGAGGAGTGATGATAATATCCGGATCCCACTTCAACAAGGTTTCATAGTCGATCTGAGACCAGGATTTGATCCCTTGTTCAGCTCCCACATTGACGACTCTGATGATATTACACATGGATTCGAAATTAGATGACTTTCCAGGAATGTATCCCCCTTCATCATAATACAAAACCCTTATTGGCTTTTTGATGTCTGGTATCTTTTTTCTCAGTTCTTGAATCTTCTTGTCAATAGTTCTTACCAACGCTTCTGCGTTACCTTCTTCCCCTATAATTTTACCAATAAGAAGCGTCTGCTTTTTTATAGACTCAATGGTTCCAAAATGTCCCAGATCAAAAAAAGGTATTTTTGCCTGTTTTAGTTTTTCTTTAAAATCAGCACCCGAGTAAAAGACAGTAAAGACCAGATCAGGCTGATAGCCAATGACCAGTTCAGTCTGTTTTGATTTAAAGATGGGCCCCCGTTTTTTTACAAGGTCGGCGATAAAGCAGAATTCGGGATCAGCTGAAAATTCATTGAAGGCTATGATTCGTTCTCTAGGACAAATCGCCCATAAGATTTCAGACACCCCAACTGCATGAGGAATGATACGCAAAGGTTGGGTTTGTACGGCGAAGGTCCTTTTTTCCTGATGAAAGAGGTCTTTTCTGAAGTCATAAATCTCGTGTTTGTACTCAATAACTCTGGGCCAACCTATCTCCGACTTGGTTGCTCCCCTCACATGGCTCAGTGTTTTTTTTAAAGCTTCCATATCTAGGGGCGTTTTAGGGCATCCGTCTCCATGGCTTTGGTTCAGCAATGCATTGGGCAGGAACAGACAAATGAAAGTGAACCCAAAAAGGAGGGCGGTTTTTTTCATGGCTTTTTCCTCATTCAACCATTGAAGGTTTCGTAAAAAGTAGGTTCTGTTCACTCCACGATTCCAATACTCCCGAGAACGATTGAATGACGGACAGGCTCTGGAGGCTCCCCTCTGGGGGGCAAATCAGAGCCACGTCCTCCGGGCGTGGATTGTTTATTGATGAAAGTAAAGAAAACTTCTGGAATCACTCTTGACCTCGGTCATGTTCACGCCAAAGACCTCTTGGATATTCTCCTCTGAAAATGCCTCAGAGGGAACTCCCCTAAAGAATATCTCCCCTTCGTTAATAATCGATATGGTGTCACAATACCTCCTGGCAAGATTGAGATCATGAACATTGACCAGGATGGTTTTACCTTTTTCTTTTAACTCGCAGAGCAATTCCATAATCGTGAGCCCATGTTTGATGTCAAGATCGGACGTGGGTTCATCCAATAATACTAAAGAGGCTTCAGTGGCTAAAGCGCGAGCGATAACGGCGAGCTGACATTCCCCACCGGACAGTTCATTGATATTACGATCTTTCAGGTCATATATTTGGGTAATTTTCAATGCCCTTTCTATGATTTCACGGTCCTTCTGCATTAGAGATTGAAATCGTCCGAGATGGGGGTGACGTCCCATTGAGACGATATCATACACCGAGATGGGAAAGCTGATGGTCGCGTTTTGAGGAACCATGGTTATGATCGAGCTCAGCGCTTTCCTTGAAATGGTTTTATAGTCTGTATCGTCAATAAAGACGGTGCCGGCCTGAGGCTCCCATATTCTGCAGATATTCTTAAGCAGCGTGGACTTGCCAGCGCCATTCGGGCCAATGATACCATGTATTCTACCTGGCTCGAATTCAACTGAAATATCGTTCAGTATTTTCTTCTCACCAATCAAGAAATGAAGATTTTCAACTCTTAACATGCCGAATAAATTAAGTAAAATATTCTCAAGTGCACAACTTGAGTTTATAGGTCACTGGAAGAATGAATTTCGAAATGGTCACACAGGTAAGACCCAAATAGACTATCACACTCATCACTGTGGCAGCAAGGTTAGAGGAGTAAACGGCCGTGATCCCCAAGGCACTCCACAGAAACACCTGTCCTAAAACAAGCTGAAAGTTCTGAGATAGCGCATATATTACCCAAAAGTTCTTGGCAAGGGTTGCATCATTGCCGCTTCGGATCTTAATTTCGATAATTTTAAACCATGTTCGCCCCTCTACGATCTGCGCAGATCCATCGCAAACATGGTGGAGAAAGTAGAGAACAATAATGATATAGGATTTGTGCGAAATTCCGTAAAAGAAATATTTGAAGATCGGGGGAAAGCACAGAACCAGAAAAACAGCTCCTAGTGACTGCCCGATACCGATGCCCACATGAGTTCTGATGAGCTTAGAGATCTGATTTGTTATCTCCTTAAGTGCCTCCAAACGATCTATAAAACCGGAGATTAGATTGCTGCTAACCAAGGTTATCCCTGGATAAGCATATTTGACCATGACCCCCAGAATGGCTGCCACTTTAAGCTCCTTTTCAGCCATAGAAAACATGGTAAACAGGATGACCCCGTCAAGGATATTCTTGCCGACCGTATAGAGGAGGTTCCCGACTTCCCCATAGCGGTAAAATGGGACTCTAAAAAGCGCTGATACATACAGTCTTATTTTTTGTGGTAGAGGAGGTGTTTTGTAGTCATACCGTGTCCCATAGTGCTCTTCTTTGTGGGGTAGAGTTTCCATACGCGCAAGTATGCGATAAACGATAAGTATCGTGGAGACCTTTGCATAACTCCTTGGAACGGCCCTCATGAACTTTTTGGGGTACCCATCCGGGCGAAGCGAACGGCCCACGTCAGTGGGCAAATCCTGAACTGTTTGAGGCCGTTAGGCCGAGTTTTTAGGATTTAGTGAGCAAGCCCGTAGATGGGTCAAAAAGTTCATGTAACTAAGTGAGAAGGGGTTATGCAAAGGTCTCATCGTTTCGCACTTGTTTTGTGTCAGGCAACTTCTAAATATAACAA
>Ga0114921_10001285_pt1 | contig 11470 bp, 12 predicted proteins | sample BentaG_FD_87016 | JGI IMG/M metagenome (GOLD analysis project Ga0114921, IMG submission 87016) | Deep subsurface microbial communities from South Atlantic Ocean to uncover new lineages of life (NeLLi) - Benguela_00093 metaG | ecosystem: Environmental > Aquatic > Marine > Oceanic > Sediment ...
AGATAAAGAAGCAGAGAATATCATGCAGACCTGTTTTGGAAAACCAAAATCAGAAAGAAAACTGGCACCATCGATATTAGAAGTGTCGAAAGTCGTCATCCAAACCAATAGACAGAATCTAGATCTGTTGGCGGAAGATATATGTGATATATTTGGATTGCAGGCAAAACACTTCGAACGGTATAAAAGGATGATTATTCAGTCAGCATCAATGGCTGGAGCACTACCAGAAGTAAAACAGGCCGCAGAAAAAATAGAATCCTTATAAATACCATAGAACTATCATATTCAGCAAATTGTAGATATTTGGAGTTGAATTAATGACGGAAAAGGAAAATAGCCTCGTTGTAGTTTGGAGTAGTGGAGATCGCGAAGTTGCACTCAAAATGGTCTTCATGTACACTTTGAATTCAAAATTGAAAGGTTGGTGGGAAGATGTTCGCTTTATTGTTTGGGGCCCATCAGCAAAGTTGTTGAGTGTTGATACCGAGTTGCAAGAATACTTGCAAAAAATGAGAAACGCCGGAGTGATATTAGAAGCATGCAAAAAATGTGCAGATCTGTATGAGGTTTCAGCAAAACTTGAAGAACTAGGTATTAACGTGAAATACATGGGAGAACCGCTAACAACATACATTAAAGATCGAAATGTAATCACTTTTTAGTCGATCTGTTATTTGCAAAGCGTTTGATCTCACATAAGAGGGTGTTTGATGGAGTTTATGGACAAATTCGATGAAACTCGATTTCAAGAAGGTGACTATTCTTCTGAAAAAGCAGGACGATTTAGAAGGTTCATATCTCGGCATAAAGAAAAATTACATCTTAGATAGATCTACTTATTGGAATTCTTCTTTTTTACCATTTTTTCTAGGATTTTTGTATTATGATTAGTTTCGGTGACCTCCCTCTCTTTATAATGTAAAGATGAGAAAACCTAAAAATCACAACTCCAAATCACAACACGTTGAATTCACTACTGGAAAACAAGGTGTTCTAAAGTTTGTCAAAGAATGAAATTGTAGTAGTCGGAGCTAGAACGCACAACCTTAAGGATTTCACAGTTAGGATACCCAGAGATAAGTTTGTAGTCATCACCGGGATCTCTGGTAGTGGCAAATCTTCTCTGGCATTTGATACGATCTTCGCGGAGGGTCAACGTAGGTACATTGAATCTCTCTCTTCTTACGCTCGTCAGTTCTTGGGGCAAATGGATAAGCCGGATTGCGACGGTATCGATGGTCTTTCACCTGCGATTTCGATTGAACAACGTCCAGCATCAGCTAATCCTCGTAGTACTGTAGGTACTGTGACTGAGATTTACGATTATTTAAGACTCTTATTCGCCAGAATCGGAATCCCCCACTGCCCAAAATGTGGAAAACTAATTGAAAAACAAACAGTAGATCAAATGGTGGAACACGTTCTAAAACTTCCTAAAGAAAAAACAAAAATTCTGGTTCTCACTCCTATCGTCAGTGGCAGAAAAGGGACTCACGAAAAGATATTTAAGAATGCGAAAAAAGAAGGGTTCGTGAGAGTACGCGTTGATGGAGAAATTCTTTCATTAGACGAAGACATAAAACTAGATAAGAACAAAAAGCATTCGATTGAGATAGTTGTAGATCGTCTTGTTCTGAAACCTGGCATACGTAAACGCCTTGCTGATTCAGTCGAAACAGCACTGAAGATGTCAGGTGGCACGTTGTTTATCCATAATGTAGAAACTAAGGAAACTATCCCATATAGCGAAGACTTAGCGTGTCCGGCATGTGATTTAAGTTTCCCCGAAATTCTAACACCCAGAATGTTTTCATTTAACTCTCCATATGGAGCCTGCCCTGAATGCGACGGGCTCGGCTTCAAAATGGAAATTGATCCTGATCTGATATTACCTGATAAATCAAAATCCATTTTTGATGATGGAATTCATGGCCCAGTAGCTGCTTCAAATGAAAACTCCTATACGGTACAAATGATGAAATCAATAGGAGACAAGTATGGATTTGATCTAGATACACCGTTCAAGGATTTCTCCGAAAAGCAGTTACACGTTTTGCTATACGGCACAAAAGGTCAAAAGATTAAATTCAAAGTTTCGAGATATGATCGTGAGGTAGAATGGAATGGCATTTGGGAAGGGATCATCAATAATCTGGAAAGACGATATAGAGAAACACGATCTGATTGGATGAGGGAAGAAATTGAGAAATACATGAGCACCGCAGCATGCCCCGTTTGTAATGGCGATCGTCTTCGTCCTGAAGTATTAGCGGTTATAATCCAAGATAAGAATATTGCTGATGTAACAAAACTAACTGTAAAAAGTGCTCTAGTGTTTTTTGAAACGCTCAAACTTACAGAACGTGAACATCTTATTGCAGATCAAGTATTAAGAGAGATTCAAGAACGGTTAGGATTCTTAAACAATGTCGGTATTGATTATTTAACGTTAGATCGGCAGGCAGGTACATTATCAGTTGGAGAAGCACAACGAATCCATCTCGCAACACAGATTGGCTCTGCTCTCGTAGGTGTTTTGTACGTGCTTGATGAACCTACAATCGGTCTTCATGCTCGCGATTGTAATAGACTTGTCTCGACGTTGCTTCGTCTGAGAGATCTGGGTAATACTGTCCTTGTTGTTGAACATGATCCAGAAACAATACTCTCAGCTGATTGGATAATCGATATGGGGCCAGGGGCAGGGTTACATGGTGGTGAAATTGTTGCTGAAGGTCCTCCAGAAGATTTTATTAATATGAATTCCTTAACTGGACAATATCTAAGCGGAAAAAAAAGAATTAAAACGCCTAAGAAAAGAAGAGAACCAAATGAAGAATATTTATTGATAAAAGGGGCTCAGCAATTTAACTTGAAAAGCATAGATGTTAAGATTCCGTTGCATGTCTTCACCTGCATTACAGGCGTTAGCGGTTCAGGAAAATCAACGTTAATCAACGAAATTCTCTATAAAACCCTTGCCAGACAAATTTATGGCTCAAAGGCGAAACCTGGAGCTCATAAAGGAATTGATGGAGTAGATTATATCGATAAAGTAATCCGTATAGATCAAAGCCCTATTGGACGAACACCTCGATCAAATCCTTCGACATATACAGGTGTATTTACACCTATTCGAGAATTATTTGCTAAAACACCCGATGCACGAGTTAGAGGATATAAGCCCGGAAGATTTTCATTTAATGTCAAAGGAGGGCGATGTGAATTTTGCAGAGGACATGGCATCATTAGAATAGAGATGCATTTCCTGCCAGATGTCTATGTGCCTTGCGAAGTCTGTAAGGGAAAAAGATTCACACGTGAAACTTTAGAAATCGAATATAAGGGTAAAAACATCTCAGAAGTACTTGGCATGAGCGTAGAAGAAGCATTAGAATTCTTTGAGAACATTCCTGTAATTAAAAGAAGACTCCAAACGCTATACGATGTTGGATTAGGATACATTAAACTTGGTCAGCCAGCTACAACACTTTCTGGTGGAGAAGCACAACGTGTCAAATTAGCGAAAGAACTTGGGAAGAAACCTACTGGTAAAACAATCTATATTCTCGATGAGCCAACCACCGGTCTTCATTTCGATGATATCAAAAAATTATTGAACGTCCTTAACAGATTAACAGATTCTGGTAACACAGTCATAGTAATTGAGCACAACCTCGATGTCATCAAAACTGCTGATTATATTGTTGACCTTGGACCAGAAGGTGGAGATGATGGAGGGACAATTGTAGCAGAGGGTACTCCTGAAAAGATTATAGGTGTGAAAGAATCTTACACAGGACAATATCTGAAAAAGTATTTAGAAAGGCCTCAAAAATTAACTAAGACCGTTATAAAAACTTAAAGAATCGAGTTTTCATTCAGAGATAATGAGAACGAAATAACGAAATAGTTAAATTCCTCTCTTTTCTATATACGAAAAAGTCTCATTATTTTTCATTTTAAACGATTTTAGAGATCATTAAATAAGATAACGCTTGAGGAGGATTTAATAAATGGTTAATTTGCCAAAAGAAGTAAAAGATTTATTAGTTCCAGGCGCTGCTGGAATTGTGAAAGTTATAGGGACAGCAGATTCCGAAGGAACGCCCCATACAATCATCACCGGGTCATTAGCAGCCATTGATGATGAAACTTTAGCCTTTGCCGTAGTAGCTATTAAAACAACATTAAATAATTTGAAAACTACAAATAAAGCGTCTATTGCAATTTACAAACCGCCAATGACTGGTTATCGTATCGCGAGCACATTTCATGATGTCCAAGACTCAGGGCCAATATTCGATAACTTCACAGAAGCACTCAAAAAAAGAAATCTTCCGTGCCATGGAGTAGTCCTATTAAAGGTAGATGCAGTGTATGTATTAGGACCGCCAGAACCCGGTAAAAAAATCGCATAATTACAGTGAGTCTTTATCAGCAATCAAAACACAGAAATTGTGGTAAAAATGAGTGAACCCAGCAGTATTTGTATCGGTATCTGTAATAATACTCGCTTACGGAATTTTAAAAGTTAATCTATTTGATATTGATCTTGTTGTCAAGAAAAGCTTTTCGTACACAATCATTACCGTGGCGATCGCCTTGATATTCCTTGTGAGTGAAAACGCCTTGAGCAAATTCATTTCGGAGAGCATTTTAGTTGTGATTCCACTATCTGATTTACTATCTGGAGTAATTGCGACAGTTCTCTTTATACCACTCAAAAATTTCAGCGATAAAATTACAGATAAGATCTTTCCAGATGTTGGCCATATCAGTACGAGTCAGAAGCCCATAGAAATTTACAGAAAATTGCTTGAGTTTGCAGAAATGGGGCTTGAGTTTGCTACAATGTTAAAAGAGTTGAGATCATTTCTTGGAATATCAGAGGAGGATCATGAAAGATTGGAGCAAGAAATCATTAGCGACCGCAAATAATTATTCTATTCATATAATTCGTGCTCAAAACTCCGATTCTAACTTAATAAGGAATCTCGAAGGTTTATATAATATGAAATGAATTAATATAGGAGATAGTAAAGATTTCAGAAATTAGGAAGTGAGTAGTATGTCTACAAATTATTGTCCAAACTGTGGTGCTGCAGTAGATCCTGATGAAAATTTTTGTAAGGATTGTGGTGCAGCAATAGGTTTTGAGGAACCTACGGCGAAAGAACCTCCACCTCCTGCAGTTCCTGCTACGGAAGAAGCAATTCCACCTCCACCTAGCGCTCCAGAAACGCAAGCCGTCTATGCTGGCTTTTGGGAACGTTTTTTAGCATACATTATAGATGCAATTGTGATTGGTATTATTTGGGTAATACTATCTGCTGTTTTCTTGCAGAATTATTACCCCCCATGGACAGTTCCTTTCGGTTTAATTAATTGGTTAATCGCGTTCGTTTATTTCTGGGCATTTGAAACACGTAATGGACAAACTATAGGAAAGATAGCCTTAAAATTAAGGACAGTTGACGAAGACTCACTTGTGGTTGCAGGACCTGGCAGTTATTTTGTTAATAATCTAAGTAGAGGACTTTGGTGGATTATAGCGGATTTTATAATTGGCATTTTAGCAAATTCAGGGGACGAAAAGAAGCGTTTAAGAATCCTGCAAAATCTAAGTAAGACAGTTGTTATTTCCGAGAAGGAAATAACTTAATTACTCTTTTTTTAACAACTTAAACTCATTCTTTTTTTTGATTTAGTCTTAAAGTAACTCCTAAGTGTTTCAGGAAGAATTCGATGCGATAATAAGAAATAGAAACGCTTTTCACAGATGGTGAACCACCCACCTTACTAATAATGGAACTTCTCGCCGATTAAAGTTATAAACTTGAAATATAAGCTAAGAGAAGTCACCTTAAAACAAGATAAACAAAGTGTATATCTGATTTACAGGATGATTATAGACGGTCATAACCTACTTGTCTAAAAAAGTGTTGTAAGGAGACCTACTAAACAGTTATTTCTCATTCTTATTGCGCTCATTTTTTGCAATCCAATCTTTGATAGCTTCGGCTATCGCCTCAGATAGACTTCCTCGATGACAGCCTTTGATTCGTCCAATCGCTTCTCTAAACTTTTTTTCAAGGGCATCATCAAGCATAACAGTTAGCTTTCCCATTTTTGTCACAATAAGTGTAATAGCATTTTCCATATAAAAAGTTTTATCATTAATACCATAAAACCGTAAGATATATAAATATGTTTAGCCATATAATTATACAGACGAAACGATTTGTGATGTAGAAAATGGATACAGATACAAAAATAGCGTGTTTGTTTCGTGACTAAAGCAGAAGAAATTATCTCAAACTTGGGAGGTCGGGTAGTATGTCCAAAAAGTCATTTAGTAGAGTTAAGAGGATACAGAATCCTCAAAGAATTTTAAAAGTGGTTGCTTATACAGCAATAGCCAAACCGTTAAATGGTTCTCTTCCCAGAAGTAATAATTCTCATTTTCTGAGATTATATCCCATAAAGTATTCTTACAAGAATGGCAAAGATGAGAAAGAAGCTACCTCTGAATCTTATTTCCTTAAAGGGATTAGGGGGGCTATCAGGCATCAAGTAATGAAAATTTGTTATGATGCGGGTGTGGAGGTGTGCCACACTAGCGATAAAGCGACCGATAAAATGGGCAATAGTCTTCTTCCTGAAGGATTTCATCTTACGGGTTCTTGTAAGGGCAACGGTGAATGCATAGTTCATCAAGTTTTTGGATCTATGGGTACTGAAGGTTTAATTTCTGTTTACGCTGAACCAATTACATCAATTTCTCATAAATCGGCTAAAACTGAAGTCAAAGTTCAAAAGGTCCATATTGCAACTGAAAATCGCGTTTGCATGACTTTTGATAATAAATCTGTCCAAAACTTTGGCGAGCGGTATTTTTCCGGTGAATTCACCTTTGAAATTGATGTTACGTGTTGTACCAGTGAACAAATTGGTTTATTGATTGAATCAGTTATTAACATGCAAAGACTGGGCAGAGGATACAATGCAGGATATGGTAAGATTCAGATTAAGCAATTTCAATTATTAGAGCGCACAACAAAGAGGATTCCAGAGTGGCAGGAAGACAGTTTTATTGTCAAAGAAGAGTTTAGCGAAAGTTCGCTAAAAAACGAGGTCTTAGAAGCTATGGAGGCTTGGAATGCCTACATTAATACTTGAAGGTAAAATCTTGACTCCCATTGTCACAAGGAAAACTGAATTTTACATAGAAGGATGCAAAGCCATAATTAAGAATCTAAGAAGACGGTATTACAATAAAATTAATGCGTCTAAACCGATGTATCCCTTTTCGTTTCAATGTTATTTAGGATCTATTGAATTACACTTTAGATGCTCAAATAAAGCAAAAATAAACCAAAAATTAAGAGATTTGCTGCAGATTAATGCAATAGGGCGTTTTCATGGTGAAGGGATGGGACTAGTCCAATGGGTCAAGGGCAACATCCATTCGAATCATAACTCAACTCACACAAAGCATAAACGAAAACTCCGAATTCGCAAAGGTCTTCCTCATAATTTAACAGAAGACATCAAGAAGCTGTTACGTTATGCCCTGCTTCATGATTTTGTCAATACACTTAAACATAAGTCTAAAATTTACGTAGAGCCAAACCTAGAGGACATAGCTTATCTGAGAAAACACCATGATAAAACCGAAGACCGTTTCATTCAGTTATTTCAGAAATATGACCATCTAGCAGCCATCATTACAAGAAAGATTAGGTCACCTAGAACTAATAGATATAACTGGTCTTCTAATAGCACTATTAACTTTGAAAAACTAGCAAAAGAGATTAAGGAGGTAGCTTCCAACATCTGGAAGTTGTATGATTACATTTATCAGAGTAAAGAATTAGAGCAACTAAACGAAAGCTTACAACATGGGCACACTTCATTGAGAAACCATGTGTTGGTAATAGCCAACTTAATAGTGCAAGATTTTCAAAGAAACAAACTTTGAAGTGTTTTGCACACTAAGAGACAGATTGCCGTTGTCCTGCTAAATGTGGGTAGAAGGGCTTGATAGTAGGGCGTTAAAGGTTTCTGCTCTTTACCCTCCCTACAGAGGGAGGATCCTTAAGACAAAAATTTCTTCTCTAATTCTAGGTATCTTTCATGCAATTTTTGGATGAACCCACCAAGTTCATTATCAACTATCCCGATCCACTCAATCAACTTATCTAATGCCAATAGAGCTTGCTTACCCTTCTCTGCTTCTTTGGACGTATCACTTAGAGTTTCAGCCCAACGATTTTGGATACGCGTCAAATCATCTAGTCGTTCACGTAACTTTGTTGCATTTTCTTCAAAAACATGTAATAATAATTCTAAGAATGAGGTATCTTCAACTTGAAACCGCCATTCGCGTGAACCTGGTTCCCGACGTCTACCAATCAAACGCCATTGTTCGAGCTCCTTGAGGTTCCTTGAAATTGTAGAAGGATCGACATTAAACTTATCAGCGAGATCTTTCTGAAGCAGAGATTTATCCGGTGTGGTTAAAACGCATAGTGCATAAATCCTACCTAGTAAAGGAGAACCACCCCAGTCATACATTAAATCCTCAAAAAAGTTTGAAATCTCTTCTTCCAATTTTAAAATATCTTCACTATTGGTCTTCTTAGAACTAGACACTCAGAATTCCCCCACCTACGATTTCGTAAATTGATATTTATAAATATTTCGCAATATTTGATAGTTGCACAAATTACGAAAAAAATAAAATATACGCTTGATAATGTTTGGAGATTAGAAATCTGACACTCAAAGGAGAGTTAAATTAATATATGCAGGATAGATATCTCCTTCAGCTTTTTCTTCTATCTTTCTTATTAGCAATTTCAACAATATCTAATTTAAATTGTTCTAAAATTGTTTGAACAATTACAGTGTAAATTCATAAGGTATAGAACTAACTTTTTTACAAAATAGTTTAGTGTTTGAGTGGTGGGCTTGGACAAAAAAATCATTGCGTTATTGTCTGATTTTGGCACCAAAGATGGTTATGTTGCAGCTATGAAAGGAGTCATATTAGAGATCTGTAACACTGTAAAAATTGTAGACATAACCCATGACATAGTAAGACAAGATGTCCGAAATGGAGCATTCGTGCTTGCGACGGCTGCACCTTACTTTCCAGACGGAACTATTTTTATTTGTGTTGTTGATCCTGGCGTAGGAACTGAACGAAGAGGCATTGTAGTCGAAGGAAAAAGAAATTTCTATATCGGTCCAGATAATGGATTGTTAATGCTCTCAGTACAGCGCGAAGGCATGAAATATGTGTATGAAATAACCAATAAAAAATACATGAAAGAGGAAATATCTCTTACCTTTCACGGAAGGGACATATTTGCACCAGTTGGTGCTTATTTGGTGAAAGGGATACGACCTGAAGAGATAGGCAAAGAGATATTTGACTATATTGTGTTATCGCAAGAGAGAGCGACAATAAAAGACCAAAAAATCTTTGGAGAAGTACTCCATGTTGATGGATTCGGCAATATAATTACCAATATAACTTTTGAAGATTTGAAGCAAATTGGAATTGACTTTGACATTGTGTTGGATATTCAAATTAAAGATCAAGCATATAAAATCTATTTTTCAGAAACGTATGGAAAGGTACGGCCAAGTGAATTATTAGCCTTAATAGGCAGCAATGGATTTTTTGAAATAGCAATTAATCAAGGAAATGCTGCATTAAAACTTGATATCTCATCCGGAGATTCAATTACGATTTCAAAAAGTTATTCTAATACTAATTTTTAAAATTTCTTAGATCCAGATCTGAAACGTGCATAAAGAGTACAAAGCAAAAGTTTGTTCAGAGTGTTTGAGCGAGACGGGATACTTAAAAAAAGAACTGGCTGGGCTAAAAAAGACAGCCTTTTGTCCAAATTGTGGTGAACTCATGGCTGAACTTTAAAGCCAGTTCAGACAACTTCTATTTCTTTATTTTTTATTACTATATCATTAATACTTGTTAGACGTGGGAGTTTTCCAGCACAACCTACATGATTTCTACGAATAATGAAGACTCCCTTTATCTCTTTAATTGACATAGCTACTTCCAATCCATTTCTTATTGATTGTTGAATTGCGTCACCAGTGACAGCGTTGCATACTGCTGTAGCACAAGCATCGGCAATTGCTGCATTATCTGCAAAGACACAAGCAGCATCTGCGTGTCCAAAACTAAATGCATGCCCGACGGTAGCGGAACTGGTGCCTAGTCCAAAGGGGAAATCTTCAAACTCAAGGTGAAAGCCTATTTTTCCTGAAATAGACGAATTATCACCAGCGTAGACTCCTATTGTAATCGGAGTTGACAATGATTCTTTCATTCTTCCTACAATTTCTCCTCCATTTTCAACAATTGCAATTCTAGGGTTCATTTGCATCATTTCTTCAATTGCGAAATCCGCTAATGCCCCAGCAACAGCTGCCATAGGTCCTACATCAGCTATTTTTGCCGCTTGTGCCATTGCAAAAACTATCGAAGGTGCATTGTTACCGACTTCAACGGGAGAAAAAGAATGAAGAAACTCCTCGTGTTGTGCAATATACGCCAATAGTTGCTCCCTGTGTGATCTAATCGCTGAAAATGCTAGATCAATAGCTTCGGGTGTATCAGTTTCTATAAAAAGATCTGATTCTCCGATTTGCCTTTTTACTTTCTTCAAAGAGAGCTGAATGAAATACCACCTCCTTGTTTCAGTGTAATGGCAAATCGCGGGCAAGAGTCAATACATAGCGCGCATTGGATACATTCACTTTGGTTTATTGCGACAGAAAGATCGTTTTCGAAATGTAGTGCATCAGTCGCGCAAACTGAGACACATGCTCCGCAATCATTACATAATTCTCTGTCTAATTTAATTAGATCCTGAATTAATACGGCTACGCCTCGTGTTTTGAAACTTTGGACTACATCATCTGCAACCTCATCAGGAACTTCAACAAGCATTTCTCCCCTGCGACCATCTGCATAAGCCCTGAGTATATTTATTAGTACGTTTTTTTCACGAATTATGGATGCTAAAACTGGTTTATCAAGCGTTTCATCGCTGTAGTTGAGCAGGATTTTCATATTTTCACCTCCACACCTTTCCAGCAATTTTCGAGATATCCTCGCTTGTGATTATTCCTTGTACTTCATTTTCCACGTTAACAACTGGTAATGCAGATATATCGTGCACTTCTAACTTTCTAGCGACTTCACCGATTGAGTCGTCTGGATAGGCTACTATCACTTTTCTAGTAACTACATTTGCGAGCTCATGTCCATTCGAAGAGACCGCTTTTGCCAGATCATAGGAGGTAACAATTCCAAGAAGACGATTGTTTTCATCACTTACAACAACATGGTTCACATTTTGTTCAATAATTTTTTTCGCAACTGTCTGAAGGGAATCAGTAAGACTGCAAGTAACGGCTGGCT
>Ga0114921_10001286_pt1 | contig 11460 bp, 8 predicted proteins | sample BentaG_FD_87016 | JGI IMG/M metagenome (GOLD analysis project Ga0114921, IMG submission 87016) | Deep subsurface microbial communities from South Atlantic Ocean to uncover new lineages of life (NeLLi) - Benguela_00093 metaG | ecosystem: Environmental > Aquatic > Marine > Oceanic > Sediment ...
AGATTGAGGAATTTTTAGGTGAAGAGGAATTAGTAGTTAGAATTTTTCCAGATTTTTCAACATCAGAGGTTTATGTTGTAGATGAAAATGGGGGTTCAACCTGGGCTGGTGACACACTTACTTATACACTAAAGTTAAAAAATTCAGGAGATAAAGGTGCAACTGATGTTAAGATATTCTGCCCTATTCCTTCAGGTTCTACTTATATTAATCAGAGCGCTACTAAGGAGGGTGTTTCCTGGAATGATGAAATGGGAGGACTTATGTGGACATTTGAGAAATTTGAAATTGGTGAAGAAAAAGTGCTCAATTTTAGAACAAGTGTTAATATTGTATATAAACCTATTACGGTTACTCTAAGTCCATATTTAGAAAGTAATGAGATTGAATCACTTAAACTTTCCGATGTAAGTTTAAATATAAAGCCCAATATTTATTTAACTGTAGTAGCATTAGGTGATTCACAATTAGCTAAAACAACATGGGTCGAGAGATTGGATGCTCTGCTTGAAAACACTTATCCTCGTTCAGACTACAACACAATTAAGTATGGATACAGTGGTGCAAAAATTACAGTTGGATATAGACATGCAAATGAAGCATTATCCCATAATCCTCAAGTTTTTCTCATAGGATATGGTACAAATGATTCCGGTAGTGGTATGGGTTCATCACAATTTGGATCATATTTAGGAAAAATAATTGATGTTGCAAAAACAAAAATGTCTACGATAATTGTTTATTCAACAGCTCCAATTGATCTAGGTAAATGGCCCTATAAATCAAACTATATGGATTTTAATAATGTTGCAAGGAGTGTAGCAGGAAGTAAACAAGTAATTTTTGTTGATATTTGTTCACCTTTAAGAGGAGATATGTATAGATACCTTCAACCAGATGGTTTACATTTAAATGAAAATGGTTCAGCAAAAGTAGCTGAAATAATATTTAATGTTTTAAAAAATTATCTAAATGAATTAGGTGGAAGAAAATTATAATAAATTAAATTTTATGGAGGAATTTTAGTTATGAGTGAAAGAGTTTTAATTACTGGTGGTGCTGGGTTTATAGGCTCGCATCTTGTAGATTCTCTACTTGAAAAAGGATACTCTGTCAGGATATATGATAACCTTGAACCTCAAGTTCACGGCGAGTCACAAAAAATACCTGATTATTTAAATAAGGAAGCAGAATTGATAATTGGTGACATCAGGAATAAAGATAAATTAAAGAAAGCAATTAAGGATATAGATGTTGTTTATCACTTAGCAGCTTCAGTTGGAGTTTCTCAATCAATGTATGAAATTGCAAAATATACTGAATCTAATACTATGGGTGGGGCAATACTTTTAGATCTAATAGCAAATGAGAAACATAATATTAAAAAAATTATTACTGCATCATCTATGTCAGTTTATGGAGAAGGTGCATACAAATGTGATGATTGTGGTGAAGTTTACCCTAAAATTCGTTCATTAGACCAGTTTAAAAGAAATGATTGGGAAATGAAATGCCCAAATTGCAATATAGATGTTAAGCCGATCCCAACCAATGAGGATAAGCCTCTTTTCCCAACATCAATATATGCAGTAAATAAAAGGGATCATGAGGAGATGTTTCTAATAATTGGAAGAGCATATCAAATTCCAACAGTAGCTTTAAGATTTTTCAATGTATATGGTCCAAGACAGGCATTATCTAATCCCTATACTGGAGTTGCAGCAATTTTTTCAAGTCGAATTTTAAATAATAATCCTCCAATAATATTCGAAGATGGTCGTCAGGCAAGAGATTTTATTCATGTATCAGATATAGTACAAAGCTGTATTTTAGCTATGGAAAAGAGTGAAGGAGATTATCAGGTCTTTAATATAGGAACAGGTAGGAAATTGACTGTACTTGATATTGCAAATGTTTTAATGGAAAAACTTTCTTTTAAAGGAGAACCTCATATAGTTAACAAATTTAGGGAAGGGGATATAAGGCACTGTTATGCAGATATTTCTCTTGCTGAAAAAGTATTGGGATATAAACTAGAAGTTAAATTTGAAGATGGTATTTCTGATTTAGTTAATTGGGTTAAAATACAAAGTTCAGAAGATAAGGTTAACTTTGCTATTAATATGTTGGATGAAAAAGGACTAACAAAATAGTATGGATAAAAAGTTTAATATATTAATGATTGCTCCTACACCATTTTTTGCTGATAGGGGATGTCATGTAAGGATACTTGAGGAAATAAGAGCTCTTCAAAAGTTAGGTAATAAAGTAAATCTCTTTACCTACGGTTTGGGTAGGGATATCTCCGGAATTAATATTAAGAGATCAATAAATTTTCCATGGTATAAAAAATTATCCGCAGGTCCCTCATGGCATATGTTCTATATTGATCCTATTTTAGGAATTAAGTGTATTTTTGGAATATTAAAGGAAAAACCTGATATTATCCATGCTCACCTTCATGAAGGTACAATAATTGCTTACTTTTCTAAGATTTTTAGACCTAAAACTCCAATTATTTTTGATTATCAAGGTAGTTTAACCCGGGAGTTGATTGACCATAAATTTATTAAAAAAAGTAGTATTTTTGAAAGGTTTATGCATTTTATAGAAGATAAGATAAATAAAATGCCAAATGTAATTGTTACGAGTTCTTCAAATTCAACTAATCAAATTATTAATAATTTTAATATTGGTAATGAAAGAGTCTTTACAATTACAGATGGTGTTAATTCTGATGAGATAAGTCCTGGAGAGGATAGACTAAATATAAGAGAGAAATACAGGATTTCTAAAGCAAAAAAAATTATTATATATGTTGGTGTTTTAAATAAGTATCAGGGAATTGATCTGCTTTTAGAAACAATTTCAATTTTAAAGGAAAGGAAAGAAACACAAAAAATTCATTTCTTAATTGTAGGTTTTCCTGAAAAAAGTTATATTAAAATGTCGAAAAAATTGCAAATTTTAAACATGATTACACTAACTGGTAAAGTTGCTTATGATAAGATATCTGATTACCTGAGGGCTGCTGACATAGCGATTACTCCAAAAATTTCAACAACAGAAGCTAATTTAAAAGTTTTTAGTTATATGGCAGCTGGAATTCCTACTATATGTTTTGATAATTCTGTAAATAGAGAGATACTTAGTGAAATAGGAGTATATGCTAAATTAGGTGAAAAGGAATCTCTGGCAGAAGTTATAGTAAATTTGGTTAATAAACCTGAGAAGATTGAAGAGTTAGGCAAAAAATCACGAGAGATAGCTATTAGAGAATATTCCTGGAAGAGTGTTGCTAAAAAATTAGTTGAAGTTTACAAAAAAGCTGGAGCTATTCCTAACATTTAAATTTCTTCTTTTATTTTTATTATATTTTTAATCAAAATTTAATATCTTGTTTATATTAAAGTTCTATTTATACTCATAGCTTTGTGGTATATTTTTGTAGGCATTTTTAGCCAAAAAAATATACCCAAAGCTTCTAATATTTCATTTTTAAGGAGTTAATTTTATGAAAGTTTTAGTTACTGGTGGAACAGGATTCGCAGGAGGTCATTTAGTAGACAGGCTTATTTCAGATGGATTTGAGGTTAGAGTAATTGCAAGAAATCCTGAAAAAGCCGAAAAATTAAAAGAAAAAGGCGTCCAAATAGTTTTGGGTAGTATTACTGATAAGGATGTAGTTAAAAAAGCAGTAAAAGGAGTAAAACAAGTATATCATCTGGCAGCAAATTGGAGAACAGCAGGTGTTCCTGATAAGGTTTACTGGGATGTCAATGTAGGAGGTACAAAAAATCTTTTAGAAGCAAGTTTAGAGGAAAATGTTAAAAGATTTGTACATTGTAGCACCATGGGTGTTCACGGACATGTTGATGAAATCCCAGCTAATGAGAATACAAGATATAATCCTGGAGACATTTATCAAGTAACTAAATTAGAGGGAGAAAAGTTAGCTCTTAATTTCTTTAAAGAAAAAGGTCTTCCAGTTTCAGTTATAAGACCATGTGCAATTTATGGACCAGGAGACATGAGATTACTTAAGATGTTTAGAGCTATAGCACGAAGAAGATTTGTAATGCTTGGTTCAGGTAAAACTTTATATCATATGGTCTATGTTACAGATTTAGCAGAAGGTTTCAGACTTGCTGCAGATAAAGAGGAAGCTATAGGTGAAGCATTTCTAATTGGTGGAGAAGAATATGTGAGCTTAAATAATCTTGAAGAAGTAATTGCTAATGAAGTAGGTGTTAGTTCACCAAAAATTCATTTTCCAGTCTGGCCAGTTGAATTACTAGGAACAATTGTAGAAAAAATATGTATTCCATTAAAGATAGAGCCGCCAATTTATAGAAGAAGAGTTCTATTTTTTACAAAAGATAGGGCGTTTGATGTATCAAAAGCAAAAAATATTTTGGGTTATAGACCAAAAGTGGATTTAAAAACTGGGATTAAAAAAACAGTTAAATGGTATAAAGAAAATAATTACTTATAATTTTATTTTTATTCTTTTTTATTATCTGTTGATTCTTATTAAATTCTTATTTTGTATTAATTTTCATTAATTTTCTAATTAATCTTTTTATATATATTAAAATTAATCCAAATCTCGAAACTAATAGTTTGACTATTAATTTTTGAAAAAATCTATTTTTTCTAAATATTAAAGTAGATTCATAAAATTTTTCACGAACTAAATCATTAGTTTTAAAATCTGGGATTTTTAAATGATAATTTGGAATTATTTTATCTCCTTTTCTTTCTCGCTCAATTCTTTTAAAATTTATTTTCTTTTTAGTGTAAACTACTGATTTATTGGATTCAAGTAGTTCATTTTTTGGAATTTGTTTTAATAATAATTTGTTTTTACTGTTTATATGTGAAATAACTTCCTTACCCTTATTTGTTCTCTCTATAACCAGAGACCAACCACCAGTATATTTATAATTTCCCTTTTTATCTTTTATCCATGGATCGCCAACAGATATATCTGCAAATTCATTGGATGCATCAATACAATATAAACAACGGGAACAGGGATACAGACGACTGAGAAATACATAAGCACCTTCTTTGTGTGAAAGATGATGTAATTCTTTCTGACTTCCATTTTTTAATGTAACTTCTGTTTTCCCAGGCCACTCTCCTTTTCTAAATTCTATCTTCTTCACATCTCGCTCATTTATCTTTGATGCCCATAACATATCTTTTGTGGCTACTTCTGTAACATTCGTTGAACATAATAGTCCTATTATTAAATAAATTTTATTTTTTATATTTCTTTTTGAAGAAAAAGCTTTTTTTAAACCATGAATATGGCATGGGAGACCAACATATGCAATTTTTCCCTCAAAATTTTCTATTTCTTTTAAAAGAAAGTTAACAGGGGAAACAGAATATTTTGATTGTGCACTTTCTAATATTTCTTCACTCGTCTTGGCAAGTATTGGTTTTGCTTTCCATGGTTTTTTGGGATCAGAGATAGTAACAATAGCACCTTGAATTATATTTTCATTTATAAGGAAATCCAATATCTGGGTTATGACACCTCCTGAACTCGCTTTTATTAATATATTTTCATCAGTTGTCTTACCTATATATAGGTTTGTAAAGAACCCATTAGCATAAAAGTCATAATCTATTTCACCAAATGTTTGTTTTACTATTTCTGGAAAATTTACTTCTATTCCTGGACATACTTTTAAGCATAAACCGCAGTCGTTACAGATTTCATAATCCGGAAAATATGGATAATACTTCTTATTCAGAACTATTGCATCTTTTGGACAAATTCCAACACAAGTTCCACATCTTAAACAAAGTCCTTTTTTTACAATAGTTTCTATTTCTTTAATATATTTTTTATCTGTTTGACTTTTATTCATCATATTTCCAATAATTACTTTTATTTATGATAAAGTAAATCAATGACCATCTTGGGTGTTACCCTGGCTTTCTTCTTAAGCTCCTCTATTTGTTTTGAAAGATGTTTTTTTATTTTTTCTCTTTCATACCAGGATTTTTTAATAATATTGAAAAGATTCTCAACATTAAAATTTGAGAATTCGAGCCTTTGTTCTTCTAAATTTAGTTCTCTTAAATAATTTCTAACTTTATCTTGATAAACCAAACCCAAAATAGGTGTATGCATAGCACTTGCTAAAATGAGTGAATGAAGTCTCATCCCAATAAAAAGCTCAATTTCTCCAAGAAGTCCCATTATCTCCTGATTGGAGTATCTCTTATTAGTTATTAAATTAACCCTTTCTTTATTTCTAATAAGATTTATAGCTCTTGAGATAATCGGGATATCCATATGTTGAGTTGCAAAAAATATTACGTTAACATTTAAATCCTCTACGACTTTATCTAAAACTGATGCAATATCTCTTAAAAAATTTTCAATATTAATAGGTTCTCTTCCAGTTTCAACCCAGGTATCAACATAAGCATTTATATTAAACCCGAGAAATGGTCTATCTTCCCTAATTTTTTCTAACGACAATATTTTTTCAGTACGCTCTTTTGTACAGGGAGTGTTATTTAATGCAGCATCTGCAGTTAGAAATATTTTAGATTCTAATATTCCTAAACTCTTTAAAATCTGAATAGATTGATTATCCCTGACAGTTATTAAATCTGTCATTTCAGATATCTTTTTTAACATTTTCTTGCCTGTATTAGTATTTACCGGTCCCACTCCTACATTGTAATAAGCAATTTTCTTACCTTTTCTTTTAGCAAAAGGAATTAAAAAATATAAGGTTGAAAGAAAGTTAAATAATGGATTGTATAAAGCTCTATCAAATAAAATTGCATCAAATATAATAGTCATATCTGTTCTTGCGACAGAAAGAAATGTGGGAAGACCAAACATCTTTATACTTAAATGCCATGGAAGCATTGAAATTGGGTTGGCATCATATTTACTGAAATTTTTTGTGATAAATGAAGGACTAATTGTGGGTATTTCAAACCTTAGATTTGGATCTATTTTCTTTAAATCTGACATTATTGAATTTAAAAGTGCAGCATCTCCGGCATTTCTTCCCGAAGATGAACCAAGCAAAGTTATACTTTTTGTCTTTTTATCTAAATTTGTTTTTTTTCTCATCATATCCAACTATTTCTTATTTTAAAATGTAATATTGCAAGACCTGACCTCTTATATACACTTGTCATTGCGAGGAGCGTTAGCGACGTGGCAATCCCAAATAAGATACAAATAGAATATATTATTGAATTTACTCAAAATGAGATTGCTTCGCTATCGCTCGCAATGACACCCAGATATATTCTTATATATTGCAAGACCTTGACCTCTTATAGTTTTGTACGATCTAACCCCATTACCTTTTTAATGTAAGGCTAAAGCCTTGCCATACTAATATTTAATTTAGAAAAAATTGTTTATTTTTTTCTACTTCTTATTAATTTGGCTGGAGTTCCACCATAAATAGCAGATTCCGGTACATCTTCTGTGACTACTGAACCAGCAGCAATAATTGAATTCCTACCAATATTTACCCCATCCAAAATAACTGAGCCAGCTCCTATCCAAGAATTATCTTCAATTTTTACTCCACCTTTTAAATCTCTTCCTTGTTCGATTATAGGAATGTCAGTTCTTTCAAATTTATAATTTCCACCACCAATATAATTATTTGCTGCAATTAAGACATTAGTACCAATTTCTATCTTCTGAAAAGTAGCTATCCTACAATAGCTTCCGATTCTACTGTTCTTTCCAATCTCAATTTGACCATCTCTAACAGAAATTATTGAAAAATTGGAGATAAAACAGTCATTATCAATTTTTATCTTTGAATCTTTTCCTCCCTTAGCATCTAAGATGACATGGTCACTTACAATCACATTTACACCTATTTCAATCTTATGAGGATGTCTTAAAATTAGATTCTTGCCAAAGATTGTTCCTCTTCCTACTTTTTTAAAAAGAGTTGGATAAGAGATTTTTCTTAAAAAAAGTCCTAATGCACCTGGAATCTGATCAAACAGAGTTGTGATTATTTCATATTTAATAAGATAGAAAAAATTCTTATTACCAATAAATATATCTTTATATTTTTTAAAATTGCTCATATGATACCTCTGATATTATAATCTTTTAATAATCTCTAATCTTTTAATAATTCAAATTTGAAACTTTTTATAAAGCTAAAAATGAGGTAATAAGACAGTGCAACTATTACTCTATTAGTTTGATAATATCTCTGAACTTATAATCTTTAAATTATTCACATTCTATCACTTCGCATAAAAAATGAACTATTTATATGATTATTTTTTATTTTTATATTTTAAAATTTTCTTTTTTATCACTTCTTATAAAAGAATAGACTATTCCACCAATTAATCCTAACAATATTACTTTTGCCCTTAATAATAATGCCACTAATACTGATGTAGAACTCATTACTCCCACTAAAGTGAAAAAATAAACATTTGCATTTTCAAATAAACCTAATCCAGCAGATGTAATAGGAGCAGATAATACAATTAGCAGGGTTAAGGGAACTACTACAAAAACATCTAAAAGATTTGGTTTATAGTTGAAAGTTATAAATGAGAAATAGACATTAAATATAGCTAATAGATTATAAATAATTGAGTAAATAAGTGAGTAAAAAATTGTTCTTTTTTCATTTTTATATCGATTTATAGCAGTTACCCAATCATCAAGCTTTTTAGATATATTTTTTAAAAGATTTATTTTTATGATATTCTTTATAAAATTTAATATTCTTGGACTAAAAATTATCCAGATAAATATTACCAAAATAAAAATTATACAGAGAAGAATTAAAAGCACTATTGGATTTTTTAAAAAAAGTTGAAGTTTCAAAATTATTGAAAATATTGAAAACACAATTAAAGCAACTATTCCTAAAATTCTTTCCATAAATACCGCTGCTAAAGAATCTGGTGTATTTTTTGTTTGCTTTGCAGTTTCATAGATTCTAATAAAATCACCTCCCAAAAAACCAATAGGTATTATATTATTGAAGAAATATCCTACCAAGTAGAGTCCTATCAATCTGGAAAGTGAAATATTCAGTTTTTTGCTTTTGAGTAGTATTTGCCATTTAAGACAACTGACCAAGATCAGTGGAAAAGATATAAAAATTACTATTAAAAGATAAAAGTAATTGATATCTCTAAAAGAGTTTATTATTTTATACCATTCAGGTTTAATAATAAATGCGATAAAATATGCCAGAAGTATGAGGCTAACTATTAATCTAATTACAGTGATTATTTTTTTTCTTCTGGTCTGGTTTTTATTAATTATCATTTACTTTTTAAGTTAATACTAAAATGTTAGACTAAGTAATAAGTATCTTCTTTGATAAATCTGTAATTATATTTAAATATAAATAAATACCTTCATTTTTTAAGGACACTAAATTTCTTAGGTTTTAAAATAATTTCATGTTTTTTTAAATTTTGATTTGGTAAAAATATAAATCTATATTTAGATTAATATTATATCTAAAGTATTGTTTTTTATATAATTAAATATTTTAATTTGGAAATTATTTTTAACATTTCTGTATAGTATTATAGTAACATATTAAAAAATCTGGAATTTTAGGAGGGAACTGATAATCTACATTGAAAGTCTAATAAGAGAATATATAGAATATTTTAGAAAACTTTTCAAAGATCTGATTATAATTTATTTTTTATTAAATGTTTTGTTTAAAGGGTGGAAGATATAAAAAAAGAGGATAAAAACAAAGTAAATATAAAAGGAGAAGTTAGAAATATAATAAGTATAAAGAAAATATCACTTAGATTTTTTGAATTTACTTTAGGTATTTTAATATTAGTAATTTTATTTAAAATAACTAATGTTAAATTTCAAGATATAATTAATTCTTTTTCAAATATTTATCTCAGAAGTCTTTTAATTTCTTTTTCAATATCTGCTTTAAGTGTCTTTGTAAGAGCTATTCGTTGGAAATTGTTAATTGGACCTCAAAGTCCGATTATTTTTAATTTATTTCTTTTTACTTGGGCTCGAGCTTTTCTTGAGGAGACTGTTCCAGCAAGGTTGGGAGCACTTTCTCACATTTATTTCTTAAACAGAAGATTTAGATTTCCTATAGAAGTTGGACTGTCAACAATGATTGTTGCGATGTTTTTTGATTTTATAACGATTACACCTCTTATTATTTTGTCACTACTGTTAGTTGGAATTAATATTCCATTTCTACCAGTAAATATAGCGCTTATTGTAGTAGTTATTACTATTATCTTAATAATCACTCTTTTAAATTTAACAAAAATAATAAATTTAGGTTTGACCTTTTACAACTGGATAGTTAAAAAGATTGGAATTGATGGAAAAAAGTTTGTAAAGAAAATAGGAGAGAAACTAAATCTAACAAATGAAAGTATTATGAAGATAAGAAGTCAAGGAGTATATATATATGTTTTTTTAATAACATTAGTAATAAGAGTATTAAAATTTACAGCATACTATTTTTTATTACATAGTGTTGTTGCATTTCATGGTTATGCATATAAAGACCTTAATTTTTTAAAGGTTTTTTTAAGCACTTCTTCTGCAGAATTCTCTGCTCTACTTCCTACTCATACATTTATGGGTTTTGGTACATATGAGGTTGCATTTGCTTATCCATTGATTTTGTTAAAAGTGCTTGATGAAAAAGTGGCAGCATTATCAGCTTTTAATTTTCATACCATTTCTTTGATTTATACTATAGTTTTAGGTCTTATCTGTTTAGTTATAATGATGGCACCAATATATTTTAGGTCTAAAGATGAAAAAGATTTAAAAAAATAATAAATACAATGGCAAATTTTATTAGAATTCTTAAGAAAATATCTTTAACTATTATTATAGGTTTTGTTATTCTAATACTTACTATGACAAACGCCTCTTGTCGTGGATGTATTGGTATACATATTAGTACTGAGGAAGAAACCACCGAACCTAGTTTAGAGGAAACACAACAAACAGAGGAAGAACCAACAATAACTACTCATACTACAGAAAAACCCACCGAAGAACCTACGGAACCTACAAGAAAACCTGTTGAGTATGGAGAAAAGTGGATAGTTTTTACTTCAGATATGAATGGGGATGAGGATTTATACAGAATCAAACTTGACGGAACTGGTTTAGATTTACTAATGGCTAATGAACAGGATGATAGATATCCAGCACCATCACCTGATGGAAAATTAATAGCTTATTCTTTAAAAGTGAATGGTAAGTGGGATATATTTATTATGAATCCTGATGGAACAGGTAAAAGGAAGCTGACAACTCATCCCGCAAATGATGCTTATCCTGCTTGGTCACCAGATTCAAAATATATATTTTTTCAATCAAATAGAGATGGAAATTTGGAAATTTATAGAATGAATTCAGATGGAAGTAACAAAAAAAGATTAACTTTTAACGCA
>Ga0114921_10001287_pt1 | contig 11456 bp, 13 predicted proteins | sample BentaG_FD_87016 | JGI IMG/M metagenome (GOLD analysis project Ga0114921, IMG submission 87016) | Deep subsurface microbial communities from South Atlantic Ocean to uncover new lineages of life (NeLLi) - Benguela_00093 metaG | ecosystem: Environmental > Aquatic > Marine > Oceanic > Sediment ...
TCGATTAGGCTTTTGTCTCCAAGAACTGCAACACCGAAGTTTGAACCGGGGTCAATTCCAATTACCAAGCTTTCGTATGTTCCTCTTCCTTTGACTAGCCTTATCGCTTCTTCAACTACCTCCGCAGGATTTCCATCTTCGGCGTATTCTAGTGTATTTTGATGAGAGACTCTGGATCTTTCCTTCCTTGTCGTTATTACTGCCTGATGTCAATTGGGATTTTGTCGTTGAGGGTTAAGCTTAGAAATGATTCTCCTCTTTTTTTGAGTTCGTTTACTATCAGATAATAGGCTTTCCCGGATAATGTTACAACTGCGATCTTTGGATTCTTTGCTTGATTCTTCCGAGTTAGCGGGGTCAATTTGAACAAATTTAATAGTTTTCGTAGCTATTAAATGGTTTTCATATGTGAACTCATTTGCCCCGAACAATTTCGACAGGTTGCCACTCCTTAGATAAGCGGTTGAAAGATGGATTGCAAGAAGGAAGTATTGTGCTAGTCTATGGTGAAGCTGAAACAGGCAAGACCACTTTAGCAATTCAGTGTGCTATCAACTGTGCGAGAATGGGATACAAAACTATATTCATAGATTGTGATCATACCTTTTTGGGTAGGCGTATGGCGCAGATAGCCTCTGAAGACTTTGAAGAATTGGCACCCCAGATCATCTTGATGAAACCTCAAGATTTTAGGCAGCAAGCTTTTGTCATAGATAGGTTGGCCGAATATGTAGGTGAGAGAGTTGGCCTCATCGTAGTCGACACCATCACACGCTTTTACCGCGAAGGACTCGAGGGCAACATGAGGAAGACGTTGAGGCTAAACCGTGAACTTAATCGTCAAATGGCATATCTTGCACAAATTACACGAACTGAGAGCGTAGCAAGCCTTATTGTGAGCCAGGTTCGAAGTGTATTTCTTGAGGCAGATAGAACTGTGCAACCTGTTGCCATGAGAGTGTTGAAGTTTTGGGCAGATGCTTCTGTGAGTGTTTGGCCTACAGCGGAGTACAACAAGATCAGAGTCAACGTAGAAACATCTTCTAAGAAGAGGAGCAAACCCATATTTTTAAGAATAGAAAAAGGAGGATTACGAGATTATAGGAGATGATGAAATGAGAAGGAGGATTGCCAGAAAATTATGCTACTCGAGTTAGTTGTAAATTCCCTTTTGTATATCTTTCCTGCCTACAGCGCTAACGCTGTCCCAGTGGTCATCGGTGGAGGACCACCACTGGATTTCGGGAGGGTGCTTACAGATGGTCAACCTGTCTTCGGCTCTCACAAGACCCTCAGAGGATTCTTCGCAGGCTTAGTGGTCGGGACTTTAGTTGGCTGGGGAGAAAGCCTTGTCTTCGCATCCTACAACCCTGTACTAGGCCTTCTACTCTCACTGGGTGCATTGTTAGGAGATTTGGCTGGCGCTTTTCTTAAACGTAGAATGGGACTTACTCCAGGCGCTTTCTTGCCCATTATTGATCAATTAGACTTCGTGTTGGGTGCACTGCTTCTCTCTCTTCTCCTTACTCCGCCTTCGCTCTTGATGGCTTTAGTGATTGTGGCTTGCACGATACCCATACATTTTCTAACAAACCTCTTGGCATATTTGTTGAATGTAAAGAGCAAACCCTGGTGACTTCTTAGAAGCTTAGCCGTTATTGACGCCTGCATACTCACTTTTTATGGCTGAAACGGACTGATAGTGCTCGGAAAAAGAAAGAACTCTATGATTACCCATCCTATAAGAAATAGAACACTGCCAATCATAAGCCAAGTGAATGCCTCTCGTGGGTTGTAAGCGAACTTAGTACTTCGATACATTAGTATCAACCCTATAATACCAATTGAATACAAGACCATCGATGCAACGCTCTCGCCAAGAAGCTGATCGTTCAGAGCTTGAGGATAATAAGGTATGATCCTGCCCTCGCTGACAAATGCTACTATTGGCTGCTCCAGAATGTCATATATTCCTCCTCCAAGCAAGAAAACGGAAGCCCCTATAGCTAGAGCGGACAAAAAGATTGTGGAAGGCTTTAATGTCATTAATCTCCAGTAAGTTTTCTGGAGATGATAAGAAAGTGAAGATCCACTTCTCCTAGCTCTGCGGGACAAACGGCTTATTGCTCCTAAGATTGAACTTGCGATTCTTACCTATATGCATTCTCATAATAACTTAAATGTTCCCATCTGCCGGTTCACATCGTTGAATCTCGTTTTCTTTATCTCATCCTGCTCTTAACGAGGGATGAAGAAAGATCTGACAGCACTCCCCTGCTGAAAAGCATTTTCGGTTGCTGATCGATAGACGTAGGATCAACAGAAAAGTAAAGTACTACATGAAGGCTGAAATATACGCTTAAGGAAGTGGCTGACTTAGCTAGCACAGAAGAGATTATGGAAGTTGCACTTGAGCTAGCAGGCTTAGATACAACTCCAGCGGACAGTACCATATATGTCAAAGGGAAGGAAATCAAGAAGGTTTTGTTCGGAATAGATGCAGGAGCTTCGGAACTCCTACTCGCGAAGCAACTAGGCTACGACGCGGTTATTTCACATCACCCCAAAGGCGGACTAGCCGTCATTAATTTTCATAAAGTATTTCGAAAGCACACCCAACAAATGGTAGAAGCTGGTGTTCCCAAGTATGAGGCTGAGATGGCTGTTGAAAAAAAGATGAGATCTTTGGAAGTGGAAATGCACACTCGGAACTATAACCACGTGGTTGACTTAGCTCGGCTTCTAAAGATGCCTTATATGAATATACATATGCCTCTAGACGAAGTAGGCAGAAAAGTAATGATTCAGAAAATCAAAGATGAAACCGATAGAAACACAAGAGTCGGAGATGTTATTTCCACACTGAATAAGCTACCTGAATTTAAAAACGCGAAGACCGAGATCAAAGTGCGCTTAGGGGATTTCTCTAATCCCGCCGGAAAGACGGTGGTTTCTCATGGTGCTGGAACTAATGGAGGCTACGAGATTGCCAGAACTTACTTCAAATACGGAGTACAGACACTAATCTATATTCACATAGGCACAACAGACCTTGAAAAACTGCGAGCAAATAGCATGGGTAACCTGATTGTCACTGGGCATATTGCGAGTGATTCGGTAGGAATAAACCCCCTAATTAAAGAACTCGAAGAACTAAACATATCAGTAACGAGATTAGGTATTATTCACCCATAGGAAACGAGCATGCTCAAGACGGCATCATCAATGAAGTTAGTTCGATTCTCACACTCGAAGAAAGAACTTTACGGAATCTTAGATGGAGATCGAGTGATATGCTTACCTATTTTGGCTGTGAAGATGAAGGAATCTTTCCCATCCTGCCTTGAGTCTTTCATTTTGGAGGGTTCAGATGATGCAAGCGTGAAGGGTCTACTGCAAAGAGCAACTAGAGAAGACGTTAAGAGGGCAACATTTCAACTTAGTAAACTCAAGGTTTTAGCGCCAATTGAGAAGCCTCCCAAGATCGTGTGTTTAGGATTGAATTACATTGACCATGCCCAAGAACAGGGGAGGTGTCCTCCTGATGAGCCCATAATCTTCTTGAAACCCCGCACAACGATAGTGGGCCCAGAGGAGAACATTGTCAAACCAAGTTTCGTGAAGCAACTCGACTACGAAGCAGAACTCGCCGTAGTGATCGGTAGAGAAGTCAAAAATGCAACGATCAAAGAAGCTGAATCGAGCATCTTTGGCTACACGATCCTGAATGACGTTTCAGCGAGAGACGTGCAGTTTAAAGATAAACAATGGACCCGAGGGAAAAGCTTTGACACATTTGCGCCTATGGGTCCATGTATTGCAACTGCAAATGGAATCGAAGATCCCACCAACTTGACAATTCGCACTTGGGTAAACGGTGAACTCCGCCAAAACTCCACTACCTCCAATATGGTACTCAATGTCTTCGAGATTGTTCGCAGTCTCAGCGATGTCATGACATTGGAACCTTGTGACATCATCTCAACGGGCACTCCTGCAGGTGTGGGCTTCGCAATAAAACCCAAGCCAAAGTTCCTTCAAGAAGATGACCTTGTGGAGATAGAAATCGAGGGAATAGGGATCTTGAAGAATAGGGTAGTAGAGGATTCTAATAGGGGAAATAGATAACATTAAGCCTTGTACACTGCAATAAGCGTCAGTCAGGCAGGGAGAACCGTATGGAAATCAAGTTGACACAAGACGAAGGCGAATTCCTTGTAAGACTCGCCCGAAAAAGCGTTGAGGAATATCTGGAAAACCATAGGTTAGTCACGGTTCCTGATGATGCTCCTGTCAAGTTAATGCAACGATTCGGAGTGTTCGTCACTCTAAACATCAAAAAACATTGCGGAAAAGAGCTTAGAGGATGTATTGGCTATCCCTATCCAACAACAAAACTCGTAAAGGCAGTTACAGAATGTGCTGTCAGCTCTTCAACTCAGGACCCTCGTTTTCCTCCTCTCTCGTTAGATGAACTCGGCCAAATAATATTCGAAGTCAGCGTTCTTACACCGCCACAGCAAATCAAAGCTGAGAACCCGATTGACCTACCATCGAAAATCGAAGTCGGGAAAGACGGTTTAATAGTAGAAAGCGGAATCAACCGCGGTCTGCTGCTGCCTCAGGTACCAATAGAGTATAACTGGGATGAGAGGGAGTTCCTCAGCCAAGCTTGTATGAAAGCAGGTTTAACTCCGGATAGCTGGCTAGTAAAAGCAACAAAGATCCATAAGTTTCAATGCATTGTGGTGAGTGAGAAGTCCCCCAACGGATCTATCGAGATAAAGGGACCGGATCTGAGAGCATCCTGATTTTCTGTATAATATATAGGGAGAGACAGATTTTCTCAAATGTATAATGCCGTGTGTTTCTTGCTTCTTTCCCTTTACTCATGCTTTCTCTTGACTTCAAGCGTGACCTTTAAATCATTATGGGACAGATAACTCCATCCTATGAACTCTCTCACTTGCTCATGCTTGAGCATGCAAAAGTGATGCCCGGAATTCGACGGTGAATTGACAGATGCAAGTTCAGTTCGCTCCATGCGGTGTTGGCCTAGGACATGCAGGCCGCTGCATCCCCATAGCCCAAGAGATACAGAGGAGAAATGCTGAGATAGACGTTTTCTTTTCAACTTACGGTGAAGCAGTGAGCTACGTACGTCAAGAGGGGTTCAACACAATTGAAGTCCCAGCGATGGAATTCAAAGTTAAACCAGATGGAACCGTCGACTTTCGAAGAACAGCTATCAGCCCAGGTCCCTTCAAAGCTCCTCTTAATTTTCTGGGACAACTGAGCAAAGAAATCGAGATTATGAGAGCCCACAAACCAGATGTAGTCGTTTCAGATTCCAGGGTTTCACCCATAATTGCAGCACGGATGCTAGGCACACCAACGGTATGCATACTCAACCAATTCCAAGTAATAATCCCTAGAGGAAAACGTTATTTGCGACTTGCAAAATTCGCGGATGCATCTACGCTGGCAATCATTGGGAAAGTTTGGACTTCTGTAGCCAAAGTGATTATCCCCGACTTTCCGCCGCCTTACACTATATCAACAGGCAATCTACGTATCCCTCAAGCTTATCAAAAGAAAATCGAGTTGATTGGCCCCATTCTCCCGGTTCACCCAGAAGCGCTACCGACAAAGCAACACCTTCGTGAGAAACTTGGCCTGAAGCAAAAGACACCCCTAATCTTTGTTCCTCTAAGCGGTCCTTTGAAGGAACGAGCATATCTGACGAACCTTCTTCAGAAGATTCTCGCAGATCTGCCCGGTAATTTCCAAATCGTCATGTCGCTTGGGCAACCTCGATCTCATGAGAGTCCAGTCAAGCACGGCAACCTCACCATCTTCAGATGGATCCCCAATCGCTTTGACTATTTGAAGGCTTGCGACCTTGTAGTCTCTCGTGCAGGCCATGGAACTGTATCACAATCTATGTGCTACGGGAAGCCGTCGGTCTTAATTCCAACACCGGACCACACAGAGCAACTAAACAACGCCAGCAAATGCGCAGCGCTCGGCATGGCAGTTGTAGCCCACCAAAACAACTTGGACAAACGCACACTTTTGACCGCTGTAGATGAGACCTTGACAAAGAGTTATTTGGAGAGAGCCAAGACTATCCAGAAGGAGGTTGCTGCACTAGATGGGTTGTCAGCAGCCGTCGAAGCAACCTTCAAAGTGGTTGAAGGAGGGAAGATGTGTGTTCCTGCCTAAGAAGGTTTTAGCTGAAAAACTACTCAAATATCTGGAAGAGGATGTTGGGCAAGGCGACATAACTACTCATATCACTATTCCTGAAAACACAATCGTCGAAGCTGAAGTGGTCACGAAGGAAGAAGGAGTGATAGCTGGCATAGAGGAAGTAATAGCTCTGTCTGAGACCTTGAATCTTCAGGCAGCAGCTTTAACTTCTGATGGAGCGTACGTAAAGCCAAAAACTCCAATAATGCGCCTTGTAGGAAACGCTAGAACTCTGCTGTCCGCAGAGAGAACCATGCTTAACATTCTTTCGAGAATGAGCGGAATCGCAACAATGACACACAATCTGGTAAACAAAGTAGGAGAAACTGGATTCAAGACACGTGTCGCTTCAACCAGAAAGTCTGCTCCAGGACTCAAATACTTCGACAAGAAAGCTGTTTCTATCGGCGGCGGTGACACACACAGATTGCACCTAGACGACTTGGTGCTTATAAAGGATAATCACCTGAAAGTTGTTGGGGGCATCACAAGCGCTGTGGAAAAAGTGCGAAGAACCGTCTCCTTCTCTAAGAAGATTGAGATCGAAGTTACGTCTCCCAAAGAAGCTTTGGAAGCAGCGAGGGCTGGAGCTGATATAATTCTGCTTGATAATCTTTCTCCATCCGAGGTGAGAAAAACAACATCACTACTGACCAAAGAAGGAGTAAGAGACAAAGTTCTGCTGGAATCGAGTGGAAGGATAACTGGGAAAAATATCCTTGAATACACTGCAGCAGGTGTTGACATTGTAAGTGTCGGTCAAATCACCCATAGCACAAAAGCGTTGGATCTAAGCCTTGAGATTGTCAAAGTGATAAATGACAATTAGTGTTGACTGGTACGAGAATATCACATAAGATGGCACTATACAAGAAGAACGGATATGGCTAGCACGATTAGATTCATAGTAGCGTGAGAGACTGCTGGAACCACATAGGAGTTCCATCGATTATACAGATAGCCCAATAACAAACCCGACAGGAAAGCGGAGACAGTATAGACCAGTTGAGGATCGAAATGGAAGATTCCAAAGGCAGTGGAGGAAACAAGCAAGGATATCCAAAGTGGATATCTGCTGTTCATAGCAGTTTGCAGAAAGCCTCTGAAAGTGAATTCTTCGCATATTCCAGCTAAAGACAAAGCTACAATCAATAGTAGTAATCCCTGTGGAGAACTACTCATCTCAGAAATCAATCCACTAGCATCTTCAACAGCCTTACTTACACCAAAGATAGAGATCAACACTGTGGAAACAATCACGTTAAACAAGAAGACAAGAACTCCTAACAGAACTCCTGTTATAACAACCTTAAGCTTAAGGTCCAGTTTGATGTATGTTCTTATGTTAACTCCCTTAAGCTTCAAATAACTCAGCGGGATAACAACAAGCAAAAGCTCCCCAAACACTAGTGCAGATTCATAACCTAATAACATGATAAGCGCTACTCCACCAAACAGGAAGAGCGCAAAGGTGGCTACTATTGTCAAAATTGCTGAGAGGGGAGAGATTGTGATAGCAGCCTCTTCTGTATGGCTGCTGGGGTGCATCTTTCTGTTCTTCTTGACAGATTCTAGTTGTGAAGCCCCTTGTCCATTTGTGGAATTGTCTGCCATCGCTTGAATTACCTCGTCTCAGGAATTAGCTTCAATGCTCGAAACCCTCTTGCGCAAGGATTCAGCATCTCCTTCACCTGAACCCTTTCGAACACTCTTTCTTTGTCTTCAGCATATCCCATGATGTCGTGTTCCCCACCAATAAGGGATCTCAGAGTGACCCCGCCCCGTGTCAACCTTGGATAGCATTTTAATGGCAAACCTAGGATCTGCTCTTCATTTTCTCGCAAGGCCTTCTTGCAAGCGAAAATAACAGCGTGAGCCCCTGTAGTTAGCTCAGCTACTCTGACTGGCACGCTTTCTTTTCCGATAGCCAGCACGTCAATACCATAGACTCGCTTTATGTTTGTTGCGAGCTTTCTTATTCTCGGCAGGATCTTCAGAATACTGCTTCTGGCTTTTCCTCTAAGCTGAAAAGGAGAAATTTCTTCAACCAACAATCCCCCAACGGACATGTCCAAATGAACTACGTCCGCTTTGACAGCCTTCAACAGCTTCTGACAGAGTTCAAGTTCATGAATTATTAAAGTATACCCGTTTTCCACTGGTGCAAAGATTGGCTCAACTAAGAATCTACTGGCCACCCTAAAAGGTTGCTCAACCAAAACAGTGCACGAAGCGACAATCTGTAAAGGTTCAAAGCGAGTGCTTAGAATGGCGGCTCCCGAGTCAGCTGAAACAACCCTCAACGCTCTGTCACCACAATTAACATTCTATAATGCACATTTAACGATTAACACAGTACATACAATCAATTGTCGAGACCCTTACCGTTTTTCCTTCATACCCATGCCAAGAACAAAGATTTCTGCACTCTTGGCTCGACTTGCCTTAGGTTTCATAATCTCAACTCTACTGAAACATCTTTTCACCTCCTTGATGAAGGCATCAAACAGATCGCCCTGAAACACCTTCACGAAGAAGTTTCCGCCAGTCCTCAAGAGTTCAGTTGCAATCGCCAGAGAGCTACGTGCTAGGTCCACTTGACGGGCGTGATCAACTTCCCAAATTCCGGAGACCTTTGGTGAGACGTCGGAAACGACTGCATCAGCCAGAGAGGGTAGAACTTCCTTGATCTGCTTCACTATTTCTGGTTGTGTAATATCACCAACAATGACGCAAACATTGGCTTCTTCGATTGGTTGGATATCGTTTAGATCAACTCCCAGCACAAACCCGTGGCTTCCAACAGTTTTTCGAGCAACTTGTAGCCAACCGCCAGGTGCAGCACCTAAGTCTATAACTACGTCACGTTCATTTAAGAAATGATACTTCCGAATTGCCTCGAGCAGTTTGTAGGATGCACGAGAACGATATTTATCCTCTTTTGCCTTTCTATAGTAATAATCTCGCCTTCGCTCTCTTAGCCACGCGCTAGGCAATATTAACTGTCACCTAGTAACTCGACGCCTCCCTGAGCCAAGGTGTCAATCCATTCGGTCAGCTTATCACAATCATTTGGTGTTGTAGCTCCATAAGCCCCACATCGAATGCTCTCCACGCAGGTTAGGCATGGACAATCTATTATAGAGTTAATTGAAACCGGTTTCCTCTTAGGATAGAGCCTATAGGTCCACCTCCCTTCGAAGAGCTCCCGCTCTCGGCGTATGAGCCCTTTGTGTTCCAGTTTGAGCGCAATTCGAGAGCCTTCCCTGCTGCTAGCACTGAGTAGCCTCCACAGGTTGGATTGAAGCACTCCTTCATCTCCAGTGTTGGCAATGAATTGCAGAGCTTTATGTTCCAAGTCGCTGTGTTTAGGCATTTTTTCTAAGCCTTCAGAATAGAATAGAGTCGTATCGGAATAAAAATGTGTATGAAAACGGGTCAGGCTCCACATGCCAAAGGCAAACTGGAAAGTATTTAATTCGGCAATCGCAGATTCTTCTTGGACACTGAACCTGATGAAAAGGGGCAACTCAACGAAGATATGCTTAGGCATAGAAGCGACAGCAGATGATTTTGGAGTTGGGTTGCTCGATTTTAGAGGGAAAATTCTGGCAAATGTAAACAGTGCTTTCATACCAGAAACAGGGGGAATCCATCCTCGAGAGGCCGCTAGGCATCACGCCAAGATCGCTGGAAGAGTCATTTCCAAAGCCTTCCAAGCAGCAGAAATAGAACCACAGGACATCGTTGTTGTAGCCTTTTCACAAGGGCCAGGTCTAGGACCGTGTCTTCGCACTGGCGCCACTGCTGCAAGGGCACTAGCATCATATCTCAACGTTCCTTTGGTGGGCGTTAATCATTGTGTAGCCCACATAGAGATAGGTAAGCTTGTAACTGACTCTACGGATCCGATTACTCTATATGTCTCTGGAGGAAACACTATAGTTTCAGCCTTTGACGCTGGTAGATATCGCGTCTTCGGTGAAACATTGGATATTGCAGTAGGCAACTGCTTGGATGTTTTCGCGAGAGAAGCGGGGCTTCACCAACAAGAGGGGATGCCATTGGGCGCTGTGGTTGAAAACCTCGCAAAGAAGGGAGAAGTGTTGGTTGACCTGCCATATAGCGTAAAGGGTATGGACCTATCCTTTAGCGGGTTGCTTACGGCTGGAGTTAGACTTCTCAGAAGTAGAAAATACAGACTTGAAGATCTGTGTCTCAGCATACAAGAAGTTGCTTTTTCCATGCTCACCGAAGTCACCGAACGTGCCTTAGCTCATACTGAAAAGACAGAACTTCTTCTAACAGGCGGAGTAGGAGCGAACAGACGATTGCAGATCATGCTAAAAATTATGGCTGATGAGCACGATGTTCGCTGTTGCGTAGTCCCCAAGCAGTATGCCTTGGACAACGGTGCCATGATTGCTTGGACAGGGATACTCGCTTACAAACACGGCTTAATCATTCCTATTGAAACCAGTTTCGTTCGACTGAAGTGGAGACTCGAAGATGTGAACGCTCCATGGGTGAAAGGATAGGATGTTGATCAAGAAGGGAGCAGAAGCAAGCATCTTTCTCGAAGATTGGCAAGGTCAGAAAGTGATAATGAAACATCGATTGCCGAAAAAGTATAGACTTCCACAGATCGACGAAAGGATTCGCTCCTACCGAACCATCCACGAGTCTCAGTTGCTTCACTGTGCAAAAGAAGCAGGTGTCTCAACTCCTATGATCTACTCTGTAGATTTGGCTGATTCAAACATAATCATGGAATTTATAGAGGGAATACAAGTGAAGCAGGTTCTGAATGGGTATTCACCTAAAGAGCGCCAACACCTAAGTAATTACATTGGGGAACTCATAGGCAGTCTCCACTTGCACAACATAATTCATGGCGACCTCACAACCTCAAACATGATAATTAACCAAAATGGCAACGTCGTCATCGTCGACTTTGGTCTCGGGGAGATCTCTGTTGAGCTTGAGTTGAAAGGAGTTGACCTGCATCTTATGAAGCGCGCATTTCAAAGCACTCATTTCCGTTATGCAGAAGAATGCTTTAAAGCCGTTTTGGAAGGTTACACTAAGATGGTTGGCGTAGAGATGGCGAAGAAGGTAATAGGCAGGGTAAGTGAAATCGAAAGGCGAGGCCGCTATGTCTCTGAAAGAAAAGGCAGGACACAGAGGTGAATTCCGGAACACAA
>Ga0114921_10001289_pt1 | contig 11452 bp, 13 predicted proteins | sample BentaG_FD_87016 | JGI IMG/M metagenome (GOLD analysis project Ga0114921, IMG submission 87016) | Deep subsurface microbial communities from South Atlantic Ocean to uncover new lineages of life (NeLLi) - Benguela_00093 metaG | ecosystem: Environmental > Aquatic > Marine > Oceanic > Sediment ...
ACCGTTGATAAGAGTAATATAATACTTGACTATCCGCGAGTTTATGGCAAAAAATTTAAGTGCGGATCATGTGGAATAGAATGGAGGGAGAAATAGCTCCCCAAATAAGAAATAACTAATTATTTTTATCTTTTTTTAAACTTTTCCGTTAATAATAGAGTTTTTTAAGATTTCTTAATATCTCTACGTAGAATTTTGATTTTTTTCTTTAACTCAACTAGTTCTTTTTCCTTATCTTCGAGTTGTGATTCCACTTTCAGTTTTTCATCCTTTACATTTTGCATTTCGGTCAATATCCTATCTTCAATTTGTTCAGTTTCAAATATTTTATTTTTCAAGGCGACTTTGCTTTCTCTCAATTCCTTTATTTCAGAAACTTGTTCATCTACAACATTTCTTAAATTCATTATCTCTAATTCAAGTTTTCCGGTGACATTACCAGATTTTTCCTGGGATTCTTCCAATCGTGCTTGAATTTGGTTGATAAATTCTTCATTTGTTAGATTTTTTTGGGTTAATTTTTCAATTTCCATTACTAAATTCTTAATTCGCTCTTCCTTTTTCGAGAGATCTTTTTTAACTAAACTAAAAGTTTCTAATTTCTGTTGTAACTCCTTTACCGATTGAACAGAAGATTGTTGAGAGCTTTCAAGTTTAAAAATCTCTTTTTCTTTTTCTGTTATGATTTCGTCTTTCTTTTCGAGTAATACTTGAACTTTTTCAAATTTAGATTTTTGGACAGTGTCGTTCTCTAAATATTGAATTTGTTCCATTAGTTCTTTGATTTTTTCATCTTTTTCTTGTAATCTTCCAACAAGGCCGGTGTTAGTTAGTTGTTCAGACTTTATTTGTTCTAAATCTGCGTTGATGCCCTCTATTTTTTGAGTTTGTTCGGTATTAATCTTCTTTAAATTATCGATATTAATTTTTTGATCTTGAATGATTTGGTTTTTTTCTTTACCAGAGAATTCGAACTCTTCGATCTGCTTGATTTTATCTCCTAATTGAGATTGCAGTGATTCAATTTCTTTTTCTTTGCTTTCAATTGATTTGCTTACTTCTAAATCTACTACATTTGTTTCGTTTAGAAATTCAATTTTTGATTCTAGATCAATTACAAGATTATCTTTTTCAACAATTTTCTGTTGCAAATCTTCTATTGTAGCATTATTATCTTTCGCTAATTGAATAGACTTTTCTTTCTCTTGGTGAAAAGTCTCAGAGATGGTTTTAAGACTTTCGTAATCATCCTTAAGCGTGGTTATTTCGTCAGTTAGTTGTTTGTTCTGCTCAATAAAGAAATTTAATTGTTCCCTTATTTTGTCTTCTTCCGAGGTTGGAATCTCCTCTTCATCATCTTTTTCTTCTATCCAACCAAGTGAACTTAGAGCGTCTACCATAGATGTGTCTTCTTCTTTTTGATCCCTCTGTTCATCTGACATAATATTATAAAATCAATAATCATATTTATTTTAATCTAAACTACATCATACGCGAACTCTGACTTATAAAAAAAAGGATTAGTCTTCAATATTACTAGTATTCTTTAGTAAATACATATTTTTTGTCTAAAAAGAATTTAGTTATGTATCCAATAGATAAGGCGATAATAAAACTAATTTCGAGGGGTGCATAAAGGAAATTAGTCAAAAGAAACTGGATGCCAACATTTTCAATTGTTGTTAAAATTGCAAATCCAAAATACTTCAAAAATTCTTGTGAGGTTTCCTTTAGCTTTAAGCTCGATTTCTTGAAGACAATGTATTTATCTAAAAAGAATTTAATAATATAAGTGATACCAACAGCCGCAATTGAACCAATCAATTCAGGCATATTAATAGGGTTTGTAGAACAATAAATAATCTGAATAAATTCGATACTTCCAAGGGTATCACATACAAACGGAGCTATAGCAAGTTGATTAATTTTTTGTATAACATAGTTTAAAGCAATCATACATGCAGCAAAGATGAAATAGAGAACCATTTGTTTTTTGATGTTATTTTGTTCTTCCATAAGTCAAATTTTATAAAATTAGTTTATTAAAAGTTAAAATTTTTAACTTGATTCAGATTATTTTTTTATTCGATCTTTCCACGAATCTGCTTTAATTTCTTCATCATCTTCTTCTTGTATGTCTTCCTCGATATCCTCGCGTATTGATTCATTAGGTATTGACCTAGTTAACTGGATATGTTGCTCTTGATCTCCTGTTTGGGGAGATAATCCCCCTAAAAGGCCTCCTAACGGTTTTTTTCTTTTAACTTCCTTACCCGTTAATTTCCTGTATAATCTTTTAAAACCATAAAGAATTAGACTAAAAGCAATTGAAAATAAGAAGTAAATCGCGAACCAGCCAGATCCGAAAAACCAGAGTGGAAAGGGGAGTAATCCTTCATTGTAGCCGGCATACAAAACTCCAATTAAAGCAAATATTCCAAGAAAGATAATACATCTTACACAAGAAGGAATCATTTGTTTTTTCATCATTTGTTTAGTTAACTCAATTGATTCTTGCTGGAGTTCCAACATTTCTTGAGGATTTCCTGTGAGTTTTGCAGTTCGCATCCGTTCCTGTAGGTTTTGAGATCTTTCTCTTAATTCTCGCGCAGCTTCCATATTTAAACCAAAGATTCTATTGAGAAGCTCACTTAGACCTACCATTCCGATTGTGATAAGCATTATTTGGATGATAATTTCTCCATTTGACATTAATCTATCACTAATTTAGGAAAAGCGTGATATAAATTAAATTTTATTAATTTAACTTAGTAATAAACAAGAAAGGAGTTATTGTGTTAAGGTTAAGCAGATAATTGAGTAATTTTGAATTTCTCTTTATCTCTCCTTGAATGTACTTAGAAAGTGGCGTTCTTCAGTTTTTTGGGAGTCTAGATAAAAGATTTAAATAAGAAAAGAATTTGTTTATAGATTTTAGGCTTCAGTCCCGCAGTTCTTACAAATATATCGCTTTGCGAAAATACTTATTCCGGCTTGTTGGAACAACACTTGAGATTTATCTTCTTCAGTGTTAAAAGTGGTTCCACCACACGCTGGGCAGACTCTCCTTCCTTCAACAGGTGGTTTTTCCTTTACTTTTTCTTCTTCCTCTTGTTTTTCAACAACTTTAGAAGGTTTGACATATTCATCTCCCGTTTCATTTGTGGAATCCACCGTTTCTACTCTTATACTGTTAGAGCTTAAGAGTTTATTGAGTTTCTCGTCAATCTTTTTTAGCAAACTTAAAACCTGTTCCTCAAATTCAGACAATTTATTATCTCCTCTTTCTTTGTTGTCTTGAAATAATATTTTTATTAAATGATCTTAGTTAGATTTTAAAAATTTATGTGAAAAATTGAGATTTAGAAAGGGTTGAAAGAGTAGCAAAATTGAAAAAATGAAAATTATCCTACTATAGGCGCTTTTAATTTCTTTTTTGGAATTGCATCAGGGTTAAAGTTTTTTTCTCGATAATAAGTGTATATTCCTAATCCTATTATAAATAATGAAAGGAGTAAATAACCAATCCAAAAAGAAATTCCTAACATGAAGTTAACAGGGTATTCGATTCCTACTTGTTGTGTATAAACGAAAATACCAATAAAAGCGGTTATTGAACAAACACTACCACAAATGCAATCAAAATATATCGCGATCCTCTGGGATTTAAGATTTTTATGTTGAGTTGGCATAATTCATTTATTATTTACATTAAATACTAATTAAATAATTTTAGAGGATTAATATAAATTTGTGCTAAAGGAAAACAGATATAAAAATGGTTTTTAGTTATGATTTTGATACAAAAATTAACTAATAAAATATTAAACTTCTCTTCTATTTCCCTCTATGGATTCAAAATAATCAAGAATTGATTCTTTTATCTCAACAGCAGGAAAAACTAATCTCGATTTGTTAACATAATCTAAAGCGTCGTTCCAACTCCAATTTGGATTTTCCTTTAAAAGCCATGCAAGTATAACGCCACCACTCCGAGAAATACCCATAGCACAATGGACTAGAACTTTTCCATTCTTTATATGTTGATCTATGAAGGTTAAAATTTCTTTTAGATAATTGTGGGGAGGATACCAATCGTCTGGAAAACCTTTGTAAAGGTAGTCAAATCCCAAGGGTGTTGGATCGTAAAAATTATCTTCCATTAAATTTACGATTGCCGTTATTCCAATTTTTTTAAATTTCTCAAAGTTTAACCTTGGCCAGTAAGCGCCAATGTATAAATTTTTATGCACCTTATAGATTTGATCTAGTTCTACCATTTATGTAAAAAAATTGATAAGAACAATAATTACATTAAAATATAAAAGAAGGTAAGATTATTTATTTTTTGGTTAAATCTCGGCTTGCAATTATATTTGCTTCTAAACTGAGAATGTTTTCTATTAAAATTTCCCCCATCTTTATCGGTGCATTTACTTTCGTTTTCGCAATCTCGATTAACGCTTCGCTTAATTTTTCTTTGAGAATCGGTTTATCGGTTCTAACGGGGATCAAAGGTAAAAATCCATTCTCAACTCTAATTGTGGTTGTAAGGATTCTCTTGGGTTCAAAATATTCTTGTTGAGCGTATTCTAATCCTCTTTTACAGGTATAACCTTCAAATACAATATCTGAACCTTTTGAAATAGCTTGTATCTGACAGCCAGTAGGACATATTATACACCTTATGACTTTCATAACGCTTGCACTACTATCACTCATTTTTAAATCCTCTCCTATTACTTAATCCTCCTCAATTAGTACCTCAGGTCGAGGTATTACTTCTATTGTAATCGATTTGCAATCTGGATTTATATTTGCATCTTCTAAATTGATATTTAACTCAATCATCTCACTAGGGATGACATATATCTTCTTTCTTTTATAGATAATATTATTATTTTCGTCTTTAAATTGTATTAGAATCCTTCTATCAGGGTATTTTACTCTAAAAGTAAAATTTATCTCTTTGGAAATGTCTCTTTTATTGATAACATCAGGCTTTACATAATTGACATTATCCCCCGGAATACATTTAATAATCTCCTTCTTCTTTAACTCTTTGCTATACCTCGAGTTGATGTATTCAACCGCGTTCTTTCCAGCTCTTTTTGCTTCAACAGTCACCATATCCACTAAATCATGAACTTGTAATACATTTCCACAGGCAAATATACCTTCAATTGTAGTTTCCAAATTTTCGTCTACTATTGGACCGCCATTTTCAGATAATTCAGCTCCGGCTTGTAAAGTTAATTCATTTTCAGGAATTAGGCCAACTGATAATAAGAGGGTGTCACATTCAATGAATTTATCTGAGCCTATTATCCTATCAAAATTTCGATCAACTTTTGAGATCGTTACTCCTTTTATTCGATCTTTACCATGAATTTTAGTCACAGTATAACTGGTGATTAGAGGGATTTCGTAATCTTCTAAACATTGAACCTGATTTCGAAGCAACCCACTAACATACGGTTGAATTTCTACAACTGCTTTAACTTTACAACCTTCCCAAGTCAATCTTCGAGCCATAATCATTCCGATATCTCCACTTCCTAAGATCACATAGGAATTTCCCGGTAAATACCCTTCAATATTAACAAATCTCTGAGCTTGTCCTGCAGTATAAATGCCAGTAGGACGAAATCCAGGTATATTGATTGCTCCTCTGGTTTTTTCTCTACACCCCATAGCTAAAATAATCGCTTTTGCATTTACTTCAATTAATCCATCGCTATTATTGACAGCATAAACTAGTTTTTCTTTAGTAATTTCAATTACCATAGAATCTAATAAATACGGGATTTTTAAATCAATTACTTGATTAATAAATCTCTGAGCATATTCTGGACCAGTTAATTCTTCTTCAAATTCTTTTAATCCAAATCCATTATGGATGCATTGTAAAGTTATTCCTCCTAGCTCCTTGTCTCTTTCAATAATTAGTACCTCTAAGTTCTCCTTTTTGACTTCAATAGCAGCTGCTAATCCACCAGCTCCAGCACCAATTATTACGACATCAGCTTTGTATTTCTTCATTCTTCAATGTCACCCCCTATTTTATGAAGTGCAATTTCCTTTGTTTTAGCGACAAGAAAATTAGTGTCCTCTCCCGTTTTTACTACTTCTTCATAAGGTATGTTTAATTCTCTCGAAAGAATTTCAATTAATCTCGGTCTACAAAATCCACCTTGGCATCTACCCATACCTGGTCTACATCTAAATTTAATTCCATCCAGAGTATTTGCTCCAACAGGAGAATGAATAGCATTTAGAATTTCTTTTTCTGGAATAGTTTCACATCGACAAATAATTCTCCCCCAAGCAGCATCTTCTTTAATTTTGTCGTCTAATTCTTTCTTAGAAAAATCTTTGAACATTTCAGGTTTAGGGCGTATTGGATTATAATCTTCTTTGACTTTTGTATTCACCCCCAACAATTCTAAAAAATCAACAACTCGTGCAGAAATAGCATAACAAGACGTCAAACCAGGGGATAAAATACCAACTACATTAATAAATCCATAGACATCGGTATTGTCAATAATAAAATCATAAGTGTCCGGTACTGCCCTCAAACCCGCAAAATTTCTAATAGAGGCTCTTACTGGTAGATTTGGAACTAATTTCATTCCTCCTTCCAAAATTTCTTTTAACCCTGCTGCTGTTGTTGCAATATCTTTTTTATCACTAATATTTTGGGCGTTTGGTCCAACAAATGTGTTTCCACTTACGGTTGGGCAAACTAAAATACCTTTAGACACTTTAGTTGGCGTGGGAAATAAAATTTTGTTTAGATGCATCGCGTTTCTATCAAAAAGTATGTATTCTCCCTTTCTTGGCATAATGCTGAAATAATCTAAACCAACCATTTTTGAAATTTTCGCTCCGTACATTCCAGCAGCATTAATAACATTATTAGTCTTAAACTCTTTTTTCCCAGTTTTAATTGTAAAGGTATAGTTTTGATGTTGGATTCTCCTTACCTTTTGATTTCGAAAGAATTTTACTCCATTCATTGCAGCATTCTCAGCGAGTGCATAAGTCATTCCATATGGACTAACTATTCCTGCCGTGGGGGCATGTAGAACGCCAACTACATCATCTGTAATATTAGGTTCCATGTACTTTATTTTTTCCTTATCTAAGATTACTTCCAATCCAGGAACACCGTCTTGAGCTCCATGTCTTCTCTGTTCTTCAAGTTTCTTTATTTGATTATCTTCTAAAGCAACCACGAAAGATCCAATTCTTTGAAACGAAAAATTTAATTCTTCCACAGCTTGTGAATACATCTTATTTCCTGTGATACACATATCACGCTTTAAATATTCTCGCGGTGTTGCAAAGCCAGCGTGAACTACACCCGAATTGGCTTTAGTGGTACCTGATGCAATATCAGCCTCTTTTTCTAATAATGCAATATTGAGATCAAATTTTGATAAAGTTCGAGCAATGCAACAACCAATAACACCACCACCTATAATGATAACATCGTAGATCAAAAGAAATACCTCCTGCAATTTAAAGAGTATATAAATTTGCCTAACTAGTAAAACAACTTATTTCTTTAAAATTTATTTAGAATAAAATTATATACTACTTGAAAAAGACGACGAATAGGGAAATTATTGGTTATATCCTATTTAATTACATTTAGAATCAGATAAAAAAGAACCACAATATGTTAAATAACAAAGCTATAACTATCAGAGCAATCGTTATGGGGTTCATTAATGTGCTTCTTAGAGCTTTTGAGTACTTTACTTCAAGATCTCCCTTTAGCAATGTATTAATTGTTTTGAATCTCGGGTCTGCATCTTCTTTCATGTGGTAAGAACCAAGAAATCGAGGTCTAGCTAAACTTTTTAAGTGAGCATTGTAGTCACTTGTAGGAAATAAATGTAACTTATTGTTATTTAAAATATCCTCGTAATCTTTTATATTACGGGCTGTCGTTAGTTCTTTTTTTGTAACGCTCTTCTTATTATTATCGTTCATATGATAAAAGACCAAATATGTTTATCTCATGTTTTTTATATCCATTCATTCTTAAATTTTTTACGGTTATTTAAAATAATAAACATTTCATAATGACTGATGTATAAATTATAAATCAATCATTTCTCTAAGGATTTATCGATAAAATCACCAAAACCAGAAAAAATGTTTACATCGTTATCCCAATTTACTAGATCTTTTGCATACATTTTAAAAAAGGTATCAGAGATTCGCATTAATTCATCAATAACTTTTTTCTCTTTCATTTTAGATAAAGCACTCCCAATAAAAAGAAAACTTCTTCGCTTAATTATGACAAATCGAAGATCGGATTTTTCAAATGAACTGATTCCACCATCACTTAGGGCTTCAGCGAATTTGTTTAGTGCACTCATTAATGCCCCAAAAAGTTGAGGATTCACCTTTTGATCGTATACTTTTGAAAATAAAACAATTCCGTTATCTGTTAAAACCCACAAATCTTTTAATATCTTCGGCATTAATACCACAAATTGCTCATTTTCACTATCTTAATTTCTATTAAATGGGTGTTTTTAATGTTTAAAAAATCTTTTTTAGAAATTTTTATTAATTGTATTAAGTAAAAAAATAAAATAAATAAAAATTTGTTCTTATCTTCGAATTAAATTCTTATTTCAAAATATGGTTTAATTTTCTATGATTTGGAAAACTAAAATTACCCAAATGATCAAGGTTAAATTTCCGCTAATTATGGGCGCGTTTGCAATAATAGGAAGAGCAGACTTTGCTAGTGCTTTTTCCAACGCAGATGGGTTAGGTATTATTACCGCAATTAATTATCCTAAAATTGAATCATTCCGAAGTGAACTTGAAAATATGATGAAATTGACAGATAAGCCTTTTGGAGTTAATTTTACTCTTACACCACCATATCTTTTAAAAAAACAGAGAGGAAGAACTGAAGAATCCTATTATGATTTTTTAAATTTAGCTATTGATATGGGAGTAAAAATTTTTACCACTTCTGCCTATCATGCTTCGGAATTAGGAAAAAGAATAAAAGACGCAGGTTGTTATTGGTTCCATAAGTGTGTGACTATAAAACACGCTTTAACAGCTCAAAAGGAGGGTGCTGATGCTGTTACGCTTGTTGGTCTTGAGGGAACTGGATTTAAAAATCCCGTTCAAAATACCACGCTCGTAAATATTACTATGGCACGAAGACTCCTCGATGTTCCTATAATTGCTGCTGGAGGCATAGGAGACTCTAGAGGTTTTCTTGGAGCGTTAGCTATGGGTGCTGACGCAGTGTGCTTAGGAAGTTCAATTGTAACCACATCAGAGAGCTCTGCTTCAAATAATTGGAAGCAAAGGATCTTAAATCAAGATATATTTGACGAAAAATATTACAGAAAGATTTTTCATCTCGAGTTAAAAGATTCACCCATAGCATCAATGGCGATTGGCCATATTAACGAGGCTTTGCCAATAAAAGTATTTATTGATAATATAGTTAACGAATCAGAACAGATTTTAAAGAGTTGGGGCTATAAGTCTGATACTTTTAATACTTTATAAGTTAAAATATAATAACCAGAAATAAAAAGATTATAATCCTTTTAATAAATATAGAAAGCATCAAACAATAGATTTTCCTAATGAAATTAGATTATGGTAAAACCGGAATTGAGTTAAAACTAAAGCCTAACTGGAACACAACAATTATTCAACCACAGAAGCAAAAAGTAATAGAAAATCCAATTAAAGCGATTAGAGATGCTATAAAAAATCCTTTGGGAGGCTCTTCTTTAGAGTCTATTATAGAGTCTCGAAAAACGATTAAATCTGTGTGCATTGTTGCATCAGACGCAACGAGACCAGTTCCAACTCACCTTATTTTAGAGGGGCTTATAAAAGAATTAAACGATTATGGGATTCAAGAAAAAAGTATAACGGTTTTAATTGCCACGGGATTGCATCGTCCATCCCGTAAAGAAGAACTAAAGAGAATTTTAGGTAAGGTTTTTAAAAGTGATGCGAAAGTTTTTAATCACATTGCAACAGATACTAAATCTCTTATATCCTTAAGTAATAATGAGCTTGATAGTCCAGATTCTATTAATAAATGCTATTATGACAGCGATCTAAAAATTTTGACTGGTTATGTTGAACCCCATTTTTTCTTTGGTTTTTCTGGTGGGTATAAATCTATTGTACCAGGTATTGCTGGTGCAGAAACAATTTTAGCAAATCACTCCGCTGAAAATATTGCTTCTCCATATGCTCGATTTGGGAGTTATAAAAATAACCCTTTAACGATCCACTCCGCTAAAATAGCTAAAGGAGTTGGTGCAGATTTTATAGTTAATGTGTGTATTAATGAAAATCACGAAATCACCCAAGTAGCTTCCGGTGATGTAGAAGCGGTTCATAAAAAATTAATAAATTATCAAAACAAACATATTTTCGAAGAAATTCAGGAACCGTTTAATATTGTGGTCTGCGGGAATGGAGGCTATCCTTTAGACCTCAACTTGTATCAAGCTGTAAAAAGTATGGCGATTGGAGAAATGGGTGTGAAGCAAGGAGGTACTATAATATCCGTGAACGAGTGCAGAGAAGGAGTTGGTATTGGACAAGAAAAGTTTAAAGAACTAATCTTTTCTAAAATGAATCCTGAAGAAATCTATAACAAAATCCTAAACAAAGAATTAGTTGCACCTGATCAATGGCAAATCCAAGTTTTAACACGAATATTAATGAAATCAGAAATTTATCTTGTATCTAATATGAAAGAGGATGAAATCGGAAATATCGGATTGAAACATGTCGATACTGTTGAAATTGCTATCGAAGAATCATTAAAAAAACATGGGAAAGATGCGAGAATATTAATATTACCAAATGGGCCTCTGATCCTTCCTTTATTAACGTAGGGGTGAATAGGGCAGCATATAAATTTGAACGATTCTCTCCATTGGAGCCATTTCCCTTAGTGGTTTAAAGAACTGCTTTTCAAATGGAGATGCTCGTTTGTATTTCTCAGGGAGTAGGGGCATTGCCCATAAGTCAATGATCTCTGTTGGACTTCCCACAACAGGTCGCCAGCTAGCAATAATAGGTAGAGATTTATGAGATAACTCTAGTCCTTTCTTCATCTCATCCATCTTATAAGCGGCAACTTGAAGAATCGCAAGCCCATAAACCTTAATAGGTGTTTCTTGACTTCTTGTAATTGCTTCATGCAACACTTTCGGAGGTACGGATTCTAATGGCTCTAATAAACGCGATCGACGTACGGGAGCAAAATCCTCTAACCCGACAATGTATTCGCCCCAAGCCGAGTTTTGGCTAGTTTTTAATCTGAAAGATTTTAATGAATCGATATCATCAAATTCCATTATTTGGGTAACCTGACCAAACCATTCACTATAACTTGACCATGCAGCGATCAATCGAGCTCCGA
>Ga0114921_10001290_pt1 | contig 11443 bp, 7 predicted proteins | sample BentaG_FD_87016 | JGI IMG/M metagenome (GOLD analysis project Ga0114921, IMG submission 87016) | Deep subsurface microbial communities from South Atlantic Ocean to uncover new lineages of life (NeLLi) - Benguela_00093 metaG | ecosystem: Environmental > Aquatic > Marine > Oceanic > Sediment ...
CGGGCTTTGGCATTACGTATAGTGTCAATAAATGCTTCACAGCGGGTGATAATGCCAGCATCGGCGGAGTGCTCGTCGATTTCTATGGTAAGGAAAGGCTTACCTTCGGTCTCTTTGCTAAAGAACTTGAGCAAAAATGAGTCAGGTCCACAACCAAAGTTGGTTAAGTAAAGTCCGAACAGCCGGGGGTCTTTGGCAATCATTCTAGCGGCGCACAGTATTTTCTGCCCTGACTTCCAGTACATATTGGGGTGGACAGAGCTAACCTCCTCAGCCAAGGACTTGAGTGGCAAGAAATCTAACGGTATAGCGAGCACGTCTAGGTCCCGTAGCTTTTCCGGCAAGTTGAGCGTCATTTCTGGGTCGCAAGTATTATATGCTCGTCCGATGATGACGATAGCCTTTTCATCGGGCTTCAACTGGGCTAGAACCTCTTGACCGCGCCTTTGTTGCCAGTCGTCGAAAGAATTAAGTGCCTCAAATCCAACCTGAATGGCTTTGTTAATTAAGGTGGTTGCGGAGATCTCCAACTCCCCGGCCACTCGCTTTAAGACCTTTTTTAGCCACGGGCGACCTCTGTCGGCATGAACAACTGGTCTCAGCACCCTTGGCTTTCTATCTGTAGGCATGGCCAGAGCTTCCTTGACTCGCGCGGAGCTATACAGGATAAAGGGTAGGCTTTGGGCTAACGGACAGTTCCAAGACTTTGGAAAATCATTGGTCAGCTTCTCCATGGTACACTGGACCGGCAAGAAAAGGAAATCGGGCTCTTTTTCCAGCAGGTTGAGCACATGACCATGGGCTACTTTTATGGGTAGGCACGGTTCTTCAATTACATTCTCCACACCCTTCCGCATGATGTGACGGCTGGTGGGGTCAGAAACCACTACCCGAAATCCGAGTTCGGTGAAGAAGGCTTTCCACAGGGGGAAGAGTTCATGAAAGAATAAGGCTCTAGGGATTCCCACCGTTTTGCCGTTAGGAAAGTCTGGAGTGTCCTTAGGGTAGGCATTCATCAAGGCTTTATATCGCTCCTCAAAAGGGCGTGGGATTTTGGAAGACCGGCAGTGCTCTTTCTTTTCAGGACTATCGTATTTGCCGCAACGGGAGCCGTAGAAGATAGGCCTCTCTCCCCCAAAAACAACCTTACGAACTTCACACTGATTAGGACAGTCCTGGCATTCAAAGGACGATAGTTCATATTTTCTACTTCTCAAGTCGAAGCCTTGGAAGCGGGTTTGCCCACCGTTAGCCTCCATTTCGTCCTTAGCTAACATGGCGACACCGATAGCCCCGAGAATATCGTGATGGGGTGGAACTTGAACTTTCTTGCCGAGGATGCTCTCAAAGGCTGCTTTTTCGGCTCTATTAAAAGCAACACCTCCCTGAAAGAGGATGTGGTCACCGATACGACGTTCCTCTACTACTTTAGTAAGGTAGTTCTTGACAATGGAATAGGCAAGGCCACTGACCAAGTCTTCCTTTTTAGCTCCTCTTTGCTTGTGAAAGTTTAGTTGAGATTCCATGAACACGGTGCAGCGCTCGCCCAAGTCCAAGGGTTGTTTTGAAGATAGAGCTAGGGCGCTAAATTCCTCGATAATATTGACACCCAATCTCTCCGACTGTTCTTCAAGGAAGGAGCCGGTCCCAGCTGCGCATACTTTATTCATAGCAAAATCGATGATAGTGCCGCCTTGGAGACTAATGTATTTGGCATCCTGCCCGCCGATTTCAAAGATAGTATCTACCTCGGGGCACATGAGGGTTGCCGCTTTAGCATGGCTCGTAATTTCGTTCCGAATTACGTCAGCTCCGAAAAACTCCCCAGTCATATACCGCCCGGAGCCGGTAGAACCGGTGCCTTTGACTCTGACACTGTCGCCTAATTCTTGCCCAACTTCGTAGAGCCCCCTCTTAACGGCTTCAATAGGTCGGCCAGCAGTCATCAGATAGCGCCGGGCCAGAACATTATTGCTTCGGTCTATAACTACAACATTGGTGCTTATGGAACCTATATCCACACCCACATAGGCTTCAATGCTCTCCGCCACACTCATTTTGACCAGTCCAGTATTTATCGGATAGTTATCACCATTAAGCGGAGGAAGACTGACAAACCTATATTCCCGATGGGCAATGTATCCCCGTATACGTTGGAGAGTATCCTTGGGTAGATTACCTTCTTCGGCTCCAGTCTTACCTTGCGCCCTTTCTCCAGCTACAAGAGTTGCTCCTAGGGCACCCAAGACAGCAAAGTGCTCCGGAACGATTAGTTCCGATTCCTTAAGTTGCATAACTTCGAGTATAGCTCGTCTGATGCCCTTGTTGGCAGCTACACCACCCTGAAAGGAAATGGGGGTGCATAAGGCACGACCGCGCACGACCTGACCCTTAAAGTTGCGCACCATGGCGAAGCACAAGCCAGCAATAATATCAGGTACCGGCGTACCCACCTGTTGAAGGTGAATCATATCCGTCTTGGCGAAGACACTGCAGCGTCCGGCTACCCGAGGAGGGTGAACTGACTCCAGAGCAACATCGCCAAACTGTTCAATGGGAATGCCTATCCGGGAGGCTTGCTGGTCAAGGAAAGAACCTGTGCCGGCAGCGCAGACACCGTTTATGGCAAAATCGGTGACTTTTAGGGGGGTGTCCGGAGACTCCCTTTCCAGTATGATGAGCTTAGAATCCTCACCGCCGATCTCAAGGATAGTTTTTACTTCAGGATAAAATCGTGCTGTCCCGGCGGCCTGGGCAATAATCTCATTTACAAACGGCACCCCAAGAAGGTCAGCAATAAGCTCCCCACCTGTGCCAGTGGCAGCGACGAATTTGAATCTGTCGGGTGAATATCTGGCTAATATGTCTTCCAGGATGGCAAGAATTGTCTCTACGGGCTGCCCTTTGGTACGGGTATATTGGGATTCAATGATATTATCGGCTCCGTCTATTACTACAACCTTGACGGTGACCGAGCCAACATCAATACCTAATTTCATATACAAACTCATGAGTGTAGAAATCTAGCATGTCGCACTCGGCAATTCTTGGGAAACCATGAGCGACCAGTTTTACTATTATAACTGCTACAATCAAAGATGTAAATCATCAGCGGAAATGGCCCAGTTTAGAATCTAAGATTAATGGGCACTTAGAGAGTTTGAACAGGCTCCTCTCAAGTCAATAAGGTAGTACCGAAGAAAGGAGCAATAAGTGTCCCAGGAAACATTAACATCAACTTTGGATATTGTATCCCAGACTATAGAAACCAAGAACTTCGTTCGACAAGTAAGGCAAGTGCCTCAATCTCGCCAGGGTCTTAGGTATGCACATTGGCAAGCTCCTCAGCAGTTGGGTTCCTTTCGGTGGGTGTTGATTTCTAGATAAAAAAAGTTTTACCCTTTGCTCAAAAGGAGGAGGGGGTAAAAATGAAAAGGAGATTTAATTTCTGGTCTTATGTGGAGGGAATGATGAGAGGAGCTAGGGAAATACAAAACATAATATGTATTTGGTAAGATCATTTGCACTCTGAAACAAACAACAAACCGTCAGGTTGTTTAATATGAGGTATGCTCTAGGAGACAGGTAGTGAGAGGTAGGAATCCTAAATCTTTTTTGCCGTTACAATCATTCGATTGGTCATGCATCCATAGTCCCCTTCTGCTTCACGGTTCATAAAATTCCCCTGGCAGGTTATAGATGCAAACCCTGCTGAATTGAGCAAGCCTGAAATTTTTTCTGGGCTGTAAAGACGAGTACAGTAAGTTCTATCGCGTATATAGCTCCCCCTTTTGGACGTAACTGTTTCCCGGCTGCAAATGAGGTCACCTACTAATTCCCTTTCACGACTAACCATAATATCTTCATTTATCTTGTGACAGGAAAAGGGCTTGAAGTTTCGTAAGACGTAATCCCTGTCAGGAAGGTCCAGCAGTAACGTTCCTTTCGACATAAGTAGGCAAAACGCCTCGTTGAGGATTTTTTTGTTTTCTTCTTCGTTAGCAAAATACCCAAAGGAACTGGCCATGATTATGATAAACTGGAAGCTTTGTCCGGGTAAACCTGTATTGCGAGCATCACCCTGAACAAAAACGGTGTTGAGTTTTTCCTCTTTGGCTCTCTCTTTGCCCAACTCTATGAGGTATCTGGAATAGTCCAGGACGGTTACATTTTTAAAGCCACGCCTGGAAAGCTCTAGAGAATGCCGACCGTGTCCTCCACACAGGTCCAGAATTGAAGCGGATTTGTCCAAATCTAGAGTCGCTACAAGGAAATCTACTTCTTGACGTGTCAATTTTTCATCACAAACTGAACGGGCATCGGTCATAAGATAAACTTCGTCAAAAAGAGCCTGCCACCAGTTATCATCTACTTTGATACTCATTTTATGTGTGCCCCGAAACTAAATAGTCCGTCTGAGGCAAAGATTGCCGGTGTCCCTCCCCAGGGCTGGGAGCGTACTATTTCAAGCTCTTCAGGTTCAATGTTGATAATTACACCCAATTCTCCGGACAACCACATATTCTCCAAAGTCAAACAGTCAGACCAGATGCCAGCGCAATATGTTTCAAGGGCTTTTATCTGGCTGGTGGTTATTAAACGAGGTCGAAGAGCAATTTTAATAGGGCCAAGGAGATAGGTGAACTGCTGGTCTATCGCCATTTTCTTCTGAAGTTCTACTGCTCTCAGTACATCGCTGTAATCCATGCTCAGAATAGCTTCATTAATGCGTTTTGTTGCCTCACCTACGCCCGTTTTTGAGCGAAGCACTGCAAGTGGTTGGACTCCTCCGCCACTGCCTACATTTGTCGGTATGCCGCCATATCTACATAAAAAACCAAATAGTCCCTTTTGGCCGAACAAACATCGGAAATCTGTTTGGTATTGGGTCTCTCTAACGCTATGGTTTTCTAAATCAAGTTCAGGTATTTTCTCTGCCCACAGATTCAATGGAGTCTTTTCTTGAACAATATACTCGCCATAATCACCGTCTTTGAGCGCCAGATTTATAATGTCATTGATATTATGGTGTATTCCGCCTATGCTTACCCCTTTTCCAGAATAGCCTCGCTCAGGCTTGAGTACTAGATTATCCCAGTTTGACCGGGTCCACTCAATAAGGTCCGAAATATGTTCTCCACTAGGACCTTGAGTTTGACGGGGATAAAACTGGCGGGTCCAAGGGGTTCGTCGAATGGTTTCCTTATGGAAACGCTTGCTATTTTGAGGCTCAGTGATAACTTCAAACATACTTTTAGCATTGATTGGTTCAGTACCTCTTGGGTTTATTACCCTGCCTTGCCGCACCGCCAGAAGCAAGGGAGCTAGATTATGCTTGCGGTGTAGGTCTAAAAGAACATTCGTATTGAAATCCGTGAAAATAACTGACACCGGTTGACCCTGCCAGCAGACGCGTCCACTTTTTATCTCCAGCTCGTGTGGAGCCATAAGAACACCAGACAACCCATCTAAGGCATCTAACTGTGTGGCAAGGTTTCTATTTTCAACCACGTCTTCTAAAGTCTCTTCTTCAGCAACTACCGCGATCAAACCGGTGTTTGCGCCTTCTCTTGAGCGGTGTGCTTCTTTCAGCATGTTTACCAAGCTATTCACAGGGTTTAGTAGTGGATAATCAAAGTCCAAATCTATATCAATAGGATGTTTTTGAAACAGTTTATTCCAGACTGCCTTGCCAATTTTTTGTGTAATCCGTTGATAGTCCCAGCCTCCCGGGCTTCCCAGGTTCCATTCTGAATGATATCCCAAAAACTGTTCCAAGATTGTCCGCCTTCCAGTTTTTTTAACTATCAAAAATGATACCTGATTACCATGACAGAACTAATTATTGGTATTTTTGAAGTATCTTTTCAAGGTCAAATTCAGGATTATTTCTCCGATTAAATGCAGTACGACAAATTTGGTAATCAAGACTCAACTTTGAAAAAAGTTCACCCACTAATTTTCTTAATTCAAGCCAGTTATTCTCCGTAATCTCATCTTCAATTACATCCGCTGGAGTAGCTGACGCAATAATACTCTGCAAATAATCAACCATTCGCAAAGAGATAATATCATCACTATCTGCATAGCTTTCACTCTCCATGTTCAGATGATGCGCTGCCATTTCCCAATACGCTCGTTTTAAGAGTTCAGCTGGTGGTAGCTTAGAGACCATGTCTACTATTTGTGCTATTATATCGTCTATCTCTTTACATACTTCTGGAAAATTCTCAACCAGATTTGTTTGCATCTCTTCAAACTTATCCTGTGGCATGTCACTTCTCATTATGACGTGTTTCCCGAAACGGGCCATTTCCAATGAACCTGATCGGTAGTAATCATCAGGCTGAATCCGCTTCCTTTTAGCAGATAATTCCTTCGCTTTATGTTCTTTCTGACGACTCTTTCCCATAAGCCTTGAACTCAAATAAATGTTTCATCAATAAAGACTGTACTCTGGTAACGTTTTCGAGTCAATAGTAGTAATGTTGGAGATAGCTGTATACAGAGATAAGCAAATAGGCTACGACTCGCCGCAATACAGTACTTTTACAGTTTTAAAATGCACAAAACATCTTATTGTTGGTATACATTAAGCCAAATTGTGCAACTGGCCTCCACTTTCGCAAGAGCCAAATCCCTTCTCAAAAGTCCCTCATATTAGCCCCGATACCGACTTTTTGCTAACATTTTGCTAACCAACTGCGTGACACGGGGTGTTACGAGGTGGTATAATAAGGCTTGGAGATACCCTGTCTCAAATACAAAACAGGGCTATGCAGCACCAAAAAACACTGGGTGGCATGACCCTATTCAAATCCGGTATGCGCTACCAAACTTGACTTTACTACCATTCATTTTTATAATATTTAAACCGATTAACTCTGATAGTAGCGCCCGAGTAGCGCAATGGTAGCGCAACCGACTTGTAATCGGTAGGTTAGTGGGTTCGAATCCCCTCTCGGGCTGGGTATTTAACCTTAGCCGCGGCACGAGGAGGGGTGCCGGAGTGGTTAATCGGAGCAGTCTGTAAAATTGCCGCCCTGACGGGCTACGCAGGTTCGAATCCTGCCCCCTCCACCACCTAATTATTATTAAAACAGCCTGGAGTGGACACCATACTATAAAAATCTGTATAATGAATTAGTGCCCACATAGCTCAGTCGGTAGAGCACGTTCTTGGTAAGAACGGGGTCACCAGTTCGAATCTGGTTGTGGGCTCGGAATAAAGGGGGTTTAAAATGGCTAAAAAGAAATTCGAGCGGACAAAGCCACATTGCAATGTGGGCACTATCGGGCATGTCGACCACGGGAAAACAGTCTTGACCTCAACCATAACCAAGGTATTATCTACGGTAGGCACTACTGAATTTCGCTCATTTGACAGTATTGACAATGCCCCTGAGGAAAAGGCACGGGGATTAACCATCGCTATTGCTCATGTGGAGTATGAGACCGAAAAACGGCACTATGCTCACATTGATTGCCCCGGACACGCCGACTTCATTAAGAACATGATAACCGGCGCTGCCCAGATGGATGGGGCTATACTGGTGGTGAGCGCCCCTGATGGCCCTATGCCTCAGACCAGAGAGCATGTCTTATTAGCCCGCCAGGTAGAAGTGCCTTATATTGTAGTTTGCCTTAATAAGGTAGACCTCATGGAGGACGAGGAACTGCTGGAGCTGGTGGAGGTGGAGGTTAGGGAATTGCTCAGCAAATACAATTTCCCCGGAGATGAAATCCCAGTAATCAGGGTAAGCGCCCTCAAGGCTGGTGAATGTGGCTGTGGCAAGCGGGAATGTCAGTGGTGTGGTGGCATCTGGAAACTGATGGACGCAGTAGATAGCTATATCTCTATCCCACCCAGAGCTAAAGACCAGCCCTTCTTGATGCCAGTAGAGGATGTTTTCAGTATCAAGGGCAGAGGCACTGTGCCCACGGGAAGGGTTGAGCGGGGCGTCATTAGACCTGGGGATGAGGTTGAAATTGTTGGCTTGAAGGAGACCCGTAAGACAGTAGCTACCAGTCTGGAGATGTTTCATAAGATTCTGGATGAAGCCGAACCCGGAGACGCTGTTGGCTGCCTGCTCAGAGGCATAGAGCGAGACGAAATAGAGCGGGGTATGGTTTTAGCTGCACCCGGCTCGGTTAAACCACACGTCGAGGCTGAAGCTGAGGTATATGTCCTGAGCAAGGAGGAAGGAGGTAGGCATACCCCCTTCTTTAACGGATATAAACCCCAGTTTTATATCCGAACCACCGATGTTACCGGAAGCGTTGAGCTACCTGAAGGGGTAGAGATGGTTATGCCCAGTGATAATGTAAAAATGAAGATAAAACTTATCTACCCTGTAGCTCTGGAGAAGGGTTTGCGTTTTGCTATTCGGGAGGGGGGTAGAACGGTAGGCGCCGGAACCTTTGGCCGTATTATAGAGTAGGCATGGCTAGAAAAGCTGAAGCAAGGGTTATTATTCATCTCGCCTGCACTGAGTGCAAGGAGAGGACATATACTACTACCAAGAACAGAAGAAATGACCCCCAGCGACTAGAGCTTAAGAAATATTGCCCCCGTTGTCACACTCATAGACTCCATAGGGAGGTAAGGTAGTTCTGCACAATTGACAGGTAGGGGAGAGCCCTTCTATGAAACAGCATGGCTAAGTCAGGCTTTTTTAGATTTAAATTCATTGGCGAGACTATAAGCGAGTTAAAAAAGGTAGTTTGGCTCACCAGACGAGAGGCAGCCTATTTAACATTTCTGGTATTGCTCGTTGCCCTTGCCGCCGGTATATTCCTGGGAGCTATTGATTATGGCTTTAGCAGCCTTGTTGATAAACTCTTTATCGGTAAATAGAAGCCTTTTGGCTTCCACATTGACTTGAAGCATTATCGGTCAGCTTTGCCTTTTTTAAAATCTTTATCTGAGTGAGGTTATTGGTGGCGGAGAATCAAAAAAACTGGTTTGTAATTCATACCTACTCAGGCTATGAAGAGCGAGTCAAGAGAAATTTGGAGCAGCGCGCCAAGTTCATGGACTCTGAAGAGGAAATCTTTCAGGTAATTATACCTACTGAGGAGGAGATTGAAGTTAGAGGTGGACAGAGGCGTAATGTAACTAAGAAAATATTGCCTGGTTATGTCTTGGTTCAGATGAAGATGACTGACCAGACTTGGGGTATAGTGCGTAATACCCCCGGCGTCACCGGTTTCGTTAGTAGCGGTAGCAAGCCCGTCCCCCTGCGGGAAGAAGAAGTCAATCAGATTTTGAAACAGATGGCAGCCGAGGCGCCCAAGGTTAAGGTTGGCTTTCGCCAAGGACAGAGTGTGCGGGTGATTGACGGACCCTTCATCGATTTTATGGGGATGGTAGATGAAATAAATGTGGGCAAGGGCAAGGTTAAGGTGCTCCTATCTCTCTTTGGCCGTGAAACACCAGTAGAGCTTGACTTCTTGCAGGTAGAGAAGCTATGAACCTCTTAGTTCTTATAGTGGGAGACGCTAGTGGCAAAAAAGATTAAAACAGTGATTAAACTACAGATTCCAGCCGGCAAGGCAAACCCCGCCCCCCCGGTAGGCCCTGCCTTGGGCCAGTACGGGCTTAACATTATGGCTTTTTGTAAGGAGTATAATGAACGTACTTCCAAGCAGGCGGGGTCTATTATCCCCGTTGAAATAACCGTCTTTGAAGATAGGTCATTTACCTTTATTACCAAAACACCACCAACCACTGATTTGCTCAAGAAGGCACTGGGCATAGAAAAAGGGGCTAGCTCTTCCGGTCATGAAGAAGTAGGCAAGCTATCCCGAGCTCAACTTCGTGAGATAGCTCAGCTTAAGGCTAAAGACTTAAATGCTATTACTACTGAAGGGGCTGAGCGTATTATTGAGGGCACTGCCCGAAGTATGGGGATTGAGATAGAATAAAAATGGCAAAGCACGGTAAAAACTATCAGCAGGCAGTTAAACTGCTCGACAGGACAAAGACCTATCCTCCTCAGGAGGCTATTGAGCTGGCTAAGAAGATGGTTCATACCCGATTCGACGAGACCGCTGAACTTCACCTTCGTATGGGTGTTGACCCCCGAAACGCCAGCCAGCAGGTGCGCGGTGTCGCCCTTTTACCTCACGGCCTGGGGAAAAAGGTCAATGTCTTGGTCTTTGCTCAGGGGGAAGCCAGGAAAATTGCTGAAACGGCAGGGGCAGATTTTATCGGCGGTGATGACCTAATCAAGAAGATTGAGGATGGTTGGCTGGAATTTGATACCACTGTGGCTACCCCTGACATGATGAGCAAGGTAGGCAAGCTGGGGAAAATCTTGGGCAGAAAGGGTTTGATGCCTAACCCTAAATCAGGCACAGTGGTCGCTCCCCCTGACCTGCCTCGGGTAATCAGTGATGCTCGTAAGGGTCGGGTAGAGTTTAGGCTGGATAGGACAGCTATCATTCATGTCCCTCTGGGTAAGGTTAGTTTTGAAGATGATAAGCTGTTGGATAACTTGGTGGCGATGATTGAGGCGGTGGTGAAAGCTAAACCTAGTGGGGTTAAGGGTCAGTATATTAAAACTGCCTCTCTAACCACTACTATGGGCCCCGGCATAAGGCTTGACCTCAAACAAATCCTCTCTCTGGCTTCCGCTTGACACGGTTAAACCTGTCGGTGGGAATTATGGCATAATAGTACCCCGTTCTCCTCCACCAAACCATAGGTAATATTAGCTTTGTTGACTTGAGGAGATGACAATGGCGTTAAAAACGGCTGAGCAGTATAAACACAGCTTGAGGCAGATGAACCCTGTCGCCTACATCCTGGGGGAAAAGGTAGCCAATGTATCTGACCACCCGTTAATAAAACCCCAGGTAGAGGCAGTAGCCCAGACCTACTCCCTGGCTCATCAGGCGGAGACTATGAACCTGCTCGTAGCTAAATCTAAGCTAACCGGTAGCCAGGTTAACCGTTTCACCCAGCTCTTTGAAAACATAGCTGATTTGACGGCAAAGGTTAAGATGATAAGGCTGTGCGCTCAAACAACCGGCACTTGCTTTATGCGCTGTACTGGATTAGACGCTATGAATGCCACCGCCGCCATAACCTATGAAATTGACCAGAAATACGCCACCAATTACCACCAAAGGGCGCTAGAATATATTAAATATGTCCAGGAGAACGACCTCGCTGTCTACTGTGGCAACTCGGATGTGAAGGGTGACCGCTCCCTCCGTCCCTCGGAGCAACCGGACCCGGATATGTATCTGCACATAGTAGATAGGACAAAAGACGGCATTATAGTCCGAGGTGCCAAAGCCCACCAGTCAGGCTCATTATGTGCCCACGAGGTGTTGGTTCTGCCTGATAGGGATATGAGGCAGAATGACAAAGACTATGCCGTCGCCTTTGCCCTGCCCAATGATACCAAGGGCATACTCAACATCTACACCAGAG
>Ga0114921_10001292_pt1 | contig 11433 bp, 8 predicted proteins | sample BentaG_FD_87016 | JGI IMG/M metagenome (GOLD analysis project Ga0114921, IMG submission 87016) | Deep subsurface microbial communities from South Atlantic Ocean to uncover new lineages of life (NeLLi) - Benguela_00093 metaG | ecosystem: Environmental > Aquatic > Marine > Oceanic > Sediment ...
CCATCACATGCCCAAGAGATCGTGCCAGTGCACTCAGATTTCATCTATCCTTGACATTTTTCTAAGAATGTATAGAATTAAGTATCGAACGATGATGAGAATTTTATTATTTATAATGCTATTTTTATTCATGCCATTTCGGGTTTTGTTCGGAAACATAATACATGAAATTCCTGTACAAGAAATTCAGTATACGATTGCCGAGGTTAATGGCTTTGATCGAATTGTAATTTCAGGATGCTGGTCACCGCTCGAACCTGGTTCACCCGAGTTGCCCACAATCACCTATACGTACCTTTTACCTCGAGGACAGAGATTAAAAAGGCCTAAGATTTTGGACTCTCAATGGGAAGAAATACTAGGACACTTCAATATCTATCCTAAGCAGAAGGAGATTTGCATAGAGGAAACGCATCATTTTACTGTGCCAGATCCGCACATTTATAATTCCAGTTCATCCTATCCACAAGAAATTATTGTCCGCGCGCAATCTGGCAACATGAGGGGTTATTCCCTTGCTCAGATTACTGTTATACCATTTAGATACCATCCCAGACAGGGTAGATTGTCTATCTTAAAAAAACTAAGAATCGAAATTGAGACTGAACAGTGTGAAACAGGTACATTCCCGAGACGTCAAACAAGGTTTGTGAAGGATGCGTTTGAAAAATTTCTTTCCAGGACTGTCGTTAATAAATCAGCAATACATGATGTTACGATGAAACCTCTCTCTTACACAGAAGAGAATCCAGAGGATTTAGCCCCCACTGATTTGCCCTCTTTATTAGGACCACCGGTCGATTTTCTTATTATCACTACGAATGAGCAGGTAGACGGCTATGAAGATTTTGCTCGGTTCAAAAAATTAATGGGATATAATACAGTCGTAAAAACAGTTTCTTGGGTAAGACAACATTATACAGGGGTTGATGATGCTGAGCGAATAAGGAATTTTATAAGGGACGCAATGGAACATTGGGGTGTGGCATATGTCTTAATGGGTGGTGATGTACCAGGGATCCCCACGAGGTGGTTTTGGATGGAGCCCGTGTATAACCAATGGCCGGTTCATACGGTAACAGATTTATACTTTTCTGACCTCGATGGAAACTGGAATTTCGATGGTGATGAGAAATTTGGAGAGTCGGCTGATTCATTAGATCTTTATCCTGATGTCTTTGTTGGCAGATTGCCGACAAACAGTAGCTATGAAGTTCGTCAGTATCTCAGCAAAATCTATTCATATGTCGAGCCCATAAATACCAATATTCAAATTAAGGCGCTGTTCTTCTCTTCAGATTTTGTTGTTCCGGATGATGCCTATCAGATGGCGCTCAGATTAGGTGATCATCTCCCTTCCTGGTTCATTAAGCATTTTTTGAATGAAAAGCCACTCCAGGACCTGAAAGATTCACTCTATGTTGGGTATAATCTCATTATTGGATTAGGCCATGGTGATGTTAATATCATACGGGTCAGAACGAGTCCAACAGAGTATGCAACCAACTTCTTTTTTGATTCTTTAACCAACACAGACCGCTGTGCACTGATGATTGTGTCAACCTGTTACACCAATCCATTCCAATCGGACTGTTTGGGTAAACATTGGATATTGAATCCTTTTGGTGGTGGTATTGGCTATATCGGACCGACCACTCCGAGTGAAACGTATCTCCATGAGAGCTATGTTAATATTCTTTTGGATTCCTTGTTTTGTTTGCCGCTCTCAGAGGCGCTCGCTATTTCGAAAATTCCCTTCATCCCTGATGCCCAGTGGGACAACTGGTATCGCGTATATCAGTTTTCGCTTTCACTTTTGGGCGATCCTACATTGGTTTTATGGGATAGCATACCCCTGCATTATAATTCCATAACCGCACTGCCTGATACGCTCCAGGTTGGTCTTGATACGGTTACACTCTCTATAGAACCAGCTGTTTCTGGTAATGTTATATTTTACAAAGAAGGCGAGACTTATATACGTAAGGTGGTACAGAATGGCTTTCTGGAGTGTGAGGTAAAGACTGAGTCAGCGGGTTATTTAAAGTATACGGTGTATGATACGGTCTTGGCGGGTCGGTATATTCCCTATATCGATTCAATTATGGTGGAGCCGCGGGCACCGTATTTAGTGTATGAGGGTTATTCGGTTGTCGATACGTTGCAGAATGGTAATGGGGTGATCAATCCTGGTGAGGATATTTATCTGTATCTTGATGTAGGAAATGTTGGTGGTGTCCTTGCCAGTGGGGTGAGTGCTCAGATTTTCTGTGCGGACAGTTTGCTCGTGATGGTTACGGATACGGCTTCGTTTGAGGATGTGGTTGTGGGTAGCAGTGGGCGTAGTTTGACCCCGTTTCGTTTTTTGGTATCGGGGTTGATGCCGGATGAGTATGATTTTAACTTTTCTGTGGTGCTGAATTATTCGGGTTTAGTGGGTGAGGATAGTTTTCAGGTCGTGGGGTTAGCCCCGGTGTTGGTCCATTTTGGTCAGGATTTTAATGGGTTTGGGGATACGGTGAGTATTGTGCCCTGGCTTGCAAATTATGGTCATGCGGTAGCGGATTCGGTGTATGGTCGGTTGAGTGGGTATTCGGATACAGTGGTGGTGTTCGACAGTGTGGTGGTGTTTCCTACACTTGGGGTGAATGAGGTTGTTTCATCATCCCCTGATTCGTTTTGGCTGTATGTAAATGATTCAGGGTTAGTGCGGGTAAATTTAAGGGTGTATAACCGGGGTTTAGCTGTGGTGGATAAAGAGCTTGAATTGGGTGTGCCGGGTCGGGTAGATGCGGTCTGGGCTTTAGGCAGGGAGCATTCGGTGGTGCTTGAGTGGTCGCAGGTTTTTGGGGCAAAGGGTTATCGGCTGTATCGGGCCTTGGATTCTGGAGGTCCGTATAGGTTATTAGATAATCATTTAGTCTCGGTGAGTTATTATGAGGATTTTGGGGTGCAGTCTGGGGTGCCTTATTACTATTATGTGGTGGCGGTTGATTCATCAATGAACCATGGTTTGTCATCAGATACGGTGTGTGGGGTGATGAATCCCCTACTGGCATCGGGTTGGCCCCAGGTGGTGTATGATTATCTATTTTCCTCGCCGAATTTTGGTGACCTAGACTTATTTTATCCTGGTTTAGAGGTGGTGGTGTGTGGTAAGGATGGTAATATCTATGCCTGGCATTATGATGGTACCCCGGTTTTGGGTGATGGTCGGCTTTTTGTGGTGGATGATGCGGTGTGGTCATCGCCGGCGCTTGGTGATGTGAATGGGGATGGTGTGTTAGAGGTTGTGTTTGGAGTGCGCCGGGGAAGTGATAATCTGTATGTGATTGATCCTCAGGGGGTATGTCTTGCGGGTTGGCCCCGCACGGTTGCTGGTGGTGTGCTTGGTTCCCCGGTGCTTGGGGATGTGGATGGGGATGGTGATTTAGAGATATTTGTCTGGACCCAGTCGGCTGATATTTACGCCTTTCATCATGATGGGACCGGGGTATACTCTGCGGATGGTTTATTAAGGGATTTACCTGGTAGTGCCTTGGGTAGTTTGGCGATTGGTGATCTTAATGGTGATGATGAGCTTGAGATTGTGTGTTGTGGTGGTAGTGGTTCAGATTCGCTCTATGTGTGGGATCGGTATGGGAATGTGCTTGCGCCCTTTCCGGTCTATATCCAGGACGGGTTTATGCAGTATTCACCGGTTTTGGGTGATGTGCGTGGTGATGAGCGGCTTGAGGTCTGTTTTTATGCGGATTCGACCGAAAGGGTGTATGTGGTGGATGCGGATGGTGTGGTCTGTTGGTCTTATGATTTGGGTGAGGTCGCGGATGTTGAGGGGAGTCCGATCATTGCCGATGTGACAAATGATGGCAAGGCCGAGGTGATTTGTGGTTATCAGGCGGGTTTTGTGGTCTTTGATTCGGTGGGGAATATTCTGCCTGGTTTTTTAGATACCTGTTACCATGATGCCAAGTTACCGGTGGTTGCTGAGGTAGCGGAGGGTGGTGTAGCGATACTTGTTGGTTCAGCGGATTGGCATCTCTATGCTTACCAGGAGAATGGTGTGCAGGCGCTTGGCTTTCCGATTCAGTGTGGTAACCGGATTGAGTCATCTCCTGCGGTGTATGACCTCGATGGAGATGGAAAGTTAGAGCTTATGGTGGGGTCTTTTGATTACAAGTTTTATGTCTTTGATTTACCCTCGAGTTATGCGGAGTGGCCGAGATTTAGATATGATCAATATAACAGTGGTACTTATAAATCGGGTAATTATCCCGGGGTCGTAGCGTACGACCGGGTGGTGCTTGGTGATGTGGGGTTACTCGTTTATCCGAATCCGTTTAAGCAGATGACAGATATCAGATATGGGCCCGCCCCGCCTTGCGGAGCGAGGCCGGGGATAGCAGCAGGGGTAACCGGTGGTGAGCAATCAGACATCACATTGAAGATCTATGATGTTACCGGCCGTTTGGTGAAGGATTTTTCTTTACAGTTATTTGATATCGGTTATCGGTCATCAGTCATTTGGTACGGTGATGATTGTAATGGTCGCAAGGTTCCTGCCGGGGTGTACTTTGTACGCCTTGAGAGTTCTCATAGAAATATAACTGAGAAGATTGTGAAAATTAAATAATTATCTATAGTCCGCCTATCCATCCTGATCCCGCAGGGAAGGCGGATGACTTCAGGATGCTCGACCCAGCCCTTTTGATAAAAGAGCTGGGTCGGCATACTTAGTAGACAGGGTTTTATTTTGACGGTCTCTGAATAACAGTAACCTGCCGGTTGAATCCTAAGTCCCAGAGGTTGTCAATTTTGGCTCCCAAGGATTTACTATCAAATAAATAAATTTCATAAATCTGTTTAACATCTCTTTCTCGGTTGTAAATATCTTTATAGTATACTGGTGCGTCTTTAAATTCAATACTATGTAATAACATGCCACGATTATACAGCGCAATATTTTTCTGTTTGAGAGAATCGAATATTGTTGCATGAATCAGTAATATTTTATTTTCAGCTAATAACTCATTGTTATCACGGTGGATGATCTTTGCATTTTTGTAAATGTGAGGAAATTTTCTACCGATACGTGCCCATGGATGATCTGCAGGAACTGCGATTTTGCCTTTGATGTAAAAATAAATATTAGGTGGTACTACTGCATAAGCATATTTTATATTTTCCTTCTGGGAATAATCGTCAACCACAATGCTTAGTCTCTTTGGAACATCACTCTTGTAACAGATTGTATTTAAGCTGAGCAGTAATGCTATGATGACTGAGCCTGTCAGAACATATAGTTTATATTTACCTGTTTGAATGACAAATCTTGAGGCAATTATCGAGAGAAAAGGGACTAACGGATATGCAAGTCTAAAATAGTGATAATAGAAACCAAGAATTACAAAGAACGTACCGGAAAATAAGAGGATTAGGATATCCCATTTTTTTAAATTCTTTAGAGAACGAATGATGTGTATTATTGAAAATAAAAATGGTATGGGCGCAAGGCTAAGTAAATAGTAGAGAAACTTTGCATGATTGATCCCCAACAGCCCAATATATCGTGTTGAGATTCCAGGAATCTGAACGAATTTGATGAAGATATACAAATACGGACTGAAGAGCACGATTGGTAGCATTATTGAAAATGCAAACCATTTTTTGTTAATATCTTTCCGATACAGATATCCAGCTAACAAAAACATAACGAGGAGAGAAAATGCAGAGTATTTTGTGTACAGTGCGAGTGCGCTAAATAGTCCGGTTAACAAAAAATAGTTCGTTTTGTTAAACCTTATGCCTTTAACAAAGAAAAATACTGCAGCAGTAAAAAAGAATAAGAACGTTGAATCACTTAACCCCGATTTTGAAAAGAAAAAGAAGAATTCCGTTGTGACGAAAATTATAACTGCATAGATACCTTCGCGCTTTGAATATAATGTTGTGGTAAGAAAAAATATGAGGTAAATGGTGAGGCACGAAAATATTATTGATAACAGGGGAAGGAAATAATCTTTCGGTGTAAGGAGTTTGAAGAAGGTGGCTACGAGGGTCTGAAAAAGGGGAGGTGTTTGGAAGTTGAATGCTTTACCTTCTGCTCCCGCAGTTGCCAACCACTTACCTTGTGAGGCGAATACGCCTTCGTCCCAGTCTATGAGACTTGTGTTACTGAGGTTTATGACATTGAAAAGAACAAAGAGAAGAACAATGAGATGGAGAAAAAAGTTTTTTTTAATTATTTCTTTCGCCAGTATAAGATTCTTCCACAATTCGGGCAAGTAATAATTTGCTTACTTCTTGTTAATAATTCGGTTGGGAGTTGTTGGAAGCAGCCGAAACAGAAGCCATTTTCAACTGGTGCAATCGCCTGACGGTATCTCTTTTTAAGCCGTTCATAAACATCAGCAATTTCTTTGGGGAGTTTCTTTAACAAATCATTCCTTTTTCTCAGTAGGGTTAGGCGTTCATCATCTTCAATTTTAAAACCAATCTCCTTATATTTTGGTTCGTCCATATCATCGAGGAGATTATCGAGGTCAAAGAGCAATTTGAGGTGCATCTCTATAATATCTGACATATTACTTCCTTTTTCCAATTTCTTTTTCGATTTTATTTATCAAGGTAATGAATTCTTCAGGAGTTTGTGGTTTTTGAATTAAGTTCTTTTTTGTTATTTCCTTAACAATTTGAACAATTTTGCCGAGGGTTATGAGATATTGATTCCCTGGGTCCTGAGGTGGCGCAATGATCAAAAAGATTAAGAAAACAGGTTTTTTATCAATCGCATTAAAATTTAGTGGTTTCATTGTTCTCCCTACAGAGATTTCCAATTTATCAACCGCTAAGGAACGGCAATGTGGGATTGCAATACCTTTACCAATACCGGTTGAACCCAATTCTTCTCTCTTGAGAAGGGTTGAGACGATGAGTTCAGCATCGGCTCCCTTTTTTATCGAATATACCAGGTCTTTTATTACTCCTTCTTTTTTGCCTGGTTTGAGTTCAAGATTTATTCTCTCTTTTGACAAAAGACTGGCAAGATTCATTTAACCTCCTTCAATATCTAATAATAGGTGATGGGTCAGGGGTTACGAAGCCCGTATCGTCAGTTGTCACTGGGCTACGGTTAGATAATTCCGTTACCGTAACCGTAATACGAAACTGGCATCGTTGCCGTAACCTAATTACCATCGCCTTTTCTATCACATCTTCTCCGGACATGATACACCCAAAAGTTCAAGCCCGCTCTTTATAGTTTCAGCGATTTTCATGATAAGAAACAATCTTGTCTTTGTCAACTCTCTATCGTCGCTCACGACACGGTGTTTTTGATAGAAATAATGGAAATCGTGAGCAAGATCAATCAAGTAGTAGGTAATAACATAAGGTTCTAAATTTCGCACTGCATCTTCAAGAATTTCGGGAAATTTTAAAATATTTTTCACCAAGGTTATTTCCTCTTTTTCCTTTATTTTTGAAAGATCAACATTATCTGCTACAGTAATTCCTTTTTCTTTAGCAAATTTTATAATACTTTTGATTCTTGCATACGCATACTGTACATAATATACAGGATTTTCGTTAGATTGTTCCAAGGCGAGGTCAAGATCAAAATCTAAGTGTTGTGAAGATGATCTCATCAGGAAGAAAAATCTTACTACATCTTTGGGAACTTGCTCGAGAAGTTCATCGAGTGTAGTAAACGTTCCGGCCCGTTTGGACATCGTAACAAATTTTCCACCCTTCTTTAATTTTACCTCTTGGACAATGAGGATCTTAAGGATATCTTCTGGATAGCCTAATGCCTGTATGCCTCCAAGTAATCCCTTAATACGACCGTGATGGTCAGGTCCCCAGATATTGATTAATTTGTTATAATTTCTTTTAATTTTATCAAAATGATACGCAATATCAGGAAGGAGATAGGTATCGCGCTTGTCAGAAGTTGTAATTACTCTATCCTTATCATCATCAAAATTGGTTGTTTTGAAAAATAGTGCACCGTCTTTCATGTACGTGAGATTTTTGTCCTTTAAGATTTCAAGTACTTTATCAACATACTTCTTTTTGTATATGTCTGATTCGTACGTCCAGATGTCAAAGAGAACACCGAGATTTTCAAGTGTCTTCCTGTGTCCTTCTACAAAGTAGTCGATAGAATACCTTTTTATATCGTTATCTTTCATTCCTTTTTCGAGAATCTCTTTTGCTAGATCGACAATGTATTCGCCATGGTAACCATCCTCAGGGACGTTCGCCTTGCCACCCTGTATTTCAATCATTCTTTGCCGAGTACTTTCTGCTAAAAGGTCTGTCTGCCTACCTCCATCATTGATATAGTATTCAGCAAAGCCCTTATAACCAGTTTTATTGAGTAATTTAACCAGAGAATCGCCGACTGCAGCGGCCCGGGCACTTACAACATTGATGGGCCCGGTTGGGTTCGCACTTACATATTCGATCAAGATTTTTGTCCCCTTACCGACATCAATCGTCTCTGGTGCGTTAAATAAAGCGTTTAAGAGATAATCCTTACTGATTTCAAAATTTATAAAACCTTGTTTGTAAATTGTAATTTCCTCTATCATAGGATCAGTAATTTGCGTGGCGATTTTTTCGGCAACTTTTTGAGGTTCTTCACCTGTTTTAGAGGCAATTCTGAAAGCTATGTTTGTTGAGTAATCTCCTGTTTTTTCCTTTGGTACATAATCTATGATGATTTCTTCATCAGGAAATGCTTTTCGTAGAATTTTTTTTAGGTCTTCTCTAATCATTCTTAAATTCTATTTTTGGCGCATCTCCCCATAGAAGTTCTAGCCCGTAAAATTCCCTTGTTTCTTTCGAGAATAGGTGGACAATCACATCTATGAAATCTAATAAAACCCAACTGGCTGCCTCCAAACCCTCAACATGGTCAGGTTTTTCATGTTCTAACAAGTAATCGGCTATTGTTCGCATATGAATGTCAGATAAACCATTCGCAATAACAAAATAGTCGGTAATGGGTGAGATCTCTTTGAGATCGAAGATGACGATTTCTTCTCCCTTTTTATTGTCTATTAAGCGCGCCAAAGTTTTGGCAAGAAGTTGTGAATCCGCGGTACTCTTTAGCTGAATATTAGAATTCCTTTTCGACATCCGGGAATATCTTTTCGTAGTCCTTGCCAACAATCAATGTGATCTCGATATAGAGAGCGGGATCGATGTCTTTACCAATATTCTTACACCCTATCCTTTGCGCAAAATAGTGAGCATTGTCCATATTTTCATTACTGCGTTCAATTACTACAGATTTCTCAAAATTTTCTTGACTTGCATTGCCAATTTTTACTACATTAAATCCCCTTTTTCTCAGCACATTTGCAACTTTGATGGCTAGTCTATCCACTCCACAGCCATTTAGTACTTCAACCCTAATACTGCTATTCTTTTTATAAATTTCCTGAGGATCCTCCCTCATGAACATAATAACCATTGAAATGAGAAAAACCGTTAAGAGTAGAATAAGAATATATAATATTACCTTTCCAGCAGTTCCTCTTTTTGATTTTGTATTCGGCATCATTAAATGTGGTGTGGGATTTTCATCCTCCTGCCATTCTTGATCCACACAAATGGTCCTATGATTGCGCCAGCTTTTATTTTAGTATTTCCTTCAATTATTGTAAACGGCCTTATGTGAACAAATTTCCCAATCTGCACAGAAAAATCAATACTTATGGTCGTAGGATCTTCAATGTACACGCCCCGAGACATTAACTCTGCAAACCATCTCTTTTTAAAAATTCCCCGTGCATCTGATAGATCCAATTTTGAGTTAATACCCAAAATTTCCTGCTCGTCCTTGATTTTTAAACCGACGACTTTCTTTTTCTTCTTTATGATTTTTCTAACTATATCAGTTAAATAATACTCGCCCTGACGATTGTGTGAGGTGATTTCTTTTAATGCTTTAAAAATGACATCTTTTTTTCCATAGTAGACTCCTGCATTGATTTCCTTAATTTTCCTTTGGCTCACCGTTGCATCAGTTTGTTCAACAATATCCTTTATATTTTTTTTAGTATCTCTTATGATTCTTCCATAGCCAAACGGGTTTTGCATCTTACAGGTCAGAATTGTCAAATCGGCACTCTTTTTATTGTGGTAATCTAGGAGTTTCATGACGGTATTTTTTGTCAAAAGTGGAACGTCTCCACACAAAATTAATATGTTGTGATTGGATGAAACAGCAATTCCTCTTTTCGCCGCATCACCAGTCCCTTGAGGAATTGCTTGAACAGCATACTTCACCTCGTTCTTAATTGTTTGTTTGATTTTTTTAGCATTCTTATCAACAACGATTATAATATCATTACTGTTTATTGCCTTGGCGAGATCAACAACAAAAGAAATGATTGGTTTTCCTAAAATTTTATGCAGAATTTTCGGTTTTTTCGAATACATACGTTTGCCGACACCTGCGGCCATAATTATTGTGCTCAATTTATCGTTGAAAACGATTCGGTTAGTAATGGGCACGATTAAATATAGTCAAATATCTAAAAATGTCAAGAGAAAATACAGTGTGATACAGATAGGGGTGACCCCTCTATTTCTCTTGACTTGCTCAATAATCTGACTATTATTATCTCATGAAAAGAAACATTCTAGAGTATAGGAATTTCAATAATTCCTATACAAACTCTAAATCCAAAGCACTAAATCCTAAACAAATTCGAATTAACCAAATACAAAATCCAAAATTCCGACCCAAGGTCGAGAATTCTTGCAAAACGGAACAATACAATTTAAGTTTTGAACATTTGAGTTTAGAATTTAAATATTATTTAGGATTTAGAATTTTGAGATTAGGATTTAGCCGAACAAAAGTGAGGCTATTTTTACTGTTGCTCTTTCTTTTTATATTTTGCAATAAATTACCAATTGGTGAAGAGGAAATTAATGTAAGAGGTGATTTTGATGCCCAGTTTATTGAATTAACACCCATTTTTAAACATACTGAATTTAAGAACATCCCACTCGGCACTTCCAGTAATTTGATTGTCGGTAAGAACAGTGAATATGAATCGAGAATGCTCTTACAATTTGAATTCCCCGATACTTCATTTCAGGGACTCGATGAGATAAAACTAACACTACAGCGCAACGATAGATTTAAGAAAGATACGATTAAATTTAGTATACATCTTTTGACCACTACATTTAATGAAGAAGAGGCGACCTGGCGGCTGAAGACAATAAGTGAAGTATGGTCAACCGACGGAGGTGATTTTGAGGACGATTCAATTCGTTTTGGTGAGATTACCGACGATTCATTAATCGTGAGATTCAACTACATTGAGCTGGATCAAATAAGGTCTGCGCCAGGTATGATTATTATCCCGGAAGACTCCGGCTTTGTGGGTTTTTATTCCAGGGAGGGAG
>Ga0114921_10001293_pt1 | contig 11432 bp, 9 predicted proteins | sample BentaG_FD_87016 | JGI IMG/M metagenome (GOLD analysis project Ga0114921, IMG submission 87016) | Deep subsurface microbial communities from South Atlantic Ocean to uncover new lineages of life (NeLLi) - Benguela_00093 metaG | ecosystem: Environmental > Aquatic > Marine > Oceanic > Sediment ...
AGGAATTTCCAAGCGAACGTGATCAGAATTTCTATGTGAAAACAGAAAAGGGAAAGGAATATGTCCTTAAAATTGCAAATACATTCGAGAAAGAGGAGACACTTGATTTACAGAACAAAGCTATGTTACATTTAGCAAATCTTGATGATTCTGGGAGATATCCTTTAGTATTGCAGACTAAATCGAATGAATTGATTGCAACTTATCAAAAAGATGATAAAACATCTCATTTCGTAAGGTTAGTGACTTTTCTTCCTGGAAAAGTTCTGGCAAAAGTAAATCCTCATAATAAAGAATTATTGTATGATTTTGGTCGTTTTGTAGGAACATCAAGTAGTTATTTAGAGACTTTTAATCATGCAGCCGCTAATCGCGAACTTTATTGGGATTTAAAACATGCGTATACTATCATAAATAAATACAAAGAACACATCGCTGATCTAGAAAAACGCTTTATAGTAGAGCATTTCCTTAACGAATTTAAAATAAAGGTACTTCCTGAATTATCAAATCTGAGAACTAGTGTTATACATAATGATTTTAACAATTACAATGTTATTGTTAAACAAGGAGAATCAGCCAATCAATACCAATTTGGTATTATAGACTTTGGAGATATGGTACATAGCCATACTATATTTGAGCTCGCTGTAGCTACAACATATTCTATTCTGGGGAAAAAAGATCCAATCAAAGCAGCAGCCTATGTTATTGGCGGTTATCATTCTGTCTTTCCACTAACTGAACTTGAATTAGAGTTGCTCTTTATTTTGATATGTATCAGACTTTGTATGAGTGTTAGTATCGCAGCATACCAGCATAAAATTGAACCAGAAAATGAATACCTCAAAATCTCTGAAAAGCCAGCGTGGGAGACTTTAAAGTTATTTAAAGACGTTCATCCTAGATTTTCCAATTACGTTTTCCGCCATGCCTGTAAAATGAATCCCTGTCCTCAAAGCAAAGAAATTGTTGACTGGATTAAATTACATTGTGATGAATTTGGATCAATTCTTGGAAGCAATTTTGCCAAAATCCCTCACATTGTATTCGATCTCAGTGTTGGGAGTCTTGAATTAAGTAATTTATACGATTTTACGAATAAAGAGGCACTTAACGAATTACTTTTTGATAAAATGAAGCATACTAATGCAGAAGTTGGTGTTGGTCGATATAATGAAGCACGGGCTATTTATACGGAAGAATTATTCAGGTCAGAAAGCGATGAAGGATTTGAATATCGAACTATCCATCTTGGTATGGACATTTTCCTGCAACCTAATTCTCCTATATATGCGCCATTGGAGGGAAGAATACATAATTTTCAAAATAATAGAGGGCCTCTTGATTATGGGCCTACTATCATCTTAGAGCATGAAATAAATGATGGAAAATTGAAATTTTTTACTTTATTTGGACATTTGAGCCCAGAATCGTTGAATGATATTGAAGAAGGAATGATTTTCAAGAAAGGGGAACTACTCGCACATGTTGGACCTTTCGAGCATAATGGAGGATGGCCACCACATTTACATTTTCAAATAATAACAGATATGTTAGGGAGAAAAGGAGATTTTCCAGGCGTGGTATCAGAAAGTCAAAGAGATATTTGGTTAAGCATCTGTCCTGATCCAAATCTGATTTTGAAGATTCCCAAAGTGTCTTTTCCAGAAGAACCTTTGTCCAAAGATGAGATTCTCAATCTTAGGGAACAAATGATTGGCCCCTCACTTAGTATTTCGTATAAAAAGCCTCTTAAAATTGTCAGAGGTTATAGACAATACCTTTACGATCAAGTTGGTCGACCTTATCTAGATGCAATCAATAATGTTTGCCATGTTGGACATTGCCATCCAACTGTAGTAAAAGCGTCACAAGAGCAAGCAGCCGTCCTAAATACCAATACTCGTTACTTACATGATAATTTGATTAAAATTGCTCAACGCCTTTGTGAAACCTTACCAGAACCGTTGAGCGTTTGTTTTTTTGTTAATAGCGGAAGCGAAGCAAATGAACTAGCCCTACGTTTAGCACGTACTCACACAAAACAACGCGATTTAATTGTTGTTGATCATGCCTATCATGGCAACACAAGTTCATTGATTGATATTAGTCCATACAAATTCGATGGACCTGGAGGCGAAGGCCCCCCTTCGTATGTTCACAAGGTAACCATGCCTGATGTGTATCGTGGAAAATATAAAGCGTATGATTCTGATGCTGGGAAGAAATATGCAGATGATGTGAAGGAGACAATCCAAAAAATCCGAAATGAAGGAAAAGGAGTTGCTGCTTTTATTTGTGAACCATTAATGAGCGTAGCTGGTCAAATTATATTGCCTAAGAACTATCTTCAGGAAGCATTCCGATATGTTAGGGAAGCGGGAGGAGTTTGTATAGTAGATGAAGTTCAAGTTGGCTTTGGTAGAATTGGTACTCACTTTTGGGGATTTCAAACTCAAAATGTGGTTCCTGATATTGTCACCATGGGAAAACCTATGGGGAATGGTCATCCTTTAGCTGCAGTTGTTACCACACCAGAAATTGCTAACTCATTCAATACTGGAATGGAATGGTTTAACACATTTGGAGGGAATCCTGTCTCCTGTGCCGTTGGACTCGCAGTATTAGATGTGATTGAAAATGAAAAACTCCAAGAAAACGCCTTGATAGTTGGCAATTATTTAAAAGATAGACTAAAAAAACTCATGGATAAGCACCCTATCATTGGGGATGTCAGAGGGTTGGGATTATTTATTGGTGTGGAACTAGTATTGGATCGGGAAACCTTGGAGCCAGCACCTAAACAAGCTTACTACGTTGTTGAACGTATGAAAGAACATGGCATTTTGTTGAGCAGAGATGGTCCCAAAAAATGGCCTTCCACAATCAAAATTAAGCCCCCTCTGGTGTTTACAAAGGAAAATGCAGGTTTCTTAGTTGATACACTTGATAAGGTTTTAGCAGAAGATTTTGTAAGCATTTCAGACAAAATAAACTGAGGGGTGTCTTTAGGCTTTGCTGGAGTTAAGCGAGGAAACATCCTTATAAGACGAGAATGTGGCTTCTCCTCACTTTTATTCGCCTCGGGCTCGCCTAGATGAACTTTATTATGCTCTTTTTGAACATATCCGATCAAATACAGCCCCAATTTCCAATAATAAATATTTGGGATAGTTGGATGATTAAATTTTTCAAAATCATTTTTTGATCTATCTTATCACATATTCTATCAGAAAATTGAAAGAATATGGTCGCCAATAACAACAGCCCGAGAATTACGTAGTTTATCTACCCTATACGACCTCCCTCTCATTCTCTATTATATAATACAAAAAGAGACCTATATACTTAGAATACGTTTTCTCGTGGAAACGGAAAGGAACTCTTCTCATTCAAAAAATTTAAAAACAAGCACACAATATACCTAACTTTATTCTTAACTTAATACTTAACTTAATTTATGAATTGGAGGGATTTTGTATGTCAGATAAGTATTGGGTACCGTCTGGTGTGAGAACGGGTCTAACAGGTTTTCAAAAACACGCGGCTGAAAACATCAACAGAGGGCTTTGTGCGGCTTGTGGAGCCTGCGTGAGCGTTTGCCCCACGAAAGCGATAGCCATAAAGCTAGCTGAACCGGACCCAGAGCTCGTGGGCAAATGCATTCCAGAATGCACCCTATGTTCTAAAGTCTGTCCTGGTAGCTATATCCCATTAACGAAGCTCGAAGAAATGGTTTTCGGTAGAGTGAGATCAGAGGATGAACGCATGTTCGGTATTTATCGTGAGGCATATTGCGGGTATGCGGCGGACTCTGATATCCATAAGGCAGGGGTTGCCGGAGGGATGGTGACAGCACTATTAGCATATGGGCTGGAATCTGGAAAACTGGACTGCGCTATCGTCGCGGGATGGGATGAAAAGGAGCCCTGGAAAGTGAAGCCAAAAATTGCGACGACACGAGAAGAATTGATGGCAACGGCTAGATCAAAGTATAGTATAAGCCAGAGTCTTACGGCCCTAAGAGACGCCGTGGATAGAGGCTTCAAGAAAATCGGTGTTGTAGCATTGCCATGCTATGTCATTGCCCTTAGAAAAATGCAGTTGCACAAACTTAAGATCGCAGACAAGGTAGGGCTCATAATTGGTTTGTATTGCCTGGTACACACCTACATCGAGGGCACTGAGTATGCCATAAGAGATCGTTTGCACGTTAAGCTGGAAGACGTGAAGGAATACGCTTTTCGTGGAGGCGACTATCCCGGCTACCTTGAGGTACGGACAAAGACGGGAGACTTAAAAAAGATGGATCTGATGGCGCTTTGGGGCATGGCTCCCACAATGTTCATCGGGTTTCCTGTCGAGAGATGCCATGTTTGTCTAGATCACCTTGCTGAACTAGCCGATATTTCTCCTGGAGATGTTTGGGGAAGAATGGATCTCATGGCGGAAGGAAAGAAGGAAAAGGCGGGGTACACCGGTGCTTTTCTAAGAACCGAAAAAGGTGAAGAATTCTTCAAAGGAGCCGTGGAAGCCAATTACCTCAAGACAATGCCAGTGAGTACTCCCGAATACAAACTTGAGGAATATTACGTCATTAACCCAGGCTTTTTCAAGAAAAAGGTTGCCAACGTTGCCAGAATACGTTACAGAATGAAATATGGATGGCCCGTTCCCAAAATTGAATGACGCTCTGCGACCGCAAATGCTTTAGCACGATCAATGCAGAACTTTTCAAGTCGAAGATATATTTCCTTTTTTTTTTAATTTGTCGGTCTTTACTTGAAATGAGAAGATTTTCAATCACTATTTAGACGGCTTCCTCTTCTCTCAATTCCTTAATGTCCTCGTCGCTATATCCAAGTTCTCGCAAAATTTTTTCGGTGTGTTGACCAAGTAACGGAGGTGGGCTCATTATTTTCCCGGGAGTCTCTGAAAGTTTAATTGGGATGCCAGTAACCTTTATTCTTCCGGCTTTTAGATGATCTAATTCTATTAACATACGTCGGTGCAATACCTGTGGATCAGAGACTATTCTGTCTAATGTGTTAACCGGTGCGTTGGGGATTTCAGCATCGCACAACTTTTTCAACCATTCATCTCCCCTTTTTGTGAGAAAAATTTTACTTAAAATGGATATCAATTCTTCTCTATTTTCAACTCTTTTTGGATTTGTCGCGAATCTAGGATCATCTGCGAGTTCTTCAACACCTAATAATTCACATAGTTTTCTCCAGTGCCTATCAGCAGCGCATCCGATGCTGATGTAGATATCCTTAGTTTTAAAAGCTTGATACGGTGCGGCTACTGGGTGTACAGTCCCTAAGCGTTTTGGTTGTTCACCCGTGGCGAGATATGAACCTATTGGCTGTAACATCCAAGTAATCGCCGAGTCAAATAATGCTACATCAACCATCTGACCCTTGCCGGTTTTTTCACGAGTTAATAAGGCAAGCAGTATACCGTACGCGGCGTACATGCCAGTCCCAAGATCCACAATAGCCACGCCTAATTTCGCACCTGGTGGACGGTCCGGCTCGCCTGTAACAGCCATTAGCCCGCTCTCGCCCTGGGCGAGTACGTCGTATCCACCTCGTTCACGATATGGACCAGTCTGCCCATAGCCAGAAATTCGACAGTATATAATCCTCGGATTTACACTTTTGATTTCCTCATAGCCAAAACCCAGCCTCTCCATTGTCCCAGGTCTAAAATTCTCTAGAAGAACATCGGCTTTCTTTACAAGTTTAACAAAAATCTCCTTACCTCTTTTACTTTTCAGATTCAAGGTCATGCTTTTCTTATTGCGATTGAGACCGAGGAAATAGACACCCTCTCCACCTAAGAAGGGAGGACCCCAACATCGTAAGCCGTCGCCTCGATTTGGAATTTCGATCTTAATTACTTCCGCACCCATGTCTGCCAACATCATCGAACAAAACGGCCCTGCCGCCATTTGAGTCAGATCTAAAATTCTTATGTCGGTTAACGGTTGTACCATGACCTTTCCTCCATGGACGACACAACCTTAATATAAAAATTCATTTATATAGTTGATTCTACCTGAAACACTTTGGAAAACCAATCTCATAGCTAGATAAACTGAGGTTATTCTCAAAACTAACTGGTTTTCAGCGTTTTGACGGCTTTTATCGCCCAGTCTGGATCTTTTAGAAGGGCTCTGCCCACAGCAACTAAGTCTACCTTCTCTTCTTGTATCAGCTTGTTGGCGTATTTTGGATCCTTAATTCCACCGACACCGATAACAGGTATATCTACCACTTTTTTAATCTGTTCGGCTTGAGGGATGAAAAATCCTTGTATTCTCTGTAGTTGAGCAGGCATACCTCCGCACAAGCCTCCTGATACATCTATTATGTCTATACCAGCCTCTTCCAATTTTACAGCGAATTTCTGAGAGTCTTCGATTCGAGTTCCAGAAGAGTCTAGATCATCTGATCCTAACCGATATAGGAGAAGTCTTCCACCAACTTTTTCCTTAACCTTTTCAACAACCTCTAAAGGGAATCTCATTCTGTTCTCTAAGGTACCACCATACTCATCTTTGCGTTTATTTGTGAGGGGCGAAAAAAACTGATTCAGAAGAAACCCATGAGCACCGTGAACTTCAACCCCATCAAAACCAGCCTTAATTGCTCTTTCAGCTGCCATTGCGAAGCGTTCAGTCAGAGCATTAATCTCTTCTATTTGTAGTTCTCGTGCGTCACCGCTAGGTGATGGAGCCACAGGTTCAAGTCCTGTAGTTTCCTTGTTTGTTGTTCTTCCACCATGAGTGATTTGTATCACAACTGGTGTATCTGCACCTTGGAGACTACTTGAAAGTTTCTTCAGTCCTGGAATTAAGCTATCATCATATATTCCTAGTTGTTTTTTGCTAAGTTTTCCCTCAAGAGATACATAACTATGCTCAACTATCAGCAGTCCTAGTGCCTTCGAACGTATAACATAATGCTCAGTGAGATTATTGGTTACTGCTCCTTCAGTAGTGGCAAGAAGGTTTTGCATGGGAGGCATAACAATTCTGTTCTTAAGTGTTAGTCCTTTTACTTCTAAGGGAGTTAGTAAATCAACCATTTACATCATCTCTTTGAATCAAATTGATCATTGTTTTTTAAAAATGGATGATAAGTCCTACAAGAGAGGTACAGTTGCATATATCTTTGCTGCGGGCAACATACTACTTATTTTAATTCTTTCATCCTTTTGATGCGCATATCCTGGCTCTCCTGGGCCTAAAAGGACTATTGGAATGCCTCTTAAGGCGGATGCATCAGTATAGTACGGCACGCCAAGTAGCTTCCGTTCATCATGACTTCCAAGTACCTTATCCATAGCCTTGAGTAATAAGTTTACTATCGGTGCGTCTCTTTGAACTTCAACAGGATCACTACACTTAATAATTTCAACTTTTGCATCTAATTCTTTGTCCTCCGCTTTTAGTTCTTCTAGAAGTGTTGTTAATTTTCCAAGGATAGAATCGGAAGCGACTCCTGGGGGGAACCTGAAGTCAAGAGATGTTTCACACGAATCTGGCACCATATTTATCTTGACGCCTCCTTGTATTAATCCGATATTGACCGTTGTCTCACTTACGAGTGGATGGCCTCCCTTGCCAAAGTCCAACTCCTGAATTCGTGATAGGATAGGATACATTTTCAATATTGCATTGACACCACGTTCAGGAAGTGCACCATGGGCAGCTACACCACGTGTTTTTATTTTTAGCCAACAGTGACCTTTTTGAACTATTACAGGGTTAAGATCAGTAGGCTCAGCGATAATGCCATGTTTTACTCGTTTGATATCAGAAGACTCCATTGCTTTTTTAGCACCTTTAGTAGCAACTTCTTCGTCTACCGTAGCTAAAAAGACAACATCTTGAGAAAGTTCTTCTTCGACTTCCTTGAAAGCAACAAATGCTGTGAGCATGCACGCTAAACTTCCTTTCATATCCAATGACCCGCGACCAAAGAGGTAGCCATCTTTTATTTCTCCTGCAAAAGGATCGTATGTCCATTCGTCTGGATTTGGGACGGGAACAGTATCCATATGTCCACATAAAAGTAATGCAGGTCCGGAGCGCTTAATCGAACTTATGACATTAAAACGATCTTTTTCAACTTCTTGCAATTCTATGGGAAGACCCTTATCTTTTAACCACGAAGCAATAAATTCTCCAACAGCTTTCTCGTTACCAGGTTGATTTTCACTTGGAATTCGAATCAATTTTTGAGTTAATTCTAAGATTTCACGCTCATCTATAAGCAGTTCATCTGGTGATATAGTCAATTTGAATTTCACCTCAATTTCCCCACTTAAGAACTTTCAGCCTTTTTACTTTTTTCACTTTTTGACAGTAATCTACAATAGCTTGAGGAACCTATTTCAATGGAACAAAAAAAACACTAATATTTCTCCGGATTTATTGCAAAAAGAACAGCGGGGGATTAGCGTCTAGAGTCTATTTTAAGGCCTTAAAATACACTTTAGGTCTTCCTGGCCTTTTACCAGATTTACTATATCGTATCACTCGATCTTTCAGGATAAGTTTGATCAAGTAATCATATATTGTTGTACGAGGCAATTTTGTGAGTTTTACAATTTCCCCACGTGTCATAGGGCCATTGTGTATAAGTAGGTCATATAAATACTCGTCTGTTGGGATTTGTAACTCACTTTCGTTTCGATCATCCCGACGTAATTCTTTTTCTATTTGATCCTTGGGAATTGTCGCCACTATTTATCACCACTATTACAATAGTATCCATGTTTAAAACAGTTTGACAGGTAAGTGAAAGTAAAATCATTTTGGAAAGAAATCTATAGAGACTGACAAGTATACAACGACCATTACAAAAAAAGAATTTAAACGAGAATGCATAAGGGCGGCACAATTCAGCTTTAGGAGTCAAGGAAAAAGAGTAGCTTATATTGATAACTCTACTTTTTAACACTACTATTGCTTCAAATACTTATAACTTCTCTTATGCGACTCAACGCCTCTTTCAAATTTTCTCTTGTGCATGCATACGACATTCTGACGTATCCTTCGCCAAGATTGCCAAAAGCATTTCCAGGTACAGTAACGACTTTTGCTTTTTCGATTAGATATTCGGAAAAATCAATCGATGTTTTTCCAAATGCAGAAATGTTAGGGAATGCGTAAAAGGCTCCGTTTGGAATTATACAGGAGATTTTATCAAGCTTATTCAGTTCTTTTACAAAAAAATCTCGTCGCCATCTATATTCATCTCTCATTTCCTTTATGCTGTCTTGTGGTCCCGTTAAGGCAGTCAATGCCGCTTTTTGAGCAAAACTCGGTGTTGTTACTGTTGTAAACATATGAGCTAGACCAACAGCATCTAAAACATCAGCATCAGCGCAAACATATCCTAGTCGCCAGCCAGTCATGCTAAATGTCTTACTAAAACCATTGACCAGTATTGTGCGGTCTGCTACACCTAATGACGCTATAGGGATATGTTTTCCCTCATAAATAAATTTTTCGTAGACTTCATCAGTAACAATGAGAAGATCATTGTCTATTGCAATTTCTGCAATGCCTTCAAGCGTTTTTCTTTCAAATACAGCTCCAGTAGGGTTACAAGGACTATTTATGATAATCATCACTGTTTTTTTGGTGACGAGTTCGTTTAAAGTGTCTAAATCAGGTTGAAATCCGTTTTCTTCAGGACAAGGATACCAAATGGGTTTTCCAGCTGCCATTCTAACATATTCGGGGTATCCTAAGAAACCAGGATCGGGAACGAGTACCTCATCACCAGGATTCACGTATGCAAGCATGATATCATGGAGAGCTTCAGTCGCTCCACAAGTTAAAACGATCTCAGACTCTGGTCGATAATCTAGACCGAATTCCTCGCTAAGATAATTGGAGATAGCTTGCCTTAGTTCTAATATTCCGGGCACAGGGCTGTAGTGTGTAAAGTTGTCATCAAGTGCTTGCTTTGCAGCGTCTTTTATGTGAGTTGGAGTGTCAAAGTCTGGTTCTCCAATTCCTAAACTGATTATACCTTCTATGCCTTGTGCTAAATCAAATAATCTTCGAATTAAAGAAGGAGAGATATCTTTCATTCGAGTTGCTGGAGGTTTCATCTTAAATCACCTAAAGAGAAATTATTTTGAAACTGATAACAATGATCTTTTATTATTCTAATCATGAATTAAATCTGTATAATTCAGAAGATCAATCGATATCTTACTCAGTTGTGATATTTAAAACAATTACTACTTCAGATTTATCGCATATTATTGGAGGTAATGATAAAAAAATAACTTAGAAAGCCGTTTTATGCGTTTCAAAATCTTATTTAATGTATTAACTCTATGAAACTCGATGTTCCTACTTAATCATGCCTTCTGGCAATTTATAATGATAATGAAAATAAATGGGTTAAACTAGGCATACAATTCAGGGATTTCTTCAACATTAATGCGAATTGAGTCTCGTTTTTCTTTTATTAAAATCAGCTTTTCCGTCAACCTTGCTAATTCTGCAAACTCATCCTGGATGTGATTGATAACATTTGCAACACGTTTAATGGCCTCAAATAAGGCTTTTTGATTCTTAATCAGTATTTCTTGACCTTTATTAAGCTCTTCTAATTTTTTGTCGGAATCTTTTTTTAATTCAGACATTTTATACACCCTTTAGTTAAAACATTACCACTGTAAGACTATTTGTTCAAAACTTTATTAGATTTACACCGAGACAAATAAGTATTTTATCAATCTTATTGAAGGTTTTTGCGCAAAATTAGAAATTATGGTTGATGAAGCATTCAGAGAACACGAGATAAATCAAGATGTTATTTTCGAGAAAATTAAAAAAAATGTTTGGTGATCTACTATACAAAGCAATATAATACTACAACGAGTCTTAGTTTCACCTTTGTCTTTCAATCTCAAATATAAGCTTGACTCTGGCGCGATAGGCAACTATTTTATCATTTTCCATCTTGACATCGAATTCCTCGATGCTAACGCGAACGATATTTCTAATAGTTTTTGATGCTTCTGTGACTGCGTTCTGTACAGCTTCTTCAAAACTGTCACCGTAGCCAACAAGTTCAATTATTTTATAGATAACCATACAAAATCCCTCACTTCGATTTATATGTGAATTTCACCTTCATATAATTTTACTCATTGGTAAGTTCTGGATATTGTGAGAGAAATATCGGAGGAAATGCAAATGGGAGAACTAAGATGGCAATGTTGTCGATGTGGATGGGTATATGATCCAATTGAAGAAAAACATGAAAAAAAATACAATAGATTTGAAGATCTTCCTGAAGATTATTCCTGTAGAAGATGCGATGCAATAAAGAATCAATTTAAGCAAGTTGAGGCTATTTAAGAGTTTTTTTAAAATTATTTAAAGAAAT
>Ga0114921_10001294_pt1 | contig 11431 bp, 11 predicted proteins | sample BentaG_FD_87016 | JGI IMG/M metagenome (GOLD analysis project Ga0114921, IMG submission 87016) | Deep subsurface microbial communities from South Atlantic Ocean to uncover new lineages of life (NeLLi) - Benguela_00093 metaG | ecosystem: Environmental > Aquatic > Marine > Oceanic > Sediment ...
ACCCCGAGCACCCGGAAGACCCATAGCGCAACGTGTTACAGCGGCGACGCGCCTCGCAGATGCTCGAAGATCAGTGAGGTCTGGGTGCCCGCCACATCAGCGTCGGCGTTGAGATTCTCGACGACGAAAGACCGCAGATCATCGGTGTCCCGCGCGGCGACGTGCAGGATGAAGTCATCGGCGCCGGCCAGGAAGTAGACATCCATCACTTGGGGATTGCTGCGGATCTGTTGGATGAAGTTGCCGATCTTGCCGCGCGCTGTGAAGTGCAGGCTGACCGAGATCATCGCCTGCAGGTTCAGCCCGATTGCCGACGGATTGATGTCGGCATAGAAACCACGGATGACCCCGACCTCCTGCAACCGACGCACCCGGCCGTGACACGTCGACGGGGCGATCCCGACGAGATCGGCCAACGCACTGTTCGACATGCGTGCGTCGGCGTGCAACGCGGTCAATATTCGCCGGTCCACATCGTCGATCGGCGCGGGTCGAACATCCTTCGATGTTCGCGGCTTTAGGCGCCTGTGGGCGGCTGTTTTGTCAGTCATGGCGCAATCTTATGAATTATCTACACCGATATTGTCAGCTAGCCGACTTTTCTTCACAATTGGTACCAATACCATTGGTACCCCGCCAGCCACAGGTATCACCAGCCGCGACACTGAGGAGCGATCATGCGTGTCGGCGTCCCGACCGAAATCAAGAACAACGAATACCGCATCGCCATCACCCCGGCAGGCGTGGCCGAATTGACCCGTCGCGGTCACGAAGTGCTGGTCCAGGCCGGCGCAGGCCTGGGTTCTGCGATATCCGACGCGGACTTGACGGCAGCTGGCGCACACATGATCGACAGCGCTGACAAGGTGTGGGCAGAGGCCGACCTGCTGCTCAAGGTCAAGGAGCCGATCGAGGCCGAGTACAGCCGGATGCGCGAGGGCCAAACACTTTTCACCTACCTGCACCTCGCCGCATCCAAGCCGTGCACCGAAGCGCTGCTGAACTCCGGAACTACGTCGATCGCCTATGAGACGGTCCAGGTGACCAGCTCGGACGGATCGGTCTCCCTTCCGCTGTTGGCCCCGATGAGCGAGGTCGCGGGCCGGCTCGCGGCCCAGGTCGGCGCATACCATCTGATGCGCAGCCATGGGGGCCGCGGCGTTCTCATGGGCGGAGTCCCCGGCGTCGCGCCCGCCGACGTCGCGGTGATCGGCGGTGGAATGGCCGGAGACAACGCCGCCGCGGTCGCCAAGGGTATGGGTGCTCGCGTCACGGTCTTCGACGTGAACATCGATACGCTCCGGAAGATCGACGCCGAGTACGGCGGCAGCATCGAGACCCGCTACTCATCGGCGTTGGAACTCGAAGACGCGGTCCAACATGCCGACCTGGTGATCGGCGCGGTGCTGGTACCTGGCGCCAAGGCGCCCAAGCTGGTCACCAATTCGATGGTCGCGCAAATGAAGTCGGGTGCGGTCCTGGTCGACATTGCCATCGACCAGGGGGGCTGCTTCGAGGACTCCCGACCGACCACCCACGATGACCCGACTTTTCCCGTGCGCGACGCGATCTTCTACTGCGTGGCCAACATGCCCGGTGCGGTGCCGCGCACATCGACCTTCGCGCTGACCAACGCCACGATGCCGTACGTGCTCCAACTCGCCGACAAGGGCTGGGGGGACGCCTGCCGGGCCGATGCCGCCCTGGCGAAAGGGCTGTCGACTCATCAGGGCGCGCTGCTGTCCGAACAGGTCGCGGCGGATCTCTGTCTGCCGTTCACCGACCCGGCCGACCTGCTCCGCTAGCCGACCGGATCCCCGTCGCCATCCCCGTCGCCATCCCCGTCGACATAGAACCAGCGGCGGGCGCGCCACGCGAACCGAGATCGCTCGCGTAGAACGCCTCCGCGGTAATACGCGAGGAACTCGACCTCGCCGGATTCGTCCCCGGGTTCGCCCGCCACACTATCGATGATCAGGAGTCGGGTCCACACCAGTCCGGAGCCGGTGACGCTATCCGGGCGGGTGCGTGGGTGCCAGCTACGCCATAGGTAATCGGAGTCCCCGACCGCGTAGGCACTGTAGCGCGCCCGCATGAGCTGCTCGGCCGTCTGCGCCTCCCGCTCGCCGATGTGCACCGGCAGACAACAGCCGCCGAATGGGTCACCAGTACCGCAGGGACAGGCACCGTCGGGTCGCACCCGATACAGTGTGCCCGACTTGACGGGTGTCAAGTAAGGTCAGCTCATGGTTGCGCTCACCGACGTCCTTCCGAACGCCCCCACCACGACCACCGATGCGCTGGCGTTGTTCGATTCCCACCCGGCCGTCGAACCGGATTTCATGATCGGTACCTGGCACGGCTTCGAACTTCCGACCAATCATCCCCTCGACGGGATGCTTGCCGCCAGTGGCTGGTGGGGCAAGTCATTCCTGGACTCCGAGACCGTTCACCCACTGCTTTTCCGCACCCATGACGGCACTGCGCTGTGGGCACTCAACCCCGCGTTGGCATTCGGCGGCCTCGGCCTGGTCACCAAGATTCCTGCCCTCAAGCGACAGAACTTCGGGGGCACGATCGCCGCCCTCAAGCCTGCTCTGCAGGCGCGCGGACCCAAAGCCCGGCTGCGCACGACGCGCTACCGAGGTGTGGATACCGCGACGATGATCTACGACCAGTTGCCGATCAACGATGTGTTCCGACGGCTCGATAACGACACTGTGGTGGGTGCGATGGATCTGCGCGGGATCAGGGCGCCGTACTTTTTCGTGCTGCAGCGCGATGACTCACTACCGCTGGTATAGGCGTTCCACCGCGAGCGCGGCCACTTCACCAATCGGCGGACGCTGGTTCGGCGCCTCCGGATCCTCTATCGCCGACCTGGTCATGATCGACAACAGCAGCCGATGCCCGTCGGGAGCGTAGGCGATGCCAATGTCATTGGTGGTGCCGTAGCCACCGGCGCCCGACTTGTCGGCGCTGGTCCACCCCGCCGGGAGGCCGGCGCGCAGGCTCGACGTCTCGTTTGCCAACATCCAGTTTTTCAGTTGCCGGCGGCTGGCGACTTCCAGCGCGCTGCCGGCGAGCAAATTGCGGTAGCCGATGCCCAGCGCGAGCGGCGTGCTCGTGTCACGGGGATCGCCGGGAATTGCGGAGTTCAGTTCGATTTCCCAGCGGTCCAGACGGGACTCTTCGTCACCGATGCTGCGCGCGAAGTCGGTGATCGCTGACGGGCCACCAAGCACCCGCAACAACCAGTTGGCTGCCCCGTTGTCGCTGACCTGCACCGCCGCCTGGCACAGCTCGGCCAGCGTCATCGTGGCGCCCACCCGCGTCCTGGTCACCGGAGAGTGGGAAATGATGTCGGCCGGCTCGATGGTGACCGCGTCAGAAAGAGCGAGTTCGCCGCGCTCAGACTTCTGCAGCACCGCGGCAGCGGCGTAGCCCTTGAAAGTCGAACACATGGCGAAGCGGTCCTCGGCGCGGTGGGTCAGCCGTCGACCGCTGGGCACGTCTACCGCCGAAAGGCCCACGATCACGTTGTACCGCCGCTCCAGCGCCTCGATCCCTTCGTCCGTCGGCGGCACCGGCGGGTTGGGATCGACAGGTTGGGCCGGCGCCGGGTGCCCCGAGCACGCGGTCAGCGCGGCCACGGCCAACCCCGCCAGCACGACGCGCCGTCGGGGCATCGGTGCAATCGGGCGCATTGCGGACCCTCTTGCCCTTAACCCGTGATCGTCTGCAGCGGCCGCGGCAGCGACTTCTTCCCGCGCACCGGACCGAGAACGGCGGCCCCGAACGCGCGGGTGAGCAGAAGGCGCGCAACCGCATTGACCTCTTCGAGGGTGACGGCCTCGATCCGGTCCAACGTGTGCGCGATGGTGCGGTGGTGCCCGTAGTTGAGTTCACTGCGGCCGATGCGGTTCATTCGAGATCCCGAATCCTCCAGCCCCAGAACCAGCCCACCTCGCAGCGAGCCCTTGGCGATTCGGCATTCGTCAGCGGTGATTCCATCGCGAGCGACGTCGGCCAGCACATCAGTGGTCACCCGCACGACCTCGTCGAACCGCTCGGGCAGGCACCCGGCATACACCGAGAGCGCCCCGCTGTCGGCGAACGTGTCGACCGTCGAGTACACCGAGTATGCCAGCCCTCGCATCTCTCGAATCTGTTGAAACAGACGCGAACTCAGTCCGCCGCCCAACGCCGTATTGAGCACCGACAGCGCCCAGCGATGATCCCAGTTCCGTCCCGGAGTACGCACGCCCAACGACAGATGAGTCTGCTCCGCCTCTCGGCTGACCAGTTGCAGCGTCGGACGACCCGACACCCGGCCAGCCCCCTTACGCGGCGCCAACGACGACCGGCCCCGCACCAACCGCGGGCCGAAGTGCTCGCTTACCAGGCCCACGACCTCATCGTGATCGATATTTCCGGCAACCGCCACGACCATGCGTTCGGGCGTATAGCGGCGGACATGAAACGAATGCAACTGCGCTCGGGTCATCGTCGAGACCGAATCCACGCTGCCGATCACCGGTCGCCCCACCGGGTGGCCACCGAACATCGCCGACAGGAAGACGTCACCCAGAGTGTCCTCCGGATCGTCGTCGCGCATGGCGATCTCCTCGAGCACGACGTCGCGTTCGATCTCCACATCGTCGTGAGCGCAGCGCCCGTTCAGTACGACGTCAGCCACCAGATCGACGGCCAGCGCCAGATCCGAATCGAGCACGTGGGCGTAGTAGCAGGTGTGCTCCCTGGAGGTGAATGCGTTCAGTTCACCGCCGACGGCATCCACCTCCTGGGCTATCTGTACCGCGGTCCGCGTCGGCGTCGCCTTGAAAAGCAGGTGCTCCAGGAAGTGCGCGGCACCGGCTACGGTGCGGCCCTCATCGCGTGACCCGACGCCGACCCACACCCCCACCGAAGCCGAGTGCACGTGCGGAATGTGCTCGGTGACCACGCGCAGGCCACCAGGCAAGTCGGCGCGGCGCACCGCCATCGACTTCTCGTCGGCGTCGCCGTTGCGGCGCCCGGGGCGCAGCGACCCAGCGCTAGCTGCCGGCGGTCGCTGCATCGACCCGAACAGATGAATCGGACCCGGCGGGTGAGTCCGCCGCATCTTCTTCAGCGACGAGCACCAGTGAGATCTTGCCGCGGTTGTCGATATCGGCAATCTCCACGCGCAGCTTGTCGCCCACGTTGGCGACGTCTTCCACCTTCTTGATCCGCTTGCCGCGCCCCAGCTTGGAGATGTGCACCAAGCCGTCCCGGCCCGGCAGCAGGGAAACGAAAGCACCGAAATCGGTCGTCTTGACCACGGTTCCGAGGAACCGCTCCCCGGTCTTGGGCAGCTGCGGGTTGGCAATGGCGTTGATCTTGTCGATCGCAGCCTGCGCCGCGTCGCCGCTCGAGGCGCCGACGAACACCGTGCCGTCGTCCTCGATGGAGATGGATGCGCCGGTCTCCTCGGTAATCGAGTTGATCATCTTGCCCTTCGGCCCGATGACCTCGCCGATTTTGTCCATCGGCACCTTGATCGTGGTGATACGCGGTGCGAATGGGCTCATCTCGTCTGGCTCGTCGATGGCCTCGGCCATCACCTCGAGAATGGCGAGTCGGGCGTCCTTCGCCTGCGCAAGGGCGCCGGCCAGGACCTTGGAGGGAATTCCGTCCAGCTTGGTGTCGAGCTGCAGGGCGGTGACGAAGTCTTTGGTGCCTGCGCACTTGAAGTCCATGTCACCGAAGGCATCCTCGGCGCCGAGGATATCGGTCAAAGTGACGAACCGGCGCTCCACGACACCGTCGGCTGCACCCTCTACTTGCACGTCGTCGGACACCAGCCCCATCGCGATACCCGCGACTGGAGCCTTCAGCGGCACACCGGCATTCAGCAGGGCCAGCGTCGAGGCACACACCGAACCCATCGATGTCGAGCCGTTGGAGCTCAGAGCTTCGGACACCTGGCGGATCGCGTAGGGGAATTCCTCGACGGTCGGCAGCACGGGCATCAGGGCCCGCTCGGCGAGCGCACCATGGCCGATCTCGCGACGCTTGGGCGAACCGACGCGGCCGGTCTCACCGGTCGAGTACGGCGGGAAGTTGTAGTGGTGCATGTACCGCTTTTTGGTCTCAGGTCCCAGCGAGTCGATCTGCTGCGCCATCTTGACCATGTCCAACGTGGTGACACCCAGGATCTGGGTCTCGCCACGCTCGAAGATCGCGCTGCCGTGAGCCCGCGGCACGACGGCCACCTCAGCCGAGAGCGCCCGGATATCGGTGACGCCGCGTCCGTCGATGCGGAAGTGATCCGTCAGGATGCGCTGGCGGACCAGTTTCTTGGTCAGCGAGCGGTACGCCGCACTGATCTCCTTTTCGCGGCCCGCGAAGGTGTCGCCCAGTCGGCTGAGCACCTCGGCCTTGATCTCGTCGGTGCGGCTGTTGCGCTCCTCCTTGCCCGCAATGGTCAGGGCCTTGGACAGCTCATCAGCCGCAGCCGAGGACACCGCGTCGAACACGTCGTCCTGATACTCGGGAAAGACCGGGAATTCAAGCGCCGGCTTGCCCGCATCTCCAACCCTATCGGCCAGCTCCTGCTGAGCAGTGCACAGCGCGGCGATGAACGGCTTGGCGGCCTCGAGGCCGGCGGCCACCACGGACTCGGTGGGCGCGCCTGCGCCCCCGGCGATCAGCTCGATGACCTTGTCGGTCGCCTCGGCCTCGACCATCATGATGGCCACGTCTTCGTTGCCGGGATCGCCGGCCTTGCGGTCCGCCACGACCATGTCGAAGAGCGCGCCTTCGAGCTGTTCCACCGTCGGGAAAGCCACCCACTGGCCTGCCTTGTTCTCAGGAGTGGAGATCAGCGCGACGCGCACGCCCCCGACGGGGCCGGTGAACGGCAGACCCGATATCTGGGTTGATGCTGAGGCAGCGTTGATGGCCAAGACGTCGTAGAGGTCCTTGGGGTCAAGGCTCATGATGGTGACGACGACCTGGACCTCGTTACGCAGACCCGAGATGAACGTCGGGCGCAGGGGTCGGTCGATGAGGCGGCAGGTGAGGATGGCGTCTGTGGACGGGCGGCCCTCACGCCGGAAGAAGGAGCCGGGGATGCGCCCGGCGGCATACATCCGCTCCTCGACATCGATGGTGAGCGGGAAGAAGTCGAAGTGGTCTTTCGGCGTCTTGCCGGCGGTGGTGGCCGACAGCAGCATGGTTTCGTCGTCGAGGTAAGCGACCACCGAGCCGGCGGCCTGCTTGGCCAACCGGCCGGTCTCGAAGCGGATGGTGCGGGTGCCGAAGCTCCCGTTGTCGATCACGGCGGTGGATTCGAATACGCCGTCTTCAATTTCAACTACAGACATGGACGTCCGTACGGCCTTTCTAGATCGTCATTCAGCTGTTTCGCGTGAGCACCCCACGTTGAATGCGAATAGATGCAGACAACCTCGAGTGGCCCCGAGAAGACCGGCCCGAATGCTTCGACGGCCGTCGATCGAAGCGGCCGGAGTTCATCCGGCAGCCACTACCGAAGACCGCGCGATCGAGCGGTACCTGTCGTGTCACGCGGGGGCGGTGCACGCGGATCTGCGAGGACCGCACCCGGTTGTTCGCGCCATACGGCCAGCGAACGCACTCATCGTACATCCCGGCGTATCCATGATCCCTAATCCGGCCCGTTGCTGGGCGTGGCAGAGCATTCACGACCTTCACGCCGGGTGCTCAACGCAGACGGTGAAGTTTCGTTCCTGGCAGGCAGTCTCGTCCCGCGTAGCAACAACCACTCCGCTTGCGCACGGAGAGCGCGACCGAAGGCCCCACGAACGGGGTTCGCGCGGGCTTGCAGGAGAGTCTGGGTCAGCGACGCAGGCCGAGTCGTTCGATCAACGTGCGGTATCGGCCCACGTCGACCTGGGCGACGTACTTGAGCAGTCGGCGACGACGGCCGACCAGCAGCAGCAGACCGCGCCGCGAGTGGTGATCGTGCTTGTGTGACTTCAGATGCTCGGTGAGGTCTGAGATCCGCCTGGTCAGCAGCGCGACCTGCGCCTCTGGCGAACCGGTATCGGTGTCGTGCAGGCCGTACTGGCCCAGAATGTCTTTTTTCTGTTCGGCTGTGAGCGCCACGAATTAACTCCATCACATCGGTCCGCGATCAAAGGTCGGAGAGATCCGGGAGGATTTCCGATGAGCACAGCCACCGCGAACTGCAGCGTGTGCCAGGTCGGCAGGGAGTCTAGCAGCGGCGATGACCAAGCGGCGAATCGTCACCGCGGCTCCGCAGCGCATCTGTCAGCAGCGCATCTGTCACTGCGTGGAGAGGATGGTGCGCGCGCGGTCGGTGTCGGCGCTCATCGCAGAGAGCAGGTCAGCCACCGAGTTGAACTTCTCCTGCCCGCGCAGGCGCGCGACGAAATCTACGGCCACATGCTGGCCGTAGAGATCGGCGGTGGTGTCCAGAACATAGGCTTCCACTGTGCGGGTGCGGCCCGAGAAGGTCGGGTTGGTGCCGACGGAGACCGCGGCCTGATAACGCTCGCCCGGTGCCACAGAGCCGACGACGGGGCCGTACCCGAGAACGGTGAACCAGGCTGCGTACACGCCATCCGCCGGGATCGCGGAATACATAGGTGGGGCGACGTTCGCCGTCGGGAAACCGAGAACCTTGCCCCGGCCTTCGCCGCGGACCACCACTCCCTCGACCCGATGGGCGCGGCCCAGCGCCTCGGCTGCCGCGACCATGTCACCGGCATCGACACAGGACCGGATGTAGGTCGAGGAGAACGTCACGGGCTCGTGTTGCGCGGGTTCTGCCACCTCGGACACCAGGGTGAGGGAATCGACCGCGAATCCGAAACGCTCGCCGGCGGTGCGGAGCAGGGCAACATCGCCTGCCGCCTTCTTGCCGAACGTGAAGTTCTCGCCGACCAGGACCTCGACCACGTGGAGCCGCTCGATCAGCAATTCATGCACGTAGCGGTCGGGAGTGAGCTTCATGAAGTCGGGCGTGAAGGGCATCACGAGAAAGACGTCGATGCCCATTTCCTCAACCAGTTCCGCGCGCCGGGTCAGGGTGGTCAGCTGCGCCGGATGGCTACCGGGGAACACGACCTCCATCGGGTGCGGATCGAAGGTCATCAAGACCGTCGGGATACCGCGCGAGCGTCCCGCTTTCACAGCACGGCCGATCAGCTCCTGGTGGCCCCGGTGGACACCGTCGAACACACCGATGGTGAGGACACATCGGCCCCAGTCGGTGGGGATTTCATCTTGCCCCCGCCAGCGCTGCACGTCGCTAGCCTACGGCCAGGACGGCACTACAGACCATCAGAGCCACCAGATGAGGTGACGATTGCCTAAACTTTGTTGCGTGAGTCCTGCCGGAAAGCCCAGCCATCTGACAACGGTGGCGCAGGACTATCTGAAAGTCATCTGGACCGCCCAGGAGTGGTCACACGAAAAGGTCAGCACAAAGTTGCTGGCCGCCCGCATCGGCGTGTCGGCAAGTACGGCCTCGGAGTCGATCCGCAAGCTCGCCGAGCAAGGCCTGGTCGATCACGAAAAGTACGGCGCGGTGACGCTCACCCATGAGGGAAGGCGCGCTGCGTTGGCGATGGTGCGCCGTCACCGCCTGATGGAGACGTTCCTGGTGTGCGAGCTCGGCTACGGCTGGGACGAGGTGCACGACGAGGCCGAGGTACTGGAACACGCGGTATCCGACCGGATGCTGGACCGGATCGACGCCAAGCTCGGGTATCCGACACGCGATCCGCACGGTGATCCGATCCCGGCCGCCGACGGCCAGGTGCCGACACCCCCCGCGCGACAGTTGTCAGCCTGCCAGAACGGCGAAGCAGGCACCGTCGCGCGTATCTCCGACGCCGATCCCGAAATGCTGCGCTACTTCGACAGCGTCGGGATCAGCCTGGACTCCCGATTGCACGTCATTGCCCGCCGCGACTTCGCCGGGATGATCGCCGTGACCGTGCAAGATCCGGCCGCCACCGGTCCAGGCGAGGAATCCAAGGCCACCGTTGAACTGGGAAGCCCTGCCGCGCAAGCGATCTGGGTCGTCACATAGGAGGATCCATCAATGGCCAAACTTGAGTTGTCGCGGTCGCTGCCGATGCCCGCAGACCAGGCCTGGGCACACGCATCCGATCTGGCCACACTGGGCGACTGGATGACCATGCACCAGGGATGGCGCTCGGACCTGCCCGAGGCCCTCTGCCCGGGAGCACAGATCGTCGGCGTAGCCGGCGTGAAAGGTATGCGCAACCGCGTCACGTGGACCGTGCGCACCTTCGATCCGCCGTCGATGCTTGAGATCACCGGTGCGGGCGTGGGCGGTACCAAATACATGCTGGCGATGACAGTCGCCGCTATCGATGACAGCTGCAGGTTCACGGTGCGGATGGATCTCGGCGGGGCTCCGCTGTTCGGCCCGATCGGCGCCGCCGCGGTACGCGCGGTCAAGGGCGACATCGAGAAGTCGATCACGCAGTTCGAGACGCTCTACGCGTAGCAGCGGGTAGCGAAGGGCATGCGGGGCACGCCACCTGCCCGGAGGGTGTGGTGCCTTTATCCGGGGAAACAGCTTCTAGGCAGTCCGCGCTAGGCTTGGATCAGCGGCGAACGACTCGATCTACTCAGGGTGGGATTGCCCGGGAGGGGTACGGCGTGGGCGACACAGCGACCGACTACTCACCTGTGCGCCGGGAAGCATTGCTGCCCTGGCAGGAAGGCTCCGGGTCGCAACTGCCGACCACTCATGTTGACGACGAATGGGGGCGGGCCGTTTTCTGGCCGCCCGGTGCGCGTTGGCGCGGAGGCATCTGGCTCTTTGCGATCTTCTGCGCCTATACCGGCGTTGCCTTGCTCTACCCATTCACCGAGACCGGCGGCGTTGCGCTGCTGTGGATGCCCAACGCCGTGCTCGTCACCGCACTGCTGCGATTCCGGCCGCGTGATTGGCCCTACGTATACGGGGTGGGGCTACTAGCCGAAGTGGTCGCCGACCTGACGTACGGCGTCGCGCCGCATCAGGCTCTCTTCTTCGGTTTCGTCAACGCGATCGAGGCCACGCTCTTTGTGCTCTGCGCCGCACTGATCGCCGGCGGTCGGCGAAATATCGGACTGCTGTCGATGCGCGGCACATTGGCCGTGGTCCTCGCCTCGGTCATGGTCCCAGCGTTGACCGGCGCACTCGGAGCCGTTGGTTCGGTCTGGACATTCGATTCCGACTATTTCACAGGCTGGCGGACCTGGTGGTTCGGGGACAGCCTGGGCCTACTGGTGGGCGTTCCGATCGGCTTGCTGCTTCGAGACGCCATCCGATCGGTTGCTCGACATCGCTCGGGCACACTAGCGCTTGGCGGTGGCGGAGCAGCGGCGCTCCTGCTCGTGGCGGCCGCCTTCCTTGCGA
>Ga0114921_10001295_pt1 | contig 11425 bp, 7 predicted proteins | sample BentaG_FD_87016 | JGI IMG/M metagenome (GOLD analysis project Ga0114921, IMG submission 87016) | Deep subsurface microbial communities from South Atlantic Ocean to uncover new lineages of life (NeLLi) - Benguela_00093 metaG | ecosystem: Environmental > Aquatic > Marine > Oceanic > Sediment ...
ATTGCTAGCAAATGATAAATGATTAAGCGGGTGCCAATCTTGAGTTAATACAACTATAACTTTCTTATTTTTGAATATCTTAGCAACTAAATTAATACCCTCTATTATTAGATCTCCTTCCTCAACCGGTAATGATCCTCCAGGAATAAAGTCATTTTGCATATCAATAATCAGTAGTGCATCTTTTTTATCAATCTTAATATTTTTTTTAAATTCCAGCTCTTCTATAATAATCGCCTTAAATAAAAATTCTTTGAGTTCTAAAACACTCTAGTAATAATTAAATTTTCTTATATAACAAATAGCTTGAATTGAATAGAACCCAAAATAACATGGAAAACATCACAATCCACTCTGTTGTTGGTAAGATTGTATATACCGCTTCCCCGAAGTCCTCGCATAAATCAGCGTAAAAATTACATATATTTGTAATGAAGAATGGGATTAAGAAAAAAATAAATATTCCTGCAACAATAAAACCAATATTTATTTGGAGCTTTGAGAATTTTGAATTTTTCAACATTGAGAAACTAAAAAGAATGCAAAAAGCTCCTCCACTTAACCAACTAAAAAGAGCAAATAATCCATGTATATCTGAATAAATCCCTCCTGAAAAAATACCTGCAAAGGATGCACACATAGAAGAAAAAATCCCAATAATGTAAGCACTTTTTCTTAGATATTCATCTACATTTTCATCTTTGATAACTCTCCCGAAAAAGACCATAAAAGGAATTGCTAAGAATCCTGATACGATTAATCCAATTCTTAAATAAATTCCTCCAGTTTGATGTCCTAGTAAACTTATTGATTGGTCCCACATCACATATTCAGGAGATAGTGATAGTGCTAAAATATCACCTAGTAATCCAACAAAAACAGATAAAAATCCAAATATGTATCCAGGTATAATATCAAAAAGACTATCAAAAATCTCGTTTACTTTTTTCATATTTAATACCCTAAACTTTATAATTTAAAAAAATTTTTATAAAAAATTAAAACTGGTATTAGATAGAGTAAAATTATTCTTAGAATTAAATTTTTTTATAAATCATATAAGTCGATATAATAAAATACCAAAGAATAATAGCAAAAGTATTTATCCACTCTATAGAAGGTAAAATTATTACTAGAAAATTTGTTCCCTTAAAAAAATGCAAAATAAACATGACTAGTAACACCAATAGAAGAAATGATACAATAAACCCTAAATATGCTAAATTCTTGGAAAATTTTAAATCCTTCATGATAAATAGACTAAAAAGTGAAATATATATCAACCCAGAAAGCCAACAAATAAAAGCAAAACTGCCATGTATTAGCGCAACTATAGGATTTGGACCACAGAAAGCACCTAAAATTACTAAACTCACACAAGAAACCAGTGCCATATATATAGAGTTTTTCCGGAGTTTTTCATTAATTCCATCTTCATCAAACGTTCTCCCTAAAGCAATAACAAAAAATATCGCGAATATTCCAGAAAATACTGATCCAATTTGAAAATAAAGGCCTCCAGGACTTTCACATAAATAACTTACTGCATTTTTCGTAAAATCAAAACCAGGAAAAAGTAAAAGTGCAAGGATATCACCAGTAATTCCAAAAATAATTGATAATAGACCAAATACCCCTCCTGAAACAGGTTGTAGAATTTTATTAATGATTGAATTTAGTCCTTTCAATATAAATCATTTTGATAAATATTTTAAATTTAAAAAACTAATCGAATCATTTTCTAGAAAAATGTCAAATTAAACCAGATTAGGGGATCATGCATGAATCCAAAAAGATTAAATTTAACACTCTAATTATATTTATTAAACTATTGATACTAAATTTGCGCTCGTAGTATAGATTCTGTGAAAAATCAGAAGTATAATGGTAGAATCTCGGATTCCCATTCCGAGGACCCGGGTTCAATTCCCGGCGGGCGCACTTATAACTATTTTACCATGATAATCCTTTTATAAAGCGTAAATTATCAATGATTTTTTTTGCTTTATGGATAGGTACTTCCATAAAAGCATAAAATTCATTTTGCCAGAATGCCTTTCCAGAAGTAGTTGATCGTATATCTTCGGCGAATTTTATTGAATTCCTAACAGGAATTAATATCTCGATAATAGCTTGATAATCCTTTTCCTGATCCAAACTTTTTATTTTAGCAGAAAATTTTGAAAGTAAGGTAGTTACAACTTTAATATAATCTGGAGGAAGTTGTATAATGGAGTGATATATGGGTTCTAATAGAATTATTTCAGCTTCATTTAAACCGTTTTTAATTGCATCATAGAACATGGCAGATAATTCAGAAAAAGCATTTTCTTCACTAATTTTCTCAATTATTAGATCAGTAATAGTAATTTTAGTTTCTGCTAGCTTTTCTCCGCATAAGGGACCATTTAAGCTTATTTTTTCAATGATTTCAAGAATTAAATTTTTGTAAAACTCGTTTAGTTCAGATTCACATTGATATATTAAAACATTTTGGTCGTCATCGCATTTCCAAAATTTATTAATCTCAACATCGGATAATTGAGTTTTTTCTTTTAAGATTTCTTTTAATTTATTAAAAGGTTTTATTGTTTTATAATCAATATTTTGAAAAAACCTAACTGTTCTATTATCTAATCTTTCAATTATTAATTCTAAGGAACATTGACCATTAGGAGAAATTGCTTTAATTAGAGAGGAATTGTATCTACAGGACTCCTTAAAAACAGCCCTAGGCTCCGATATTGAAACATTTACTCCTCGCTTCTCTATTTCATGAGCAGTAACTTCAAGATGTAATGGGCCCACTCCAGATAGTAAAAATTCTCCATTTTCTTCGTTAATCTCGAATTTCAAATTAGGATCTTCTATTAATAAATTTTCAATAAGTCTTTTCATCTCATCTAAATCTCTCAAGTACTCCGATTCAATGGATACGGTAACAACTGGAGTAGTTACATACTTAACACTCTCAAATGGGACCATATTGTCGATATAATCGCTTTCTATAATAGTTTCACCGCTTTTTATTTTCTTAAGCCCTTCAATAGCTACTATATTTCCGACCGGTATTCTATCTACTTGTTCTCTTCGCTGACCCATAAAGATAGCAATTCTTTGTATTGTTCCATAGTTATTCTCTCCTAATAAGAAAACTTCATTCTTTTTTACGCAATTTCCAGAAAAAATTCTTCCTGTTGCAACTAAACCGTGCTTATCAGCCTGAACTTTACTTAGACATATAATTAAAGGACCTTCAGGATCACAATTAAACATTTTCTGACCTAACTTGGAATTAATATCACCATCCCAAATTTTAGCAATCCTATATTTCTGCGCATCTATAGGACTAGGTAGATGGTCAACAACCATTTCCAAAATAGCTTTGTGAATTGGAAAATAAATAGCTAAATCGGCATAACTCTCCTTAGAATAAGTATCTTTATTATATCTTACTCTAATATCTTTAAACTTAATATCACTCTTTTCTAAAATACTTAGGGTAAAACCCCATTTATGAAGAGCTGAACCAATTGTAACATTTCCGGCTAAAGGTGAAACTTTCCATCTTTTATTATAAGGATGTTCAGCATGTCTTTCAATAAGAGTATTAAAACTTTTAATTATTCTAATGTATTTTTTTTTAATTTCTTCATCTGAAAGTTTTAACTCCCGAATGAGTCTGTCTACTTTATTGATAAAGAGAACTGGTCTTACACCTTCTTGTAATGCTTGTTTAATTACTGTTTCAGATTGGGTAATTATTTCTTCAACAGCATCCACAACTACTACAACTCCATCTATTAACCTTAAAGCACGAGTTACTTTTCCACTAAAGTCTAAATGACCGGGAGTATCTACTAAATTTATCAGGAAAGGTTCATATCCTTCAAGAGATTCATAATACAAGGAAATGTTAGCAGATTTCATCGTAATTCCACGTCTCTGTTCTTCTTCCAAAAAATCTAAGGCTCTAGCTTCACCAGCCAAATCTGGTGATAAAAATCCAGCTTCGCTTAGAAGGGAATCGGATAATGTGGTTTTACCATGATCTATGTGACCAACTAATCCTATATTACGAATATTTTGAGTTTTTTCCATTAAACCCAGAATTTCTACAATCTCCTTTCGGCGTGGCATCTTCCATGAACAATTTTTCTTATCTTTTATATAGGATTATAATTGATTTGATTAAAATTTTGGTATTATAAATTCAGAAAGTAAGCGGGAAATGACTTCTCATAACTCAAGATCTTCTTCATCTTATTGGTTTTGAAATACCAAAATCAGTTGGGTCAGAGTATTCAAAAAAGTCATCTCCCTAATAATATTTAATTCATAGTTATAAATTAACTTCTCCATCAATTCTTACAAGTCTTCCAACAACATGCAATCTTTTATCACAAAATAGTTCGATTGCCTTCGGAAAAATTTTATGTTCCCATTCAAGAACTCTTGGTCCAAGAGTATCTTCTGTATCGGTATCATAGACAGGTACACATTTTTGGATAATAATTGGTCCATGATCAGCTTTCATATCCACAAAATGAACTGTACACCCAGATACTTTAACACCATATTCTAAAGCATCTCTGTGAACATGCATCCCTCTAAAAGAGGGTAATAATGCGGGGTGAATATTCATAACATTTCCATTAAAGGCATCGATGAATTTTGGGCTTACTAATCTCATGTAGCCAACTAAAGCAATTAATTCACACTCATATTTTTTTAATACACTAATTATTTTTTGATCAAATTCTTCTCTTGGGACATGGAGATCCTTATCAGATTCTATTAGAACATAAGGTATATTATGATTTTTAGCACGTTCCATGCAAAATGCTCCTGCTTTATTGCAAATCAGTACTTCTACTTTAGCTTTATTCTTTAAGATTCCATTTTCACATGCTTTGACGATTGCTTCAAAATTACTCCCCGATCCGGAAGCTATTGCTCCTATTTTTATTTTTGACATAGATCTTCTTAATCATCTTTTTTAAAAAAATTTTACTCAAATAGAGCATATTGAGAACTATTCACATCTAAATTATAATATTAAGACATCGAAGTCCTCCTATTTTACATAATAAAAAGATTTTTATTTGATTAACTTATATATTAATTAGAAATTAGAAGTAATTTATTCTAAAATTAAGTCTCTTTTATTATTTTATATAATATTTGAGAGAAAACAATTCTATTTGTAAAAACATCATTTAAAAATAAAATTTGAAAAATTCGGATATATAAATTCTTAAAATCAGATTGAATTAAGATTTTTAAATAGATCCTAAGCAAAAATAACAGTATTTTAAAAATAGAGATATTATCAAAGATTTTACTTCTAAATAAAATTTATGTGAATTATTCAAAAAACTGAAGATTTATGAGTTTTGAAGGAGAATTACAAAAAATCAAGAATGAAATAATAGAAAATCTTCCTCCAGAAATTACTGTTAAAAAAATTGAATTCGAGGGTCCTGAAATTGCAGTATATTCTGAAAATTCTGATGTTGAAGCGACTGAAAACTCAACAGTCCTAAAAGATCTGGCAAAGACTATGCGAAAACGCGTTGTTTTTCGCTGGAATGTAGAAAAACGTAAAGACCCTTCCGAAACTGAAAGTTATATAAGAAATTTAGTTGGTGAAGATGCAGAAATTACTGTTATTGAATTCGATCATACTCGAGGTGAAGTTATAATTGAATCGGGAAAGCCTGGTTTAGTTATAGGTAAAAAAGGAGTTAATTTAAAAGAAATAAGAACCAATACATTTTGGCAGCCTAAGACAATTAGAACTCCACCATTAGCCTCGAGAACAATTCAATTAATAAGAGGAATGTTGACAAAAGAACGGCAAACTCAAAAAGATATTTTACTATCAATAGGAAAAAGAATACATAGACCAACTATATTTAAAGATTTAAATATTAGATTAACTGCTTTAGGTGGATTTCGTGAAGTTGGGAGATCTTGTATTTTAATGCAAACTAGAGATAGTAATATCTTACTAGATGTGGGATTAAATGTAGGAAATCCTACTGATAGATTCCCTTTTTTTGATATTCCTGAATTCTCAATTAGAGATCTGGATGCTGTTATCATTTCACATGCCCATCTAGATCACTGTGGTCTTGTGCCATTTCTTTATAAATATGGTTATCGTGGACCAGTCTATTGTACATTACCTACTCGTAATCTATCTACAATGTTACAATTGGATTTTATACAAATCTGTGAAAAAGAAGGAAATCCACCACCTTATTCTAAAAGAGATGTTAAACAAACAGTACTTCATACAATTCCACTTTCTTGGGGAAAAGTAACAGATATCGCTCCTGATATTAAATTAACACTCCACAATTCAGGTCATATTTTAGGTTCTTCCATGATACATTTACATTTTGGTAAAGGAGGATATAATTTTGTATACACAGGAGATTTTAAATTTCAAAAGACACGTTTACTTGAAAAAGCTAATGTCAAGTTTCCTAGAGTAGAAAGTTTACTTATCGAATCTACTTACGGTGGACCACAAGATCGCATCCCAAGCAGACAAGAATCTGAAAGAGAACTCAGACAAATTTTAAATACAACACTTAAAAGGGGAGGAAAAGTTCTAATTCCTGTTTTAGCAGTTGGACGAGCACAAGAACTAATTATCGTTTTAGAAGAATATGTTTCTAAAGGATTAATTGATAAGGTACCAATATTTCTTGATGGGCTGATTTCAGAAGCAACAGCAATACATACTGCAAATCCTGATTTTCTTAGTTCAGATTTGAAAGAAAAAATCTTACATCAAGGAAAAAATCCTTTCTTATCCGACTATTTTTCGACCGTCAGTTCTCAAGATGAAAGATTAGATATTGTACAAGGTGGTCCTTGTATAATCTTGGCAACTAGTGGCATGTTAATCGGAGGTCCTTCAGTGCAATATCTTAGAGCTTTGGCAGAAGACAGCAACAATTCGTTAATCTTTGTATCTTATCAAGTACAGAAAACTTTAGGCTCGAGACTTCAAAAAGGCTTCAGAGAATTTCAGTATGTAGATGCCAAAGGTAGAACACAACTCGTAAAAGTTAACTTAAAAATCTTTACGCTTGAAGGATTTAGCGGTCACTCATCACGGAGCCAAATATCTCAATTTTTACGGAGAATCCAACCAAGACCTAAACTAGTTATTGTAAATCACGGAGAAGAATCAAAATGTGTAAGTCTGTCGACAATGATACATAAAAAATTACGTAAAAGCACAAAATCACCGAAGAACTTAGAAACTATTCTTCTCAAGAACTAATATCTTTAAGGAGAATAAGGTATTAACGGATTTGAGATAAATTTGAGAATATAATGACATATTACTACGCGTTCTGAAAGTTTAGATATTAAATTTAATTCTAGTTCTAAAAATTAATTTTTTTAAATAGTATTAATTACTATGTCTAAATAGAATTTAGTGGTATTATTTGAATATTAAAATCTCGAGACTAAAAAATCGATCAATTACAATATTTAGACATATTGTTCAAATTATAGCTTTCTTATTGATAAATTATATTATTTTAGAAGTAATCTTCTCTATAAATTTACTACGTTTAGAGGGGATATTAAAATTTTTACCTGTTTTAAACTCTCCCAGAAACCCAATTTCAACAGGGGCCGGTATTCTTGAATATATCTTTTTCTTTCTCGCAGAAGGAATATTTCCATTCCTACTTTTAGGGATTCTTATTTTAATAATATTATTTACTAATAGATTTTTTTGCGGGTGGATATGCCCCATTGGGACAATTCAGGATGCATGTGCAGCAGTACCAACAAAAAAAAAAACAATTAAAATAGATACTCATAATAGCTTATTAAGAATCAAATATTTAATTGTCATTTTTATGTTAATAATCCTTCTTCCTTTAGGTATCTCAAGATTAACCAATTTACCATTTTATCTACAATTTAAAGAAAATTTAGGTGAATTATCCAACAAACCTTTAGGATATTTCTCTCTATCTGAATATATTTTTGTCTTTCTCCCTAATATGATTAAAGATATATTTACTTATGGAAGTTTAGCACCATTATTTGATACTCTATTATCTTTTTTTATATTCTTCATCTATTTAATTTTCATAATTTTATCAATATGGTATCCACGAGTATATTGTAGATATTTTTGTCCATTTGGAGCAGTTGCTTCTACTATAAGTGAATATTCATTTTTGAAATTATCAAGAAGCCCTGTAAGATGTGTAGGAAGATCGGACTGTGGAATCTGTGAAAAAATTTGTCCAAAACAAATAAGAATCTTAGATGAACCTTTTGAATTTTTTACAGGTAAAGGTGAATGCAATTTATGCTTAAAGTGCAAGGAAGCTTGTCCATACAAAGCAATAACTTTAAAATTTGGATAAGTTTGCCAAAGTTTGGAAAGAAAATATAGAATAAAAAATAAAATCACTTCCTTATTTAATACAAAATTTTTCAATTTTTTATGTCATATTACAAAAATCTAAATGATAGATTTTCTAATCTTTTATCAAAAGCTATGATGCATAATAAGTCAAATTTTATATCACAATAAAGCAATGGATCCAAAAACAATTAAACAATTAGGAAACCGGATGAAAAGAGATGTAAATGTAGGTATCCATGGAATATTAGACTCAGAAGCTATAAGATATTATGAAGAAGAAAGTGAAGATATTAGACCACCCTTTTTTAGAGATGTTGACCGAATTGTCCATTCAAAAGCCTTCAGCCGTTATATCGATAAATCTCAAGTTTTCTTTGATGTAAATAACGCAAATATAACTCATAGGTCTCTGCATGTAACTTTAGTCTCAAGAGTTAGCAGACAAATAGGACGTGTTCTAAGACTAAATACTGATTTAATTGAAGCAATAGCTCTAGGACACGACATAGGTCATAGCCCTTTTGGTCATATAGGTGAAGAAATACTAAATGAAATCAGCAAAAGATATAACATGGGAACTTTTAGCCATAATGCTCAAGGTATAAGATGGCTTTCTTATCTTGAAAAAAGATATCCTAAAAAACCGGCTAAGGGTCTTAACTTAACTTTGCAGGTTCTTGATGGTATTCTTTGCCATGATGGTGAAGTGAATGAGCAAAAATTAAAACCGCTTAAAAGAAATGGAAAAACTTGGGAAGAACATCTAAGAGAATATGAAGATTGCTTTAATGAAAATAAAATAGAAAGAATCCCAATGTCTTATGAAGGCATTACTGTAAGATTTGCTGATACTATTTCATATATTGGGAGAGATATTGAAGATGCTATCTTGTTAGGTCTATTAAGTCGAAATGATCTACCTGACTCATGCAAAAAAATTCTAGGAGATACAAATCCTAAGATAATTAATACTTTAATAACAGATTTGTTAAACTTTAGTTTAGATAATGATGTAATCGGCTACAGTGATGATATTTTTCAAGCTTTAAAAAAATTAAAAACATTTAATTACAGAAAAATCTATATTAGACGAGATTTATTAAAAAAAAACTCTTTGGATAAAACTTTCATAGATAAGTTAAAAGAAAGATTTGAATCAATTTTTAAAAGTTGTTTAAAGGATTTAGAAGAAGATAATTACAATTCACCGATCTTTAAGGACCACATAGAATATATCGATAATGAAAATTTTACTACTTATTTTTACACTCTTAAAGATCAAAATAAATTACCCTTAATTGTGAGAGACTATATTGCGGGAATGTCTGATAGATATTTTAGTGAAATCTATATAAAATTTCAAAAACACCATTAGATTAAAGAATTTTAATATATACAATTGATAACTCCTAATTTAATTACCAATTTAAAAATAAAACATAATATGTTAATCTTATATAGATTTATGTAAGTAAAAATGGATTACACAATTGAGGATATTTTACAAAAAGCAATTTCAGTTCTACGGGGTTTTTTTTTCAGTCACACGGGGTTTTAATAAAATTAGTTTTTTTTAAACTGATATCTTTTTTTATCCTCCAGTCTAAATGTATGTGTAATCCAAGTTAAATAATATAGATCTTAGTAAATAAATCTATCTTTTTTGACAAAAAAATAGTCAAAATCTATTAATTATATTTTACAAGTACTCTTTCAAAATATATAATCAAATAATTAATATATTAATTATATTTTTTTTTTTTAAAATATAGCCCAGTAGTGTAGCGGTCAAGCATCGGGGGCCCTGAACCCCTGGACCACGGTTCGAAAAATTGACGAACTTATCGTTTATCGAAATTCCGTGCTGGGCTATATCTTCTTTTTTAAACTTTGTTCTAAATAGCGAGCATATTTTGTATCTTGTAAAATATTATTTATTCTATTATTCGCCTTAGCTGTCAATCTTAAGAACTGTTTATCACCATTTTTTATGATTTTAATTAAATCTCTTTTTTTTAAGTTATCAATAACTCGTTTTAAATGTCGTTTTGAAATTTCTAGGTTATTCATTAATTTTATGGGCAAAATCATATTGGTTCTTTCGTTTAAGTTTATTTTATGAATTTGGAGAATGTATTTTTTCCAAGCTTCGCCTTGTTTAAATAAGATACGTAGAGGGTCTTTGCCATCTATCCTTTGTAATTTAAAGTTATAAATATTTCTTAATATTTCCTTAAAAAAAGACTTAAATTTATTTGAATAATTGATTTCTAAAATTTCATCAACAACATTCCTAAATTGTATAGAATGAATTAGAGTATGGCAATTTGAACATAAGCAAACACAATTTTGCCTTATAAGCATATTAATAATTTCTTCTATCTCATATTTTTTTATTTTAGTCCATCTCAATTTATTAATATTATCTGCTTTAGTAATATGGTGAAATTCAAGGGCAGGTAAATTATTATATATATTTATTTTTCCACATCCTATACATTTACTGCCATATAACTTTTCTATTACAAACCTCTTTTTTACCCATTCTACAACCCGAAACTTAAAATTTTTTGCATATTTGTTTACTCTCTGTTTAACATAATTATCGATAATTTGATGTATTTTTTCAGCAGAATATTCAAATAAATCCTCTTTTAAAATAATTTCTTTAAAATCTTTAAAATTTTCAGCATTCTGTAAAGAATGACAATTTCTACATAAAGGTACAACTCTTTCTTTTTCAAAAATCAACATCATCTCTTTCCAATATTTAAAACGGTTATTGCGCCAATTGATTTGCTTTAATTTCCTATCTTGATGATGAAAATCAATTGTTGGAAGAAAACTGATATCAATATCGCAATTAGAACATTTTCCATCAAATTTACCATTATAAATATTAGTAAAAATTAGCGATTTGTTTTTAAAAGATTCCATAGCAACACTGAGTTTATTACATTCTTTACATATACTCCTTAAGCCATCTTTTTTTGAATAAAATTCACTATA
>Ga0114921_10001296_pt1 | contig 11425 bp, 10 predicted proteins | sample BentaG_FD_87016 | JGI IMG/M metagenome (GOLD analysis project Ga0114921, IMG submission 87016) | Deep subsurface microbial communities from South Atlantic Ocean to uncover new lineages of life (NeLLi) - Benguela_00093 metaG | ecosystem: Environmental > Aquatic > Marine > Oceanic > Sediment ...
CATGGCACTTCTGGGTTTAACATTTTTCATCGGTAAATTCTTTGAAGCTAAAAGTGATTTAGAGGCAGCAGTGTATCTTAAAGAACCCAAAGTTATGGCAAACAGTTTGAGAAAAATAGGATTTAGGCGGCTGATTAGGAAAGGTGGAATCTCATGGTCTTTTCTCGATTGGATTCGGTTAGATCCGCACCCACCATTAAGTTGGAGGATTAAACGGTTAGATGAAATTGAGGATACCAGCCAGATTAAACATACTTTCCTAAAATCTGTTGGCGATGTTTTTAAGGGGTTCCTTTCATCGATCGCGTGATTTCTTTGAGACGTCCCATGACTTGATGTATGGGACAGCCATTTTTATATGAACCAATTCGAAGAACATTTAAAGTCATTTTTTGCTATATTAGTTTCTCTTGAAACAAGGAAGTAAGTTTATGAATGACGAACCGCCGCCTCTAGAAAAAGCACACAATTTTGATGAAATAAGTGAAATTCCTTTGAATGCAGAAGCCGACTTTTACGTAAGTGAAAACGGAATTACAGAATTGCTTGTTTATAATTATCTCGATGGAGAATACGTTTATCAGAAATTGTGTGCCTCAGAAAACTATGAGACTGAAATGAAAAAAATAAAGGATAATATGCAGTTCTATCTTGATCAAGATACAGTGTTAGTAAACTACGAAGAAAAACGCATGAAATTAAGTGAAGTAGAACTTAAATTCAAAGATGGATTGCCGGAATATCCCCAGCTCGATTTTATGATAATTATCCGCTGTAAACTACAAGAAGGAAATAACGTTATCGAATTCTATATGGAGTCTGAAATCGCTCCATATGATTTCCAGATTAAATATCATTTCCCTCATGGTTCTGAGATCATCGAAGTGGAGAGTTTGCTTTCATTCAAGATAATTGATAATAAGATAATTATGACTGCTAAAAAAGGAGATCGCGTTGGTGGCTATGAAAAGATCGTTTTTAAGGTTTGATAGGAGAGAAAATAACAAATGGAAAAAAATGAAATTGTTTTATTGAAAGTTGACGAAATTAAAGGATTAAAAAAGGAAGAAGGAATAATTGTCAAACTATTAGCTTCTGGAGAAAATGTTTCACTCTCGTTACTTCAAGCAGAACCTGGTACAAGTTTCGAAATACACGATCATGAGGAAGAGGAACTCAGTTATATCGTACAAGGCAAAGCAATTATGACCATAGGGGACAGATTCTATGACATAGAGGCACCCACCGTCATTAAAATACCACCTGATGTGAAACATGGGCTTACGGTTCTTGTTGGTTCTGATACGCTAATAAAACTAAACGCCCATTCACCACCAAGAAGATCTGCGTTGAAAAAGAAAAAATAAAAAAGAAGGAGGTTGACTACCCTTTCATGTTTGCTACAGGGCATACTGTGGAATCCTTTACGTATTCACATGGACGATCCATGCCCTGATAAAACTTAAAGTCTAGCAATTTACACAGACCTGCATCAGCATCAAATTGATCACATGTCATATTGACCACCTTCCGCCTTCGAATGAATTGAAATCACAATTCCCACAAAGATTAGAAAAATCCAAATGGGAAATGAGGGAAAATTAAGAGAGAAACGGTTTCGACTATTAATAGATTTGTGGTAAAATTATCCGCTTGCATTTGTTAGACTAGCGTTTATTTAGTGTTTGGTTGCTAACGAACTATGCTCTACTATGTAACTTTCAAAGGATCCTATTTTCCGTTTAAATGAAGTCAAAAAAGTGAAATCTTAAAAACCCGAAATGATAAAAGGCGGATTACTTAGTGCACGAAATTCTTTAAATGTCATCAAAAAGTTAGAATCGAAAAGGCTCTAAAATCAATCAAATACAGAGATGAAATCAATGACAGATGATGTAATGAGGCTCAAAAAAGAGATTGAGCAACATCTAACGCAAGCTATAGAACCGATCGATAAAATCTTAGAAGAACTATTGCTAGAAGGGGCAACTGAAGATTTTCATGAAGTGGTGTTATACCAAATTGCATCTGGGGGAAAAAGACTTCGCCCAGTGTTATCCTTATTGTTTTGCGAGTTAGCCGGTGGTCATGTAGAAGATGCAATGAATACAGCTGCTGGAATCGAATTAATTCATAATTACTCATTGTTAATGGATGATATCATCGATCGATCGCCCTACAGAAGAAATAGGCCTACTACATGGGTAAAATTTGGTCTTCCAATTGCATTGCTTGCTGGAATGCATTATCGTGAAGCAATATTTTTATCCGCATTAAAATCACCAGCGCCAGAGGCAATCAATATAAAATTTTCTGACACGATACGGCAGTTAGTTGAAGGCGAACGCAAGGATGTGCTCTTCGAACAAGCAGGACGCAATGAAGATTATATTTTAGAAATGAGATATAAGACGATAACTCTTGATGATTATTTTGAAATGGTCGGTGATAAGACGGCAATTTTGATAAGAACTGCATGTGAAGTTGGCATTATATGTGCAAATGGCTCTAAAGAAATGCTTGATGCTGCAAGTTCCTATGGATGGAATGCTGGGTTAGCATTTCAAGTTAAAGATGATGTACTGGATTTATTTGCTGATGCAAAGAAATTAGGAAAGCCTATCGGGCATGACATAAAAGAACATAAAATGGGCAACATTACAGTACTTTACGCCTTAGAGGAACTCGATAGCGCCCAGCGAAAATATATCTTGAACGTTTTACGAAAAGAAAAGGTAGTAGATGACGAAGTAAAAGAAGTAATTGATCTCATAAGATCGACTAGTGCACCCCAAAAGGCAGAAGAAAAAGCAAGAGCATTAAAAGAAGAAGCAAAAAAACAGTTGTTAAACTTCCCTGATTCTCCATCAAAGAACATGCTAGAAAACATCGCAACGTACTTTGTGGAGCGTACATACTAAAGAAAACAGTCCGCTCAAATATACAAAAACCTTAATTTTTAAAGGGCTTAAAACGTTTTATTGAGCAGTGTGCTCTGTTCTTTATTCGGATATATCCGCAGCCTGATTCCTTTCTTCACTCTCATAAAAAGAACGCCCATGCGATTTTCGGAACATCCCACTAACTATGTAAGAGCAGAAATATCTTATAATGTTTGTGCAGCTGCAAATTCATCCCGCCCTGCTGAAGGACTGAGGCTTTCTTTGCGTGTGTTGCAGTGATTAAGCAAGCAAATTATCACTCTAATTACGAGATCCTTCTTTATAAACTCAGCACAATTTATGTATAAAGAAGTTATAAACGTAGTATCATGACACAATTCATCCCCACACTCAAGCGGTGAGGCTTTCTTGTGTCGCCCCCTGTAAAAACCAAAGAACCGTGCGTAAAAAGATAATTAAATCGGCTCCCGAAAGCACGAGTGGTCTCGCGCACCGGGCTTCAAACCCGGTAGCTCGATGAGGGCTTGCGGTTCGATTATTCTTAAAAACCTTTTTGGAATACGAAAATCCGCTCGGGAGCCGCCATATTTTCCATTCAAACATTTTTGATTCATTTTTCTACAAAACGGGTAGTTTGGGTGATTTCTGTAACATCCGAAGCTAGTTTGGATGTGGTGTCAATGTTAAATTGCATAGTTTTGTTATCAAAACGGTCAATCGATTTACATCGAAATTGTCCTTCGCCATGTTCAGTATAACGCTTCACAAGAAAGTTTTGGAAATCTTCTTTGTCCTTAAAACTGCTACCTGTAAATTTACCGATTTCTATCTTGTCACCGAAGATGTCTTCTTTTTCAACATGCAAGATTGCTGTACGAGGTATTTCAGATTCATATAAAATTGGCTTAAACTGCGCGCTGAGTTCTGCTCCAGAAGTTTTTACGTATTTAAGCGTTTTATTGTTCTTTATGTGCTTAACTATCTCATCTTTTGTTTCTCTAGGAAGAATTAAAAAAATTTCAACCGGTGAAATCTTTTCATAAGATAGAATTGTTGCTAACATTGTCTTAAAGCTTTCAAAAGAATTAATGTCGATGTCCTCTATCAAAAATGCACAGATATCTTTATTCTCTTTTCGTCCTAGAACATCAACCGTCAGTACTGTTTTTCCTTTTCCAATTTTTCTTCCCATTGTAAACGTTTCTGCTCCAATATCCTCTTGGAAATAACTTTCTGTTTTTTTCTTCATCTCATCCTTAATCTTACCTCTTTTTTGAAGTAGTATATTCTTAAAAAGGGTAGGTATAGCCGTTTCGTCAGCAGAATTGAGTTCGTTTAAGATAGTGTTAATATCATTGTTTTTCTTAATGGAATTGCTCGACAAAATATCTCTCATTTCATTAACTGTAATTTGGGGGCTTAAATGACTGAGTAATTCAATCATAACCTTTGTTTGTATAACCATTTCCATTTCACCTTCAAATATGGTCATCTTTTTTATTTTAACAGAACCGCATCAAAGTTTATCGTTAGGCGCCTGTATCAGGAAGTTCAGTGAAGTGTTCTTTTCTAAGAAGTGCATGAAGAGCGGGTAATCTGTATTTCTTCTTTTTTCCTTTCTTCATAGTTTCTGTTGTTGTCCCCGTTTCATTGAAACCTTCGATTTCAATTCTTGGAGGTTTAGATACGTAGGTTTCTGATCCTTCGATAGTATACGCAACTGCAAACGTTTGATTAACATCAAGGTTCTTTAGTGTAAACTCAATGTCTGTACTTTCGTCTCGCTTTCTTACTTTTGGCTTTTGTTTAGAAGGCAAAATCTTGTTAACTTCATAGGAACGCGGCATTTCATCGACAATTTTTACCTTTTTCAGTGGCATTTTTGCGCTCTTAAACGAGATTGAAATCATATAGTTCATGTTGTCTGCCGGTTCGACTACCTTCAACACCTTACCAAGCACAGTTTTTTGCAGTTTAAGAGTAGTAAGTAAGTGAGTTATTGTCGGACGAATTGTAACTGTCTTTTCGGCAGGTTTCTCAACTGCCTCTACTTCCGCCTCTGTGGTTTCGATTAAAGGAGCTACTTGTGCGGCTTCGGGAGAAATTGCCCTTAGGGCAGTAAAAGCAGCTATCCGTATGTCCTTATCTCTATCTTCCCGTAAACCTTTCAACGGCTCAATCGCTGTGTCCATTTCACCAGGGGCGATCTCAGAAAATGCACTAACGGCCCGAATGGCAGCTAAACGTACCTCTTTGTCTTGATCATCAAATTTATCAATTATAGGCTGAAGTCCTGAGGATACAACTTCAGGATGCGCGATTTTTTTGAGAGCATCTATTGCGATATACCGTACTTCATTATTTAGATCCTCAGTGAGCGCAATTAGTTGCGGAATTGCTGAACGCGCCTTCTCCGCATCTATACTGCCTATCACACCAATTGTTTTTGCAGATATATAACGGATGTCAACATCAATGTCATTGAGAAGAGGTACAAGCTTATCAATTGTCTGAGTCACCCACTCGGGAAGAGTGTCCAAAACCATACCATAGGCTGAAAAGAGATGACAATAGGAGTCTACTGCAAAGTATTTCACCCATTCAGATTCATCAGTGAGAGCTGCCTCAAGTTCCGCTTCTAATTCTTTGATTTTTGAGAATTCAGTCAGTGTAAGGGTTGGCAGTGAGGACATTATATCACACAATCTTTGTATGATATTCTTCCGTTTTTTGGGATCTGGATCACCTATCTCGCCTTGAATTCGCCGTAACTCTTTATCCGAAACTGATTTTACTATGGGGCTTACTCTTTCAACCTTTCCTTGCTTTACCATAAAATTCATTGGTGTGGCTATATGTTGAATTTCATTGGTACTTGTTGTAAGTTTATTGGCTTCAACGGCCTTTATTATGCGTGCCTGCTCGGTTGATCTTTTTGTTTCCGCTAAAATCTCCGAAGTAAGGCCTTTGACTTTATGTCTTCTACTCACCTCTGTGAATAATTCTATCGAAAAAATACTTGCCCCGACAATACCTATTCCTAAAATGGCATAGCCAATATAACCTAAACTAAAACTGAGAACCGTACCAGTGCTAGTTGCTAGGATGAGAATCCCAATAAAACCACTAAAGCTCCCAAGACTTAGCCTATCTGCAAATCTAAAGACAATCGATAACACAGCAAAGGTTGAAAGGGCGCTTACACCTATCAGAACTAAAATTACAGTTTGTGTAAGAACAGCACCTCCGCTTTGAGAAATTAATGCAAAACCTGTCATTAACGAACTAGGGATGGCAAAAAAAAGTGGTACCCTCAATGCTAACGAAGGAGAAAAACCTGCTGCAAGAAATGCAACAACTAAGGCGAACATCCCAACCTGAAGATCTACAACCTGCAATAGACCAAAGAAGAATGCTCCGAACAGAAAATGAGGTGCACCAATTTTTTTTCGCGCTTTGGCTCGGATGAAACCTCCAGTCCGATAAGCGATTACACCAATAAAAATAAGAATCACTGCTAGTGTAAGTGCTAAATATTGCCCAACTACATTAAGAGTATTTTCTAACAGACCAAGATATTCCCTTACTATGTCTAAATATACGGTTATAAAACTTGAAACTGAGACAACGGAAATTGCGACTCCAAAAATCACAATCGATTTAATTGCACTTCTTTGAGCTTCACCTCCGCTAAAGAATCCCTCAGTTGCACCACGTGCACCTGCAGTTCCTAATCGCCATAAAGTATAATATGCGTCCATAATAAAACGACATCCTATACCTATGGCAAATCCAAATCCTACCCAAGTTAGCATTGGATCACCAGGTTGTACGGGCGCTCCAGCAAACTCCGTAATGCGAAACATTAAATTTGAAAATCCAGGAATCCAAGAAAAGACTCCAAAGACAATTGCTAATATCACAGCTGTTTGTAAATCACTCATAAAAATCACTCTCTCAAAACTATACCCTGAAAATTGTAATCATCTGCTCTAATTATGATTTCTAAAATTATGGTGCACTACTTTTATAAATTGAATTATTTCCGCAGTTGTTGCAATAAGTACCTCTTGCGTGGTACTCCATTTTTACAGCGGTTCATAACACTACAGAATCCTTTATATAAAAGCGGTTACGTGATTCTTCGCAGAAAACTGATTCCAGTTAAAAAATGTTTAGTAATAGACCTTATATCCAAACTAGGGCTTTTCGTTACAATTCTGTATCTTTGATCTTTGACAGAGTTTTAATCACATGTTTGCATAGTATATGTTCTCTCTTTCCACGAAATCCCCAATCAGTACAATCATGTCGAATTATCCTTCGGTTCATATCAATTTGATATTCATAATTTTTTATTTTGAAACGCCAAATATTGTCTCCTTCTTCTCTCAGTTTTACCTCTGAGTCAGGAATTGATAATCCGTTTTTTAGTCTCTTTTTGTCAGTAAGTCTGGCAAGAAGCTCTTCTAAGGATAAATTTTTTATTTCAGCTTCGAGTTTACGATACTTTTTGATACATTCTTCGGCATAGGTATATAATGTGTCTAAATCTACGTTATCAAACAAAAGGTCGATAAGTTCTTGCTTCCTAAGTTTTGATACTCCCTTAAGATCATGGTCTTTTGCTACTTCAGCGAGTTCTTTTTTTGTGAAACTACCAGTAAAGACCTTTTCAATCTCGTCACGGGAAATTTTCGTCATTTTATCTCCCTATTGGCTATCAAGCTACTTTTCCTATGAGGATTAGAAAATGCAAGAACTTATACATTCCCCTAAAACACCAGAAAAATCGTAGAAAAGTAGAGAAGCAGAAAAAAGAAAAAAGAAAATAGAGGATTGGTGCTCTACTGGATAGATAGCGAGCTTCTCACCAGAAGGGCCCTGGATCAAAGATTCCGCTCCACCAGAACTGTAGATGGATGGTTGCAATCCAGGAAAGGAAGCAAAATAGGCCACAGTAGTAAGCACCAGTTTTTCCGCCGTATCCATGCGTGAAGAGGAAGAATCCAAATAACACACCGATATAGATCCATAAGTCGATTTGTAGCATTGGTTGCGTTCCACCATAGAACCATACGCCGTACGAGGCAATAGCTTGGGGAACCATTTCTTGAAGACAAACTTGTCCAAGAACTTTACCATCGAATCCAAACACATTGACAAAGAAACCAACGAGCCATGTCACCGCATACATAAATGGGATTGTTGCAAAGAGAATGCTGAAGACACCACCTAATGGATTAGCGATGATATGCCAAAATCCCTGGAAACTTAACGAATAGCAACCAACTAGACAGGTAGCACCGAGAGCTTTCCCCTCAGCAGGGGTAAATTCGTATCCTAAAAAGATAGCTGCTCCGATAGCCCATAGTGGAAAGAGTAAGCCAGCCATACCAATGGTTACAGCGGGTGCAGGTACTCCAACAGCGCCTGTAAATGGCATTTAGTGTTTTTCCTCCATATTAGCGCGATTATAGCGCTTTTTTTTTGAAATTTTGTATAAGGTTTGGAAAAACTATTGGACAATAAGTTATATATAAAGCTTACTTCCGATTACCCGCAGATCTCAAATTTCAATGAATTTCTTTATAAGGCGCCATTTTAAATGGTATAGTACTGTGATAGTATCAATAACCTCAATTTTTCGTGATTTAGTAAAGAATAAAGGGAACTATACCTGTGGAAAGAACTCATTTATGAAAGTAAAAAAGTAGAAACACATAAACGCCATTTTAAGAAGCATAAGGGGCTTATGTGTTATATCCAGTATAGACAAGGAGAGAACTCATTTCTTCGAGTAATCAATTTCTTCAAAGTCTTCTTTGACATATTCCTCATCGTCTTCAACTCCCTCTTCTGCTTCATCAGCAAATTCATAGACCCATTCTTCCACCCATATTTCATCTTCCTCTTCACCAGACTCCCTTCTTTTTATAACGACCCATCTTTCAATAGAGCTAGCACACCAATAAGAGATGAGGAACATGGCGACAATTATAAAGGCTGCAGTTATACCATGGAGTTCATATGAGATCGGTCTGAAATTCGTTATAAAATCTACTAGAACGCTAATCACTAAAGACAAAAAGGGCAAAGTCGCAAAGGATGCCATAAATTCTATGTTAAATTTCTTAATTCGTGTTTTTTTTATGAAATATCTTTCAAAAGCTAGGGCGACCCATATTAAATTCAGGGAAAAGCCGATCAAAATTGCACTTAAAACAAGTTGAAGATAGGTTATATCCGCATAATACAGCCAGCCAGGGCTGTTCCAAAGCATAAAACTCGTTAGAAGAATGCAAACTGATATAAGGGACAAATAAAACTCTAGACGTATCTTTTTAGGATTTTGAGTGATAAGTGAACTATCTATAAATTCAAAAACTTTGCGAGGCAGCTTCATTAAATCACCTTCCTTTTAATTCACAATTCGCGAGATATTTTATGTATTAAATGACAACGGAGAGACATTATTCTTCTTTAGTCTGGTCAACACCATGGTTTTTTAAGATTTTTTTTCGGAGTTTTTTTCTGAAGTCTTTTATTACAGGCAGGCGTTTAATAACCATACCATCCCGCTCACTAATTGTCCAATACAGCCCACATTTCAAACATGCGGCGAGTATTGTCGGTACTGTAAATCCACCACCAAATGATCCAAAGACAACGGAGTCTGATTCGCACTTAGGACAGTTTGTCATTTTATCTCACCTCAAAACTAATTTTCAAGAGTACAAATTAACCTTTTTTGGATGAACTATTGAACTCTTATATAATTATTTATATATCTTGCAGAATGACAACTTCAAGCCTAAAACTTATCTGAACAATTTTTTAATTAGGCAGTCGTATTGGGCAATAGCTACCATATCTGCACATAAACTTCTAGATGAAAGATCGTCATTTCAAAGTTCTAAGGAAAACCTTATATATGTTACAATAAAGACAGTCCATGAAAAGGAAACTCATAAAATGTTCACTCTAGCTTTTGTAGAGAGTACGCACTAAAACATTAAAAAACCATGCATTTCAATTCAAAAAGAGGTACACAGAGAAACCTTTAAGTGTCAACTATCCCTCCCTGTCGGACAGAGTCTCCTTCGGTGAGATAGATGAAAACTTAAATGTTTTCTGAGTTTCCACAAATATAAGCGAAAGCAAGGATTTTGCCCCAACCATGAACCTTGTTTATACGTGAATACAGGATCTAAAATATTCAACTTCGCGGTGCGTAGTATGAGTAAAGAAAGAATGAGGTTAAAGACGACATATCTTTTGGAGAATAAAGAGAAACTCGTCAACATAAAGAAAAAGATGCGTCTTACCTCCATGGTGAGTCTGATTCTGCCACTTATTGGATATATGGCGATTGTTACATTCATCAGACGCCCGTCACAGTGGGCTTGGGCTTGGGAATCTATCGTTATTCTTACAATGTTAGCCAGTGCGGCATTTCTCCATCTACTATGGATGCTTGTAGTGAGAAAGGGCACCGAACTGGAGTTTAAGAAAGATCCCCTCAGAGGATATACAAAATGGTTTAGATTACCTTTCTTCGGAGCAACAAGCTTAATCTGGGGAATTTTTTGTTATTTTTTTCTATGGGAATGGACAATAAGCGTTGTATTTTTGGCGATTTACATATTTTTGTTTGCAATTATTTTTAACTTTAATAAGGGGTTTTACGAATGGATGGATACGGTGTTAAGAGTCGTTGAGAAAAAGGAAAAAAGGCTGAAGGAAAGAGATACAAGAAGAAAGAAGCGGTAGAAGAAAAATTATAAGAAAGCTAAGAAGCCTGAATAAGCTTTCACTTACTTTATCCTCGACAAAATAGTAGAAGTTTATGCGTTAAAGATGTCTTATAGAGTCAATAGTTCTTCTTTTTTTTTATTGATAGAATTCATGTGTGAGACTATTGTAGCCTTCACGGCTCCACCTCAAGGAAGCCCCTACCTTTAGGGTGGGGAGGAATTGAGGGAAGTTTTCACTTTTACCAGGGCCTTTCCACCTTTAAATAGTGCAACGACGACAGTAACACTATTATGAAAGTCGTGGTCACCGCTAAAGTCAAACTTCTTGATAGTTCCCAGCTCCTCGATGACACCATGAGGGTCTATGCTCAAGCAGTTCAATTTTGTATTGATACCGCCTGGCAACATAAGATTAAGTCTAAGGCACAGCTTCAAAGACAGTGTTACTATGAAGTTAAAGAGCGCTTTGGTCTTCAGGCACAACTGGTGATTAATGCCATTACCCAAGCGGTAGAAATGGTCAAGAAGGCACGTTCCAAACCTGAAGTCTCTGAAGAACTGTCTGTCAGATATAATTTTCCCAGATGCGCTTCCATAACTAAGGAATGGACGGTGCTTTCGTTGTCTACACTCAAGGGACGGGTGAAATTTCAGATAACTCTCCCTCAGGTATTTGAGAAATATCTCAGTTGGAAACTGGGAGAGAGCACCCTGATCAAGGATTATAAAGGTCGGTTCTTCTTCTGCTTTACCTTCTCCGCAGAG
>Ga0114921_10001297_pt1 | contig 11424 bp, 9 predicted proteins | sample BentaG_FD_87016 | JGI IMG/M metagenome (GOLD analysis project Ga0114921, IMG submission 87016) | Deep subsurface microbial communities from South Atlantic Ocean to uncover new lineages of life (NeLLi) - Benguela_00093 metaG | ecosystem: Environmental > Aquatic > Marine > Oceanic > Sediment ...
CGCTCCATCGCATTGACAAGAATCGCAGGGTGCAAATCCTGATTTCCCGAAAGATTGCCTCCAAGATAACTCCTAACCCCAAAAAGATACTGGGACAGGGCATTGCCAGAACATCCACCACCTCTTCCAGAGGCCTTCCTTGAAATCCTATCGATAACCTTCAGGACAGAATCTCTGTCCGTTAGGCCAGCAGTGACAGCAGTCATGGGCTTTAGCATATTCTTCCCCGTGTCTGAATCATTAACAGGAAAGATATTGATATTGTCTATAATCTTCCTGTATTCCCTTAATTTGCACTCTGAGGCATTGAACATTTCGAACAAATGGGAGCCATTTATTGACCTATAACCTTGCCTGAAGATTGCCGCACCATATAAATTGGGTCCAGTGTGAGTTGCAACTATCTTGTTTGCCTGCCCGTAAGAGACCTCTTCTACATTGCACTGGCTCTTAATCAACTCCCCCAGTTCTATCACAGCCTTCTTTTGTCTTTTTATCGAGTAGCCCATGACCACTCGAATTGACTCCCCGTATCCAATCCTTCTTTTTATCTCTTGAAGCATCCTCTTCTTCACTCCTGATCTGCGCACGCTACAAATTGGGCGGGGAACACCCTCCTCTAGGCTGATGATCGTGACAATACCGAGGAAATCAGCTATCCGGGTAAGCAAACTTTTGTGTACAGGGACCCTGCCGCATCTCCTCAAGTATTCTAAATTATCGAGTGCGGCGATGAGAAACGCCTTTCCTTTTACACCCTCTATATATTCAACAATCTCATCAAGGCCTTTCCCCTGATTGGAAAGTTTTGCAGCTTCAATGGCAAGTAGCCCTAGAGTGTCAAAGGCTTGTTTAGAGTCAACAACCCCGATTCTTCTGTCAGATCTTTCGCTAACCTCCTGGGCAGCGATCTTAACGTTTTCATATGCCTTACTCAAATTACTCGCCAAAAGTATGCAGCATATGTCTCCCGTTTTTTCTCTGAGAGTATCCTCAAGGAACCCGCGACATCTCTCGATATCTGGAGCTCCCGTCCCTGGAGCCTCGCTTTTATTTCTTATTCTGCCCAAGAAACCATAATACTCATCCAATGTAGAAAAACTTTTAATATTGCTTCGGTCCTCTTGGGGATTGTATATATTTGGATCTGTCGCCACCCTTATTTCCTTACCAGCGGCATCGGTAACCATGTAGGGGATTATCCCTATCCCATACTTTTTGGCAGACTCTTTGTCCAGATTGGACACCTCATCAGCGATTATTTTTACTGGCATTGGCAACTCCAAGATTTAAAGAAATGGGCGGATAAAGGAGAAAGTAAACGAATGAGCCTCTACCGTATTTCTTGAACCCTCGGGCGTATATCTTCTGCCCCACGTGTAGATGTATCCAGCATCGAGCTTCCATAACCCCGCCTTCCAGCCGACGCCAAAGGAATAAGTCCTCCTATGGGTGTCAACGATCCTATCAAGGCCAACTTGCTCAGATGGAGCAGCGGCAGGGTCATAGTAGACCCCGGCCCTAAGCTTAACGCCAGACCTAAGAGTATATTCAGCTCCTAACCTTGCCTTGTCGCTCCTATCCCAGTCGAGGCTATGCCAGGGTGGATTCCTCAAGCCGATCCCTTCTGTCGCATACCGAATATAATTTCCCCAGTCAGTCCAGTCAGTTCTCGTCCAGTCTGCAGTCAAAACCAACCTTTCGATTGGCATGTAAGCTATGCCAACTCCATATGTAGGTGGATGATGAAAGTGTTGGTCGATGTCACTACTCTCGGCAGGTGGCATTAAGCTAAGCTTATAATGTGCCCTGCCATCTAAGTGTATCGTATCCCCAGTACGATAAACACAACCTATGCTGAACCTATCAGTTGGCTTATAAAGCAGGCCAAATATTCCCTCAAGCCCAACGCCCGAAGTCTTCATATCATAGTGGAAAGTGTAATCCGGTGTATATGGATTGGCTGTTGTATTAATATAGACCTTATTTATATGATTCTTTAGCCTCAGGTACAAAACGTTCAAACCCACACCAACCATAAAATTTGGCCTTACCTCCCTGGCCAAAGAGAAGTTCGTCACCATCAAAAACATCTTTCTCTCGAAGGATGCATCAATGTCGTTATTGAGGCCATCCTTCACGCGATCTTCCCAGTCTACATAATCGCCCAGGACAACATATGGAGCCCACCCGAGGGTCCATTTGCCCAATCCTTGATATCCGGCTATTCCAGGGTAAAAGAAGTGCATGGGCTCTGCCTCTGTCTCTTCAAACTGGCTTGGCTCAGTAGGATAAATTTTAGGAAAAACGCCATCGGGAGCCTGATTTGCAACAGAGTCGGAGTCAGTTATCGAGGGATGGGCGTACATAAACCGAAGAACAACCTCCCTTCCATCCAACTGCGCAAGGCCCGCCGGGTTCCAGTAGATGGCCGACCAATCGTCAGCCAGTCCGATGAATGCCCCGCCCATGCAGGTAGCCCTTGCCCCTAAAGTGCCAACCTCATAACCCGCACAAAAGGCCAAAGATGCAAGCCCAAAAATTAAAACCAGACAAAAACCAAACCCTACCCAAAAAACATTTCTTCTTATCATAATTTAACCCCCTTTTCCCCTTCTCAAGGCAGGAAATACCCAAAGGTGAAGCGCCCTTCCCATCCCTATAAGAAATAAAAGGAAGACGAGAAGGATGAACGGTTTTTCAAAATAAAAAGTCAAGATCAGCAAGGAGACAAAACCGATGATTGCTCCAAATACAACAGGATTCACCTCTCTTGAAAAAAGATGAAGTGGCCTTATATGCCTGTAAATAAACGAGCTTATCACTCCTACTATACAAGCAATGCCAATCACCTCGGGCATCAAGCAAATAAGAATACCTACGGTTGGAGCAAGCCCACCACCGCCTCGGAACCTGAAAAAAATTGGCCAATTATGCCCTGCTACCACTGCTAAGGCGGATAAAATTATTATTGTATTGCCCATTCCTAGGTTCTTTGCAATAAGTATGGGAACGGCTCCTTTTGTTACGTCGAGGATGCCCACTATGCTGCCCGGCAAACGGCCTAATTGTCGAATAGACCCAGCTCCTCCTGGCAAGTCTGTCTTCCCAAAATCCTTCCTCTTCAGAAATTTTGCTACAACATATCCAAAACAAACCGACCCAAGAAAATAACTACCTAAGACCAAAATTACCTTAAGGACCATCCCTTCAACCCTATGCTTATAATTGGCTCACTCGGGAAAAATGTTCGATGATCTCACAGACTCCATCCCCGAGCGCAGCCTTCGCCACATATCCATAATTCGCCAGAACCGCCTGCTTTACAGTCTTCTCACCATTGCCAACTGTAGCAGACCTGAACCCAAACCTGCCATTGAGCATCTCGATATCGTTGGCCGAATCCCCGATGGCTAAGACCTCTTCGGGCAGAACTCCCATTTTCTCAATGGCCAATCTCAGCGTTGGGGCCTTTCCCATCCCCTCCGGGATGATGTAAAGATAAAGGCCATTCCGGATCACCTTGAATGGAGAACCCTTTGTAACCCCAATAAGATATCTTCGGGCCTCCTTTGCCACCCTCAAGGAATTAAACTTGAAGATATCGAAATCCATATCGTGGCCATGAGGAGGGTACTTCTTGAACTCCCACCCTTCGGCAGAAAAGGCCCCCCCTGCCTCATTATAGATGTGTAGGCCTTGCCCAAAACATCTCTCGAAAGTTTCAGCTATTCGAGAGTTGTGCTCTTGCCAGGGAATAAATTCCTTCCCGGAAAGGAAGTAAATATTCCTTTCCATACAAACAAGAAGGTGAGGATAGCTATAAGTAGGCCCCATTCCATTTTTGGCAAATATCCCTACCAGGTCATCCTTGGACATCCCGCTGACTATGCCAATCTTCACCCCTCTATCCGTCAGGAGCTCAAGCTTCTCCTTCAAATTCTCCGGGATGACTCTGTCAGAGTCAAAGATTGTGTGGCTTGCATCACACGCTAAAAGTTTTATCATAAGCTATGCCTCACTCCGTTCGGCTAAATGATTACACAGGTAATATTCTGGGGTTCTTTAATCTGTGCAATCTGACTTTTAATCTTTGTAATCGAAAATTTAGTTTAACACATTGCGTCAAAGTTGTCAAGTCTTGTGAAAAATTAATTACAATGCTAAATTGACAAAAATAAACCCCGCCATTGGAAGTGACGGGGCAAAACCGTATTTTTTCTATTTTACCTTTCAACAACCATCGCCATTCCCTGACCACCGCCGATGCACATTGTCACAAGTCCCCTGTGTAGGTTACGCCTTTTCATGTCATGCATGATGGTGACCACGAGCCTTGCACCTGTGCAACCTACAGGGTGTCCTAGAGAGATGCCGCTGCCGTGGGGATTGGTATTATCCCAGCTCATGCCAAGCTCTCGCATACAGGCGATCGTCTGGGAGGCGAACGCCTCGTTGAGCTCAATCACGTCCATGTCAGAAATCCTGAGCCCCGACTTCTTGAGGACCTTCTTCACCGCTGGAATGGGGCCCAACCCCATATAATTGGGATCCACAGCGCCCGAGGCATACGCCCTGATGGTTACCCACGGCTCAAGCCCCAACTCCTCAGCCTTGTCCTTAGACATAAGCACTACAGCGGCTGCCGCATCGTTAATCCCTGATGAATTGCCAGCAGTGACCAGGCCATCCTTCCTGAATGCAGGGGGAAGTTTTGCCATGCGCTCAAGGCTTGTATCCATAGGCCGCTCGTCCGTGTCGAAGATGATGGGCTCGCCTTTCCTCTGTGGAACTTTAACTGGAATTATCTCGGGCTTGAAGATGCCTTCGACTATGGCCTTGCGAGCGCGCTGGTGGCTGAGGAGCCCTACCTCATCAAGCTGGCGCCTTGTCATGCCATACTTTGAGGCAATCTCCTCCGCAGTATTTCCCATATGGTAGCCATAGAATATCTCCCAGAGCCCATCGAACACCATAAGGTCTATAAGCTCTCCCTTAGAGCCCACGTCCATCCGATAGCCCCACCTGGCCTTGGGAAGGACATAGGGAGCAAAGCTCATGGCCTCCATCCCACCGGCAACCACGATCTGAGCCCCATTCAACATTATCGCCTCTGCCCCTAATGTAATAGCCTTCAGGCCCGAGGCACAGACCTTATTTACCGTAAAGGCGTTCGTCTCCTTCGGAATGCCAGCATAGACAGCTGCCTGGCGAGCTGTGTTCTGTCCCTGTCCGCCTTGAAGGACGTTCCCCATGATTACCTCATCGACCTGGATCTCACGCAGCCGATCATCCCAATCGTAATGGGACTTCTCCAGATCTATCATCCCAATATCCTTGAGCGCATCCGGGGCATAACCCAAAAGCTCCTGGCTTGATCTTGGCCTCAGGCCAACACGCTTGAGTGCCTCCTTAATTACCAGGCTTCCCAAATCAACCACTGGTATATCCCGCAGCGTACCACCAAACCTGCCAACGGCCGTCCTTGCCCCACTGACGATCACAACTTCATTCATTAAAATTTCTCCTCTAATACGACCTGGGCATGCCCATGAAATGATTTCCTCGGGACCTCCTTGAAAGGTTTTTATCTGACCAACAGCCTTTTTTCCACTCTCGCCTGGATGGTATGACAAATAACCTCGTATCACACCTCATTAATCTTTTCACGGCTTTCCCCTCGAGGGAAGGCTCACAGTGGCACTTCCAGTCGTGGTTTTTCTCCCTTTTGGATTCTCAGTCCAGATTTTGCATTTAACAAAGCACTCCTCATCCTGCTTATACTTCCTGATCGCCTTGCCTCTGCAGATTATATCCTCCCCAGGAAAATCTAAGCCCCGATAACTGACAGTTAGCTTCTTCAAAGTGCCCTCATCCCCAATCCAATCAGTCATCAATTGCCCCAAGAAGGCAGCTTTCAATCTCCCGTGAACAATAACTCCAGGAAAACCTGCTGTTTGAGAAAAATCCTTATCATAATGAACCTCATAAAAATCCTCCGATGCCCCCGCCCACATCACTAATTGGCGTGTGGTGGGATGCTTAACCAATGGAAGTATTTCGGTACCTACCTTTACATCCTCGTAGAAGAGTTGTCTGGTCAAGTCTCCAACCCTTTTAGGGATATATTTCTACCCCAGAATTAACCTCGATCACCTGACACGTAATAAATTGAGCCTCGTCTGAGGCTAAGAACAGCACTGGCTTTGCCGCTTCTTCGGGGGTTATAAAGCGAACTCCGCGCATTTCCATCCTGCGAATTATGTCGTCTCTGACCTTCTTGGGTATACCCACTACCTCATCTAGAACCTTTACCCCTTCCTCCTTCTCCCTGGTCATTCGGGTATCAATATAACCATAGGCTATTACATTGCACGTTATCCCATATCTAGCCCACTCCCTGGCGACGGTCCTGGTCAATCCGACAAGCCCTGACTTAGCCGCAGAGTAGTTAATCTGTCCGATGGTGCCACTTGTACCAGGTACTGAGGAGATGTTGATTATCCTGCCGTTGTGCTCTGGCACCCTCATATATTTGGCCGCAGAGCGAATGCAGTTAAAGACACCTTTGAGATGAACATCTATTACTAGATTCCATTGGGTATCGGTCATCTTATGGATTAATGCGTCTCTGGTAAGCCCGGCATTGTTTACCAAAATATCAAGTTTGCCAAACTTCTCCACCGCTGTATCCATTAGCCTTTGGGTATCCTCTGGCCTAGTTACATCACAAACACAGCCTACTGCTTTTCCCCCCGCTGCCTCTATTTCTGCTACCGTTTGTTTAATGCCTTCCTCATGAATAGCGTTCACTACCACAGAAGCCCCTTCCTTGGCAAAAAGCAACGCATGCGCTTTCCCTATTCCTCTCCCAGAGCCAGTGATCACCGCTACCTTGCTATCCAATCTTCCCATCTCATTACACCTCCCTTTTGTTTCTTACCCGCAGATGCAGATTTCTCGTTACTAATAAACAACCAGCATCCCTTGGCTCCGGGCTACTACCTCCATTCGCTGATTAGTATGGGTAGTTTCAGTCACCACTAATATCATTTTACCCAACCTGCCTTCGCTCTCAACAACCCGACTTAACCTCGTAGTAGCGGTTATTATATCTCCCGGCTTGATGGGGAGGAAAAACTCCCATTCTCCACCTCTATCCAACATGCGTTTCCCTGGTAACTCAGGAATTAGCTCGAACAGACTTTGTCCAGCCATCATGGCGGCACAGAGGATCGGTGGAGGGCCAACAATGCCCCCATATCTGCTCTTTCGAGCATACTCCTCATCCTGCCACAGAGGATTGGGGTCATTTACCGCCTCAGCGAACCTCCGTATCATTCCTTTTTCCACCTCAATCACCACTGGCTTTCCCTCTCTCCCCACCATCTTTTTCAATTTTTCAATAGTCATCTTTGCTTTCGCCATGCTATTCCTTCTAAATAATATACACCACAAGTTGTCACATTATACTCTGCCAGATTTTACCTTGGAAACGTCATTAAGGTGCAGGATAAACTCTCTTCGTTCGGAGATTTTCGGGACTTGTAATCTGAGATTCAAACATCCTGGTTTCTGCAATCTGATTACTTTAAGAACGCTGTTCAATGCTCAAAGACCAACGATAACAACACTGACCTCATTCCATGGAGGAGAGCCACCCATATTATGAGTAAGTCCTAGCGTAGGGTTCTTTATCTGCCTCGGTCCAGCTTTCCCTTGAAGCTGCTTGTACATCTCGTACAGCATCCTTAATCCTGAGGCAGCGATAGGATGACCGAAGCACTTTAGACCACCATCAGACTGATTCGGAATCTTCCCATCCAGGTCGAAAAAGCCAGCCTCGACATCCTCCCATGCCCTTCCCCTAGGCGATATCTGCAGGTCCTCATATTCAGTAAGCTCAGTGATAGAGAAGCAGTCATGGGTTTCCATCATGCTTATCTCCTCCCGTGGATTCTTTATCCCTGCCTCCTTATAGGCTCTGACCCCAACACGATAGGTTGTCTCCACATGAGCATAGTCCCAGTCAGTGTACATAAGTTCCTCTCCTGAGCTTGCGCCGATTTGTAGCGCCTTAACATAGACAGGGTCGGGCCTTAGGCTCTTGGCAATATCGGGAGTAGTCACAATGGCCGCTGCTGACCCATCGCTCACGCCGCAGCAGTCAAATAAACCCAACGGCCAGGCAATGATGGGGGCATTCATTACCTGTTCTATAGTCACCTCCCTGCGGAGGTGAGCTTTGGGGTTCAAAGTGCCGTTGTGATGGCTCTTCGAAGATATCTTGGCTAATACTCTTTTACCTTTCTCAGGACTAAGATCGTACTCAGCAAAGTATCTGTTGGCCATCATGGCAAACAGCCCAGGCGCAGTGGTGTTTGGATGGATAAGCCAACTTCTCGCTCCTCCCTCACCGATAAGGGTGGGAATCCCAGGAAGACCACCATAGCCCATATCCTTGAGCTTCTCTACACCAAGGGCTAAAGCGATGTCACAGGCGCCTGAAGCAACCGCGTAGGCAGCACCTCTCAAAGCCTCTGAACCACTAGCGCAGAAGTTCTCTACCCTAGTTACAGGGATAAAGGGCAACTTTAACGTCATACTTAAAGGGGAAGCTGTTTTTCCCACATTAATTTCCTCATAGCAACTGCCGAGCCAAGCTGCTTTAATGTCCTTTTTCTCTATCCCTGCATCCTCAATACATTCCTTAAATGCTTCAACCATTAAGTCTTCTGCACTCTTATCCCATAGTTCTCCAAACTTGGTGCAACCCATTCCTACAATAGCAACCTTATCCTTTATACCCTCTACCACCTTAAACACCTCCTTTTCTTATTCTACGCGTATTGGTACCGCTTTCCAGAAGTAACCACTAATGCCACGTGTCTCATCAAGATACCTCCTTCGAAAGCTCATTTCCACTGGCATACCTACCTTAAGTGAATCAAGGTCGCAATCTGTGATGTCAAACCAGTACCTTCCTCCTCCTTCAAAATCTACGACACCGTATAGTGCTGGCGGGTTTGGACTGAAGGCTAAACTATCTCCAGTATAGGTAAATAGACGGCCTTTTTTATCGGAGAAGCGATAATCTTCCATTTCATCAATAGCCCCACAGTCAGGATTCACGCATACTCTTTGAGGTGGATATTGTGGGGTGCCACAACGTTTGCATTTAGACCCATGAAGAGCTAAAACCATCCTACGGTCTCTCCATAACATCGATATCTGAGTGGAAAATACCTCCTCCCCTCGGATTCCTCTTTCTATAGGGATTATATTGCGGAAAGCAGCATATTTTTCATAACTATCCAACTCTTGCTTCAAGTTAAGATGCCCTTTAACTCCCCTTCTCTTATCCTTTATATTCTCTATCTGGTCAGTCACCTCAAAGAATAAAGCATCGCTCCCGTTTCCAAAGCTGACAACTAAGATCTTGTCACCCGGCTTTGCATCCTCAAGCGCTGCCACAAACATCATCAAAGGATAAGCAGTACCAGTGTTGCCCACTGTATCAAACATATGAGGTTGAATTTGGTCGGGCCCGAGTCCCAATTTCTTAGCAATCCCTGCGTGAACTCGGGTATACAAGCAAGGATAGACCACCTTGGCAAAATCTTTAAGCTTAAGGTCATATTTCTTTGCAAGTCCCTGAATAGCTTCAGGTATAAATTTCGCATAGCCTTCTTCCCGGGCCCACCTATCCTCCCAGGTCCGATCGAACCTGTCGTACTCCCCCCTCCAGTGGTCCATGAAATCATAAGAAATAGAATAGAAACCCTCCAGACTAGCGACTACATTACTATCTGAAAGAAGGAAGGCAGCAGCGCCATCTCCATAAGCCTCCTCCTGGGAGCTACCGGCCTTTCCTATGCGGCAATCGGAAGCACAAACCATAATGCTCTTTGCCGACCCTGCCTTGACAGCATCACAGGCGGAAAGTAAAGCAGCGGTCCCCGCCTTGGTAGAACCTGCGAAATCAGCGCTTTTTATGTCAGGTCTTAAGTCAAGGACGGTAGCAATTATCCCCGCATTTAACCTTTCTTTGTAAGGTAAGGTAACACTGCCAAAATACACCCCATCAATTATGTTCCTATCAACCTCATTCAAACAATCTACACTTGCATTCACTGCCATGGTAATGCTATCTTCATCCCAATTAGCCACCGCCTTTTCCCCTGGTAAAAAGGTTGCCGGATTTAACCATCCCATAGCCGAATAAATAGTCTTGCGACTTATCCGATACCAGGGGATACAAGCACCGTACGACGTTATACCTACCATCTCAAACCCCCTTTCTTCCCATTTCATCGGGACACACGAATAAACATGAATATCAACACTGATTACCACAGATCCCGTGGCGCTTCGTGTCTATATCACTGGGCGCCTGTCTTTCAAGTATCTGCACTTATCTGCCCAATCACCTCCTTTTCTTTTTTATAATCTAATCCCAACCTCAAATCCTTCGTGGATGGCCTCGAGTACCTTCCTGGGCTCTTTCGCATCGCCGATAAGATAGACCTCCCTGCCCTTGTCCCTCAGTTTCTCATACAGGTCATTCTCAGGCCTCGATCCGACTGCGATGACCACGCTATCGGCTTCAACTTTTTCCTCCTTATTATCCCTCTCGAAAACCACCCCACCGAGTACTATCCTCTTCACTGGAGCATTCTTGACCATCTCAACCCCGAACCTTCGAAGCTCCTGCATAATCGTCCAGCGCGTGCTAAGGCCCAGGTCCTGGCCAAGCCTTGGAAGCATCTCAACGATTGTAACCCTCTTTTCTCCCTTATTGGTTAGAGAGCCCAACGTCTCCCAATCCTCAGCCCGATTGGAAACCAAGAATTGTAGGGTATCGCCATCTATCGTCCCCTTCTTTGCGAGGAAGAGTGCAGTTTCGCAGCCTACAGCTCCACCTCCGACTATCACAACCCTGTCGCCGACATCAGCCTTTCCGTAAAGGAGATCCCAGGCTCCCACCACATTCTGGCCATCAATCCCGGGAATCTCAGGAACAATAGGGCTGGCACCTGTGGCAACGACCACGACGTCCGGGTTGACTTCCTCCACAAGCTCAGGAGCCACCTCCCTGTCCAACTCAATGTTTACTCCAAGCTTCTCCAACTGGCTAACGAGATTTCTGAGAACATTGATGAACTCTCCCCTGCCGGGAGGAATGGAACATAGATATAGCTGGCCGCCCAGTCTATCTCCCTTCTCGTATAATGAGACTTGGTATCCCCTCAATGCTGATATGTAGGCTGCCTCCATCCCGGCAGGGCCTCCACCCACGACCATCACGCGCTTAGACTCTTCGGCAGGCCCGCCTGCCATCCCCTTTGGCTCAGGCCAGTGGCGGGGAGGCTTGATCGGTAAGTCTTTTTCTCTCCCTGCTCTTGGCTTCTGAAGGCAGGTGAC
>Ga0114921_10001298_pt1 | contig 11423 bp, 10 predicted proteins | sample BentaG_FD_87016 | JGI IMG/M metagenome (GOLD analysis project Ga0114921, IMG submission 87016) | Deep subsurface microbial communities from South Atlantic Ocean to uncover new lineages of life (NeLLi) - Benguela_00093 metaG | ecosystem: Environmental > Aquatic > Marine > Oceanic > Sediment ...
AGTAGTATTTCTTTTCTCCTATTTCTTTTGGGAAATGGGTTTGGTTTGTTTTGGCATCCGGGAAATTATGAGCGTATTTGTAATCCTTGCCATAACCCAAATCCTTCATTAGATTGGTAACTGCATTTCTCAGGTGTAAAGGAACCCCAAAAGAACCTTTTTTAGCATCCTCAATTGCTTTAAGTAAAGCAGCATAGGAAGCATTACTCTTGGGGGCAGTAGCTAAATAAGTAACCCCTTGGGCCAGGTTAATCTGGGCTTCAGGAAGACCCACATATTCCACTGCCCGGGCTACGGAAACTGCAACATTTAAGGCATTAAGGTCAGCATTACCTATATCTTCTGAGGCAAAAATGACCATTCGGCGAGCAATAAAACGCGGGTCCTCACCTGATTCTATCATCCGGGCCAGCCAGTAAAGTGCTCCATCAGGACTGGAATCACGCATGCTCTTTATAAAGGCTGAAATCACATTATAGTGTTCTTCCCCCTTTTTGTCGTAACGTAAGGCATGCTCTTTTAAAATTTCTGAAAGCTCTTTTGCTTTTATCAGTTTTTGCTTGCGACTTTTCAGGAAATTAACAACAAACTCCAAGCCATTTAAGCCTACCCGGGCGTCACCGTCAGCAAAATTGATTAATCTTTCCAGGGCTCCCTTGGTTATCTTAATTCCTGATTTTCCCAACCCTCTTTCTTTATCAGTAAAAGCATGCCATAAAATTTTTTTCATTGCCTCGCGGGAAAGGGGCTTTAACACATAAACTGCTGAACGTGAAAGCAAAGGCGAGATAACCTCAAAAGATGGATTTTCAGTAGTAGCGCCAATCAAAATAATAGTTCCATTTTCAACATGGGGCAGGAGAGCGTCTTGTTGGACCTTATTGAAGCGGTGAATTTCATCAATAAAAAGAATGGTTCGCTTTTTATAAAATTTCCGTAATTGACGGGCTTTTTCAATAGCTGCTCGCACGTCTTTAACTCCGGCATTAACCGCAGAAAATTTAATAAAATGGGCTTTAGTCTTTTTGGCAATAATTCTAGCCAAGGTAGTCTTTCCCGAACCTGGTGGACCCCAAAAAATCAAAGAAGCTAAATTATCACTCTGGATAGCCTGGCGTAAGGGACTTTTGGGGCCTATTAATTCATCCTGGCCATAAAAATGCCTAAAACCCTCAGGCCTCACCCTGTCAGCCAAAGGAGCTTCTTTTTTTAAATCTTCTTTTAACTTTGCATCAAACAAGTCCATAAGAAAGATGAAGGATAAATCTATAAGAAAGGTGAAGGATAAATCTTGCGTGCTCGACTATATTTTTAATTATTCTTCAATGACCTTATAATCTTCTTCGCTTTTTGCCCCCAGACCCAGCTCTACAGCCCTTTTTATCTGAGGAAACTCCCACAGAGGTAAATCAAGTCGATTTTCAACAGGATAGGTTTTTAGTATTTTAAGACCTTCTATGTCAATAGCTACTCTATCAGTGGAAGCTAAAATTAAATTGGGTTCTCGAATCTCTCCTTTATCTGGTCCATAGGTGACAAAACATTTTCTGGCGTCCATAATAATCAAATCGGGTTGAAACACGGTATTTAATTCGGCAATCTTCTCTTCTAATTTTCTCAAGTGAAGTACAGCCCTTTCCCGAGAACGCATAAACCCCACTGCTAATTTCAGACTGGCGGTAAAGCGAGCGTAACGATGGGTCTTTAGACAGGGAAGCAAAATTATTTTATCTACTTTTTCTAAAACCCCAGGGACAGTAATTGCTTTTAAATATTTCCCCTGAGGAATTTCCTTTTTAATCCACTGTCTTTCCTCAAAAATATAAACTTTAGCTCCTAAGTTATGACAAAGAGACAGGGCTCCGGTCTCTTCTAAAACTTTTCTGGTATTTAAAGAGTAGGTAGAGCTCTCTCCCACAATTATCACCTTGGCTCCTGCCTTATAAACAGCTTTAATTGCTGCTTCCAGAAAATCTAAGTTTGTGGAAGCGGGAAAAGGGTCGGCTGTATTAAAATTTGGCTTCAGCAAAACAACATCTCCTGTTTTTATGAACTTTTTCCAGCCTCCAACCAAATCTACCGCCTTCCCCATCGATTGTTTTATATCGCCTTCATATTTAACTTTACTTACTAAAACTTTTTTCTTTAGCATATTTAAACTTAAAGACAATTCTTATTTGAGATAAATTGTCTTTACCCCATTTATTTCAATTTAGTTTATTTTTCCTCTCTTTGCAAACCCCCACCCAAGAAAAAGCTTTGAGCGAGATACCACCAGGGGTTTGTAAATTAATCAATCTCGGGATTTGATTAAATTTGGTTAGATAAAATAAGATTGACATAAAAGCCAGGGGCTTTTATTATTAAACAAATGGTTATAATCTTGGGCTATGAAACAATTCTTCAAAGATTTCTTTAAAAAACATAAAACCAAAATATTTACTTTTTCGCTTTTTAGAATTCTTGCCTTTGTTCAAGTGCTTTTTTGGCCCTATGCGTTCTCCAAAATCGTAAACATTATAAGCGAAAACCCTGATAACTGGAAAGAAGCAATTATCTGGGCTGGATTTATGATTTTAAACAAGATAACAGAAGATTTTGTGAGATTGCGATCAAAATTTGGACTGGAAAAAATTGGAGCAAAATTAAAGGTCTTTCTGGCTACTTTTTTTTCTGAACGAACCGAAGTTCAGAAAGACAAAAAAACAGGAGAAGCGGTTCAAGCAGTTAAAAAAGCTAGCGAGGCTATTGAGTCTTTGGTGACTTTCTACAAGAACAACGCCCTGCAGCTCCCGGTCAATCTAATTGTTATTCCTTTCATTCTTTTTAAAGCAAGCAGGGATTATCTAATCCTACTGATGATTTATGTATTTTTGTATCTGTTAATTGAATATTTTGCTGTAAAACTGTATCACCAGAAGCTTAAAAAGTATTTTAAAGCTGCCGAGGTTTTTTGGGGAACCACTTATCGCAAAACGCCTGAGGTTTGGAGACAAAGAGAAGATGGTTATGCTTTTGCCCAAAAAATTGACCAAGAAGGGGAAAGCCTATACCAAGCAATAGTTTCTGCCAACAATACAAATAACTGGCGATGGGTTTCTCTGCAGGCTCTATCTAGTGCCTGTATAGGTAGTGCTGTTTTGTGGGTGCTTTATAAAATAGTAAACAATACTGCTCTGATTGGAGATCTGATTTTGGTAAGTGCTTATTTTGAAAAAACTCAGACTACGCTAAACATCACCACCACTGCTATCTCTCAAATTCTCCAAGCAAAAATATCTCTAAAAAGACTCAATAAAGCGGTAAAGACTAAATAAAGCCTAAAGGCAAAGCAATATTTTATAAAAACAAAAAGGCCCAATGACGGGCTTTTTTTTCAGGCTCACTTTCTAACATCGTTGCAAAGTGATTTCGTTAAACTTTTTTAGTTGCTTTCCTTTTTTTATCCTCTTTTTTCGCGGTTTCTTTTTTCTCGGATTTCTCTTTCTTACTCTTTTCTTTTTCTTCTTTTTTAACAGCTAAAACATCCTCTACTGATAAATAAATAGAGATTTTTTTGATTTTTTCAATAATTTTTTCTTTCTCTGCTTTTTTATTTGCAGCAAGATACTTCTCTTTTAAGGTTTGTAATTTCTCTCTTCTTTTTTTTCTTTTTCGGATTTCGAAACGCCTTCTTGTTTTTGAAATTTTACCCATATTTTTAGAGGATGATTTTTGTATATAAAATTATACTCTTTTTTTATATTCTGGCAAATTTTTAGACTCCACGCCTCCCATAAAAAGGAAAAAATCAAAAGAAAAATGTCGGAGCCCGGATTGGATGTCTCGGACGTTGGACATCTCGGACGTTGGACATCGCACGTCCAAACAGTAATATCTTACTCGTAACGCAATGCGTCGATGGGTTTGAGTTTTGCCGCTCTTTTGGCTGGAAAGAACCCCGAGAGACAACCAACCAAAAAAGAAAAAGCCAAACCAAAAAGAACAAGTTGAGGGGTAATTGAAGCCTTTAATAGAAAGAGATTTTGGGTTTGGCAATAAATTTCCACTGCTTTAGCTAATCCAAGTCCTAAAATTATGCCTCCCAAACCTCCAAATAAGCCGAAAAATCCTGATTCAATCAAAAAGATAGTGATAATGGTCTTTCTTCTCGCTCCCACAGCTTTCATAATTCCGATTTCTTTAATTCTATCATGAACTGAAGTATACATAGTATTCATTATTCCTATTCCTCCAACGATAATGGCTATTGAAGCAAAACCAAAAATTGCTACTTGTATCAAACCCATTATATTACCAACTATATCAGTAATTTTTTCACTGCTAAGAACTGTATAAGAAGGTAAATCTTCTCCCCTTTTTCTTTTTCTGCTTTCTTCAAGATTTTCTTTTATGTTTTCAACTACTTCATCTGCTGAATAACCGGGTTTAACTTTAGCCATAACCATTTTAGCCCCTTCTCTCTCACCAGTAATTTCTCGATAGATATCTAAGTCTATATAAACCTGAGAGTCGTCTTGCTTGCTCCCTACAGATTTTAATACCCCGACAACTTCAAACTGCCTTCCTTTGAGAGTAATTTGAGTTCCTGTTTTCATTCCGGGAAAAACTTCTTCGGGCACTAAAAAACCAACAAAAATTTCTCTTTTGCCAGAAATTGGCCAGCGGCCCTCTACAAATTCAAAGCCCATATCGCTTGTTAATATATCAAAACTCTCCCCTAAGGGAATTCCGCATAATAAAACTGTTCTTTTTTCTCCTTCATATCTCATCGCTATTCCTTTATAGGTCATAGGAATAACAATATCTACTCCTTCCGCTTTTTCTATCGCTTTAATATCGTCATCACTCAAGTCCAATCCTCCCATCATCATAGATACCATATCAGTAATCTCCCCGGGCATCACCATAATTATATCTTTCCCCATCATCTTTAATTGTTGCATTACCGCTGTTTTTATTCCCCCGCTCAAAGAAAGCAAAGACATTATCAAAAAAACGCCAATAACAACACCAATCATAGTCAACCAACTCCTCAGGGCTTTTGTCCTAAGATTTTTTATAGCAATCTTGAAATAATCTTTTACCATAAGACTTTTTCTGATATTTTATGGTTAGTTGTTATTTGACCATCTTTAATATTAACCATTTCTTTACTGTAGCTAGCAATATAGGGATCATGGGTAACCACTATAATAGTTTTCTTCTCGTTTTCGTGAAGATTAATCAAGATTTCCATAATCATTTTTCCGGTCTTAGAATCTATGTTTCCTGTTGGCTCATCAGCTACAATAACCTCAGGGTTATTAGCTAGGGCCCTGCCAATAGCAACCCTTTGTTGTTCTCCGCCCGACAGTTCAGAGGGTCGATGAAAAATTCTTTTCTCCAAACCTAAAGACCCAAGGATAGTTCTGGCTCTTTCTCTTCTTTCTTGCTCAGGGACACCCTGAAAAACCATAGGAAGCTGGACATTTTCAAGGGCATTAAGATTCGGCAAAAGATTAAATTGTTGAAAAACAAAACCAATTTTTTGGCCTCTAATCTGGGCTAAATTATCTTGAGATAATTTAGAAATATCTTGACCCTCTAAAAAAACTTTCCCCCTGGTAGGGGTATCTAAACAACCAATAATATGTAAAAGAGTCGATTTTCCTGAGCCACTCGGACCCATAATTGTTAAAAAAGTGCCTGGAACAATCTCCAGACTTATCCTCCTTAAAACGGTAAGCTCTACTTTTCCCAATTGATAAATTTTCCAAACATTTTCAAGTTTTATTAAGGGTTTCTTTTCAAGCATAAATTTTACCCCGCACTTCTTTAAAGACTCTAAACCAAGACCCTGCTGCGGGGTTTAATACTCCGCTGCGAGTAAAAGGTATGGGGTTTATCTCAGAATTATTTCTTCTCCTTCTTCCAATCCAGAAACCACCTCTACCTTATCATCACTGCCCTTGAGACCAATTTCTATTTCTCTATCTTGAATTAGGCCATCTCTAAAAACCTGAACCATGATTTTACCATTCTTTTTTTGTATTGCATCTTCTGGAATAATTAACACGTTTTCTTTGGAGTTAGCGATAATCACGATATCGGCTGTCATTCCTGGTTTAATTTCTTTGGGTGGTTCCTCATCAAAACCAATAGCTACTTCATAATATACCACTCCCCCAATTAGTTTTTCTGCGGGCTCGATTGAGATTACTCTTCCTTTGAGAATTTTTTCCGAAAGGGCAGGAAGAGCAATATCTACTGGATTTCCTATTCCAACTTTAACAATATCTTCTTCATAGATATCTACATTTATTTGAAATGGACTTGTAGGAATCAAAGAAATCACTATGTCACTCATCATTGCCTGAACCTGCTCCCCCTCTTTTTTGTTCAGACGGATAACTTCTCCTTCAAAAGGGCTTTTCAGAATAGCATCTCTCATTTGACTTTGCAGGAGCTGAACCTTGGATTGGGTCTGTTTTATTTGAGCCTGACATAAATCAATATCTTCCTGACGGGGTTCGGCTATTAACAGAGTAAACTGATCCTCAGCAGCTTTTAAGGAACCCTCAGCCGAGGAAACCTTAGCCTGAGCAGCATCGACATTGGTTGTATTCGTTATCTTAATTAAAGAAATTGTTTGCTGAGAATTACTAATATTAGTTAAAGCAGTAAGGATATATCCCCGCTGAGCATCTAAGGAGGTTTTGTCACTAAGAGAAACTATATCTCGGTAAGCTGGTTTATTGCATGTTTCCCGGATAAATTTTAAAGCATCAGAAGCATCCTCGAGCTCTTTTTCTGTCACAGAAAGAGCAGTATCAATATCTTCATTTGTGGGAAGGGTCTTGGCCGTATCAAGACAAGCTTTTATCTCATTTGCTGCTTGTTTTATCTTATCCTTATTATCCCTGACCTCGAGTCTCTCCTGAGCGTCTAGAGGGAAATAAGTCTGCTGTACCAGTTCTGCAACATTAAAAGCGCTGTAAGTTTTAAGATAAGAATCTTCTATTATGATTAAGGCATCTTCATAAACTGCCTTTAAATCCTCTTCTGCTTGGGTTTCTATATTTTCTAAACTTTGTAAGGCTTGCCCTAAAGAAGTTTGGGCATTATCAACAGTAGTTTTAGCAACCTGAATTTCTTCTTGACTGACTCCGGCTAATAATTTATTCAGGTTGACTTGAGCCGTTTCCAAAATGGCTTTGGCTTCTTGCAGTTGAATTTGGAATTGGGTAGTGTCTAACTTTACTAAAACCTGACCCTCTTTGACTTTTTGTCCAACTTCGACATTTATTTCTTCGATTTCGCCTGAATTTTTAAAACCAAGATTTATCTCCTCTCCTTTTTTAACCTGTCCGGTAGCTGAAACCTCTTGAATAATATTGCCAACCTTTACAATGGTAAAATCATAAGTAAGTTCCTCTTTCCTTGAAAAATATTTATAGCCTGCCGCAACTGTTACAAATAATAAACTAAAAGCAAAGATAATTGTTTTTGTTTTCATAACTATAAAAACTTGGTTATTCTTTTAATCTGGCAAGCTTTTTATTCAACTCAAAAATCATTTCTCCAAAGCATTTACTGGAAATAAAAACTATTGCTTCAGGAAAACTAAACCTGTCTCTGATTTTTAGCTTTAGCTTCTTTCGCCCAAAACAACCGGAATGATTTTTTCTTTATTATCTCTTAAGATTCTTAAAACCACTTTATCCCCTGGATTGTACTTCATAATAATCTTGGCTAAAGAATTCTCGAGCGTGATTTTTTCATTGTTAAACTCCAAAATAATGTCTCCTTCTTTGAGCCCAACTTCCTGGGCAACAGAATCTGGGAAAATAGCTGTCTCCTCTGCTTTAGCCCCTCGAATAATCCAGGCCCCATAACCCACTGGCAAATCATTTTCTTCTTGCATTTCTTCCGAAATCAAAATATATCTTACTCCCAAAAAGGGGTAAACGATTTTGCCCAAGGTCTTTACCTGTTCGATGTCTCTTTTCGCTTTATTAACAGGGATAGCAAAGCCAATATTCTCTCCTTCAATAGACATAGCGGTGTTAATGCCAATTACCATTCCTTTTAGATCTAAGAGCGGACCACCCGAGTTTCCTTTGTTGATTGCCGCATCGGTTTGGATAACATCTTCTAATGTTTCAACTATTCCTCCGCCTGAAGCAGTAATTGTTCTACCAAGACCAGAAATTACTCCCACTGAAACAGTATTCTGAAATTCTCCTAAGGCATTACCTATGGCAATAACTGTCTGGCCAATTTGTAAATTTGAAGAATCGCCAAGTCCCAGAGGTTTCAACTTCTCTGGACTCTCGATTTTAATTATCGCTAAATCTTGAACCGGGTCTTTTGCTAAAACCCTGGCTTTAAATTTCCTTCCATCATTACACAAGACAGTGTAATCAGCTTCCTCATCTAAAACAACATGCCTGTTGGTTAAAATCATCCCATTCTCTGAAATAATAAAACCGGTTCCTCCTCCAATCTGCTGTTTTTGAGTGCCCTTCTGCCGATACTGAGGAACCTGAAACTCAAAAGGAGAAGGACCAAAAAACTCTTCAAACTCCTCAAAGGGGGTGGAGTAGAATTCCTCAAAAACCGGTAAATCCTTGGTAACGATGAGACTGACTACAGAGGGAGAAACCTCTTTCACTGCTTTAATGATTGCTTCCTCTTGGCTGGTTTGGGGAACATATTCCTTAATTGTTTCTTTTTCAACAATTTTAGTGTCGGGAATAGGAAGCTGTAAATTTAATTTTGAAAGATAATCTCTTGTTTGCGAATAAAAATAACTGCCAGAAATCGCACCGGCCAAGAGCCCAAACAGTGAAGAAAGTAAAGCTATCAAAACAATAACAAAAACCCTGCTCTTCCGGAATCTTGGCTTGGGCAGAGAAGGGCGCTTTTTAAGAAGTTTTAATCTTGGCATCTTAAATTCTGGCAACTGATATATTGACATAGTCTATAGATTATAACCTGATTTTTATTAAAAAGAAAGGGAGAGAATATAGGGTAAAAATATCAAAATTGCTATCAAGATTGCTCCAAAAACCGAAACCAAAACTGCGCTCGCAGAAAGGTCTTTAATTATTTTTATCCTCGGGTCAATCACCGGTCGGATAATATCCAGGACCCTTTCAATTTGAGAATTAATCAATTCAAGGCTTAAGACCAAAGTAATAATTAAAACCAACACTGCTTTCTCTACCAGGGTTAAACCCAAATAAAACATCAAGATTATTACCAAAATTCCTGCTAAGGCCTGAAGTCGAAAACTCTGTTCCTGATAAAAAGCAACTCTTAAACCAGAAAAAGCTATATTTAAACTTTTAAAAAATTGCTGAAAATCAATAAGTTTTTTCATCATCTAAAATAACCACGAGATCCTGCACCAGAAACTTTGTTTCGGTAGAGGACCCAACCCTGCACCGAGCTTTGCTCTGGTGCAGGGCCCGGCCTCGTTGGTTGAGCCTTGTTGGTTGGGCCTCGTTGGTTGGATTTTTTATTTGGAACTTTTTTTGTAATGACCAAATCTGTATTTAAAAATATCTGATTCAACCGGACCTGAAATCAACATATAAACTCCAATTAAAAAATATTTTAAATAGGTTCTGACTCGACCATCTCGCTCAAACCTTCTGGAAGAAGAAAGAACAAATTGAGAAAGAAATCCAAACTTGTCAAACTTTGCCGCTCTTATGACATAATCATGATCCTCTCCTATTTTTATTTTTTCATCAAAACCGCCTATAATTTGGTGAATCTCTCTTCGAACTAAAATAGCCTGAGCTGCTATAGGCCAAAGATTCTGGACCAGTCTTGTGTAAAGATTGTAAACTCTAAAAATAATTTTATCAAGCTTATTTTTTTTAGGATGGAGCGGAAAGGAAGCTGCCCCCAACTTCCTTATCTTAAACTCTTCAAGAACTTTCTCTAAAAAATGAGGAGGCAGGATTACATCGGCATCGAGAAACAAGATTAACTCGCCTTTGGCAATTCTTGCTCCCTCATTCCTTCCTTCCGGAGGCAAACCCCCAAGAACAACCTTGCATCCGTATTCTTTTGCAATCTTGGCTGTCGTATCTCTGGAGCAATTATCAGCCACAATAATTTCATATTCTTCATTGAAATCTTGCTGCTTAATAGATTTAAGAAGTAAGGGAAGATAATTCTCTTCGTTTAAAGTAGGAATGACAATACTTAACATATAGATTTAATTTTAATCCTTTTTTCAAAAAAGATAAAGCGGACCCGAAAGTCCGCTCTTTTTCTCGCAAGCCGTTAGACTCGCTTTTTTCTCAAGAATTGAGAGATTACACAGTTAAGAAAAGTCAATGCTAGAAAGACGGTAACGGTAATCCCCCACTCTCTTGACCTTCCTCCGATAATGGAAAGGAGGAAAGATGCGCCTGTCCCGCTTAGATAGTCTACCGGTACAGGTCCGAGCCAATTCTTGTGCCACCATATAGCCGAAGAACTGAACCTCTTTAGACCGTAATAAGGATTCCAAACGAACCAAAGGAAATCCCAAAGTACGGAATAAAGAAGTAAGATCGAGATTGTCCATAACTCTTCTGATATACTCCATTTTGTTCCAGTAAAAAATGGAAAATGAAGAGTGATGAACACCAGGGTAAATACGCTAATGTGATACCCGGTTAAGGGTTTATCAATTAGCTTAGAGAAAGCCTTTTCCAGAAACGAATCTGGGTCAGGCCTCCAGCAGGGCAGTTTTTCTGCCCAACCATGCGGTCCTTCAATCTGGATTTCCAAAAGAGCAAGTACGAGAGCCAAGACAAATAGATAAACTGAGAACCACACCTTCCTTCCCTCCTCTCTGAAAAACTTTCCCTATTAAGTTCTTTCTTTAGCCGAAGTTAAAGAAAGAAACCCTTTCCAAAGGGACTCAAGATTCCTTTGGATGCTTGTATTATACACCTGATTGCAGAATTTGTCAAACCTGAATGGCACCGGATTTTACAAATATTTCACCTTTAAATAAGATCCTCATCGAAGTTAAGGATTAAATAATAACTTAGCTTCATTCCATATCTTAGGGTCATCTTGTTTTACTTTGAGCCAATACCACCATTCAGCTCCCCAGAGATAAAACTCATCAAGCCCGGTCTTTTTAGCAAATTCAATATTTTTCTGAAATTGCTCCAAATTCATTGTTCTTTTTTGTTCCTCAAGCGGTAGATCGTATAACAGCACAGGACCCCAGGGTTCAGCCTGGAGTTCAACACAAATTACTTTCTTGCGAAACAGCGTTTTTATAAGCTGAGCTTTTCGCCAATAAAAAACAGGGGGAAAGGGATAATAAACATAAATTTCAAGCTGATGAAACCAGACCTTTTTGTACATTGTAGTGCCAACTATATCTCCCAATTTTGCTGCGTTAATCCAAAAAGAGCCCTCAC
>Ga0114921_10001300_pt1 | contig 11415 bp, 9 predicted proteins | sample BentaG_FD_87016 | JGI IMG/M metagenome (GOLD analysis project Ga0114921, IMG submission 87016) | Deep subsurface microbial communities from South Atlantic Ocean to uncover new lineages of life (NeLLi) - Benguela_00093 metaG | ecosystem: Environmental > Aquatic > Marine > Oceanic > Sediment ...
AAAGATGTGTCTCTTTTTACTTGGAGATACTCTATGATGTACGAATCCATTGAGGAAGAGAATTTTCATCTTTATGGTAGAAGCTGCAATTAACATACTTGCACTGCTTTTCTTTTCCAACAGCCGCCGATTGTCCAGGGCATTTCATCCTGATTCCTTTCTGTGCTGGTTCTCCCTTTACACCTTCAATTATAGCAACCACCTTATCCACTTCATCTTCAGTGCCGTTTATGCTGAGCACTACTGCGCCTTCAGAACCGTCAATCCCTCCGGAAGCAACATGAATGGCAGTTGCTCCACTTAAAATATTTATGGCTTGTATTTCTGTGACTACATCAGCATGAGCTAAAACAAATAGTCCATAATCGCAGCCCATTGAATAATCAAACAGTTTTCCTCCTGTATAGCGCGCTGCGCACGGTACTGAAGAGATGGTTTTTTCCAGACCGATAGGACAGATAACGCGGATCCCCTGAGAAACAGAAGTCCCGATGATCTGGCCCGTTGAACCACCAGTATATCCTGAAATAATAATACCAACAAAACCATCAGGATCAATGGCATTCCCTCCCTTTATTATCACAGTATCTTTGTGGAAGTCAGAGATCGCCTCTTCATAGGGTATATCCACAAGTTTCCCCTTATAAGCAACCAACGGGAAGTTTCCCCTGATAGTACGATCACTATTACACAGTACTCTCGAAATATTCATTCCCGAAGTAAAATTGGCACAATCTATGTCTATACCAAAAAGTTCTTTGGCGACAAATGTATTAGTTGTTCCTTCGCATAAGATAACATATGCGTTATTCATGGCAGTTTCTACTTCTTTTTTCTTGGCGATTGCTTTACCGATAAGCTTTTTTGACTCTGAAGGTGCTAAAACAACTGAAGCACGCATTTCAAATACTCCTTTACCATAATATATTTTTTGGAAAAACGCTCATTCCCATTATTTGAACAAAGTTACTTAGCCATAAAAGTAAAGGCTGTATTAAATAGTTCCAAACCCTTAGATATTTGTTTATTAGTGATGATCAAAGGAGGAGATACTCTCACATTGGCCCCTGCATTCAACGTCCAGCTTAGGGTTGCCCCAAGATCCTTTACTTTTAATACAAAAGCTGCTGCATCCTTCGGGCTATTCATTTCAATCGCTGTCAACAATCCAAGACCTCGTACATCTTTGATAATGTTTGGGTATTTATCTTTTAGGCTATTCATGCCAGCAATCAGTTCTTTGCCTCGGTCCCGAGCGTTATCTAAGAGATTTTTTTCCTCAATCACTTTTATAGTAGCTACACTTGCCGCACAACAGACTGGATTGCCGGCAAAAGTAGAACAATGGATAAGTGGAGGATCACTAAATTCACTCATGAGTTCTTTGGAAGCTATGAATCCTCCCAGGGGCATGCCCGAAGCAAGTCCCTTTCCCATAGTCATGATATCGGGTACTACATCGTAATGTTCGCTACAGAACCACTTGCCTGTACGACCCATTCCTGCTTGAATTTCGTCAGCAATTAATAGTGCACCATATTCATGAGCTAACTCCTTCAGTTCATTCAAAAAGCCTGGTCTACATGGACGAATACCTCCCTCTCCTTGAATCGGTTCAACAATTATAGCAGCCACATCCTCGTCCATGATGCCGCGCGTCGTATGAATATCATTAAAAGGAACCTTGATTGCCCAAGGGTAAAGTGGTTCAAATGGATCTCTATATAACCGTTTAGAGCTCAATGAAAGAGTCATGTAGGTTCTTCCGTGAAAAGACTTGCTGAAAAAGACTATTCGTTTGCGTCTGGTGGCCTTAATAGCCAGTTTAACGGCACCTTCAACGGCCTCTGCTCCACTGTTTGTGAAAAAAGTACTTTCAAGATTCCCCGGACTGCGCTCAGCCAATAACTGCGCTAGTTCAGCCTGAACTTCATAGATATAATTACCAAAGCATTGGGCGTGAATCACCTTCTGCGCCTGTTTGTGCATTGCCTCTACAATTTTGGGATGAGAATGGCCGGTAGCAGTAACGGACACCCCGGCCGTAAGATCTAAATATTCCTTCCCACCTACTGTTTTTAGAATACATCCTTTACCTTCATCTATTACCATATCTTTTTGAATTCGGCCAAGCTGAGCAATGTATTTAAAATCTTGTTCTTTTATAGCTTTTTCCTTATCTTTTATATTCATAATATCCTCCTTAAATTATTTATTTAAATCATGAGTGGATTTTTGAAACCTATATTTCCACCTTTCAATCTTTTCAATACCAAATGTGTATAGTCACAATATTTTACTTCTATTCTTTTTTCTCCCATTACCAGCAAAAGTTTAAGCATTTTGGTTATTGGATGAAGCCGAGCTTTAAGGATTTTATCTTTTTTGAGATTGGTATTCCATTGGAATCCCAATCCCTGAGCTGATAGTAGATCCTCATTCCCTCAGTATACTTATCCAAATCAACCAAACCTTCTATCAATCGCTTTGGGAGTACATCTGACTTGGCTGTTACTCCCCGCTGGATATTCATCAACCTTTCAAGCGTATAGATACGCTCCCCGTTCAATGTAAGTTGATCATCATCAAAGGATGTTCCTAGAACGGCACTTAATGCCTCGGTATAAAAGGGTCTAATGTCTCCATCTAAAAAGGTACAAGTAATTAATGAATCTTTGACATAGCCATGATCATGATATGCAACAACCAACTCTGCTAATTGCTCAGCAGATAAACCTGGCCTGCTTATTTCATCTGCAACTGTCCATGCACGAGAATGACATCCTCCTCGATTCGCAGTTGAATAAGAAATTGCCATACCAATTAGTTTTCTTGGATCATAACCAGGGAGTTCCAATCCTTTTACGTGCATCGCATAATCCACATTAAACTTAGTTGCCGCAGATCGGGATCCTTTTGCAAGAATAACTCCTTCGTCCTCTTTATAGGCAATGTTCCGAATAAGATCCAGAATATTTGAGTAATCTTCCATAGAATTGGAGTACTCCCGGTAAAAAGCAATTATATTTCCTGCAGAGATTGTATCCAAACCCAAGTTATTACACAGAGCATTAGCCTTTACGATTAACGAATAATCATCTATTCTATTGTTGCTTCCGAACATACAAATCGTTTCATACTCCGGAGCCTTCATCTCTTTGCCATCGATACGCACATGAAAACGACATCGTACTGGACAATATGGGCAGGTACTTCTTTTATAAACAAACTCATTCGCAATTCGTTCACCATAGAGCTTAGAAGCTCTTTTAAAATAACGCCCCTGAAAGTTCGCTGTAGGTAAGGCTTCAAATTCATTTACCATTTTTGAAAGAAAGGGTGTGCCGATAGCGCCTTGGACATCATTTAAAAAATCGGATTCACGAATTGCCTTCATGGCTTTTCGGTTGACCATTTTCAATTGTTCTGGATCATTAATGAAAGGTTTCGCATTACCGCCTGCCACAATAGCCTTAATGTTTTTGCTACCTAAAATGGCCCCAAAGCCACAACGTCCGGCAGCATGTCCTTCATTACCTATGACACAAGCAAAAAACACCAGACGCTCACCTGCAGGGCCGATAACCACTATCTTCTGATTCTTATATTTTTCATTGAGAATATTTTGGGTCTCTGACACAGATTTTTCCCAAAGATCATTTCTTGGGATCAGTTCAACGGAATCCTCATGGACAACAATAATGGATGGAGTTTGAGCTTTCCCTTCAAGCACGAGAGCTGAAGTTCCGCTTTTAACAAGTCCGTTGGAGAAATCACCGCCCAACCAACTACCAGCGAAAATCCCTGTTAATGGGGAAACCCCGAAGAAGCAGGTTTTGTTTGCTCCTGGAAACCCTGTAGCGTTCAAACTCCCAATTGTGATGATCAATGGTAGTGATGGCTCCAGAGCAGGAAGTTTTAAACAGTTATAGTCAGCCATTAATCGTACAGCTAATCCTATTCCCCCTAAATAATCAGATAGGAGTATTGGATCTAAATGTTTCGCTTGAAAAGAACCTGTGTTAAGGTTCAGATTTTTTATACTCATAGCTATTTCTTCCTTCTTCTAATTAAGATATGTCTTACTCTTTATCCCTTTTATCCGCCAAGGTAGATGCGACGAACGTAATCATTGTTAATCATATTTTTTGAATCATCTTGAAGGGCTACAGTACCAGTCTCTAAAACAAAACCTCTGTCCGATATCTTTAAGGCCATCCTTGCATTCTGTTCTACCAATATTATACTTATTTTCTCTACTTTATTGATCATAGTAATCGTCTCTCCCACCTCCTTTACTAATTTTGGAGAAAGTCCCAAAGAGGGCTCGTCCATTAATAATAATTTTGGCTTTGCCATCAGAGCACGAGCAAGGGCCAACTGTTGTTGTTCCCCTCCACTGAGGGAACCCCCTTGTTGATGCCTTCTCTCTTTCAGTATTGGAAAGAGCTTGTATAGTTTCTCCATGTCCTGTGGTATATTTTTTCGATCTTTGCGGCTATAAGCTCCCATGAGCAAATTATCCAAAACACTCATATAAGGATAGATCTTCCTCCCCTCAGGAACCGCTACAATACCCATCCCCACTATGTCCTGGGGAGGGAGCTCGTCAATTCTCTTGCCATTGAACCATATCTCTCCGCTTCGAATCTTCGTCAAGCCTGTAATAGCCCGTATAATCGTTGTTTTCCCGGCGCCATTTGCTCCTATAAGTGTAATTATTTCCTCCTTTTCCATAGCAAGGGATACATTTTTCAAAGCTACAACCCTATCATAGTTGACTACTAACTCTTTCATCTCAAAATACATGTCAATCCCCTTCCTCTTCATCAGGCTTTCCTAAATAGGCTTCTATGACCCTATCGTTATATTGAATATCTTTCGGTTTTCCTTCAGCAATCTTTTTTCCGAAATTGATAACCACAATATGGTCACTCAAAGTCATAACAGCTCGCATATCATGTTCAATCAGAGCGATTGTAATCCCCTGATCACGAATACTTCGAATCATAGCCATCATTCTATCGGTTTCATTGGGATTCATCCCGGTAAATGGTTCATCCAGTAGTAGTAGCTTGGGATCACCGGCTAGGCCTATAGCGACCTCTAGAACTCTCAACAGACCGTGGGGAAGATTTCTGGCAATTTCGTTTTGAACAGTTTGAAGATCGAGAAATTTTAAAATTTCCGAAGAATTTTTCATAATCTCTTGATTATCCTTCCTGGCCCTTCTAGTGTTAAAGAAATGTTCCCAGTCATTTGCCTGGCAATGAAGATGATGGGCTACGATTACATTTCGTAACACTGTCATATCTCTGTATACATTCGTCTTTTGGAAAGTCCTTATGATTCCTTTATGAGCAATCCCATCTGTTTTTAACTTTGTAATATCTTTACCCTGAAACTTTATGCTCCCTTCCGTAGGTTTGAGACAAGCAGTAATAAGGTTAAATACTGTGCTCTTACCTGCTCCATTTGGACCAATAAGAGCGAATATTTCATTTTGATTCACATTAAAGTTCAAGTTATTTACAGCGATCAATCCTCCAAAAGATTTTTTTAAATCTCTAACTTCTAAAATAGCCACTTTTTTATTCCTTTCTTATTCATTTTGTTATTCTTTAAACTTTTTTACTATTTCTAAAACATAAGCTTGTATATTTCTATAGTAAGGTTGGTTTTTAAAGGTAGTTTGCTTCTTTAGCTTCAGGCTCATAAGCCCATTGGGAAGCCAGATTATAAAGATAATCATTAGACCGGCATATATTCCTTCCTGATACTTTTGAATAAACCTTAATCCTTCAAAGCTAAAAGTCAGAAGAAAAGCCCCAAGGATAGGACCCATAAGGTAATTTAATCCTCCGAGAAAGCAATAGAGCATATAGTAAATGGAATCAATAACTTTGAAACTAGTTGGGAAAATGCTCTGTACATAAACGGCGAAAAGAGAACCTCCTATTCCACCTAGAAAACAGCATATAGTATAGGATATCAGGCGATATTTGGCGATACTAATCCCGCTACTCAGCGCAAGAGTGTCGCTTTGACGAAGTGTTTGCAGGTTCCATCCAATCCGGGAGGAGTAGAGTCTCCAAATGGCAAGAATGGTTATAATGAGTATAATTGCAGTTAAATAATAAAAGGAAAGATAGTTACCCGGCTTAAAGGCCGGTATTATAGTGAGACTGCCTATTTTTAAAGCGCCTGGAATAGGGATGTTCATAATCCCACGCGCTCCCTGAGTCAAGAAATCAAGATTTAACATGGCCAGCATCGCTGCTTCTGTTAGGCATAGAGTCAACATATCGAAATAGACACCTTTTAAACGCAGGATAGGAATTCCAATGAGGAATCCTAATAACCCAGCGATAAATCCAGAAATAGGGAGACAAAGCCAGAAAGAAAGATTCAACTTGACCAATAATATTGCGGTCGTATAGGCGCCAATGAGCACAAATGCACCCTGCCCAATATTAATACGTCCTATAACAAATACTAACCAAACACCCAGGCTAACTACACTAAGAATTGAAGCACTGATAGCGATATTGAGTATGTAATTATTATGTCGAAAAATTAAAGGATATCCTATGGTATATAGTAACCCTATGATAAGAATGGCTATTTTTTTGTTAATAACAATCTTCATATTTTATGCCTCAAAAAAAGATTAATAACCGGGCTTACCCATAATGCCCAAGGGTCGAATGATGAGAAGAAGAATAACTGCACTAAGAATCAACAGATAGGTTACTGAACCGGGTATTAACCCATATCCAATAGATTCAAGCATACCCAGGATAAAGCCGCCAATAATAGCACCCGGAACCACTCCTGCGCCGCCGATCATTATCATAATAAAAGCTTTTATTGATAGGGTCCCACCTGATCCAGAGAAAATTGGGAATATCAAAGCTAAAAGTCCGCCTGCTACACCGGCAAGTGAAGCTCCAATAGCAAATCCCATCATTGATATTTTATCAATGTCTACTCCCATTAAAAATGTGACTTCTCTATCTTGAGCTAAAGCTCGCATTGCCAATCCGTACCTTGTGCGTTGTATAAAAAGTAGAAGAGCGATAATTAATACAATAGAAACAGCAAAAATGATAATCCGATTAGTTGGAATGTAGATCCCAGCAATATCAAAAATATGATCATTTAGCGGCGGTACTCCGCGATGTTTCTCGCCAAAGGATATTAATGCAATATTTTCCAGTAATAAAGCAGTCCCGATAGCGAGTAACATTGAACTTTCTTCTCGCAAGGAAAGACGTAGGAACCGTCTAAAAAGGAATCTTTCAAAAACAGCACCTACCAATGCTAAGACTAAAATACACATAATTAAGGTAAGGAAAAAATTCCAATGAAGTACTCCATATAAATAATACACAATAAAACTGCCTATCATACACATCTGACCGTGAGCAAAATTAATGATATTCATAATTCCAAATATCAGTGTTAATCCTAAAGCAATCAATGCATAACTCATCCCCAACATTAGGCCATTGACAATCATCTGAGGCATAATTTTTTCCTCCTTCTAATGAAAAATCTATATAATAATTTTTAGGAAGGGTACCGTAAAATAGATAATTCAAAATTCTGGTGAATCCATATTATTGTATTTCGTATGTCTTTCACTTTTCCTGGTACCCCCCCTTCTTGTTCTATTTCTGTTTCCTTTAAGGTTTTATGCTATTGTATATTTACGGTCTTAGTATTCGGTAAGTAACAACAGTGTCTCAAATTTCCCATTCTTTACCTGGTTAATAACCAAGGGTACACCGATTTGACGTGGCTGACCTAATGTTTTTTCACCGATGTATCTTAGTGTTTGTTCCTCTTTCAGATATGGATTCCTAACGGTAACTCTGGGAATAGCTTTTTTAAAAACCTCAACATCATCAAGGGCTGCTGCTCCGGCTTCTTGAATAGTATATAAAACTATCTGCAAGGCATAGCATTTAGTTCCTGCCTCATCGTTCCATTCTCCTGCTATTTTAGTATAAATATCTATGAATTTTTCCATATAAGCACTGCGAATTTCAGGTGTACTCGCTCCGCCAACAGAAACAAAATTTTCTGCGTATTTTCCGGCTATTTCAGTCAAAATCTTAATATCATGACATGTTTCTGTACTAATTTGTCCTTTATAACCTAATTCGCGAGCTGATTTAATGAGTTGTGGTGCATCCCCAGGCGAAACACCCGAGAGGACAATAAGATCCGGATTACTACTAGTGATTTTTGTCATAACAGGGAAGAAGTCCACTGTGTCAGGTTCGTATGTGTCCTTCCAAGAAAGGATCTTTAATCCTAATTCTTTTGCGGCTACCATTCCTTCATCTCTTTCGTATAGAGCATCTGCATCGTTTCGTGCAATGAAAGCAACGGTTTTTACACCACGATTCTCCATCATATACTTATAGATAACTGGAGAGCTATTGTATGGTGTTACCATCCCTAAAATTGTATTGTAATGTGGAGCCATAAAAAGTTCCTTGGCAAAGGCATAGGTAATATTAATAGCACCAGCAGACTCTAATACAGGCTGAGAACTTGCCGTGGTGTCGTCCACACACGTTCCCATAATGTATTTTATCTTCTCTGTGTAAACCAAACGTTCCATTCCGGTTTTCGCAATTCGAGGATCCAACTTAGTATCCACTGCGACAATTTTAATTTTATATTTTTTACCGTCAATCTCTATACCGCCTTCATTGTTATACATTTCCGCAACTGCCTCTGCTGAGTATTTAATAGTTAACCCCCAAGATGCAGCAAAGCCACTCATGGCAGCCAGAACTCCAATTTTTAATGTTGGCTCAACCTCCTTTTGCTTTTCTGCAAATACACTCCCCCCAAAGGAAAGAAATAACAAAACAACCATGATAATTATTATGATCTTTGATTTGAACAATTTCTCCATTTTTTTCTCCTTTCAGATTTTTTATTATTTTTTGCCTACTCACTGATGTCTCTTTAGTGCTACACTTACATTTTATAAATCCACATCACCTCCTTGCTTATAAGGATTTGTGCTGTTTACAAAATTCGGAAACGGTTGCTACAAAAAGCTTTGCGAATATTCATTTTTTAGACTTCATCTCCACTTCACAAACCCTTATCTGATAATAGTTTAGAAGCACATAGAACCTCAAAAAATCTCCTATATACTAATTTCAAGAGAAGTGAAAGTAAAAAAATCCCTCTTTATCTTGCCCTATTAATGAGGTTCGGTTCTTTTTTGGGCTACAGAAATCATGTTTATCTTCGATGCTCTCTCAGAGCTTCCGCTTACAGAGACCACCAGATCAGCTAATGTCCAAGAATCAAAACTCTTCATACCTCTCTTTACCCAAATCCGGGAAGAATTTAATATCCCGATCAAGAGCATCCTCGGTGACTCAATCTAGGATGCAGAATATATCCTTGACTTTATCATTAACGATCTAAAGGTCAAACCTTACCTCGCCAGAAATCCCCGCCGTAGCAGGAGAAGCGATACAAAATTATCCGAGAGTGGTGACCTTATTTGCCTCGCCGGTTTCGAAATAATCTATTGGAGTAAATTCAAAGACCGAGGGAAGACCCATCTTAAGTTTGTCGCCCCATTACCCATTCCAAAAAGTTTGCCAAAGAAATACCCTGGTGTCCATGAAATAATTATAAATTCATTAATGGTAAAAGTTTTATTGCATGCCTAAGGGGTGATAGAAGTATTAGAGATTCTGCTGATTATAGCTCCCCATTTTTTAAAAGAATATATAATCTCCTAACAGGGCTAGAACGTATCTTCTCTCGTCTCCTTACCCCCTATGTATACAAAACCATTCTGTTAAAGGACTGAATACTACTGCCAATCACTGCACTATAGCACATATCACTGTCTTACCTGTTGTCTTAACTGCCGTTAAATCTGTGAACCAAGACAAAATCCGTTTTGTTAAAAAATTTCTTCCAAGTCTTTAATTTTGTGAACGTCTATTTTTTAATTTATACTCTACCACATACTAAGGCTAAGAGAGCCATTCTAACATAGAGTCCGTTGTGAGCTTGTCTAAAATAAGCAGCCCCTTCATAATCATCAACATCAGTAGATATTTCATCTACTCTCGGTAGGGGATGAAGGATAATGATGCCCTTTTTAGCCTGATCAATCAGAGCTTTATTTATAATATATAAACCTTTAACCTTTTCATAATCTTCCGGATTTTCAAATCTCTCTCTTTGCACCCTTGTTACATAAACAATATCACTAACTGATAAGGCTTTTTCCACGTCTTCTGTTTCTTCAATCTCTGCTCCCCGGCTTCTTAGATCTGCTGTTATTTCTGCAGGCATTTTTAAAGATTTTGGAGAAACAAAAATCATTTTATTTTTATATAAAGCCATAAAATATCCTAAAGAATGAACCGTTCGTCCGTTTTTCAAATCACCTAAAAAAGTTACAGTATGTCCGCCTAAAACTCCTTTTTCTTTACGAATAGTATAAAGATCTAAAAGGGCTTGAGTGGGATGTTGTCCAGCCCCATCACCACCATTAATAACTGGATGAGAAGCATTGTCAGCAGCAATTTTGGCAGAACCTTTCATAGGATGCCGCATAACAATAACATCCACATAACCATCAATCGTTCTAATAGTATCAGCCAAAGTTTCTCCTTTAGATACAGAAGAACTTGCTGCATTAGCCACGGTAATCACTCTGGCACCTAATCTGTTTATCGCGGTTTCAAAAGAAAGGCGGGTTCTCGTGCTCGGTTCAAAAAATAAACTGGCTACTACTTGACCTTCCATGTTTCTAATCACTTCTCCGCTCTTAACTCTTTTTTCAAAATTTGCTGCGGTATTCATAATCAAATTTAATTCTTGAAGCGAAAACTGGGCAGTATTTAATATATCTTTTCCTTTTAGCATTTCAACTACTCCTTAAATTTGTTTTCCAAAATATAAATTGTATATTATTGGTTGGATTATTTATTCTAATTGCTCCTAATTCCTGTCAGACTAAAACAAGTATATTGCACTACATCACTCATAACGTATTTATAAAATATTTTTTCCTTTATATCCCAACATCCCGGACAATTCTTGAGCAGACTCAACCAAAACTTTAGTAAATTTTTTTACATTACCTTTGGATATCCTTTTTGATAATCCAGTAATGGTAATACTGGCTATTGCATCTTTGTTAATATTTTTAACAGGGGCCGAAAATGCTATTATTCCCTCCTCGAGTTCTTCATTACAAATAGAAAAACCCTTATGTCTAATCTCTGATAAATGCTCTTCTAATTTTTTAGGATTAATAATTGTTTTTGAGGTATATTTTGGAAGAGTTTTTTCATTAATAATTCTTTTAATATCTTCAGAAGGTTGGTGGGCTAAAAGTATTTTTGCAGAAGC
>Ga0114921_10001301_pt1 | contig 11415 bp, 11 predicted proteins | sample BentaG_FD_87016 | JGI IMG/M metagenome (GOLD analysis project Ga0114921, IMG submission 87016) | Deep subsurface microbial communities from South Atlantic Ocean to uncover new lineages of life (NeLLi) - Benguela_00093 metaG | ecosystem: Environmental > Aquatic > Marine > Oceanic > Sediment ...
GGGAAAAAGAGTTGTCTGACCCTATCATGGGACTGCGACCTTTTGGAGGATATAAAGGCAATGCCGCAAATATTGGATAGTCTCGCACACCACTCGATAAAGTCCAGCTTTGCTTGCATAGGTTGGACTTCAATTTTGTTAAGGAAATAATTTAGAAGAGGAGATTAAAATTGAAAGCGATAATTGTAGCAGCAGGCCGAGCGTTAAGGCTTTATCCAAAAGCTGAAGGAATACCTAAATGTTTGCTAAAAATCGATGAAAACACGTCCATCCTTGAACACCAACTCGAAAACCTTAAGGATTGTGGGGTTAATGATATTGTTATAGTAACTGGGTATTGTGAAGACCAAATAAGAAAATTCTGTGGAGATAAAGTGAAATATATTTATAACCCATTTTTTGACATTACGAATATAATGGTATCTCTTTGGTTTGCTATAGACGAGATGAAGGAAGAATTAATTTTTAGCTATTCAGATATTGTATATGACAAGGAAATCCTTTTAGGTCTTATGGCAAATAAACATGATATCGTTATGGCAGTAGACAAGAAAGAAACTGATGAAGAATCTGAAAAGGTTTTGGTAGATTATCGTGGGTTAATAAAAGAGGTGAGTAAGAACGTTTCTCCTAAAGATGCGTTTGGAGAGTTTATCGGGTTGGTAAAACTTTCAGAAAAAGGGGCCAAGGTATTAGCTAAAGAGTTGGATGAGATGGTTAGAGAAGGCAGCCTTGCTTCCTATCTTACTCGAGCTTTTGAGAGGCTAGCCAGAAAAGGGTATGATATTCATCTTAGTCCTACATCCGGAAATTCATGGATTGAAATAGATTTCCCGCAAGAGTTAGAGAGGGTCAGGAAAGAGGTCTTCCCAGCAATTAAAAAGAAATATCAAACAGGGACATAATGACCGAATCAATGGAAAAATTGAGTTCAACCGAGTTATTAAAATATTGGCGAAAAAGGGTTTTCATTTCAGTATGGATTACTTATGGCACTTTCTATCTATGCCGTGTTAATATGTCAATCGCCATTCCTGGGATAATGAAGGAGTTTGGTTATTCCAAAACAGCGATGGGAGCTATTTTGACTTGTCTTTTTATTGCCTATGCCATAGGACAGTTTATTAACGGTCAACTTGGGGACAAATTTGGTGCCAGAAAAATTATCAGTTTTGGGCTTCTAATTTCAGGCGTATTAAATATTATTTTTGGCTTCACCAGTGCAATTACAGCTATGATGCTTATTTGGGGACTGAACGGTTATTTCCAATCTATGGGTTGGGCTCCCAGCGTCAAAACAGTGGCTAACTGGTTTCCTCCGGAGAAGAGAGGGAAAATGTCGGGACTGTTGGGCACGACTTATCAGATCGGAAATGCCTATTCATGGGCTTTGGCTGGTTTTGTTGTTGGCCTTTTAGGATGGAGATGGGCTTTCTGGATTCCTGCGGGTATTGTTATTCTATCCGCAATTCATTGGTATATTAGAGGCAGAAATGCCCCGGAAGAAGTGGGATTACCTACTATAGAGGAAGAAGCCAATAATAACTTCACCAACGTTCAAATTAGAAAAGACCATCATTTGGGATTCGCTCATACTTTAAATGCCGTTCTGAAAAACCCAAAGATATGGACTGTTGCTTTAGGTCTTTTCTGTTTAAATATCGTTAGGTATGGATTTATGGGTTGGGCACCGACCTATATGTTTGAAGTTCAAAAGGCAACAATATCAATCGCAGCTTATAAAGCTATAGCTATTCCTATTGCTGGTTCACTGGGTGCCATTTTTGCTGGCTGGATATCTGACAGATTTTTCCAATCGAGAAGAGCACCTATATCTGCCATTATGTTGTTTGCATTAGGCATTTCTGCTTGGCTTTATCCCATAATTCCACCTGGTAATTGGGTATTAAGTCTCTTCTGCCTGCTAGTAATAGGCTTTATGACCTATGGACCGCACGTTTTAATGGTAGGCACCGTAGCTATGGATTTTGGCAGCCGAAAAGCAGCATCATCAGCCGCAGGATTTATTGATTGCTTCGGATACATAGGGGCTGCATTGACTGGTGTTGGTTCAGGTTGGCTCATAGATAATTATGGCTGGAATGCATCCTTTTACTTCTGGGTTTTTGGAGCTTTAGTAGCAGCAGTGTTGATGGCTTTGCTCTGGAAGTATAAGCCAGTAGCAAGTAAATATTATTAAGAAGATTGTTACCTGGTTAATTTCGTTCATTCTTATGCACAGTTGTGCTAAGGGCAGTTTGTTTTAGGCGTCTTAAGACTATCTGTGCCTTGGACTCTGGATCCCATTTACGATTTTTCATTAGCTCCACTTTTTGTAGGTGATATAATTGTTTTACCTATTTTTCTCCTAATTTGCACATACTTTGTTAATGGTGAACAGTATAGGACTGTTTTAATATGAAATTTGCTATTCGTGACGATGATACAAATTTTTTTACTAACCCGGAGGATTTAGAAAAAATATATTCTCGTATATGGAATATTTGTCCAATATCACTTACAGTTGTACCGTTTATTGCTTCTATGAAGTCGCCAGCGATACCAGAAAAGTATTGGCAAGGAGATAGAATATTCTCGATAGGCGAAAATAAAAAACTGGTGGAATTTCTAAAGAGTAAAATTAGCGAAAATAAAATATCAATTCTGATGCATGGATATAGTCATAAGAATTACGAGAATGGATACGAATTTGAAGTGGGTGAGAACCTGTATGAAAAGGTAAGGAAGGGGAAAAAGTATTTACAGGAGTTATTCGAAGTGGAAATAAAGACTTTTGTCCCACCCCACAATTCACTATCCAAAGAGGGAATGAAAGCAGTCATTGCCAACAAGCTGAACATTTTGGGTTCTTTTTCTTTTCGGCTATCCCAAAGACCTTTTCAATTGAAAAATATTTTCTATTTTTTAAAAAGGAAAAATTTTCAGGGAAAAAACAAAACATTCTTTTATCCATTTGTAATGTGCTTCACAGACCACAGTGAACTGGATTGCTGTTCTTTGATTCCTTCAACTAGTTTGGAAGACCTCATTGAAAAATTTGACCTTGCGAGAAGATACAATGGTGATTTTTGTCTCACAACCCATTATTGGGAAGTTTCTAATCTGCAGACGCTTGATACATTTAGAAGATTCTGGGAATATGTCAATAAATTTAATAATATCAGTCACCTCAGTGTGAATAAAATATTTGAAAGGTTCGAATTAAAAAGTGAAAGTTGTTTTAATTAATCCAGCATGGAATCAAGAAGTATGCATTCCAAGAATAAACTTGGGATTGGCTTATATTGCTAGTTCACTTAAAGCCAAAGGATACGAAGTCGAGATTTTAGACCAAATGGTTGAAGGATTAAGTAGCAAGGAAGTTTGTGAAAGAATTCAACAAATCAGTCCTGGAATCATGGGTTTTACCTGTAACACTGTTCAATATGGTTTTGTTAAGGAAACATTGAAGCGTCTCTTAAATGTTAAACGGAAGAAGAGAATCAAAATCATTGTAGGTGGCGTACATGCCACGATTAGACCAATGGAATGTATAAACCTGCCCGGAGTTGATTTTGTTATAAAAGGAGAGGGGGAAGCTGCAATGATTGAGCTTTTGCAACATATTGATGATCCCCATAAATATCACGCCATTAAGGGAATCCTTTACCGCGATGAGGAAAGCCATATTGTTGAAGCTGCAGATAGACCTTTCTTGGAAAATTTGGACGAATTGCCATTCCCATCAAGAAGACTATTTCCAAAACCGTATTGGTTAAATAATATAGGGATATATGAAACAACCATTCAGGCAACAAGAGGTTGTCCCTTCGATTGCGTTTATTGTGCTTCACCTAAATTGTGGAAAAGGAAAGTCAGATTTAGATCCACCAAAAATGTAGTTGATGAGATGGAGGAAGTTCTGAAAGAATTTCCTGACACAAAGTCCTTTGAATTTGTTGATGACACTTTTACTCTTAAAAAGGAATATGTTATAAGTCTTTGTGATGAAATGATGAAAAGGAAGTTAAATGTGAAATTCCAAGCAGGGACGCGGGTAGATTTTTTAACCGCTAACACTATTAGCAAGATGAAACGAGCAGGTCTATATTGGATTCAGCTTGGACTTGAGTCTGGCGATCCTGAAATACTGAAAAAGGCGAAGAAGCAGATAGACCTTGAACAGGTAAAAAAAGCGGTTAGGTTAGCTAAGAGCAATGGAATTTATGTGGAGCTCTTATGTCAGATCGGTTTGCCAGGCGAAACAAAAGGAACGGCTGAGCAAACTATTAGATTTGCTCAAAGTTTGTTCCCGGACTCTGTATGTTTCCAGTTAACGACACCTTTCCCGGGGTCAGAATTATGCGAAAAGGCGACTGAATGGGGAAACATCACTACTTATAACTATAAGGAGTATCTGACTGTTTTACCCCCTAAATTCATTCCTAAGGACATGACAGAAAAAGAATTGACAGAAATTAAAGATTATGCCGACAAAGTGGCAAGCAAGGTTACAATGAAATTCGCCAAAAGGACACGATTTATCCGATACAAAAATCGGCTCAGGCAAGTCCGTAGTTGGAAAGAAGCTAAGGAAATATTGATTAAGGCTCTTAGATTAGTGAAAAGTCTTGTTTTTAGATAATTCACAATATTAATCTCAAATGAAATTTCTTTAGTAAGTAGGGTTAAAATTTATGTTCAGAGTAAAGTTCGTTAGTCGCTGTATGGGAATGTTCCGTGGTGGCGGTGAACAGTTTGACTTAAATATTGCTAAAGAACTGAAGAATCTCGGGTGTAACGTGAGTTTTGTCGTTGGAAAACCCCTGTTTTATCGAGTTAGATATCCTGTTGAAGAATTTCCTACTGACTACTTAGCTTCTCCATATATGAGAGATTTTTCACAAAGGTTGGAAATCCTCCCTTTTCCCGTAAGACAAATGAGTCATAGGTTATTTCATTTTGACCTTTGGGCTTTTAGTAAAAAGGCTATGATTTCACTAAGTAGGAACGACGATTATGACTTAATTCAAACTTGTGGCATATCATCGTTAGTTAAGTTAAAGGAAATGAAAAAAATTCCAATTATAATATATTATCCCGGTCCTCCTGACTTTAAAGACAAGGAATTAATCAGTAAATTCGATGCTGTAATTTCTCACGGACAGGCTCTTGCGTTTATAAGAAAGTATTTCAGGGAAGATGCGATTGATATTCCTCCAGGGGTAGACTTTGACTTATTTAGTCCGGTCAAAAGTGATTTAAGGGAAAGCTACTCAGTAAACACCAATGAAAAACTATTGCTATTCGTTGGCAGATTAGTTCCTCTTAAAAACTTGCTGTTTTTAATTAGAACTTTTGCAGAAGTTGTTAGAGAAAGAAATAACGTAAAGCTACTAATTGTCGGCGAGGGACCTCTTGAGAGACAGACTAGGGCGTGGGTAAGGAAGTTGAAAGTAGAAGAACACGTTATTCTCATGGGCAAAGTGCCGAATGAGCAACTTCCCCAGTATTACTCGGCAGCTAACATTTTCGTAATATCATCATATTATGAAACCTTCTCAATAGTCATCTCTGAAGCAATGAGTTGTGAGTTGCCCGTAGTAGCGACTAGAGTCGGTGGCATTCCAATGCAGATAAAAGAGGGAAAAAATGGTTTTTTGGTTGAAAGCGGGAATGTTGAACAGTTCAAGGAAAAGATTATCTTCTTATTAGATAATGAATTTCTAGCTGAAGAAATAGGCAAGCGAAATCGGCAAAAAGTCAAAGAGAAATATAGTTGGTTAGAAAGTGCTAAAAAGTTAAAAGCCATTTATGATTCACTGTTATGATGTAGTCTCTTAAAAAGAATCAACAGTCTTGGGAAAATGATGAAATTAGAAGATGAAGAACTGAAAAGGAAGATTTTAAAGAAAGTACCCGAAGGGACAACACTTGTCGGAAGTTTCTTTCAATTCAGGAGAGTTTCTTTCATGATTGTAAGATATCTATTAAAGACTAAGATTATTCCTAATCAAGTCTCCTATTTAGAAATATTCTTGTTATTGGTATCTGGATTCTTAATAGCCACGGGTAATCATTTACTAATGATAATAGGAGGTATAACTATATTAATCTCTGTATATTTAGACTACGTTGATGGTGATTTGGCTCGTGCAAAAGATATGGTTACTAAACGTGGAGAGTTGTTAGATACAACTGCGTTTTATACTTTCCATGTAGTTTCTATTCTTAGTCCCGTTATCGCAGTTTATATTGGCACAAGAAGTTTCTGGCTTCTCATTGTAGGAGGATTGGTGTTCTTAAATGCACTTATTTATTTTATCTATAAAGGATCATTTACCCTTTCTCGTTTTGAACAAAGGAATCAGCGAATTATAAGCAGTTTAGACGAAAGATTAAGGAAAAAGCTACAAAGAAAAACACAACAAATCTTCAAAATTAATATTACCAGCACTGATTTATTTGGTACGGATGCACGCGTTTGCGTTTTCGTTCTGGGTTGTTTCTTTGACAAATTAGATTGGGTTATTGTCTATTTTTTGATCTCTTTTGTATATTTATTTACAGTTTTCTGTTTAAGACATAAAACAAAAGGATAAGCGTAATAATCAGAATATATTGGATGGAAAGATAATTCTCCTTCGCTTGTGGTATGAAAAAATGAACCATTCAACCAATGTTATGCGAAGTTCTGCAAAATTACTAAGTTCTCAAGGAGTGGTTGCTTCTTTTTCCCTATTTTATTTTATTATTATTACAAGACTTCTAACAAAGTTGGAGCTATCTTCAATAGCTGTCTTTGTTATTATAACCACATTTTGTGCAATGTTCACGGGGATGGGTTTAACAGTTAGTTGTCTTCAGAGAGCCCCTGAGTTGCTCAGTAAAGGGAGGAAAGTTGAAGCTTGTGCTTTGATTAAGACTTCTATATTTGTGCCTTTTATTTTAAGTTTAATTATGGCAATTGGAGCTTTTTTTATTTCTACTTGGATTTCTAAGATATTTTTTAAAACGCCAGGCTATGCTAACCTTGTGAAAATTATGGTATTGGGAATTGTAACTTATAAATTACAAGAGACATTGGGACACATATTTAAAGTGGTTCAAAGATTTGGAAAAATGGCTATAACGAAAGTAATCAATGATATTGGTGGAAGGATATTAGCTTTTACTTTGTTCTTTGCCTTTGGAATAAAGGGATATATTTTTGGCTTAATTATGGGACAAGGTTTAGTAATTCTGTTTTCAATATATTATTTAAGAGATTGCATTTTTTTAAAATCAGGGTTACACCCTATTGGAAAACTTGTTCGCTATTCATTACCATATTGCGGGGATGGTTTTGTTCGCTTTGGTTCGATGCAAGCGGATCAACTTATTATCGGTGTATTTCTCAGGCCAGAATTATTAGCAACTTACTATGTTGCTCGTCGTTTTTTTGATTATTTGCATCTTTATGTTGATGCGTTATTAGGACCAATTGTTCCTAAAATAGCTGAACTGAAGGCTCAAGGAAAGGAAGTAATACAGAGGGCGTTTACTAAGACATCAAGATATCTCTCATTTTCTTTAATTCCAGTAAGTTTGTTAATTGCATCAATTTCTTATCCGCTACTTAGAATTTATGGTGGCGATAAGTATATTGGTGCTACGCCAGTTTTGGCGCTGTTATCGGTTGCTGCAATTGCTTATGGATTATATTCTGTTTACGCAATTAATGTCTATATTCTTGGAAAACCTGTTGAAAGGTTCAAACAGGAAAGTGTGAGCAGTTTTCTTAATGTGGCCCTGGGTCTTGGTCTGGTAATTCCCTTGAATATTTTTGGATTAGCTATAGCCAGGCTTTTCTCTCTTTCAGGAGCTTCCTTATTTTCCCGCCATTTGTTGAAGAAATTGAGCAAAGTAAGGTTTGATATTTTGGCGTTTAAGCAAACCTTGGTTGCTTCCCTTTTGATGGTAACAGTAATAATTATTGGCCAATTATTCTATTACAACATATTTGTTATTCCTGTTTATGTTTTAATAGGGGTTATTGTCTATTTATTCTTTTTCTGTAGAGGTTTAAAAAGAGAAGATATTGATTTAATAAGAAAATTTCTACCTGTGAGGCTTTCGCCATTGTTAATCAGAGCTGTTTATTTTTTTGGCGGAACAAAGCTTAAAAGGGAATTGGCACAGAATTACTGACTATTATGCAAAGAAAAATTGGAATTATGTATGTTATGCCAAGTTTGGTTGTGGGCGGAGCAGAGAAACTTCTGTTAACCACCGTTAAATATTTAAACAGAGATCGATATGAAATTAGTGTTTGCTGTATAGTTTCTGAAGGAATTATTGCTGATGAAATTAAAAAGTTAGGGATAAAGTTTTATTGCCTTAAGGAGTCACCAAGGTTCTATAATCCTAAGAAGATATATTCGCTATATAAATTGTTCAGAAAAGAAAAGCCAGCTATAGTTCATACGCATATTTTGCCAGCGAACATTTATGGCCGAATTGCTGCTATTTTAGCTGGTGTTCCGGTTATTATTTCTACTGAACACAACGTATACTATGAAAAGAAGAAAGTACATATATGGTTAGATAGACTCCTTGCTAAAAATACTGATAAGATAATTGCGATCTCTAACAAAGTGAAGGAATTTACCTCGAAGCAGGAGGGGATTGAGGAAGATAAATTTGAGGTAATATATAATGGTGTCGATTCGAATGAATTTTTACCTACGGATTCTCGTAAGGCTATCAGAGAAAAACTTAACTTGGGTGAAGCCGACTTTGTATTGGGAACTGTAGGAGCATTAATAACTCAGAAAGGTCATTATTATCTGATACAGGCAGTATTCCAACTTGTGAAAAGATATCCTAATATCATATTACTGATTTTAGGAACAGGTGAACTCGAAGAGAAACTTCAAGAAATAGTTGATAAGCTGAGGCTGAAAGAAAATGTGCACTTCTTGGGCTTGAGAAGAGATATTCCTGACTTTCTAAATTGTATGGATATCTTTATATTTCCTTCCTTATGGGAAGGGTTGGGTATTGCTTTGCTAGAAGCGATGTTGATGGAACTTCCTGTGATAGCCAGTTCTGTTGATGGAATTTTAGAGATTATCGAGAATGGCAAAAATGGTATTTTAGTTCCTTCGGGTAATGCAGAAGCATTGAATCGAGCTATAGACAAACTTATTAGAAATCCACAATTAAGGCAAAATTTAGGGAAAGCTGCAAGGAAACAAATTTTGGAGAAATTTGGAGTTAGGCAATATATTCAGAAATTGGAAAATCTTTATAATACATTGTTGAAATAGAAATCGGAATCTAATTTTGGAAAGTAAATTGGTAATAGAAGAATAAACGGTGAAAGGGAAAATTATTTGGTCTTTTTGGTGGTAGGGAATTACGATCTTCTTATTGAAAAACAAAGAATTTGCTTGTTTTATGAGCTGAGAAACCAGACAAGTTATGGAAGAATATTCATTTCATAAAGTAGTTCCAAAATATTTAGATCTTTACGGTAAACTTCTTTAACATGGATAAAGAAAAGAAATACTTAATTTCCGTTTTCGTAATTGCATTAATCTTAAGGTTATCGTACGTTCTATTTTTTCCTCAGTCAGAAATAGAAAGTGATGCTTTGCAATATGATACTATTGGCTGGAATTTGGCCTCTGGTGACGGTTTTTCACTGGAACTTGGTATGCCCACACCGGTTAGGGCATCGGTCTATCCATTCTTTTTGAGTCTTATTTATTTTATAATTGGACACAGTTATGTAGTGGTAAGATTAGCACAAGCAATAATTGGTGCTTTGACCTGTTTGCTCATCTATTGGCTGGGAAAGGAGATTTTTGACGAAGGGGTAGGTCGGGTCGCTTCCTTAATTGTGGCTTTCTACCTGGTTCCGATAAGCTACACTGGTTTTTCTTCTAACAGAAACCTCTTATTTACTTTTTTGCTGTCTATGTAAAGAACGGAGGAGAAGAGTATCCCAGTATGCTGCAACAAATAATTAAGAATGGAAATAATTTGAAATAAGCTGGGCGGTGACGAGTCATTTTTTGACATTTTTATAGTCTTATTGTTATCTTCATTAAAATAAACAAAAAGGTAGTTTTATGAATATTATTGTACCCAATAATGCTGTTAAATATATCCTTTTTCAAAGAACCGATTATTTGTCTTTATGGAAAAATAAATTTTTTAGAAAAATTTTTAAATTGTTAAACTATCAAAAAATTGTATCATGGGAATCTTCGATATTTAAAAATAAGATAAGATACTATTTTAATAATGATATGATAAATGAATATAACATTATTAAGCCATATCTACCTCATAATATAAATTCAATTTTGGATATTGGGTGTGGTGTTGCAGGAATAGATGCCCTTATTTTCAAACACTATAATGAAAGCAAAAATATTGATTTCTGTCTTCTTGATAAGACAAGTATCGACCGAAATTTATACTATGGATTCCATAACAAGGGCGCATTTTGTAATTCGCTTCTAGTTGCACAGAATCTTTTAATACAAAATGGCATTGATCAAAAGAAAATATTTCTTCAAGAGGTTGATTCTGATTTTAAAATTTTATTTAGCAAAAAATTTGATTTTGTAATATCATTAATTTCTTGGGGTTTTCATTATCCTATATCTACATATCTTGAACAAGTATTTGAATTGATGGAACTCGATGGTCGCTTAATAATGGATATTAGAAGAGGAACAAATGGAGAATTTGAAGTTAAACATAAATTTAGAGATATAAAAAAAATATCCGAAACACAAAAAAGTATAAGAATATGTGCAGTAAAAAGATAAATTGATATATTTGATTTATGTTGGCACATTGCTTAATATCACGTATGTACTTCGCTCTCCCCTTTCGGGTGCCGCGGAGTTTGGAAAGATAGATGTTTTTAAAAAAAGAGAATACAGATTTTTGAAATAATGCGGATAAGCAATATGGTAAGAATTGATGAAAATAGGCAAGTTTTGAAATGTAAGAAAAAGGGGCCGTTGACGCTTCAAGCCTTAAAGATAAAAAAGGCCGCCAAAGTGGCAGTAAAAGGGAGCTGTTTAAAAAGCAAATAAACTTAATCGGTGGATTGCAAGCGATATGAACCCTGATTAAGTATTCGTTTATAGACAAACATTCTATAAGACCGTTCCTGTGGTAAAGGACTTGGAAGAAAATATGGCTGGTAAATTGGTGATTAAAGTGGTTAAGATTAAGGGAAGATGTCCAGTGTATAGTGTTGGGGATAGGATTGTGGTGGACGAGGGGTATAAATTAAATCTTAAAGAGACTACTAATATCTGTATGCACTCTTTGGCTTCAATTATGCCTTATTATAATGCTTTATACAATGGTGTTGCTCCAGAAAGATTGGGGCTTGCGAACAGGGAA
>Ga0114921_10001303_pt1 | contig 11408 bp, 9 predicted proteins | sample BentaG_FD_87016 | JGI IMG/M metagenome (GOLD analysis project Ga0114921, IMG submission 87016) | Deep subsurface microbial communities from South Atlantic Ocean to uncover new lineages of life (NeLLi) - Benguela_00093 metaG | ecosystem: Environmental > Aquatic > Marine > Oceanic > Sediment ...
CGCAGAGAAAGGCGGCCAAGTCGGAGCTGGCGGCGTCATCAGTGTCATAGACGTCTGGCACGGCAGGCAGGTCAGGGACGCCAGGGGCGGCAGGGACGTCAGGGACGTGCCAGCCGCCCCATCCCGGCCGCGCGCGGGGCTGCGCATCGGCCCTATCGCGCTGCGCAGCCCGGTAGTGCTGGCCCCGATGGCAGGTGTGACGAATGTCGCATTCCGCACCTTGTGCCGGGAGCTGGAGCAAGCCCGAGCCGGAACCATCAGCGGCCTGTACGTGTGCGAGATGGTGACCGCCCGCGCCCTCGTCGAGCGGCACCCCGTCACGATCCACATGACGACGTTCGCGTGCAACGAGTCGCCGCGATCGTTGCAGCTGTACACCGTCGACCCGGACACCACGTTCGCCGCCGCCAGGATGATCGCCGACGAGGGATTGGCCGATCACATCGACTTGAACTTCGGCTGCCCGGTGCCCAAGGTCACCCGCCGCGGTGGCGGGGCCGCGCTGCCGTTCAAACGGCGGCTGTTCGGGCGGATCGTCGCGGCTGCGGTGCGAGCCACCGAAGGCACCGGCATTCCGGTGACCGTCAAGTTCCGGATCGGGATCGACGCCACCCACCACACTCACCTCGACGCCGGGCGCATCGCCGAACAAGAGGGCGCGGCCGCGGTGGCGCTGCACGCCCGCACCGCGGCCCAGCGCTACTCCGGTGCCGCTGATTGGGAGCAGATTGCCCAGCTCAAGCAGCATGTCCGGACGATTCCGGTGCTGGGCAACGGCGACATTTTCGACGCCAGCGACGCGCTGGCCATGATGGCCGCCACCGGGTGCGACGGCGTGGTGATAGGCCGCGGCTGCCTGGGCCGGCCCTGGCTGTTCGCCGAGCTGTCAGCCGCGTTCACCGGCGGCCCGGCGCAGACCCCCCCCACGCTGGGTGAAGTCACCGACATCATCCGCCGGCACGGTGAACTACTGGCCGCGCACCTCGGCGAAGACAAGGCTATGCGGGAAATCCGCAAGCACGTCGCCTGGTATCTGCACGGCTTTCCCGCCGGCGCGGAGTTGCGACGGGCGCTGGCTCTGGTCAAGACGACCGTCGAGTTGGACTCACTGCTCGGCCTGCTCGACGCTGACGTTCCCTTCCTGGCGGCGGCTGCCGGGCCGCGGGGACGGCAGGGCTCGCCCGCAACGGTGGCTTTGCCCGATGGCTGGTTGGCCGACCCTGACGACTGCTCAGTGCCCGCTGGAGCCGACGCTATGCACTCCGGTGGCTGAACTGATACGGCCGCGAAATCGCGTTTCCGAGGATGTCTTAGTAACATGTGTGTCTTGGTGTTTTTCGCTGCGGTGAAATTCCGGGGCTGTGCTGCCATAACGCTGTGCTGCCATAACAAAATGCAATAAGTACTGCTACACGAAGAAGTGAATGAAGAAGTGAATACCGCGCTACCCATCCCGCAGCTAGCCCCGAGGGTGCAGTGCAGCTACCGCCAGCGCCACCTTTGATGCAAGCACACAGATGCGCGGACCTGAGCAGAACTCGGAGGCCGGTAGGACATGAGTGACGGCGACAACGCCACTCCCGGCCATCAGCGCGCGTCCCATTCCGGCCGTCATAGCGGCCGTGGCAATGAACGGCTTACTCGGAAACCGCGACCGCCTCTGGGTGCGGCGCCGTGGGAACGTGCGGACGGCGACACCGCCGGAACCACTGGCGACAGCTTCGGGGCCGGTAGCCACAGCGACGACGGCGGCACCGAGGGCCGGGTCAGCGTCGCCGATCTGATCGCCAAGATGGGGGTCGGCCAGCCCGCAACCACGCCTAGGCATCGCCGCGCCGACCCCGAACCCGCACCTGCCGACAGCCGACCCGAGCAGCCCGCATCCGACGACGACTGCTTCACCGACACCATCCCCACACCATCGGCCTACGCCGAGGAACTACCCGACCTCGGGGCGATCGCGCGTCGTCGCGCCGCCGCCGAACGGACGGGTCTCTATCAGACCGCCGCGTTGTCGGCGCCCGGGCGGATTGCTCCGCAGCAGATCGGGCGTGATATCCCCCAAGTCGCGCCCGCGGGCAAGTCCACGACGAAGCGGAGATCCGGGAACCGCCCGATACTGCTGGCCGGCCGGTCCGTTGCGGCGATCATTGCAGTGCTGGCACTGGCGCTGACCGGCGGGGCATGGCAGTGGACGTCGTCGAAGAACAGCAGCCTCAACTTTATCTCGGCGCTAGACCCTGATTCCCGCGACGTCGTCGACCCCAATGCGCAGTTCGGAGACGAGAACTTCCTCATCGTCGGCGTCGACAGCCGCGCCGGAATGAACAGCGCGATGGGCGCCGGCGACACCGAGGACGCCGAAGGCGCCCGATCGGACACCGTGATGCTGGTCAACATCCCGGCCAACCGCGAACGCGTAGTCGCGGTGTCCTTCCCGCGGGACCTGGCGATTACTCCGCAACGCTGTGAAGCCTGGAACGCCGAGACCGGCGAATACGGCCCCATCTTGGATGACGACACAGGGACCTACGGGCCAAGGTGGCTGTACACCGAGACCAAACTCAATTCGGCCTATTCATTCGGCGGCCCGAAATGCCTGGTGAAGGTCATCCAGAAGCTGTCCGGTCTCAGCATCAACCGCTTTATGGCTGTCGACTTCGCCGGATTCTCCAACATGGTGGATGCGCTCGGCGGCGTCGAAGTGTGCAGCACTACCCCACTCGTGGACTACGAGCTGGGCACGGTGCTGGACCAAGCAGGCCGTCAGAGGGTCGACGGGCACACTGCGCTGAACTACGTGCGCGCGCGCCAGGTCACCACCGAGCACAACGGAGACTACGGCCGGATCAAACGCCAGCAGTTGTTCCTCTCATCTTTGCTGCGCTCGCTGATCTCCAGCGACACCTTCTTCAGCCTCACAAAGCTCAACAACGTCGTGAACATGTTCATCGACGACAGCTATGTGGACAACATCAAGACCATGGACCTCGTCGACCTCGGTCAGTCGCTGCAAGGCGTGCACGCCGGACGGATCACCTTCGTGACCGTCCCGACCACCGGAGAGACCGACGAGGACGGCAACGAACCGCCCCGCAAAGCGGATATCCGCGCACTCTTCGACGCGATCATCGACGACGATCCGCTGCCCGGCGAGAACGAGCAGGATGCGACTTCGCAACCCTCCACCGCGACATCCAGCAGCGCCGCGCCGCTGACCGCCGGTGAAACCGCAACAGCCACCGAAGACGACGAGGAGGTGGAGGCGGTGACGACCACTCCTGAGGGCGTCACCGTGCACGTGTCGAACTCCACCGCCGAATCCGGATTAGCCGCCACCGCTGCCGATGAGTTGGAACAGCACGGTTTCAACGTGCTCGAACCCGACGACTATCCGAGCGCGCTGTCGTCCACCACGGTGTTCTTCTCCCCGGGTAACGAACCGGCCGCAGCTACCGTGGCTTCCTCGTTCGCCAACCCACAGATCAAGCAGGTCACCGGAATGGGAAACGTGGTCCAGGTGGTTCTCGGCCCCGACTTCTACTTTGTGAGCGCTCCGGAACCCAGCGGCTCGTCGGTGAGCGTGCACATTGACCACGGGTCGTCCAGCACGCCCACCGCACTGCCCGAGGATCTGACGGTCACCAACGCCGCGGACACCACCTGCGACTAGCCGCCCCGACCAGCAAGGGTATCGGTGTCGACATTGAGGCGATTGGCAGCGTTCACCGTCGGTTCAACTGGCCCGTGATGCAACTTCCCGCATTCAGAACGTAGTGTTGAACCCATGCGAACCGCCTACCGCGAACAACTTTCGGCGTTGACCGCGCAGCTCGGCGAGATGTGCGGGCTATCCGGGACAGCCATGGAGCGCGCCACTCAGGCCCTGCTGCAGGCCGATCTCGTGCTGGCCGAGCAGGTGATCAGCGACCACGAACAAATTGTGACCATGAGCGTTGGCGCCGAGGAGGCCGCATTCGTACTGCTGGCCCTGCAGGCACCGGTCGCCGGCGATCTGCGGGCCATCGTCAGCGCTATCCAGATCGTCGCCGATATCGACCGGATGGGCGCGTTGGCCCTGCACGTGGCAAAGATCGTCCGTCGCCGTCATCCGCAACATGCGCTGCCGGAAGAGGTCAACGGATACTTCGCCGAGATGGGCAGGGTGGCAGTGGAATTGGGCAACAGCACGCAGGAAGTACTGCTGTCCGGCGACCCGGAGAAGGCTGCCCGCATCCTTGAAGAAGACGACGCGATGGACGACCTGCATCAGCACCTGTTCACGGTGCTGATGGATCGTGAATGGAAGCACGGGGTGGCCACCGCCGTCGACGTGACACTGCTGGGCCGGTTCTACGAGCGGTTCGCCGACCACGCTGTCGAAGTGGCACGCCGGGTCATCTTCCAGGCGACGGGCAAATTCCCCGACGAGGAAGACCTTCCGGCCCCCTGCTAGCCGAATCGGCCAGAGATGTAATCCTCAGTGGCCTTCTCCGTGGGGTTGGAGAAGATCTTCTCGGTGTCGTCAATCTCGATCAGCCTTCCCGGCTTGCCGGTCGCCTCGAGGTTGAAGAAACCTGTCTGATCGCTCACCCGGGCGGCCTGCTGCATATTGTGGGTGACGATAACGATGGTGAACTCCTGCTTGAGCTCGGCGATCAGGTCCTCGATAGCCAACGTCGAAATTGGGTCCAGGGCCGAGCAGGGCTCGTCCATCAGCAGCACGTCGGGCTGCACCGCGATGGCCCGGGCAATGCACAGCCGCTGCTGCTGACCACCGGACAGCCCGCCGCCGGGTTTGTCCAGCCGGTCCTTGACCTCGTTCCACAGGTTGGCACCCTTAAGCGAACGCTCAGCGGTCTCGTCGAGCACCTTGCGGCTGCGCACCCCCTGCAACTTCAGCCCGGCCACCACATTGTCGCGGATAGACATGGTGGGAAACGGGTTCGGCCGCTGGAACACCATGCCGATTGTCTTGCGCACACCGACCGGATCGACACCCGAGCCGTAGATGTCCTCCCCGTCGAGCAGCACCGAACCCTCGACACGGGCGCCCGGGATAACCTCGTGCATCCGGTTCATCGTGCGCAGCACCGTCGACTTGCCGCAGCCCGAGGGCCCGATGAAGGCCGTCACGTGGCGCGGCGGCACCGACAGCGATACCTCGCCCACCGCGTAGAAGGAGCCGTAGAAGATATTGACGTCCTTGAGGTCCAGCCGCTTGGCCACTGCAGAACTCCTAAACCTTGTTGGGGGCAAAGACTTTCGCGATCAACCTGGCCCCGAGGTTGAGTATCGCGATCAACAGGATGAGCGTGAGCGCCGCGCCCCACAGCCGGTCGGTCGGCACCGGGTTGGCACCGGCCCCGGCCGAGGTCTGGTCGTACATCATTCCCGGCAGCGACCCCATGAACCCGTCGAACATGTCGAAGTTCATCGCTTGGGAGTAGCCGACCAGAACCAGGAGCGGGGCCGTCTCACCCATCACCCTGGCCAGCGCCAGCATGACGCCGGTGACGATGCCCGACAATGCCGTCGGAATGACAATCCTGGCAATGGTTTTCCACTTCGGAACACCCAGCGCGTAGCTGGCTTCGCGCAGATCCATCGGCACGACGCGCAACATCTCTTCGGTCGCCCGGACGATCACCGGAATCATCAGCAGCACCAGCGCCAGCGACACCGCAAAGCCGGAGCGGGGGAAGCCCAGCGTGGCGACCCACAGCGCGTAGATGAACAACGCCGCGACGATCGACGGCACGCCGGTCAGGATGTCCACCATGAACGTGGTCACCTTGCCCAGCCAAGTGCCGCCGCCGTACTCCACCAGAAAGATCGCGACGAAGATGCCGATCGGGATGGAGATCGCCGCGCACACGAAGCCCTGCAGCAGAGTGCCGACGATGGCGTGATAAACCCCGCCCCCAGGCGCAAATGCCGTCGTGCCGGCTTGCGAATGCGTCCACCACCCGCTGGAGGTGAGCGCCGCGTACCCCTTGGTGACCACCGAGTAGAGCACCCACAGCAACGGCACCAGGGCGACCAGAACCGAGCCGGTGACGAGCGCGGTCGCGGTGTTGTTGACGATCTTCCGGCGCAGGCTCACGCCCTGGAACGTCGGCGCCTTCACAGGCCGGTCCAGCATCGAGGTCATCGGGACCCCTTCCCCGCAACGGCGGCGCGGGCCAACGAGTTGACCACGAACGTGAGCACGAACAGCACCAGGCCCGCCGCAATGTAGGCGCCCGCCTTGTACTGGTCGTTGAACTCGGACGCGGTGGCGGCAATCTTGCTGGCGAAGGTGTAACCACCGTCGAACAGCGACCATCCGAAGGCCTGCTGGGTGCCGCGCAGGATGATCAGTAGCGCGATCGTCTCGCCGAGCGCGCGGCCCAGGCCCAGCATCGCACCGCTGATGTAGCCCGACAAGCCGAACGGCAGCACCGTCGTGCGGACCACTTCCCACCGGGTGGCGCCCAATGCCAGCGCGGCCTCCATCTGGCCCGATGGCGTCTGAATGAACACCTCGCGAGTGACGGCGGTAATGATCGGCAAGATCATCACCGCCAGCACGATCCCGGCGGTGAAGATGGTTCCGCCGCCGGCTACCGAGGCGTTGCCGGGGGCGAACAGGAAAAACCAGCCGAGATTGTCGTTGAGCCACAGCGCGATGGGCTTGATAGCCGGCGCCAGCACGTAGAGACCCCAAACTCCGTAGATGATGGACGGCACCGCCGCAAGCAGGTCCACCACATATGCCAGCGGACCCGCCACCTGCCGCGGCGCGTACTGAGTGAGGAAGATCGCGATGCCCAGCGCCACCGGCATTGCAAGGAGAAGCGCAAACACCGAGACGAATACCGTCACCTGGAACAGGTCCAGGATGCCGAAGTGCATCGCCGAGGTGTCAGTGGTAATCCAGTTCCCGCGGTAGAGGAAGAAGTTCTCCTCATTGCGGGCCAGCGCAGGAATTGCGCGCCACAGCAGGAACACCCCGATGGCCGCGATCAGGACGATAATAAAAATGCCGGAGCCCTGCGCCAGCCCGCGAAATATCCGGTCCCCTGGGCGGACCTTGACGTTGCGCGAGATGACCTCACCCGAACCCGCGTCTGCTGTATTCCGCGTTGTCATATCGACCCCACGCTCGCCGCGCGTGCATCGATCCTCACCGCAGACGCCCCGGCTCGCGGCACAGCTACCGGATTGCCTCTACCGAGGCGATCAAGCGCTCCCGGAACGCGTCGGGCAGCCCAACGTAACCGGCTGCCGACAACCCCCCTTGGTCACTCTGGCCCTGGTTGGCCGACACCGTCAAGAAGGACTTGATCGCGGCCGCGGTGGCGGGGTCGTACCCCTTGGAGCACACGATCTCATAGGTCGCCAGAACGAGCGGATACGCGCCGGGCTCGCTGGTGCCGTACAGGGAGTTCAGATCCAGCGTCAGGTCGTTGCCGTCAGCTGCGAACTTGGCCGCATCGATCGCCCTGCCGGCAGATTCATCGGTGAGTTCCACCGCGCCGTTGCCGGAGTCGATCTGCGCATACGGGACCCCGCCCTGATCGGCGAAGCCCTTCTCGACGTAGCCTATGGCGTCCGGTGTGGCCTGCACGGCCTGCACGACACCCGCAGACTTTTGGGCGCCCTCACCGGCGCCGCCCTGGAACTCGCTGCCCGCCCCCTTCGTCCAGGTCTGCGGCGCCGCGGCCGTCAGGTATTTCTGGAAGTTGTCGGTAGTGCCCGATGAGTCCGCCCGGTAGATCGGGGTGATCTTGGCGTCCGGCAGGGTCGCACCGCTGTTGAGAGCGGCGATCGCGGGGTCGTTCCACCTGGTGATTCCACCACTGAAGATCCTGGCCAGCACATCGCCGTTGACCACCAGTGTGTCGACGCCGTCCAAGTTGTACGCCAGAGCGACCGGCCCGAACACTAGCGGAAGGTTCCATGCGGGGTTGCCGTCGCAGCGTGCCGCCGCCGCTTCGATCTGCCCGGAGGCCAGCGGCGAGTCCGAGCCCGCGAAGTCGACCTGACCCGCGATGAACTGCTCGCGACCAGCGCCCGAACCAGTCGGGTTGTACGACATGTTCTTGCCCGGACACAATTGGCCCCACACCTGGTTGAACATCGCGACTGCGTTCTGCTGGGCGGTGGAGCCCTCTGCGGTCAGCGCTTTCTTGCCGCCGCAATCCGCCGGATCGCCGGAACCCGCAGCCCCCGTGGGATTGTCGTCGCTGCCGCAGGCTGACAGTGCCAGCATCGCGATCGATGCCAGAAACACCACAGGTACCCTAGGCAACCTCGCACCGAACGCCTTCACAGTACTGCCGAGGCCCACTTAACCCCTCTTTTCCTTTTCCCCCGCTTTACGGGGTCGCCACGCTCGCCCACGCAACGTATGCGGCCGCGGTGGACGGCTTCCGAATAGAAGGTGAACGGACGGTGAACATCTGCCCGGCGCCGGAATCCAGGGCGCCTGCCATGACGACCTCCGACCGGCGTCGCGCCACGGCCGGAGAAACGCCACGCTCACCGGCTCCCCAGAGAGATCTCGCCTGCGCCCGCCCCGTCCGCATAGGCGGTATCGACACGTGCCACCGCGAAGCCCAGCCGCTGGTAGGTGCGCACCGCGACGGTGTTGTCCGACTCGACGTAGAGCATCACCGTCGGCTCGGCGGCGCCGGCCAGCCGCCGAGCCAGCGACACCATCCCCACCACAGTCAGCTCGCGGCCCAGCCCGCGTCCCTGTCCGGCCGGATCCACGCCGATGATGTAGACCTCCCCCAACCCGGGCTCGTCTGCGTGCACCTTGGTCCAGTGGAAACCCAATAGGGCTCCGGAGTTCCCGAACGCCAGGAACAGACCCTCAGGGTCAAACCACGGCTCGGCCCGCCGCTCGGCCATGTCGGCCGCTGTCCAGCCACTCTGTTCCGGATGCCAGGCGAAGGCAGCATTGTTGACTCGCAGCAATTGCTCATCATCTCTTCCGCCTGCATAGGTGCGGATGTGCACACCGTCCGGAATCACCGGCTGGGGTGTATTTCTCAGCGATCGCCGCATCTGGATCAGTTCTCGCACCGGGGCCAGTCCCATCGCCGATGCTGTGGCGCGCGCCGACTCCAGGGTGCCGTGCGCCCAGAAATGGTTCTTCGCATTGGTTCTAGCGAGTGCCTCACGGGCCAGCGCGGCGCCGACGCCGCGCCGGCGAGCCTGGGGGCGCACCACCAACTCCGCCATTGGCGGCCCAGCGGCGTGCGCCGGGGCCAGATTGAGGTAGCCGATCAACTGGCCGCCGCGGTCAAGGGCCAGCAGCTGCTTCCTACGGTCACGACCGAGTTCGCGCAGCCCTTGCTCACCGACGGGAGCCACGCCATCGAATTCTGTTGCTGCCTCGACGAGTTCGCGAACCTGTCGGTGCTGCTCGGCGGCCAGCACGGAACACCAATCCAGGCGGATCACTGACTGCGCAGTGGATCGGTCAGCGATGACCGCAGAGTGTCGGGCTCGGCCCCGGTGGCGTCGGTGGCCCCGGTGGCGTCGGTGGCGTCGGTGGCGTCGGTGGCGTCGGACCCATTGTCCGGTTCAACGGAATCGTCGGGCTCGTCAGGGTCCGCTGGGGCGGCCAATTCCGCTGACGGTACCCGGCCACGCGCCGGCCGGACCGCCTTGTATCCGACGTTGCGGACAGTGCCGATCAGCGATTCGTACTCGGGGCCAAGCTTGGCCCGCAGCCGCCGGACATGCACGTCAACGGTCCGGGTACCGCCGAAGAAATCGTAGCCCCAGACCTCCTGCAGCAGCTGCGCGCGAGTGAACACCCGACCGGCGTGCTGCGCGAGATACTTCAACAGCTCGAATTCCTTGTAGGTGAGATCCAGCGGACGTCCGCGCAGGCGCGCGGTGTAGGTGCCCTCGTCGATGACGAGCTCACCCAGGCTCACCTTGCCCGCGCTCTCCTGGCTGGCGCCAGCGCGACGGCCGACCACCAGCCGCAACCGGGCGTCGATCTCGGCCGGCCCGGTGCTCGGCAGCATTATCTCGTCCAGTCCCCACTCGCCGGTGACGGCCACCAGACCACCCTCGTTGACTACCGCCACCACCGGGACCGAATTTCCCGTCGCGCCCAGCAACCGACACAAACCACGAGCGGCAGCCAGGTCAGTGCGCGCGTCGACGATAGCCACATCCGCGGCACCGGCCTCCAGCAGCGATGACACCTCCGCCGGCATCGTCCGCACGGTGTGGGCGAGCAGCGACAACGAAGGCAGCACCGACTCGGGCTGCGGGTCGACGGTCAGTAGCAAAAGATCCAACGGGCCCTCCAGCACCCGGGAAGACATCTCCCAGAATTCGTGGCCGACATCCGGTCAAGACCGGCCAGCGGTCATCTAACGATAGCGTGCCACCTGCGCTTTGGCCGCGCTGAGCAGCCCAACGGCGGGGGTGCGCCAGAATGTGCCAATGCGAAAGCTGCTGATCGGTCTGGGCGCGACGGCGCTCATCGTTATCGTCGGGGCCGTCGGCGCCGACTTCGGGGCGACGATCTACGCCGAGTACCGGCTGTCGCGCGCCGTCCGCAACACTGCCGGCCTGAATTGGGATCCGTCGGTTGCGATCCTGGGCTTCCCGGTCATTCCGCAGGCGATGGGGCGTCACTACGAGGAGGTCGAGATCAAGGCCAACGGTGTCGACCACCCGGTCACAGGCAAGGCGTCGCTGGAGGCCACCCTGCACTCCATCGACCTGACCGACGCCTCCTGGCTGGTCCGGCCCGGCGCAAAGCTGCCGGTCGGCAAGCTGGAGAGCCGCATCATCGTCAACTCGAGGCACATCGGGCGTTTCATGAGGATCAACGACCTGATGGTCGAGGCACCACCGAAGGAGACCAACGACGCGACCGGTGGCACCACCGAATCTGGGATCTCCGGCAATCGCGGCCTGGTGTTCTCCGGTACGCCGCGCTCGGCCGGCTTCGACAAACGGGTCAGCGTCGCGGTGGATCTGTCCATGGCCGGTCCCGATGACACCACCCTGGTGTTCACCCCGACCGGCATCCTCACCGGCGCGGGCACCGCTGACCAGGAGGTTCCCGACGACAAGTTGGACGCTGTGCTGGGCGCCTTCAGCAGCAGCCTGCCCGAACAGAAGCTTCCGTTCGCGGTTGCGCCGACCAGCGAGGGCGTCCGTGGCTCCGACGTCATCATCGAAGGCATCACCGAGGGAGTAACGATCACTCTCGACGGGTTTAGACAGTCATGACCCCAGCGCTGATCTCCGCCGTCACCGCCATCGTCGCCGGCCTGGGACTGGCAGCGGCGGCCGGATGGCTGCACAACCGGCGCTCCGGGGTGCTGCGTGAAACCGCCGACGGTGCCCCGGCCGCGGCCGAGTTTGATCCCCAGTTGGATACC
>Ga0114921_10001304_pt1 | contig 11408 bp, 11 predicted proteins | sample BentaG_FD_87016 | JGI IMG/M metagenome (GOLD analysis project Ga0114921, IMG submission 87016) | Deep subsurface microbial communities from South Atlantic Ocean to uncover new lineages of life (NeLLi) - Benguela_00093 metaG | ecosystem: Environmental > Aquatic > Marine > Oceanic > Sediment ...
ACTTGCGAAATCTATAGTACTTAATTCTAATAATAAAAAAATAAAGAATAAATCTTATGAGTTTCTTAAGGATGCGATTTGGGTTTTGGCAGAAATTAATAGTCCTCAAACAGCAGATACTATTATTGAAGCAATACCATCACAAGAACTTAAAGAAAAAGTTGCTATGGATTTATTTAATGTAATTTATGAGATGGTGGATGAGATTAGAACTAAAGTAGAATCTACGCTCGTTTCTTCTCAATATTTTATATTAAATACTTATGCATCAACAGTTAACGAAAAATTGAAAAATTTCTCTCTTATTGGTGGAAATGTAAGTAATAATATTTTAGCAAAGGACTTCAATTTTAATGTCGCATTACTTTCTCTATTTAGCTTTGATTTTAGTATCTTTCCAATTTTAGATAGAGTGTATAATGACTTAAGATATAGCTTAAATAAATCAATTGCATATTACATCCTCCCTTCAAAAGAGAATTACAACGAAAGTGAATTAGGAGTCTTAAATTATACTTTAAAACTGTTTTTTGACAATTTAGCAAGGAGTTCGAGTCAAGTATTTGTATTTAATTTAGACTTTATTCCCTATTTAGGAAAACCAACTATAATTATATCATCTGAACAAGATATATTTGATTATATCAGTTCCAGAACAAAAAAACTTGGAGATTCTGTAAATTTGATAATAGATGATTCATTATTTAAGGGAGGTAAGATTGTTGAAAACTTAAATCAGATTTTACCTCCTAATAAATGCAGAGTTATTAATTTAGTTTTATCTTATGAATTTATTAATGATTATAATACATTTAAAGCCTTTATTCAATCACTAATTAAGTAAAAAATAAATCTAACAAAAGTATTTATTAAAAATCTATTATATATATTGTAAAAATTTAATCGTAAATTGTCAAAATAGAAGTAAGTACAAAACAAAAGGGCAACCCTCTATGGCAAAGGATAAGAAAAAGAAAAAGCAGAAAAAAGCTAAGAAAAGTAAACGTGGAGGAGATATATCTGCACATACAAAGGCTCAAAAAGGTAAAGCCGCAGTTGGAGCATGGTATACGCTCGGGAATTCTATTGATAGATCTCATGATCAATTGTTTTTAGGTACAGATTATAGAGAAGTGTATATTAATGAACGCCCATGGCCAGAAATGCTTGCTGATGTAGAATACTGGACCCCTTTACCATTCACACACGGAATAGAAATGGAATTAATCATAGCTGATGACAATGGAAATTACCCCCCTGGAGATGAAATGGTTTTCCGGATGAAAGAAATTGTTAAAGATTCCATTAAAATAATGGATCAAATTCTATATGAAGGAAGATCTGATTTCCTCCCCGTTCCAGATTACATTAGGCAAAAAGTCTTAGCTAGACCTTGGGGGCGTGATGACATTGAAAAGGGGTATGCTATGGATATTCGATATCAATTACCTAATGGCGCTTACGTGGATATTGATACGTTTGCTAGAGATGGAAATGTCACTGCAATTACATATATATTAGAATTGGTTACACCGCCTGCAGAATTTGTAGAGGAGTTGGCATATTGGGCTTCGACCTTATTTCTGATAGCTAAAGCGACTCTACCAAAAGATCTTCATATTATCGCTTCTGCTATAAATCCTGCAACTCGTGAATATATGCGAGGAGTATCTCAAGCAGATCATAGCCACATCGGTACTTTTGAATCAGAATTAGAAAAAGTTCAAGCTTATTGTATGATTAGAAATTTTATACCTCATATCATTGCTCTCACATGTAATTCACCTATATTAAATAATAAACCGACCGATGTAGTTAAGATTATAAATAACAGAATAACTGCGCCTAATTGTGTAAGGTCATTAAGATTAAAATATAACACCACAATGTTAAGTGGGAATGATCCACAACATTATATTCCATATTTAACTGATCTTAGTGAGAATTCTATAAATTATTTTCTGCAGACTGTCCAGAAAGCAAGTCTTGAAGATGGACGCTTCCAAGACGTGTTTCCCGCCACAGATTTCGGAACTATAGAGGTTAGAATTAGTGATGCACAAATCTCAATCTGTCGTAGAATTGGTGTAGCACTTTTAATACAAGCTATGTGTTATAAAGCAAGAAAACTTCTAAAAAAAGGAGTGTGGGTTCCTGATGCGGGAAGTGCAACAATAGCATACAATAGAAAAGCAGCCATAGAAAGAGGGTTAATAGCTCTATTTAGGCCTCAAAATCTTACACGAGAACATCTTGCTAAATATGATCGTGAGTTTGCAGAGCAATATTTAGGTCCTGCAAATCAACCTATAAGATATATGATGCAAGCTGTTCAGAGAATGTTTTTCTACTTAAAAGACGAGCTAAAAGAGCTTGGTTTTCTCTATTCTCCTTTTCTGAAACCATTGCTGCAATCTGTTTTTGGAAGTGTAAGTTATGCTGAGCCTCCAATTACGGAAGCAGAATATCAACTTTCGTTGTATGATTATAAGTTAAAAAATGGTGAAAATCCGAATATCTTATATGATTTAATCTATTTTACTATTCAATATTGTCAAGATCCTTTAAATAATCCGCTCACGGGGGTTTTGACTCTTCCAAAAGAAATGCGAGATTAAAATAAATAAAAAAGTATTTTGAGTTAAAACAATGCTTACAGCAACGATAGAGCAAGATGGGAAAAAAAGAGTAGAGCAAATATTTGTAGTTGACGCCCATTCACACTTAGGTCAGGATGTAGATGGTGCTACAATGATGAATCCATTAGCACCTGGTGTCGGAACTTTTGATTTCTGGGGCAATGTTCAAGGAAAAATTAAAGCAGATTGGAAAAAAACTGGAGAGCAATCATTTACTACAACTATAAATGGAAAATTTACAAAATTATCTTGGTCTTTTACCCCATATCCATTTACTGATAATTTATATAGTGCCCTACAAAAGATAGGAAAAAGACATTCTGATTTAAAAGAAAAATCAAAATTTTATGCTTTTATAGATCAGGGCGTGGTTTTTCCTTTCCAAGATGTCTTTCGAGCTAAACATCCTGAAGCGTTATATCGAGCAAGTAATATAAATATATCACGTTTTACAACCAGATTTCCCTTCTCAATGAAATTAATTGGATATGGTCGCTGTGATCCAATGGAAGGAGAGAAAGCGGTAAATGAAGTGAAATATGTAAGAGAAGTTTTAGGACTTCGAGGTTTAAAATTGCATCCTCGCTCGGAAGGCTATATTGATAAGATGACTTCTGAAAAAGTAATTAATGTTCTTGTTGAAGCGGCATCATACTCTATGCCAGTTATCTTTGATACTAGAGGAAGAGGTTCAATTTTAGAAATAGGAAAATTAATAAGGTCTGCAAGAAATGTAATTCAATCGACCTACCCTGATTTATTACCTCATTTTAAAGTAATTATTGCTCATTTTGCTCAAGGGAATATTGATGATTATGAGGTGTATAATACCATAGTTCAGCCAAATACGTATGGAGATCTCTCAATGTTGCATGGTGCAGGTGCTGGCAATTTTTTTGAAAGTTTTCGAAGATGGTTTCAATCAAATCGTAAAGAAAGCGTAAATAGTCGAACATGGTCAGAATATCTCCTTTTTGCTTCTGATTATCCTTATTTTGGAGATGTGCATGCTGAAAAACTTATGATATACGTTATTAATAAACAGTTCTTTGACACTGGTGGAACTCTTCAAGATGTTAGAAATATTCTTGGCTTAAACCAGTTAAAAGTTTTGCCTGAATATAACCTCCCTCAACTTTCAAAGGATAGTAAATCTTTACCAAGCCTAATGGTCTCTAATCCCTCATTTCAACAAAATAATATGAGTACATATGATATATCAATTAGAGCTCTGGCTAAATTAATTGTTGATAACAAGATTGATATTAAAAAATTCTGTTTGCAATTTAAAGATTCATGGGATATCTTAAGTGAGGATATTTTAATGACTACAATATCTAATAGTAAAAAACAAGAAATGAATCTCTTATTCATGAATTTAGTGAGAGATAAAATATCTTTATTTGCTCCTTTACAGCCTAAGATAGCTTGGAAAAAATTCGGCTACAAATATTTTAATCCCGAAGATCGAGCTTTCTTTGCATCGGTATTTAAACAAAATTATTTATCCATGGATCTTAATAAAACATCAGAAATGTTAGCACAAATTTACACTTAAACAGTATTTTCTTGTTTGAGCTTAAATTTCATCGAATGTTTATAATGTTATTGTTATTTCAACCTATAATATTGTTATCATTTGTCAGAAAAGAGCATTTTCTAAAAACCTGAATTGTTTTAGAATTTTTCAGTTATGGTGGATTCATTACATATATCTATAATTGTTTTGATGTTATCTTTATGATTGATAGTTTTATAAATTCTTTTATAGAGAAAATAGATATTAGTACAATTTTTTGTAATGCTCTCCTTTTTACCAAAATATATTATTATTAGCTTTTCTCCAGGAAAATATTCAAAAAAATGAATATATACTGTAAAATCATCAGTAGAAGTAATAATATTTCCTCGGTTTTTATTAAAAATTCTCTTTTTGTATATATTAAAAACCTTTTGAATTAAAGAAATTCCTAGACCTTTACAAAAAAGAATTTCTAATTTGTTGGAAAAAACTGAACTTAGGGCAATTTCTAATCAAGTATCTTTGCTTTAGCATTAATAGTACACAAGTTACTATCAGTTGTTTTTTGTCTTATAATTAGACCCTTAACCCTAATTTAGAAAATACGTTGGATAACTAATAAAAAATAATATGATAGTGTATAATTTATATATTAATTTACTGTTATTTATATTTTTGCACCTACCCCAAAAAGAAAAGATCAAAAAAATATAATTAGGTATAATAAAAATTATCTTATTATGCTATTTTTTTCAAACCTAAATTTAGAAATGATATTATAATGAGTGATAATTATAATTAATACTTATCCAAATTGAAAATTTTCTATTTAAGTTAAGAATTGATATTTAGATTAACTTCATTCATCATTTCTATTTAGCTACATAAAAAAAAATGTATATCAAGTTAATACATATGTTTATCTGTTTATTTATTCATAAAATAAAATGGTTTGTTTTCCTTGTTTAGTAGGATCTATTTTCAGTTTAATACATTTGGCTATGTTTTGTTTACTAAGAAATAGTTTAAATGCTGATATTAGACATTAACTTAGATTTATTTCTCCTTAAAATCTGCTTCACTAATAAATTAAATAAGTCATCTATATTTGTTCCTGTCTTAGAGGAGATCTTAATATATGCACTCATCCTAAATTTTACCATATTATTAAATGCTATTTCATCATCTATTGAATCTAGGTTTACAAGATCTAATTTGGTTCCTACTAGTATAATTGGTAGATTATTGTCATTTGATCTTACTAGATTTACCCATTCTTCCACACTATCAATAGTTGAAGGATCAGATAAATCACATAATAATAAGGCTCCTGCTGCTCCTCCTATATACTTTTTTAATATAAATCTAAACTGTTCTTGACCACCGAAATCCCAAAGTTGTAAAGATATCTCAAAAGAATCGAAAATTAATTGCTTTAAAAAAAAATCAACTCCAATCGTGATGTTGTGGGCTTCATAAAACAAACCTTCTACATATCTTCTAAGTAATGTCGTTTTTCCAACATATCCATCTCCTACTGTAAGTATTTTGAAAAGAAGTTGTTTTTTCAAATGTTTTTCACACTTATTTTTGATTGATTATTGTTCTTCCTTTAGAATTTTTATGTATAGTAAACAAAAATTTAGATCTCTTACCAAAAGTACTGCCAAAATATATAAATCCTCCATGTAATGCTTAATTTTTTTCTTAGCTTTTTCCCTTTTCTCTTTTTCGATTAAAAAAGCAATAGTTTCGTTTTTAACGAAGTTCACTATAAGAAATTTATTTCTAATATTTATATCTTGAATTTTTGTCTTGAGTTATTTAAATTAGAATTATTCTTATCTCTTTCAATCTTGAACGAAGAGTTGTAGTTGTTATTCCTATTGTTTCTGCAATAATTCTTTGATTGATCTTTAAGTTTTTAAGTTGCGAAGCAAGATATATGGCAGCAGCACAAAAGCCTAATGGATTCTTTCCACTAATAAATTTTCCTTTAAGATATGACTGTAGTATTTTAGTAGATAATTTTTCAATTTCAAAATCTAATTTTAATTTTGATATAAAATGAGGCAAATGATGAATAGGATTAGTTATCTGAGCTTTTAATTCTAACTTATGAAGTAAAACATAATAACAGTTTTTCAACGATTTAGTGTTTACAGGAGATTCATCACAAATTTCTCTAAATGTCCTTGGGACATAACAGTTCAAAAATTTTTTTCACAAGTGCAGACGGTAGTGTTAAAGAGGAAGCCCTTTCAATGGGAGCGACAGCATTTTTCACTAAACCTTTTAAACTTGCAGATTTAATAAAAAATATAGAGAAAGTTTCAATGACACAGGTTTATGTCTAAATGACAATGAGTAAAATCATCTTTTTTCTAAAATTAAAACAGGGCGAATATAATAAAAATATGTTTAAAGTTGAAAAATTATATCTATGAATTAGTTAAAATTCTATTTTATCCCCAAATTCTTTAATTGGCCACTGCCAGTATAGCTCTGTCTTTTTAACGCCTTTTTCTTCTAAATCTTTAAAGAGTTTTTTCCTTAATTTAAAAAGAAATTTCTCAGGATCATATAGAATCTTGCCTTCATCAAATGCGTCTAAAATCAGATAGTATTTCGATCTCACATAGCCTTCCATTTCTTTTGATGTCCTCCAAAGCGTTTGTTTACCCGAACTAATGGATTTAGTTAATTCAAACACAAATTTACTTCTCTCCCAATGATCCTCAGGTAAATCATCACTGACTATAATTAAATCGATATCACTTAAATAGTCATCATCATCTCGTGCTTTACCCGTTGCAACCGACCCAAAGAGTAAAATTGCCTTTATTTTTAATTTCAGTTTAAAAATGAATTGGAGATATTCTTTAAGTTCATTTTTGAAGTATTCTAATTCTATAAATGATAAATTAATTTCTTTAATTTGGCTCATTATTTTTCTAGCTCTCTTATTTTTGTAATAAATTCTGATAATCGTGTTAATTCTGGCTTTAAATCTGGATTTTCTTTAAATAAATCTTTGAAAAAGATTAAAACTCTTTTTAAATCATCTAAACATTCGTCTGTTTTAGTTTTATCATATTTTTCGTCTGGAGAGATTAATTTGTTATCTACTATTATTCCGTAACGTGTTGCAGTTCCTTCTTCTTCAATCTTTTTTGATATAACAGCTATTCTTTTTATTTTTTCAAGAACTTTTTTTTCAATCTTGATATGCTCGTTAAATTCAATTAATTCTAATATTTTCGATGGTTCATGAGTTTTTCGAAATTGTAATCCTAATAGAACAATTAACGCTTTTTGTAATTGTTCTGTAGATAATTGAATTCTAAAAACACATGCGGCGAATTCATTAATTTTATAGAATTTAACTACCTTATCTAAATTATCAAATGCTAAATCTAACCATTCTTTAGTTCTTTCATAATTGGTCGTCAATGATATAACTTCTATTTTCAATAATTCATTATATACAATTTATATGAATTTTAATTTAAAAAATATTTATCTCCTAGATAGATAAATAATATAAAGTACATTGAAATCTTTTACTATTAATACATTTAAATTGAACTTCTATTATATATACCAATTTTGATTTACTAAAAACTCTTTAAATCTGACGCAAAATCTCAAGATGATTCAAAATAGCAACTACAATTGTTGTAAAGGACAAAAAATTACTATAAAATTTATATCATCATATTTTTTATTAATGCAATTGATAACTTGAGTCAATCTTAAAATCATTGGGTCTTGAAGGTATTGAAATTACTAATAATAGAAAAGAAGATTATATAATTAACGGAAGGATAGATCCAGAATTATCCGTATGTTTAACTATGATAAAATTGAAAATTAAACGTTTTCAAATGACTTCAGGAATCAGAAGAATGAAGTTACTACCCTGTGTGTGATCTCCTTTTACTTTATCTTCAACATAAATTTGACCATTATAAAGGTCCAGTATTTTTTTTACCAATGTTAAGCCTAAACCTATCCCTGTGATCTCTCTATCTGGGGTGTAAATCCTTTGAAAAATCCAAAATTCTTAGATTTTATTGGTTATACAAAAGAAGAATTAAGAGATGAGGAATTTCTTTACAAATTTATTCATCCAAAAGATATTTTTAATATTACAGAATCACTTGAAGAAAGAGATGTAGAATTTAGAATAATCAATAAAGATAGGCAAATAAAGTGGTTATCAGGTACAATATTAAATCATTATAATAAACAAGGAGAATTAATTAGTTTAAGATTCTGGTTGCAGGATGTTTCTGAAAGAAAAGAGTTAGAAGATTTAAAGTCGAATTTACTAACAAGGTTTTCTCATGAATTTAAAACGCCTCTTATATCTATTAAGGGTTTTACAGACTTTCTATTGACAGAGCATCCAGAGAATTTGGATGATATAACAATCTCATTTTTAAAAAAAATTAATAAAGGAGGAGAGAGACTTAAATCACTCATAAATTATTTCTTAGTAAGTTCACAGTTGGATAATCGCTTGGTAAAGTTGAATTTAATTCAGGAAAATTTATCTAATTTGATTAAAGCTAGTTTAGCAGAGATGGAAGGTTTGATTAAAATTAGAAATCATACAATTGATCTCAATATTCACTATGATTTAATTGCAAAACTTGATAAAGATAAAATCCGTAGTGTATTTACAAACCTATTATTGAATGCTATTAATTATACTCCAAAAGGAGGTAAAATCTCTATAGGATCTGATCTCAAGGAAGATAACTTAATTATTTCTATAAAAGATAATGGAATTGGGTTGAGTGAAGCAGAAAAAAGTCAATTATTCACCCCTTTTGGAAAAATTGAAAGGTATGGTGAGGGTTGGGATATTGTGACTGAGGGTATGGGGATGGGGTTATATATCGCAATGGGAATAATCAATTTACATGGAGGGGAAATTTGGGTTGAATCTGAGGGAAGAAATAAAGGATCTACCTTTTATTTTTCACTTCCTGCACTAAAATACTAAGTAGATACTAAAAAATCATAAAATTGTTATATTTACACTTAGATGATTTATTTAATACTTCTATAGATATTCAAACAAGAATTCCAAATCAGGTAAATCAAAAGGTTTTAAAATATAACCATCTGCTTTTGTTTCTTGCATATGGTTCTCCACTTTAGGACCTGGTACTGCCGTTAAGTAAAAAACTGGTATTTCTTTTAACTTTTCATGAGATTTTATGTCTTTACATATATCAAATCCACTAATATCTGGTAAAATTATATCTAGTAATATTAATTTTGGAGTAGAAGTGCTTAATTCTTCAATTCCTTTCACACCTGTTAAAACTCCTTTAAAAGAATAACCTTTGCTTTCAAAATAATGTTTTAATAAATCTATAGTAGATGGATCATCTTCAATTAGTAAAATATCATATAGGGGAGGTTTAAATTCTTTTTCTTCTAATTTAACGATGAACTTATTTTCCAATTGTTTAGCTTCATTTAAAACACTATTAATAATTGATTTTATTTCATCATTTAAATCGTCACGATATTTTTCAAGTAATAATTGCGAAAATCCTTTTATTGTGGTCAATCTTTCTTTTAACACATGAAGCATGCTAGAATTTTTGTTACTTTCCAAACTTGTAAGTATCTTTCCGCCAAATTGTAATTTTTCATTAATGTAAAAATTGACGCTTTCTCTAATTAGTTTGGAGAATGAAGAAACATTTTGAGTATTCATAAATTCCTCCCATTTTTTTTCTGTTTCATTTGATACATAAACAGAAATTCTTTTTTTGTCGGCATAGTAATCCTTTTCACCTTCCTTCCATCTAAGAAATCCCTTTGTAACTTTACCCTGCCAAATGGCTTGTTTTCCAGTCTCTTGCTCATATTGCTCCATTTCCTTTGGTTTTTTTTCATGATTCGATATAAGCTTACACCTTCGAAAGAGAATTAATCCTTTAATTTATTCTATTAATTCATTATACATATGAATTTTACACTGAATATTATTTAAATTTGATCTAATTATTTATAAACATATCTAAATAAGGAATTTTATATCTTCTACTAACGGTTGATATATTTATAGATATTTTTTTTAAGTTAAAAGAAGAAAAAATTAGAAAACAATTAAAATCTAATATTGATGCTTATGACTAAAAAGGTATTTGTCATTGAAGATAATGAAAAAAATATGAAATTATTTCGAGCCATTTTAAAATTAATACCAGATTTAGATGTTTTTGAAGAAACACGGGGTGATTTGGGCTTAGAATTGATCAAGTCTGGTGATCCTGATCTAATTATTCTCGATATCCAACTTCCAGAAATGAGTGGAATAGATATTTGTACAGAACTTCGGAAGACTGAGAAATTTAAAAACACACCAATTATAGCAGTAACTTCATTTGCAATGAAAGGTGATAAAGAAAGAATACTATTAGCAGGTTTTAATGAATATATTTCAAAACCAATAAAAGTCAATGAATTTAGGGAGTTAGTAAAAAGCTATTTGTAAGATTTAAATCTATTTAGGATCCTTAAGATGGTTTATATCTTAATTGAATTATTATTTTCCAAAATTATCGAATTAAAAGCATTCGATTAGTCTGAAATTCAGAATTAAGCTATTCAAAAAATAATTAAAATCTACTAATACTATAATAATTAAAATATAAATAAATAAGAAATGATCTTCATTAAACAAATTATGAGGATAAAATAGTGCAAGGAATTGTAATTTTAAATCTGAATAAGAAATCAGAACCAACTGTAGATGTTCAATACCCACGAACTATTTGTGATGAATTGGGTATAACAGATTCAATGTTGGCAACCGTTTTCGATGAACACAAGAGTGTAAGGACAGGTCCCAATTATCTTGAAATGCAAGTCAAACGAGATCTTAGTGTAGCAAGTTTTTTCACAGGTCATTCTTCTAAGCACTTTATAGGGAAAGGAGATCATGTTATTACTGTATTTCTTTCTGACGAGGATATTCTCCCAAGAAATTTTGAAGGGCAAGTTAGAAGAATTGCCTTTGAATTATTACCTAAAAGAAAGGAAAGAGATTTCAAAAAATTGTTTGCTAAATACTATGAATTATTAAATAAAGGAGAATTAGATGCATATTGGCAGGAACGACAGGAATTGGAGCAAGAGATAGTTGGAAAAAAAGAAAGAATAGATGATCTTGCTCAAAAAGTCTCTATGTTAGTATCTGATAGATCGGAACACCTTAG
>Ga0114921_10001305_pt1 | contig 11398 bp, 12 predicted proteins | sample BentaG_FD_87016 | JGI IMG/M metagenome (GOLD analysis project Ga0114921, IMG submission 87016) | Deep subsurface microbial communities from South Atlantic Ocean to uncover new lineages of life (NeLLi) - Benguela_00093 metaG | ecosystem: Environmental > Aquatic > Marine > Oceanic > Sediment ...
GAGGAGGCCAATAACCACCATGATTTAAAATCCAAGTGTCAATTTTTTTTTGAAAGTCTTTAAGCGATAAATTTTCTTTCATAAGTAATGTAAAACTTATCTTCTCAAGAATGTTTTCCTCCTCTTTGTAAACATCCAATTTTTGTTATAATATCTCTTTTTTCTTTAAATAGAATCCCTAATTAGAAAATTAAGATCTAGAACTAAGATGAAAACAATGAGTTACAATAACGATTATTATCCATACATAGACCCTGAATTTGATGATAACTTCCTTAGCTGGTACGAGTTAGAAGGCATAAGTAAAATATCTGAACATTCACGACAAATCCGCTCGCTCCTAAACTATAAAAGTGCAACTATAAGGTATTTTTATAGCAACGCTTCAACAAAGACATTAAACTCCAAATTTTTAGAAAACAAAAAAGAATTTGAATTGAAAGGGTTTCAGCTAATAAAGATCATTAATAACATTAAAGATTTAACAGGAGTTCTAGAGGAGGGCATCATAATCTTACAAAATGATGCATTAGATAATTACAAAATTACTAAAGCATACTTAATCGAGTTAAAAAAGGTTATAAATGAATTATTTATAAAAATTCATTTTTTTTCAGAACAAGACATCCATCAATTTCCTCGATTTCTCATAGTAATTATAAAGATTGCTAATGAAGTTTGTAAGGTACAGAAATATTTGAATAAAGAATTCTCAGAATTTTATCAAGAACTTGAGGAAAATTACTCTAATTTAGAAAGAGAGCTAAATGTAATGCTACCAAAAGAAAGCGTTAAAAATGTGATGAATCGTAATAATAAAAATAAATTACTGGCAGAAGAATTGTTACAATGAAGACTTATACGCAAGTAACTCGAAGAGGAATAAGAGAAGATAGGATCGCAATATGCCCAAAGTTTGGGTGTAGAGAAATTAAAAAGATAAAACCACTCAAATTTGGATTTATAGGTTTCGGTAAATATCCTAAATGTAAAAAACATCACATTCCTTTAGTATTTGTAGACGAGAGAATCGGTGATTTTGTAGATGGAGCGTTAGCCTGTTTATTCGATAATGCTGGTCTTCCCCCAAGGGAACTTCTATCCCTTATCTTCTCTAAATTTACTGAAGATTTCGAACCATTCGTTCAAGGATGGGTTTATTGCATCACTATAGGAAGGGGTGCCCAAATTGTATCCCAATATATAGACTCCATTACTAAAACTTATCTTAAGAAGTTAACTAGAAAACAGGTAAAAGCTCTTAATGATTCGACTCATAGTAAAGCCAAAGGTGATTATCAAAATGTTATAATGGGTATGCAAGAAATAACAAAGCAATATACCAGACTTCTCAAACACCTTCGAATTCATTCAGAAATAATCTCAGATGTGAAAAAGCTGCGAAAAATCTCTAGCAGTTTAAAAAATAGTTTAATTGCTTGGCAAAACATTTCTAAAAAAGAAGAGGCAGATATTACAATAAGAAAAACATATTCAAACGATTCACTCACTGAAATTAAACAAAATTTAGATTCTATCCTCAACATTGGAACCTGTAGATGTCTCCTAGGACTAGCTCCCCAGGAAAGAAAACTAAATGCTACGCAGGTTACTGCTTTTGAACGTTTCTCTGCTTATTATGAATTTTATGTTGAAGGATTAACTAAAAAGTTTACTAGAGCAGATATTGAAAATCTTTTAAAAAGAAATTTTACCACATCTTCAAATCCATCTAATTCTGGAGAAGGTGTTAAAAATATAGAACACATTTCAATCAATAATATTAAAAAAGAAGCAGCTAAAGCAAAGATAAATGCAAATGAGCTTATTTTAATATATAATGCAGATTCAGAATCAAACGAGTTAGTAGAGCTCAGTAATGCTCAGATAAATCAAAATACATTTGTTTTTGGATTGGACAAATCAGATCAATTAAAAGCGATAAGCTCTAGTGAAATAATTAAAAAAACTGGAAATTCATATTATATAACCTGTAAACACGGGATGTTATCGTTATCAGAAAGAAATTCCCTTCTTACAGTGGATGATGATTTAAATATCATAAGTATTCCCGTAAAAAGTGTTTGCAAGGGAATGTCAATCTTAATGCCACGCTTCATTCATGTGGATGAAGATCGTACTCCACTAGATTTTAGTAACTGTGGCGAAGTTATAGAAGAAAATGGAATTCAATATGTTAAAAAAGCTCTAACTAAAGTATTTAGATTCGTTGAAAAGAATTTTGAGCTTGGTTATATTTTGGGGCAATACTGCGCAGAAGGTTCTATGAATGTAGTTTCGATTTCATGTGGAAACAATAAGAGCGAAATGGAAAAAGTAGCTTATCTAGTTGAGAAAGTTTTCGGATATAAACCATTTTTTACAAAAAATAATAAAGAACAGTATAAAACGGTATACAGTGTGGAAAGTAATACTCAACTGATTAAATTAATATTTACTCAAGGTTTATGTTTAAAACCTAAACATGCACCCTTCAAAGAAATTCCCCCCTTTCTCTACAATGCTCCTCTAGAATGTGTTAAAGGATTCATCCTTGGCTTTACGAGAGGAGATGGATCAATAGGAGAATATATTCGTAAAAGATCATTCCAATCTTCGCCTTCAAGAGATATTGATTTTAGATTATTTACATCATCAAGAAGATTAGCATTTGGGCTTAGCTTCCTATTAAAAAGGCTAAGAATAAATGCAGAAATTTCTAAAAGAGAATTCGATAACGAAAAACATCCAACTTATTACGATGCTTATTCACTTCGCATTAATGGAAAGACTAATTTAGATATCCTTAGAAAATTTATTCCCGGTTTACCTGAATTTAGCAAATTTTCGAGAGGTAAAACTCCATCAATAAATTTAAACCATTGGATAAAAATTTTAAACACTGAATTAAAGGATAAGTATAAAATATCATTAAGAATGCTTGTGGAAAAAAAACATATTCCAAACATGGCCGCGAAATGCGCTCAAGAGAATAATAAAAAAAATATATCAGAAGGTAATTTGCTGAAAACACTAGACTTTCTACAATCAAGCGGCTTTATAACGCCAACGATTAATAAATTACGATTAATTTTTGAAAACTATACATTTACTAAAGTTAAAGCTATAGAATTTAATCACATAATCAATAATGTCTATTGTTTATCAATCCCACATTCTAGTGTATATCTATTAGGTATTGGCCAAATTTTTGTAAATTAAAACCTTTTTAAGCTTAGATATTCTAATATACAATTTTGTTATAATTTAGTTAAATTGTATCTTTTTCTTGTTTCCCACTCTTTTCTTTTCCCGAGATTATATCTGCTAACATCACTGTAGTAACCAGTAATTCTTGAATATACCTTAACATCTCCAGAGTGACATTGAGGACAATTGAATTGAGAGCCTCGAAACATTTTTCGGCAAGAAGGACAATAAATAAAATCGGTTGTGTAGGCGAAATATGCCGTATTTGTATTAAGACAAATATTTTTTGTAAGTTCCCATAAACCATTTATATCTGGTTTTTGTTCACCAAGCCAGATATGTGTTATTACACCTCCTTCAACAATAGGGTGATAATCTCCTTGCTTTTTAATTCTTTCAGATAAAGTAATGTCAGCATCGTATCTAAAATGACTAGAATTTGTGTAGTAGGCAGAGTTACCAGAGGATTGAGTTATAGCTTTTTTTGGGAAATGTTTCAGGTCTAATATTGCTAATCTTCTAGCTGTGTGCTCGCTAGGTTGTTCCCAAAGCGAATACGAAATTCCGTCTCTTTCGGTCATCGAATTACACTTCACTACCATATATTCTAACACTTTTTTACCAAAATTGTATGCGGTGTCGTGTTCGTGCAATTCATACCCAATCAGACTTTTTAAGGCTTCATTTAAACCAGTAAAACCAATAGAGAGATTCTGATCATTTAGATTAAAAATTGGCTCTCCGTCTATTTTACCGCTACACAAAGGTAGATGGCCCGATCTTAAGCGTTTTTCCATTAATTTCCATTTTTTTAGTAGCACTCTTGCAGAGAGCTCCATATTCTTATCTAAAATCCTAAAGTAATCCTCTTCGTTAGAAGACATGTAAGCATATCTAGGTAAATTAAGACTAACGCTCTGAAGCGAACCAATTGAGACGTAATTTTCCCATACATTAGTGTTTTTTCTCTCTTCGGGATCTAATACGCATTTGCTTATAATTTGATTTCCGCTTAAAAATTTTCGACAACATTGACTATGAATTTCGTCGGGCATCCATTCAGGGCACATGTTAAGAAAATAGGGAGTGCCCATCTTGGCTACTTCCTCCATCAATTTGATGTAAGAAGGTTCGAACTCTTTAAGCCATTTCTTTTTAATCTTTATTTCGTGTTTTGGGAATGCAAATAATTTTCCATCGTAGTCTCCATGGATATAAACATCGGTTAGAGCGTCAAAAAGTTTTAGACATTCATCTTTATAATCACCATATTTACCTGTAATTTGACCACGGGGACCAATAGCGGGAATAGTTAATAAACCTTCAGGTACAGTGGGTGTGCACGAAATTGAAGTAAAGGGTACTTGACCCCCTCTCGCTGCAAAAATCTGGTTCGTTTCGAATATTAAGCATTGCATAGATTGTTCAATTTCTCTATCGGAAAGTCCTTTTGCATATGGAGCGAGGAATGTTGTTATGTAATCATAACCCTGACCCCCAGAAAATTCGCCCTGTATCGTCCCTAACCATTTGGCTAGATGCGTTACAGCAACTCTTAAACTTCCAGCTGGACCCGATCGACTACAGTGTGCCCAACTATTCACGGGAGGAAGTCCATGTTCGAGAATCATGCGAGGATCCCATTCCTGGCAAAACGGTCTTAAATCGAAATATCTTAGCATATGTACGTGAATGTCTCCATATAAATGAGCACGTGCTTCTTCTGAGTCTAAAATTCTTAAGAGGGCGTACTCGTTGGAAATTCTATTTGCAGCCCAGTGGTGAATGCTTTCGGGATTCATATCTTGATTGGCGTTTTCATTGACACCTTTTTCTAGTATTGCTTCATAATCCATTAACGGCATACCTATCCTAGTATAAAGTTTACGCTCGTCTTCGTAGTGTTCTTCCGATAGTATTGAGCACACAATTTCCCTAATGTGAGGACCTGAAAGAAAACTAATGTTGGAAGATATAATTCTCCTCACAACTAACTCCGTAATACTGCCAGCAGATTCTAAATTTAATCCCGTTTCGCTTACAATACTTTGTTTTATTTTAAAGGGATCAAAAGGTACTATGTCACCTTCTGTTCTTGAAACTCTGGGTAGTAAATTCTTCAAAAATCCACTTTCTAACATTTTCTTTTCTTTTATTATTTCAGACTCTGGAGTCAAAACCATATTAATCATTTATTATTTTGATTTGCTATTTCCACCTAAGTGATAACGGTATTTTACCATTATAAGAACTAAATACTTTTGTCGGTTCTATGGGTAGAAATAATAGCTTTAATAATTATATATTCTCGTTAATACTTTGCCTCTTTTGATATAAAAATGTATTTTTTTTTCCAATTTAAACTTATTCTATTAATCTTTTATTCGTAATCTAGGAAACCAGCAAAGAACTCCACAGAAAATCCAATTCATTTACCGATAAGTTCGCTTGCGTTATCACAACTCTCGATATTTTACTCGTAAACTTAAAATTGTCGTCTTTATCGGTTTTGTAATTTTCAAACAACCAATGTAAAATTTAAAAACAATTCATTACGAGTATATTTAAAGAAAAAATAGACGAAGTCAAATAATTTTAGCGTTTAAAATGAAAAAAAATACCGTAAATAAAAGTGCTGTTAATTCCATAGAAGCTTTGCCAGGGATTTACAGGAAAACTCTAATTTATAACAAGAATATGATGTTATGCCATTTTTTTCTCGAAGAAAATTCTAATGTCCCTCTCCATTCGCATAAGGAACATCAAATTGGGTATGTAATTAAAGGAAAATTACAATTTTTTACCGAAAACGAAAAATTTCTAGCTGAAAAGGGAGATAGTTATGTTTTTGAATCAAACGAAAAACACGGGGCTAAAATATTGGAAGATTCAGAGGTTATAGATGTGTTTAATCCTTCAAGGGAAGATTACAAATAAATCTGCGCAACTATAAAAGGAAATAAAAAACAATTACCACTGATAAGCAGCAATAACAGCAATTGCAATTATACAAAAGATAAATTCTCCCGATAACCAATCGATAAAAATTGACTTTTTCTTATCTCGGTTTTTTTTAACCCGCGTTGCTACTGCAAAACTTATTGCTGCATTTGTACCAGTGAAAATTATCAATGTAAATGTTGACGAATTTAACTTTAATTCAATTAAATCTAGTAATGAGTCAAAAATAAAAAACGCACTTAAAATTAACAATAGAGCAATAAAAAAAATCCAACCTGAAAAATGCATAATTTTCTCAAATACTATTTCCTCATGGGATAATCCTCCTGGCAACCTAGTAGGTTTTTTCTTTACTTTTGACATATCCTTCTTACCATACTACTTATAAAAAATTGAATGGTTTATGATTCTTAATTCTTTTTTTTTTCCATAAATACAATTCAAGATATTATGGTTTATTTTTTAAAAATAAAATAGCTTTAGCAATATCTCCTTCGCTATCAATTAACGCGGCGTTCGCTTCTTCCTTATCTACATTTGCTTGAGCTGCCACTAACATTATATCATTTTCAGTAATAACCGGTTTTGCTAGATTTTCTTCGCTAACATCTACTCCTTCTCCCTCATCCTTTTCTCCAATTTGAACCCCCCCTACAGAATATTCCTCTGCATCACCTATTACTTGATAAATCTCTTGTCCCATTTGCTTCATTAAAACGACTTCGGGTTGATCTATTACAAGAGTTTTTTCATGACTTTCTATTATTACTCGGGTAGCGTCAATTTGTTCCATATCGATTCCCTGTTGCTGCATTCGACGGCGCATCTGTCTTGAAGCAAATTGTTGCCCCTCTCTCTTTTTTGTTGCTTGTGGGCGCGTTGGTTTGCTTTTTTCCTTTTTTTGCATCTCTTTAGGTAATTTAACCATTTTTTCAACAACTCCAAACTATATATATTATAATTATCTATTAAATTTTATAATTTTGATTTAACTGTGCCTTTCCTAACTTTTATCGCGACTCCAGTTTTAAAACTTTGAACATACGGGACTGGGATCACTAGCTTTCCAATCGCTAAAATTTCATTTTCTTGATTAACAACAATTATCTCATCTGAGGGTCTTAAATTTTCATCAATCTCAATAACATGTTTACAAAAAACATTACGACCTATCCTAATAAATTCAGATATCTCACTCAATACTACAGCCCTCAATTTTGGCGAGGGAATGGTGTTAATTATTTTATCAGCTGAGAATAAGCTCAATGTAAAAAATCCATTAGTTGGACGTAAGTTTAGCAGAAGTTTGTCTTTGTAATACACATGTTTTATTTTGCCTGTGTTTCTAGAAAATTCAAAGCGAATCTCATTTTCATTTTCAAACAGAAGATTAGTTACCGATTGACCAAATTGGTAATCAGAAATAGCTTTTGCTTTTCTTAAAGCAAAAAGTAGTTTAGTTTCCATATTGATTTATTTAGTGTATAAATTAACATTTAAAATAAAAATGGATTATAGCAATTAAGATGGTTAAGTATACATCCTTGATTGAATCGCTTTAGCTTTCATTTTATTCATTACTTTATTAACCGCATCAATAAAATCATCTTTTACTATATGCTCTGCATCTTTCCTTATTGCAAACATTCCAGCTTCAGTACAAATAGCTTTAATATCTGCTCCGGTCGCGCCCACAGTTAACTCAACTAATTTATTAAAATTAATTTCTCCCTCAACGTTTAAAGATCTTGCGTGAATTTTAAATATTGATAATCTTGCTTCCTCATCTGGGATCGGAAAATCAATCATTCGGTCAAACCTACCCGGTCTTAATAAAGCAGGATCTAATATATCAATTCGATTAGTTGCACCAATTATTTTTACGTCTCCTCTTTCTTCAAATCCGTCTAATTCGCTTAATAATTGCATTAAAGTCCTCTGAACTTCTCTATCTCCAGATGTTGCAATTTTTAATCTTTGAGAGCCAATTGCATCTAATTCGTCAATAAATAATATGGTAGGGGCTTTTTGTTTTGCTAAATTGAAAATTTCTCTTACTAAACGAGCTCCTTCTCCTATAAACTTTTGAACTAATTCTGAACCGATTATTCTAATAAATGTCGCTTCAGTTTCGTGAGCAACTGCTTTTGCTACTAATGTTTTACCCGTGCCAGGGGGACCGTAAAGTAAAACTCCTCTAGGAGGATCAATTCCTATCCTTTTAAACAATTCTGGTTTCAATAAAGGTAATTCGACAGTTTCTCTTACCTCTTATATTTGTTCATTTAATCCACCTACATCTTCGTAAGAGATATCTGGAATTCCATCAATAACTTCCATACCTTTCACAAAGGGATCTAATTTAGTTGGTAGTATTTCCATTATTGCGAAAGTTCTTTGATTTAAAGCGACTCGCATTCCTGGAGTCAAGTTTTCATTTTTAACTTTTCTACTGGGGTTAACAACGAAACTAGGTCCCGTGGAACTTTTTACTATAACTTTACCTGTGTCTTCTAACATATCAATTACAGTAGCCGAAACTAATGGAGGTTCTCTTAATCTATCAATTTCATTTCTTAAGCTGTTTAATTCTTGCTCTAATCTTAAACGCTCGGCATCTAATAGTTGCTTTTCGGTTTCTAGATTTCTTAATCTTTTTTCTAAATGCCTTGTATAAGTTATTAAATATTCTTCATCTTTTGTTTCTTCTTTTTTTTTCCTACTTTCCTTAGTCGTCGTCAAAAATTAAATTCCCCATCTTTTACTTAATTCAATTTTATAATCGAAAATTAATTTAATAATAACAATATAATCATTTAAACTTAAGGTAATAAGCTACTATCAGAAAGAAGTTGAGTTTTAAAAAATTTTTGGATTATATTTTATAACGAATACTGGCTAAAAACCAAAAATTATAAGAGTCTTACATCCCGATCTTACACAAAATAATTTTTCTTGGAAATTGCCGAGGAATTGGTTATTTTATGTCAAAAAAAATAGCGAACGAATTTGAGAAAGAATGTCCCATATGTGGTGGAAAAATATGGGGGAGAGGAGAAAAAGTTTTATTAGAAGGGGCAAAAATCACTGTGTGTCAAAGTTGCGCCCAATTTGGCATTAAAATTAAAGCGAAGCCTCAAATGATAGAAACTACCAAGAAATTATATCCTAAACCTACTTCTTCTGTGAAAAAAGTTGTACGTCATAGAGAAATTGAAGAGAGTATAGAGATTGTTAGTGATTATGTCGTAAGAATAAGAGAAGCTCGTAATGCTCGTGGACTTAATCAAGATCAGTTTGCTCAAAAGCTAAACGAGAAACCTTCTCTATTAAGAAGAATTGAAGCTGGGAAAGTTGAACCTACAACAAAGTTAGCTAAGAAAATAGAGGAAGTTTATAACATTAAACTTCTTAAACAAGTAGATGAAATTGAACCAGCTGCTAAGCAAAACCAATATATGAAGAAATCTAGCGGTTCTTCTTTAGGCGATATTGCCTATGTTAAGAAAAAGAAGAAATAATTGAAACAAGAGAGCTATAATATGTAACATCAGATAGTAGTAGTTTATAAAAATAGCCATTCCATTATTTTTTAGAACGAATTTCTTACACCGTTTAAAAAATCTTGTTAAATTACTGAACTAATAGATAAATCTAGATTTTCAATAAGAACTATTTTCTTTTTTAGAAAATGAATTAATTCCTGGTTATCTTGAGCTTCTAACGGACCTCCACAATCAGGACATCTGAAATTCAATTCAAATGCTCTATCAAAATTGAATTTGTTATTTGAATCTAAACAATTTTCACAAATGAAGAAATAGTTATTTTCTTCGAATTTTAACCTCTCTCTTAACTTATTCTCCATGGTTCTCCTTTTTTCCATTAATATTTCTTCAAACAAGTCAAATTCATGCCACCAATAATATATAAACCAGCCTGTAGATTTGTCACGAATTCTTCTAAATTGAGCTAATTTTCCACTATATAATTTATATAATGTTTTTCGGACAGTATTTAGTTTTAAAAATTCTCCTTCGTTCTCTTCAAAACTTACCCTAGAATCATCGTCTTTAAAGCGATCCTTAATATTTTCAGTAATACCCTCGTCAGTTATATCTTCCTCTTCTGAATTTAATAGTTCAATCCCAACTTCTATAGCGATATCGCCACCTAATATATATAAAAAAGATCTTAATAGATGGTTTAATTCCTTCATAATCCTTGATCTTCTCAATCTTTTCTATTCGTTATACGAGTAAAACTTCCATTAAAATTAAATTTTGTGAAATTCAAAATATTGGGATTTAATTTACTGAATTTTAGACTATAATTGAATACTGTTTTTCTATTAATTCACCGTTAATATTAACTGAACGAAATATTTTTCCTTTTCGTATAGCCATAATCCTTAATAAACGAGAGTCCTTAACTTTCTTAGGAAGCTCAATCTCATTTATTTTATAATTATTTAATATAATGAGGGACTTCCAATTTTTAGGAATCTCAGATATAAAATCAGGAACAGCTAAATCTAACACCATCTTAAGATTAGCATCTGTATTACGTAATACACCAGTACAAAATCGAATTCTTTTACTCACATCGTCTTCATCGACTTTTTTTTTTGATGGTTGGGGTATATTCTTTTTTGTCGTAACTTTACAATTTGGATCAATCACAAAAGAGAGAAGTAAGTAGCTGTTCTCTCTTAATATGTCTATTGTTTGTAATAACAGATTCTTATTGATCAGATCAACAATGTTTGCTTTGTAGTTTTGAGTTTTACCTGTGGATTTTTTCAAATCCCAGTTTAACCCTAGATTTGATACCGTGTCTTGTAAATCAGTTCCTGTAATAAGCTTTCCTTTAATCTCAAAATCGGGTTGGGAATTCGATATTGATTTCACAACCAGCTCTAAGATTAAATCTTCGTATTCGTGAGCTCCTTTCAGTGTTATTTTTCCACTTGTTTTAGTGATTTTTAGCGCAGGGCCTATAAAATCTCCTTTCGAATATCTAATGAAATGTCTATGAATGCTCATGTGTTTTTCTGCTGGATCGTCTAAAATTGGTGTTTCGATTAACTTGCTTAAAAAATGCATTTTAACTCGTTAAATTATTTCTTTAATAATATATATCTAAATAATGATATTATAAATAGAACATAACTTTAAATTTTAATTTATGCAATAAATAGTGGAAAAAATTAAAACAAAAGATAGTA
>Ga0114921_10001307_pt1 | contig 11392 bp, 12 predicted proteins | sample BentaG_FD_87016 | JGI IMG/M metagenome (GOLD analysis project Ga0114921, IMG submission 87016) | Deep subsurface microbial communities from South Atlantic Ocean to uncover new lineages of life (NeLLi) - Benguela_00093 metaG | ecosystem: Environmental > Aquatic > Marine > Oceanic > Sediment ...
ATCATCTATATCATTATTAGATATTTTGCAAATGGATGAAACCGAGTACAGACAAAGATTCCCAAATAATCAAATCACTGCCACATGGATAAATTTTAAAGCAATAAAAAGAAACGCATTCATTGCTCTCGGGAATATAAAAGATAAAAAAACACTACCAATTCTAAAAAAGTTTGCCAGAATCCAAGATGAAGTACTTTCTAAAACTGCTCAGTGGGCAATAGCAAATTTTTAATATGGCCAAGATAGCAAAAAAATTAAGAACCTTAATATATAATCCCCAGAATGCACCTTTGCTAATATGGCACAGACTGGGTTCGAAATCGAGTTATACCTTTTCCAGTTTATTAAAAGCCAGGGCACTTCCTCCTGAAGCAATCAATTTTTATCCAACAGACCGATGTAATTTAAAATGTTCAATGTGCTTTGAAAGACTCAGAAAGCCCAACCCTGAAATGGAAATAGAAGACTGGATTAAGATAATAGACCAGATAAAAAGATTTCAACCCCGAATTCATTTATCAGGAGGAGAACCATTTGTCTATCCAGGAATTGTTGACCTAATATCGTACATAAAGAAAAGCGGCTTATTTTTGGTAATCACAACTAATGGTACTTTCTTAAGTGAATATGCAAAAGAGATCATACGTATGAATGTAAATAGAATCCATATATCGATTGATGGACCTGGAGAAATACATGATAAAATTCGGGGTGTTAAGGGCACTTTTGACCGCATCATGACAGGGCTTGCCAAAATGAATAAATTGAAGAAACATAGCAGATTACCAGTAATACGCATAAATTCCATGTTGAACTTCACAAATGAACCTGCAATGCAAGAGGTGATAAAAATAGGGTATGATATTCAAGCCGAGAGCATACAATTTTTGCACCCGCTGTTTATTGATTCGAAAAGTCTTGCTGTCCATCGTCTCTTCTTGAAAAAAAATCTGCACCACAATTTAAATTACTGGCAGGGCGCAGATATTCCCTGTAATACACCAGAGAATTTTACTAAAATTCAAAATTTACTTGAAAACTTGCAAAAAGAACGCGGTATACCTGTTGAAATTTTTCCTTCATTTAATCCTGAACAATTAAAGGCATACTACAATGTGGACCGTTATTTCTATTCAATCTTCCGCGGCAAGTGCCGCGCTATGTGGGAAACAGCAACAATCCTTGCCTCGGGCGACGTAGAATCCTGCCCTGATTATATTCTGGGGAATTGTAGAGAAAAAAACTTTAATATCCTCTGGAACAATAAAAAGATGAGGGCGCTGCGCCGCCGTATAAAAAACAATCAATTATTTCCAGTCTGCCGTGCCTGCTGCTATTTTTACGATTAACAATGGAAATCCTTTCACGAAATTTCGATGCAGAATCTGAATACTGGGATAAAAGAATCGAGAACGAAGGTAGTGTTCCAGATATTAGGAAGGTAACTATAAGTAAGGATATATTTTATATATGGGATGATCCGGTGATTGAAGATATTCTTAGAGGAGAGTATCGGAGATTTATCATCAGCAAGGCATCAGAAAATAGAGGTGGCAACGTTCTAGATATAGGTTGTGGAACTGGTTGGTTATCATTGGAATTGGCAAGGGCAGGGATGAATGTAACAGGCGTAGACATGAGCAAAGAAAGAATCACTATTGCCCAGAAATATTTTAAGAAATTAAAAAAATTAGAGAATGTTGCAGGTAATATAAACTACATTGCGTGTCCCATACAAATGGCATCGTTTAAAAAATCAGTCTTTGATCTGATAGTGACCTGGGACTCATTGCACCATATACCAGATATCGAACTGATAATTAAAAAAATGACAGAATGGTTAAAGCCAGATGGTAAATTAATTATCTTTGAGCACATTGGTGCATGTTTTTGGAATAAAATTGTTATAATGATTATTTTCACACTTCCTGTAATTAGTAAAATAAAAATATTGAGAAAACTAAGGAGCAAAGTTTTAAAGAAAGCAGCCACACAAAAGGCACCCTTTGAAGGAATAACCAAGTTAGAAATGTTATGTGCTATAAAGAAATATCTCGAGGTACAGACTTTTAAGACGGCACTTGCGATAAGCTACTATGTAGCACCTTATGTATATGGTAATAAAGTTTTAAGATATAAAATCATAAAATTCTTCAAACGGATTGATGACGCTATAATAAAATTACGGTTCTTGCGTGGCGAGTATATTTTTCTGTGGGCGAGAAAAAGATGAAAAACCATTGACTTCGAAAAATTTCTAAATATAATTTTGCATGACTAAAGAAAACAATACACCGGAAGAAAATAAGATAAATAAAAGGGAAGAAGAAAAAAAAGAGGAAAGACCTCAATTATTAGAAGAACCCATAAAGGTAAAAGACCTTATTTATTTCAATATTCTATCTTTAGAGGGAAAGGCGTGGGCATATATGGATCTTGTTGTTCATCCAGAAACACAAAAACATAAGAAGGACATTGAAGAGGCAAGGCTTGCGATTGACACTATAGATCTTCTGTTTAAAACCGTGGAACAGCAACTTAGTCCTGAACAGAAAAAGGATATCCAGACCCGTCTTACAAATTTAAGATTGAACTTTGCAAAATAATAAGGTTGTCAAAGAAATTATACGTTGTTCGCTCTATGGCAACGAAGCCTGCCCTGTGGAATAATACAAAATGATTAAGATACAATCTTGAGATTGTAAATAATAATTATTTATTTCTCAGGTCGCACAATAAATTTAAAGAAGCAGGTAGATAAAGACCTGGCTCAAAAATTTTTTATATTGACTTTTTTTCATCTATCTCTATAATTTAAAATGAAGAAGGCAGTTATCGCTCTGGGTGGAAATGCCATCGCTTCAACTGGCAAGGAAAACATCCATGAGCAATTTGCAAATACTCGAAAGAGCCTGGAAAGTATTGTTGAACTGATTCAGGAAGGTTATAATTTAGCCATTACCCATGGCAATGGCCCGCAGGTAGGTAATGCCCTATTAAGAGTAGAAAAAACTGCACAAGATATTCCCGTACTACCTTTAGGGATTATTGTTGCCGACACTGAAGGTGGTATGGGTTATATGATTGAACAGAGTCTTCAGAACAAATTACACAGTATCGACATAAAACGTAGTGTAGTAACTATTGTTACACAGGTAATCGTAGACCCTAATGACCCTTCAATAATAAATCCCACAAAATTTATCGGACCTTTTTATACTAGAAAACAAGCAGAAAATCTTGCGATAAACTTCAACTGGGTAATCAAAGAAGACTCAGGCAGGGGTTATCGTCGGGTCGTACCATCACCAATACCAATAAGAATTGTGAACCAAGGAATTATTCAGCAATTGGTTGACCAGGAAGTAATCGTCATTGCTGCAGGAGGTGGTGGTATTCCTGTTTACGTAGAAATTGATGGCACATACGAAGGCATTGATGCAGTGATTGATAAAGACCGTGCATCCGCAGTTTTGGCACACGATATTAGCGCCCAGACATTTGTGAGTCTAACTAATGTCGAAAACGTATATATCAATTTTAATAAACCGGATCAAAGAAAATTGGAACAGATTACAGTATTGGAAGCAAAAAAATATTTAGCAGAGGGTCAATTCCCTCCAGGTAGCATGGGCCCAAAGATTGAAGCGGCAATCAGCTTTTTAGAAAGTGGAGGCAAACAAGTAATTATTACCTCACTTGAAAAAGCAAAACAAGCAGTTTTAGGAAATGCCGGAACCAGGATTGTAAGAAATTTCAGTTAATTTTTAATTTACCCCGTTGGAAAGCCTCGCCCCATGGAATACAAGAAATCTGCATTTTTGACCAGATTAACCTCATTGTTGAAACCATATTTTTTAGGGCTCGCCATTTATGGCGGGGGTTCCTACGGGGTTTACTTAAAGTAAAATTGACCTCATTCCTATGGTCAAAACAGTACCAGCAATTGCTCCAATAACAAAATAGATTATGATCATCACAATAATTGTGATGATTAAATAACCAATAACCTTTTCCTTAGGCGTCTCCATCATAACTGGTATACCAAGATAGAGAATGAGAAAGCAATTTTCTAACAATAATTGGGTGCTTAATTAAATATTTATCTTTTCTGCAATATCCCCCAAAACCGGCATTTTCCAATACTGTCCTTGCAAAGATTTTACCATTCCAATAATTGCTAAAATTACACCGATGATCCAACCAAGCAAACCAATTATTCCACCTATGAAAGGAATAAAACTCAGGATAAAAATAGCCACCCAAAATACAAATAACACCATACCTTGTTTACCGTGGAATAGGGCAAATTTATTATCCTTTTTTCCTAGAAGTGGAACCAGAAATAGAATCCACCAGTATCCAACAAATGCCCAAATCTTTCCGTCTTCAATAGTTTTATCAACCTCTGGCATATTACCTCCTTTTGTAATAGTATAATCACAATTCAAAAAAAGTCAAGAGAGAATGCCAATTTTTCCTAAATCTTGATTTAGTCGAAAAATTGAGTATCCCGCATTTTCCTGTCTTGCATGCTATGTCCATATTTTCAACAACTATGCATCTCTGTCAGTATACAAATTGGAGAACAGTCATACCTGAGTCGAGGAAAGTGCGGGACTGACTACTCCCCAGGTACGCCAGGATCTACAAAAATCACCTGTTCCCGCATTAATATTACGCTTCCTAACTTGCCCTTTTTATTCTTCTTTAAATATTTGCGCTGGGTATAAGAAACCGCAACATTCTTTTGTTTTTTTGCCTTGCTAAAATGTGCTGCAATTGAAGCAGCAATATTAATGTCCTCCTTTTTTGGACGTTGCCCCTTTGGTACTTTTGCTTTTAAGATTGTGTGAGATCCCTCATAACCTCTAATATGGAAGAAATAATCATTAGGTCTGGCAAATTTAAATGTCAACTCCTGGTTTGATCTCGCATTTTTGCCAACATATACGACCGAACCTGAAATAAGGTTAAACGTGCGGAAAGGTGGTGGTTTTTCTTTTTTTCCTGCAGATTTAGATGCCATATCAGGTATTTCAAAAATACCTGCCTTGATATTTTCAATCTCTTTTTTGAATCTTTCGATTCTATGTTTTACCTTTGGCTGACCACGTTTCAATTTTTTATACCTGGAAAAATAAGCCTGGGCATTTTCCTGCGGTGTTTTTCGGGGATCAAGTTTTATTTCAACTTCTTTCTCTATATAGGGATTAAATAAACTTATATGATGAACACCCTTTTTTATCTTTGTGATGTTGGTTAAAATCATTTCGCCAGCAATACGGTACTCCTCAATCTCCTCATCCTTTAATAATTTCTTTTTCAATCTTTCTATGCGCCTGTCTAAATTCCTGATTAATTCCTCTTTCTGAAAAACGAGTAAATCCTGCTCTTTCTTTTCAGTGAATTTTTTGATTCCCTCTACTAACAGTTCATTAAAAGAAGAATATTCCTTTATGTATTCAGAGGCAAACAAACTTATTCGAAACGGTAAAATAGAAACCAACCGTGGCTTTACCTTTTTACCTGATAATATCGCCTGTAGTTTCTTTATATTCTCAGATGTTAGTTCATTAGCAAAATACTTATCAATGCCTTCAATTTCCTTTACTAATCTTTCCTTAAAATCAATTCCTTTCTCAGTATGGTATGACTGTAAATGCCTTTCCGTTAGTTCAAGAATGGACTTTTTTGGTCTCTTTTCAATATAACGTGGAAACAGATTTTTTTGTGAACGAGCAGTCTTGATACTGAAATTGAGCGCTGCCCTGTACAGCGAGATGATGATCTCGACCTTGCTCTTTTCATCTATATCTGACCTTTCTAATCCCAATCTCAAAACTGGCATAAAATCAAACTGCTCGATCCTTTTTATACGACTCGAGCGAATATTATCACTAAATGATTTCAGTTTCGCGAAATTTTTCTTTATCCTTTCAGAAAAAAAGATTGCAGGTGCCTCTGGATAGAGTGAAACAAAAAGCGCTTTATCTCCACAAATAATCTGAACCATCCTGTGCATCGAGCGGATTTCATCAATGTGTAAACCAGTAAGTTTATTCTTTATTTCCTTCAGCAACAGATAGAGGTATATGCCATTCATTTTTTAAAGGAGGACAGTTTGTAAAAAGTAGCCTGTCCCCTTAAATAGGAAAGTACGCTCTTAATATCTTCAGGTAAAGATGCTTTAAATTTCATTTCTCTATTGGTTCCTGGATGATTAAAAATCAATTCTGATGCATGCAATGTTTGACGGTCAATCAACTTTAAAATTTCTTTAAACAAAGGTAAATCCTTTCCTCTCCTTATTGCACCAGGGCTTCTTCCTCCGTAATCCTTATCACCTACGATCGGACAACCAATGTGCTTAAAATGTACCCTGATCTGATGTGTCCTTCCCGTAATGAGGGAGACCTTTAAATATGTTGCTATTGTAAAACGTTCCAATACAACATATTCTGTTGTTGCAAGTTTTGAAGATAAAGGCGTTACTGTCATTTTTTTCCTGTCCAATCCACTACGGCCAATTGGTGCCTCAATAACCCCTTCTGGCATACCAGGATAATTCCAGCAGAGCACATCGTATTTCTTCTTAACATGTCTTTTTTCTATTGCCCTGCCAAGTATACGTAATGCCTCATCTGTTTTTGCAAATAAAATCAATCCTGTTGTATCCTTATCAAGCCGATGGAGCACACCCGGTCTTACCTTATCACCTAATGTCGGCAGTCTACCACAATGGTGTAATAAGGCATTGACCATAGTATGTTCAAAATTGCCTCGTGCTGGATGTACAACCATATCTTTATCTTTATTAACCACAATAATATCATTGTCTTCATAGATTATCTTTAATGGAATATCTTCGGCTTTAATCTCCGGAGCAGGTTCCAACTCAAATCGGACACAGATTTCATCATTAGTCTTTACACGATATGAGTGCTTTACTGAGTGGTTATTAACTAACACCTTACCTTGATCAATCAATTTCTGGGTTAAATTTCTTGAAATTCCAATACCAGAAATCATCAGGTAATTATCAATTCGTTTTCCCCGCTGTTTTTCTGATACAATTCTTTTGAATTCTTTATTTAATATTTTTTCCAACTATATTCTTCTCCAATTCAATTATTTCTTTAATCCCTTTGAAACCTACCTCCATTAATTTATCGAATTCACTGCGTTCAACAGGCAGCTTCTCTGCTGTCGCCTGCACTTCAATGATTCTGCCTCTTCCTGTCATCACAAGATTCATATCAATCTCAGCACTACTATCTTCTTCATAACACAAATCGAGCATTAATTCATTGTTTATTATACCAACGCTTACAGCAGCGATAAAGTCAAGAATTGGAAAAGTTACAAACTCCCTATTCGCCATCATCTTGTTTATTGTACTACACAGTGCAATAAATGCACCATTGACAGCAGCGGTTCTTGTACCACCATCTGCCTGAATAACATCACAATCAATTATAAAAGTACGCTCACCAACAAGGTTCAAATCGAAAATCGGCCTCAAGGAACGACCAATAAAACGACGGATCTCCTGAGTGCGGCCACTCAACCTTCCAGTATTTGCCTCTCGTTGTATTCTTTCTTTAGTCGAACAAGGAAGCAAAGAATATTCTGCAGTAAGCCAACCTCTTCCCTGGCCGAACAAAAACTGTGGTACTCGATTTTCAACAGTTACTGCACACAAAACCTTTGTTTTGCCAAATGTTATAAGACAGGAACCAGCAGGATATTCTAGATAATCCATTTCCACGGAGATTTTCCTCAATTGATCAGATTTTCTTTTGTCAATTCTCATTTAAATTCCTCTCCCCCTCCTTTATCGTTCGACTGAGCTCACGTCGAAGTCCTCCCCCTCGAGGAGGAGGAAGGTAGAGGGTGTGCTTTCTCGAGCCTTTTTATTTTTATTTTCCTCCTATTGAAACTCTCGAAAAATTCTTCATTGGTTCACCCAAAAATCGCTCACCAATCTCTTTGAAATTCATTGATAAATCAGTCAAATAAATAGAAAGATTTCCGCCCTCTCCCGGATGTTCAAAACCCAATCTTTTTAATTCTTGAGCCAACTTTAATCCAACCTCTCTTGATGCATCCACATAATTAATATCACCCATTATTTTTTTAAATACATCCATTAATAAGGGAAAATGTGTACATCCTAAAAGAAGCGTGTCAATATTATCATCTTTTAATGGTTCAAGGTATGATTTCGCTATTAATTCAGTTGAACCATGGTCAAGCCAACCTTCTTCAACCAAAGGAACGAACAAAGGACATGCCTTACCCAGCACTTCGCATTGGTCGTCAATTTCTCGAAATGCTTTTTCATAAGCACCACTATATATTGTTAAGCTCGTTCCAATAACACCAATCCTACCAGTCTTTGTCATTTCCAATGCTCTTTTTACGCCCGGTTTTATCACACCAATAACAGGAACAGAAACATTCTTTTGCACAATATCCAGGGCAACTGAAGTTGATGAATAGCAGGCTATAACAATAAATTTAGCACCCCTTGAAATAAGAAATTGTGTATTCTCTAAAGAAAATTTAATGATTGCATCAACTGATTTTGTACCATAGGGTAACCGTGCAGTATCACCAAGATAAACGATATTTTCATTGGGCAACATTTTTCTTATTTCTTTAACAACGGTCAATCCTCCTATACCTGAATCAAATACACCAACTGGATTTTTATTCAACGATTTAATCTCCTTTCATAATCATCAATAAAATTTTTTATACCACTAAATATACAATAGGCAAGTTTTTTCCTGAAGGACTTTTGCTTCAATAATTTCTCCTCTTCTAAGTTAGAAACGAATGCGCATTCAATAAGTATTGACGGCATAAAAGTTCCGCGCAAAACATAAAATCCTGCTTGTTTAACACCGCGCGAAGATATTGGTAGTAGTTTCTCTGCACTACCCTGAATATACTCAGCAAAACGATTTGATTCTTCCAAATAGGCACTCTGTGCAAGATCATAAAGAATGAAACTAATTTCATCAACAGGTTCTATGCCATCAAATTTAAGCGATGCATTTTCTCTGGCAGCAACTGCCCTTGCCTCAGTGGTTCTTGCCTCAGAGAGAAAATATGTTTCAAAACCTTTCATTTTGGAACTCTTTGCCGATGCATTACAATGAATACTCACAAAGAGGTCAGCGCTACGATTGTTGGCAATATTGGTTCGTGCCCTCAAAGAAAGATATTGGTCTTTTTCCCTTGTCATTACGATTTTTATTCCTAACGAATCTTTGATTAACCTTCTTAAATACTTTGCAGTAGCCAAATTAGCATCCTTTTCATAAAGTCCTTTCTTTCCAACTGCCCCAGGATCAATACCGCCATGGCCTGGATCTATGACAATCAAATTTACTTTCTTACTTATTTTGTGATAGAAAATAACTTCGTTACCCCTTTCTAAAAAGGCATTAATATCCTCCACATCAAATTCCAATCTTGTGTATGTAGTATAAGACATAAGTTTTATCGATTTTATTGCACCAAGCGGTTTCAATTTATCCTTCTTCTTATATCTACCATCAATTTCTACAATCATCTTGTTCAATAAAAACTGAACATCAAAATCGATTGTCTTATTCCAATCAAACTTCAAGACTGTTGAATCACCCCTTGTAAAAAATGACATTTTATTAATAAGTGGTGCTTCTTTAATCTTCTTAATAAAAATGAGTTTTTCAAATATACTGCCGATTGTTGGAATTATCTCATTCGCCGGAAAATAAATGTCTCCAGAAATATAAAGTGGCGCAAATGGCATGTCTTTGGAAAATCCATTATAAGCAATCGTGCTTATATTACCAATAAGAACGAGTTTACGATTTTGCATGCCGAGGTATAGCCGTTGTGTAGTATTATCTAAAACATAGGTTAAATTTAAAAGCTCGGCAATCGGTTTTAAGAACACGTAGTCCTGAAATTCGATTCTTTCTGATTCAACTGAAATACTGCGGTTATTGTATGCAATCTCGTATTTATTTGGTATAATACAAAAGATGGAAAGTAAAACAAAGGTCATCGCATTGCCTTTTTTATTTTATCAATCTTACGTTCTACCTCTTTTTTCAGTATCTTTTCTTTCTTATCGTAAAATCTTTTGCGACGACATACCCCGATTGTGACCTTTGCAAAACCACGGTCATTAAAATATATTTTCAAAGGAATCAAGGTATTACCTCTTTGTTGGACCAAACCATAAAGTTTCTTTATTTCGCGCTTATTGAGCAAAAGTTTTCTTCTTCTTTTAGGGTTAGGGCTCGGACCTGTGGTAAATTTATATGGGGAAATATGTAGATTGAACAAGTAAACTTCACCATTATTCAACTGACCATATGCATCACTGAGTGAGGTAGCACTCTGACGCAAAGACTTTGCTTCACTACCTTTTAAAACAATACCGGCCTCATAGGTATCAATCACCTGATAGTCATGCAATGCCTTGCGGTTTGTTGCAATCACCTTCATTCTTGTATTATAGCAATAATTCGCAATAAAGTCAAGATTATTTGAATTAAATCAAAAATAATCTTCCCAAAAGAGAATCATTTAATCATAAATATATTAAGCTGTAGTCGCCTGATTTATCTCAACTGTTGACAGATTAAGAATTTTGATTATGATTACTTAATGATAACGTTCGAAAATGTTACAAAGGTCTATCAGAAGGATTGGGTAGCACTTCAGGATATAACATTCTTCATAGAAAAAGGTGAATTTGTTTTTATCAATGGACCAACCGGTGCTGGTAAAAGCACGCTTTTAAAATTGATTTACAAGGAAGAAGAACCAACAAAGGGCACAATAAAGGTTTTAGATGAAAATTTGCGATTCTTGAAGAAAAAACATATTCCAAGATTGCGTAGAAAGATAGGTGTAATATTTCAGGACTTCAAACTTTTACAAGACCGTACTTTGGAAGAAAACGTTGCATTTTCACTTGAAGTTACTGGCACTTCGCCACGCGATTCAAGAAAAAAAATGATGGAAATTTTAACTTATCTGCGTCTGAGCCACAAGAAATTTTCTTATCCATACCAATTGTCTGGTGGCGAGCAACAAAAAGTCGCAATTGCCCGTGCCCTGGTTAGAGACCCTTACATACTGTTGGCTGATGAACCAACCGGGAACCTTGATGTAGGAAGTTCTCAAGATATTATTGATATTTTACTTGACATCAATTACAAAGGGACAACCGTCTTAATGGCTACACATGATTTAAAACTTGCGAAAAAGGTTAAAAAGAGAATGCTTAGAATTGAAAATAACAAACTTTTTTCAGACAAATAAGAAATGGCTTTACGGATTGGCATAAGAGAAGGTTTCAGAACTATAACCAGAAATA
>Ga0114921_10001308_pt1 | contig 11385 bp, 10 predicted proteins | sample BentaG_FD_87016 | JGI IMG/M metagenome (GOLD analysis project Ga0114921, IMG submission 87016) | Deep subsurface microbial communities from South Atlantic Ocean to uncover new lineages of life (NeLLi) - Benguela_00093 metaG | ecosystem: Environmental > Aquatic > Marine > Oceanic > Sediment ...
ACTGTTTTCTAATCATGGTGAGGTTAAGCAAGTCAATATAATCGAAGGCAGAGGTTTTGGATTTGTTGAGATGTCTAACCCATCGGAAGCTGCAAAAGCAAAAGAAACATTGGACGGTTCTGACTTCAAAGGACGTACCTTGAAAGTTGACGAAGCTCGTCCACCTAGAAGTAGAGAAAGAGGGGATGATCGAAGATATTAGAATAATTGGAAGATAATCCAAATTCACCCCCACACCTATGATAAGTGTGGGGGGTAAATCAGTAATACGCCAGCCACTTCATATGACACACAGGTTCACGCTACGCCGCCTTTTGGCGGCTTGCCCTTTGGGAAAAAATTGATATGAGAATAAAAATGTCTTGATATCACACTTTGCAAAAGAACGGGTCCCAACCTTTTTAAATCTATAATTGGGGGACATATAGGGTCAGGCTTGAAAGATTGAAAGTTTTACTTGGCATTTTATCCTGAGTATGGTATAATACTTTTATGGCAGGAAAACCCAGATTGGAATTTCATGGTGCTTTTTATCATGTCATCACCAGGGGAAATAACAGGCAAGATATTTTTATAGACAACAAAGATAGAGTGGAATATCTTGAGCGAATTAAGGATTACCGGAAGGAATTTTGATTTAAAGTTTATGCATTTGTGCTTATGAAAAATCATGTTCATCTTCTTTTTATCAAAGATAATGCAACCCATCTTGACAAGTTATATACAATATCTCGATAGAAGGCATAAGCGTGTTGGTCATCCATTTCAGTTTCAATCTTTCAAGCCTGACCCCAATTTTTGTGGGCAAATTTGAAACAAGGAGAAAGTGAAAAACGTAAAGTTGCACAAAGCATTTAAAATAAAGCGAGCAGAATCGAACTGCAGACTCGTTATTAGATAGGAGTTTGGGGTTATTATTCTTTTGTGGCTTTTATATACTCATCTACCAATTGTTCCAAAATTTCCAGAGGTACAGAACCCTGTTTCAATATTACTGAATGAAAATCCTTGATATCAAATCTTTCAACTAATTCTTTCTTAGCCCGTTCTCGAAGTTCCAGTATCTTGAGCTCACCAATTTTATACGCACACGCCTGTCCTGGCCATACAATATAACGGTCAATTTCTCTATAGGAACTCCATCCCAAGTTATCCACCATATACTGATACGCCTGTTCGCGAGTCCATTTCTTATAATGGATACCTGTATCCACAACCAGACGCACAGCTCGAAAGAGCTCTGACCTGAGACAACCAATCAAACTATGAATATCATCATAAAAGCCGTGTTCTTTTCCAAGTTTCTCTGCGTACAATGCCCACCCTTCTGCATAGCCAGTAAAGAAGAAGAGACTCTTGAATAGCCTGAAATCTGGTGACTCCTGCTCAATGGCGAACTGAAAGTGGTGCCCTGGTATTGCCTCGTGATACGCTAATGATTTCATACCTGGTCTAAAATGTTGATAGGATAGATTTGCGTAAAATATTCCACCAGAGGATTCATCTAGTTTAGGAGGTTGATAATACGTTCCCGCTGTTTTTTCCTTAAATTCAGGCACACGTTCAACTCGGGCAGACGTCCTTGGTATCAAGGAAAACATGTCTGGAAGTTTCGTGCTCATTGTATCAATAATAGCCTGATAGCCCTTCAGGGTTTGTTGCTCACCTTCTTCATTAGCTGGGTAAAAATAACGTTCATCACTTCTATCAGATACTGTCTCGCGGTACTCTGTTGCCAAATCACTAAATTTTTTACTTACAGAAATCGCTAAGGTTTCAAAATGTGTTTTTATCTCATCCTGTATGCGATTAACCTCTTGAAGCCCCAAATTATGAATTTCTTCGGGTGTCATGGTTGTAGTAGTATGATGGTGAAGACAATATTTATAATATTCATCCCCATTGGGAAGCTTCCAGACACCAGCATTCTCATTTGCCTTTTCTTTTAAACTACTTACATGCTTACTCATCTCTTCGTACGAAGGATACACACTATTTTCGAGTGCATCCAGCGCTTTTTGACAAAGCTCCTCTTTGGATTCATCATCGATTGTATTTAAATTTTGAATTCTTCTCTTAAAAGAAGTAAAGAGAATATTTTCAGAATAAGGTACTTTTATGAAATCATAAAGCACTTGCTGGAATGTTTCTATGATGAATATAGGAGGTATGATTTCTTTCTGCTCTCTAATCGCAAGTTGCTCTGAGAGTTGAGATGCCTTAACTTTATATTTCATTAAACGCTTTATATAATTTTCTGCATCTTCAGGTGTTTCTATTTTGTGATGCTCTGTCAGTAAGGTCGTTAGCTGGTTGTGAAATCCGAACCCAGGATTAATGATGTATCTATGATATTTAAACTGTTCTCCTTGAAGTTCATTATATAGAAACCACTTTAATACATTACTGGCTAGTCGCTGTGAAGGTGTAAGTTTATTCCTATCATATCGAGAGAGCCAATTACTGTATTTTCTATACATCTGATATAACTTTTCCAATGCATCATCTGAAACATCATCTAATTCATCATTTCTTACTTTAATCCCGCGTTGTTCTGGTATCCCTAACTCTGTCCCGGTTTCAGGCCTCAATTCTATATATTCACGGAAAAAACCATCAAATAGTTGTTCGATATCTTTCGGTGCTTTCTCATTTGGTGAAGCAAATATTATACCGGGCAGTAAGATCAGATAAATAATAATTGTTTTAATTTGTCCCATAGTGACCTCCCTATTGGTTCTTTTTAAAGTCTTTTTGGAGATTATTAAAGTGTGTAGTCATAGAAATGTTATAATAATACTTGCTGCCATGTCAAGTTTTTTTGTGATATAGTTGTTATGGGATGAAGGGTTAAGGGAAGGTAGGGCATATGGGGTCAGACACCACTGACTGACAATTTATTCTTTTTTTGAGAATTTTTTATATTATTTGTGTGGATTCGATTAATTCGTAGGTTCTTTTTTCTTGACTTTTTTAAGTTTTTATTATATTTATAACAAATCTATGAGATGGTCAAATTTTTTTATCCCGACTATGAGGGAGAATCCAAAGGAAGCGGAGACTACAGCCCACCGGCTCATGCTTAAAGCAGGACTGGTGAGGATGCTCGGCGCAGGTATCTACTCATACCTCCCTCTTGGATGGAAGGTATTGCAGAATATAGCGACTATTGTGCGTGAAGAGATGAACAGAATAGGGGGAGTAGAATTTTTCTTGCCTGTTCTTTCTCCATCTGATATATGGGAAGAGAGCGGTCGATGGGACAGTTTTGGCGATGAGTTGTTCCGATTAAAAGATAGGAAGGGAAGGAGTCTCTGCCTTTCCCCAACTCACGAGGAGATAATAACACATTTAGCAAGACAGAATATAAAATCCTATAAAGAACTTCCACAGATATGGTATCAAATTCAAACCAAGTTCAGGGATGAACCCCGTCCCCGTTCGGCAGTTGTCCGAGCACGTCAGTTCATTATGAAGGATTCATACACGATGGATACGGATGAGGATGGACTCAATAGAAGTTATAATCTCCATTTTGAGGCATATACTAAGATATTTACAAGATGCGGACTGGACTTCTTCTCCGTTGAGGCATCAGGCGGAGTGATGGGAACTGGCAAATCAGAAGAGTTTATGGTTCCCTGTGCTTCTGGTGAAGATAGAGTAGTGAGATGCACCTCTTGCAACTATCGTGCAAATCTCGTAATCTCTGATTCGAAACCGGTTGAATTCAAATCTGAAGATTCGAACCTAAAAGAAGTCTCCACACCAGGTAAAAAAACGGTTGAGGAGGTATCATCTTTCTTAAAAGTCCCATCCCATAGATTGATGAAATCTCTGCTTTATACAAATAATAATAAACCTATCTTCATACTGATTCGTGGTGATTATGAGGCAGCGGAGGAGAAGATTAAAAGACATTTTGGCGAAGCCATAAGACAGGCAACAGAAGAGGAGATATTGAACACTTGCAAAGCAGATGCAGGATTCATTGGACCTGTTGGTCTTGAAAACATCGAAATTTACGCTGACACCGCCTTTTGCAAAAAGTACGGTTTCATAACAGGAGCGAATAAGAACAACTATCATCTCACAGGTGTGACCCCTGAGAGGGATTTTAAAGTGAAAGAATATATTGACCTTAAACTTTCACACCGTGGTGATAGATGTATCCATTGCAACGGTGAACTCGAATTTATAAATGCGATCGAAGTGGGACACATATTCCAGTTAGGTAAGAAATATTCTATATCAATGGGTGCAACTTTTGGGACTAAAGATGGAGCCCGACTGCCCATAGTTATGGGTTCATACGGAATAGGGTTGGAACGGATAATGGCATCGGCTATAGAGACCTTTGCCGATTCTGATGGTATATGCTGGCCGCTCTCCATAGCACCATTTAAAGTGATAGTTGTTCCATTAGATAGTAAAGAACTGTTGGAGGCCGCTCTCAATATCTACAAGAAACTACTCCAGGAAGGAATTGAGGTTCTGCTTGATGACAGAGACCAAACCCCTGGTGTGAAATTTAAGGATGCCGATTTGATAGGTATACCATTCAGAATTACCGTGGGTGAACGGTATAGAGAGAAAAATAAAGTCGAACTCTACGATAGAAGGGAAAAGAAGACAGTCTATTTATCCCTTGAGGATATGCAAAGAAGAATAGGAGAGATATGCTCGATAGAATAAGAGAGCTTGCAGAATCAGTAGCAGAGGAATTGAATCTCAGTCTATATGATGTAGAGTATAAAGGTAGTGGACCGAGGTCAATTCTTCGTGTCTTCATAGATAAACCAGGTGGTGTGACCGTGGACGAGTGCGCCCGTATATCAGAACGGGTCTCTTCGAAATTGGATATTGAAGGTTTGATACCGCACAGATATACCCTTGAGGTATCTTCACCAGGATTGAATAGGTCGCTAAAAACAGAGAAGCATTTCAAGAGTGCTGTTGGGAAGTTGGTGAAGATTCATCTGTTGAAGGAGCTCGTGCGTGGCAGACTAAAAGATTTCAAAAATGGTATTTTAATTGTGGAAGAAGAAGGAAAAGAACATTCAATCCCTTTCGGTTCGGTAGAAAGGGCAAATATTGAAATGGAGTTATAATTATGAATGTAGAGATTTCTGAAGCACTTGGAGAGGTCCTGCGGGAAAAGGACATAGAAAAAGAATTTCTCATAGACGCCATATCTGCTGGAATCAATGCTGGCTTAAAGAGGGAATATGGAGAACAGCCTGATACCAAAGTCTCGATAAATCTACAGACAGGCGACATCGACATATACATTAAAAAGAAGGTCGTTAGGAGATGCCGTACCCCCTACAAACAGATCTCTTACCCAGAAGCGAAAAAGATAGACCCTGAATGTGAATTAGGAAATGAATTGATGACCCCATTCCCTGTTGAAAAATTTGGCAGGAATGCAATCATAGTGATTAAACAGACTGTGATACAGAAGATCAGAGAGTTTCAGCAAGAAAAAATTTTCGAAATATACGAAGGTAAAGTGGGTAGTATCGTTACAGGTACTATCCAGAAGGTTGATAAGAAGGGACTGATCGTAATACTTGGACAGGCAGAGGCATTTCTCCCTGCAAAAGAACAGTTAAAAATCGAGAAATATCGTCAGGGTAACCCGATAAGGGTTTTAATTTTAGATGCGAAACGTTCGTCGAAGGGGCACCAGATCGTCCTTTCGAGAACCCATCCCGATTTTCTCTTAAAACTATTTCGTTTTGAAGTGCCCGAGGTATACGAAGGTATCGTTGAAATAAAATCTTTAGCGAGGGAACCAGGCGAAAGATCAAAAATAGCTGTTTACTCAAAAGATAATAAGATAGACCCAGTGGGTGCGTGCGTTGGGGTGAGAGGTTCGAGAATACGGTCAATAGTCAAAGAACTTTCAGGTGAAAAGATAGATGTAGTGCAGTGGAGCTCTGACCGCATAGTTTACATAACCAGATCTCTGTCGCCTGCAAAACCTTCTAATATCATAATAGAGGATGAAGAGGAAAAGACTCTAACCGCTGTTATACCCGATGACCAATTTTCCCTGGCAATAGGCAAAGGAGGACAGAATGCACGTCTCGCTTCCCGGTTAACAGGGTGGAACATAGATATTATTAAAGAATCCGAATACAGAGAAAGAATAGACAGAGAGAGAAAATCGAAGGTCTTGGTAAAAGATATAGCCAGATTGAGCGAAACGGTCAAGAAGATACTCATCGATGCTAACTTCATAACCGCATACGATATAGATCAAGCAGAAATTGAAGCGCTAACCGCACTTCCGAAAATTGGAGACAAAACCGTCCAAAAAATTAAAAAGATCGTAGCAGAATCTGTTAAGTGAAATATAATGGAGAAGAAGAGATTACATCAAGTTGCTAAAGAATTTAGAATATCTGCTGAGGCACTCATCAAAATACTTGCAGGACTTGGTTTCCCTCACAAGGGGTATATGAGTCCAGTTACCCCGGATATGATAGAGGCGGTGCGACACAAGTTCGAAGAGGATAAAGCACATTTAAAGGAAGAGTACGAACGGAAGCGCAAATTTGAACCACACCCAAAAGTTGTGAAAAGGAAAGACAGTAGAGGAAGGTGGCGGAAATTTCGAAGACCACCAATTGACCAGGCTAAAGTTGTAGAGAAGGTAAAGGAAACCTTTGCAACCTTCGAGCATAAAGAAAAAAAGAAAAAGAGAGAAAAGATCTTCCATCCTGAGGAGGAGACCGTTATCACCAAAAAGATAAAGCTCTCTGAATTTTCGACTGTCTCTGAACTTGCCTCTGCAATTGGTATATCATCCACCGAAATAATAAAAAAATGTATGGGACTTGGTTTTTTGGCAACGATAAACCAAAGACTCGATATGGATACGATAATGATGGTGACGGACGAGTTTGGCTTTGAAGTGGAACCATTGGAGGAAATAGAGGTAGTAGAGAGGGTAGGGGAAGTTAAAGAGCAAAAACCTCCTGTGGTTACGGTTATGGGACATGTTGACCATGGAAAGACATCTCTTTTAGACTATATAAGAAAGACCAATGTTACTGCAAGAGAATCAGGAGGGATAACACAGCACATTGGGGCATACAAAATTCTACACCAAGGAAAGAAGATTACCTTTTTAGACACACCAGGACACGAAGCATTCACCGCAATGAGATCCAGGGGAGCCAAGGTTACCGATATAGTAGTTCTCATCGTTGCTGCTGACGACGGTGTGATGCCACAGACGATAGAAGCAATAGACCATGCAAAAGAAGCAGGGGCACCAATCGTGGTTGTGATAAATAAGATTGATCTTCCAAACTCTCAACCAGAGAGGGTTAAGAAACAACTGGCGGATAGAAGTGTATTGGCTGAAGACTGGGGTGGCAAGGTACTCTGTGTTGAAATATCTGCAAAAACAGGACAGGGAATTCCTGAACTGTTAGAGGCTATATTGTTAGAAGCGGAAATGCTCGAGTTGAGGGCACCACGCAAAGGTAATTCCAGAGGTGTCGTGGTAGAATCGAGTATAAGTAAAGGGAAAGGTATTACTGCTACAATTTTAGTTCAGAAAGGGATGCTAAAGAAAGGCGACCCTTTCGTGTGTGGACTCGAATCAGGCAGGGTAAGGGCTATCTTCGATGAATGGGACAAACCGTTCTTACATGCATTTCCTTCCGACCCTGTTGTCGTATTGGGCTTTGATGGAATTCCCCAAGTTGGCGATCTGTTTACTGTCACAAGGAGCGAAAGAGAAGCACGAGAGATATCACAGAAGAGAAAGCTCTTAAAAGAGGAACAGAAATTGAGCACTGCTAAAAAGATAACCCTCTCTGATTTTCAGAAAAGATTAAGTGAAGAAGGTGTAAAGGAACTAAAACTCATTTTAAAGGGGGATGTTGCAGGGTCCATCGAAGCATTGTCAGACTCCATTGAAAGTCTATCTACTTCGGATGTTAAACTCACTGTAATACACAAGGGCGTAGGGACCATCAATGAATCTGATGTGACACTGGCATCCGTATCGGATGCTATAATTTTAGGCTTCCATGTTGGTAAAGACCGCAATGCCTCCGAACTCTCGGAAAAAGAAGGGGTTGAGATAAGACTCTATGATGTCATATACGAGGCAATTTCTGATGTGAAACGGGCTATGAGTGGACTCTTGGAACCGGAATATAGAGAAAACATACTTGGAAAAGTAGAGGTGAAAAAGATATTCAAAATTCCGGAAGTTGGACTCGTAATAGGATGTCTCGTTACCGAAGGCATAGTCCAGAAAGATGCAAAGGTGAGGATAAACAGGGATGGGACTTTGATATTTGAAGGCAAGATCACTTCTTTAAAGAGGTTCAAAGAGGATGTCTCTGAAGTCAAATCAGGGCTCGAATGTGGTATCGGGATAGAAAATTGTACCGATGTAGAAAAGGATGATGTGCTCGAGGTCTATACTGTGGAAGAGATAAAAAGGGATATAGAATGGTAGTTGGCACCTGTGAGGTAGATCTCTACATTCCAGAAAGTAACTCTTTGAAGACTAAAAGGAGGGTAATAAAGGGGATAAAGGACAAACTCCGCAGTAGGTTCAACATATCTGTAACTGAGATAAATGCGAATAACCTTTGGCAGAGGGCAAGTCTGGCTATGGCAGTCGTCAATGAAAACTCCAAGGCTGTAAATCAGACATTACAGAATGTATTGAAGGTAGTCGAAACTGATAGCAGAGCCCAGCTCCTCGATTACAGAATTTCATTGCTATGAAAAGACCGCACATAAAGGAGACGTATCAGATTACCCAGATAATTGAGGAGATGAGGGGGACTACAGAAAAGTTGACATCATCCGTCAAAGAACTTGTGAATCTATCCGAAAGTTTAGAAGGGATAATCTCCCGATTCAAATTCAGTGGGGCAGAATGATTTTAAAAGTGCTTGGTAGTTTTTTTTTGTCGGTTATTTCCCCTATGCACCAGCGAGCTGCGCATCCTTTGTCTGTGCACTCATCCTCTTTTTACTACCTGATTTGAATGTATTCACCCACCTATCCGCGTTGATTTTGGTTTTTTTAGGTGGTACCATATTATCAACCAGATTAGAGATTGTGTGGGGAGAAGATGACCGCAGGATAGTCATAGACGAAATCTGCGGATTTCTCATAACGATGTTTGCAGTGGAGAAATCTCTAAAATCACTTGCAATAGGCTTTATTCTCTTTAGAATCTTCGATATCCTGAAACCTTTCCCGGTTAAAAGGTCCCAAAATCTACCAGGAGGATGGGGGGTTATGATAGATGATCTATTAGCAGGGGTATACTCAAACATAATTTTGAGAATAATTATACATACTATTAGATTATGAGTAAAGAAAGTTTCGTTAATCGTTTAAGGGTGACGAAGCCCGTATCGTTTAGCGTCAGTCGGTTACGTCAAAAAGACGATTTACGTAGCCCTATGACGAAACGGGCATCGTAACCGATCAACGCAAACAAGTGTATGAATGGTGCTTTATTGATAATAGGAGATGAACTGTTATTAGGCACGACCATAGATACGAACTCGGCATGGCTCGGCAGACGCCTCGCTGAAGTGGGGATAGAAGTCAAATATAAATTGACTGTTGGTGACAGTCCCAAAATCATCGAAGATGAGCTGAGGAGACTACTCGACAAATTTGACATCATCATAACAACCGGCGGATTAGGTCCAACACTCGATGATGTAACAAAAAAATCGATAGCCAAAGTTCTTGGAAAAAAGTTGGTGTTAAACGAAAGAATATTGAAAGCCATTAAAAAACATTTTCAAAAAAGAGGTGTCGAAATGCCTGCGATAAATATGTCGCAGGCACTTATTCCTCAAGGTGCACACCCGATTAAAAATCCTGTTGGAACAGCACCAGGACTTTTTTTAAAAGAGGGTGAAAAATGGATCTTCATTCTACCAGGTGTCCCATCCGAGATGAAGGCAATCTTTGAAGAAGGTGTCCTGCCTGTTCTGTCCAGAGAAGGAAAGAAAGAAATAAGATTCAGAACCATAAAGACGACAGGTATTACCGAATCTCGCCTCGCAGAGATTCTTGACAGAACGGTGAAGGAGGTGAGCGGCTATGTAACAGTATCGTTCTTACCGCGCCATACAGGAGTCAACATAAGAATTAAAATACAAAAAGGAACAGAGGGGGGTGATGAACTCCTGAAAAAAATAGAAGAAAAATTTACAGAGAAGATTGGGATTTATACATATGGAAGAGACGAGGAGACGATGGAGGAAGTAGTCGGCTATCTTCTGACGATGCGCAATTTTACCCTCTCAGTTGCCGAATCCTGCACTGGTGGGCTCATAAAACACAGGATTACCAATGTTTCGGGAAGTTCCAAATATTTCATCGGTGGTGTAGTCGCTTACAGTAACGAAGTGAAACAGAACCTTCTCGGTGTCCCAGAACAGACTTTACAGAGATATGGTGCGGTCTCGCAACAGACTGCAATATCTATGGCTAAGGGTATAAGAAGTTTGCTCAAAACCGATATTGGGCTTTCGGTAACAGGTATTGCAGGTCCAAGTGGTGGAAGTGTGGAGAAACCGGTAGGACTGGTCTACATCGGACTCTCATCAAAGGGAAAAACATCTTTTGAAGAACACAGATTTCTTGGAGATAGGATAAAAATAAAGGAGCAGACTGCTCAGGCAGCACTCGATATGTTGAGGAGATATCTACTGAATGCGTAAAGAGAAAAGGAAACATTTAAGAGTAACAATGGTATAAATTATGAAAACCACAACTTATTTGAAATGGCAAAGTCCAATTTACCTTGAAACTTATGTTTTTACAAAAACTTGACCATATCGGGATAGCAGTGAAGAGCATTGAGGGATGTTTGGATTTTTACTCAGGTGTTCTTGGTTTGGAAGTAGAAACTCTCTTCTCTGTGGCGGAACAGGGGATAAAGGCATGTATGTTGAAGATAGGAAACACGAAGATCGAACTATTGGAGTCAACAACAGAAGGAAGCCCGATCGCTAAATATATAGAGAAGAGAGGCGAGGGGATACACCATATATGTTTCGAGGTTGAAGATATTGAAACCAGTTTACATACACTCGAGAGAAAAGGCATTACATTGATTGATAAAACGCCGAGGATGGGTGCTGAAGGTAAGAAGATTGCCTTCTTACACCCGAAGAGCACCCATGGAGTTTTGATTGAACTAACTTCGGTTTTTTGAAGATGGGGGGTGAAAGTATAGATGTTATCTTACGATGAAGCTATAAAATTTCACGGACATAACGGTCCACTTCTTGCGTTGGGATATAAGGCAGGTGTATACGCCCTCAAAAAGTTGGAGCCTGAAGGAGTTATGGGACTCGAATGCAGTGTTGAAAC
>Ga0114921_10001309_pt1 | contig 11382 bp, 9 predicted proteins | sample BentaG_FD_87016 | JGI IMG/M metagenome (GOLD analysis project Ga0114921, IMG submission 87016) | Deep subsurface microbial communities from South Atlantic Ocean to uncover new lineages of life (NeLLi) - Benguela_00093 metaG | ecosystem: Environmental > Aquatic > Marine > Oceanic > Sediment ...
CCACAAGCCAACCGCGCTGCGCATACTGGCCCGTCGGCCACAAAAGGCAGGCACCGGGAACACGGCAATGCGAGGGCCACGCTGCACGCCGCCTCAGGGGTATTCTTGAGCCGTCTGGCGCATGAGGCGGCCCGGCAGGGGCTGGGGGGTCTGGAGTGGGCGGTGGGTATCCCTGGCACCCTGGGAGGAGCGATTGTGCAGAATGCGGGAGCGCATCACTCCTGCATGGCCGATGTAGTGCTCCAAGTGAAGGTCCTGGATCAAGCTGGCCTGGTTCGGACGCTGGGCCTTGACGAGTTGGGGTTCGGGTATCGCACCAGCCGCTTCCGACGGCAAGGGGCGGCTAGCCCGCCAGAGGTGATCCTTTCTGCCGACCTGGAGCTTGACCCTCGGCCGCAGGAAGAGCTGGAGGCGCTCATGGCTGATCACATGGCCCACCGACAGGCAGCGCAGCCCTGGCTTCCCAGCGCCGGGTCGGTGTTCAAGAACCCTCCTGGCGACTACGCGGCCCGGCTGATTGAGGCAGCGGGGCTGAAGGGGGTGCGTCAGGGGGATGCCATGATTGCCCCTGAGCATGCCAACTTCATCGTCAACGTCGGAAATGCTCGGGCCAGTGACGTAAAGGCGCTCATTGACCGGGTGCGCGTTGCGGTGGCCCAGCGATTCGGCGTGGAGCTGGAGCTAGAGATACAGTTGGTGGGGGACTGGCACGGAAGTTGCAACTGATAAACAGTGGAGGGCGAGAGGTGACAGGCGGCAACAAGTCCAGGGAGAAGACAAGGGTAGGCATCATCTTCGGGGGCCGGTCGGGCGAGCACGAGGTCTCATTGCTCTCGGCCAGGTCGGTGATGGAGGCCATTGACAAAGATCGCTTCGAGGTGGTGCCCATTGGCGTCACCAAGGAGGGACGCTGGATCACCTCGAGTAACGCCCTCCAGGCCCTGCAATCGGGCCGGCCGGGGGGAAGCCAGGCTGTCGCGCTGCTGGGAGACCCCTCTCAACGAGGGCTAATGCGCCTGGAGGAGGGGACGTCGCATCTGACTGCGGCGCCTATCGCTGAACTGGATGTGATCTTCCCCGTGCTGCACGGGCCCTACGGCGAGGACGGGACGGTGCAGGGCTTGCTGGAACTGGCGGACATCGCCTACGTCGGCGCGGGAGTGCTGAGCTCAGCTCTGGGCATGGACAAGATCGCCATGAAAGACATCTTTCGATCACACAATCTGCCGGTAGTGAGGTACCTGTCCTTCAAACGCAAGGAATGGGAGCGCGATCGGGGGCCGATTGCGGATCGTGTTGAGGCTGAGATAGGCTATCCCTGCTTCACCAAGCCGGCCAACTTAGGCTCCAGCGTGGGCATCTCCAAGGCCCACAACCGACAGGAGCTGGTGGCGGGGATAGATGAGGCAGCCCGCTACGACCGCAAGGTGCTGGTCGAGGAAGCGATCAACGCCCGCGAGATCGAGGTCAGCGTGTTGGGAAACGATGATCCCATCGCCTCGGTGCCCGGCGAGGTGGTGCCTTGCAACGAGTTCTACGACTACGCCGCCAAGTACCTCGACGATGCCTCTGAGCTCCTTATACCCGCCCCCATCTCGCCAGAGCTGGCCGAGCGGGCGCGCAAGCTGGCGGTGGAGGGCTATCTGGCCATTGACTGTGCGGGGATGGCACGAGCCGATTTCCTGTTGGACCGAGAGAGGGATGTCCTTTACATAAGTGAGCTTAACACTATTCCCGGGTTCACCCCCATCAGCATGTATCCCAAGCTCTGGGAGGCGACGGGCATCTCCTATCCAGAGCTGATTAGGCGGCTGATCGATCTGGCCTTGGAGCGCCAGGCGGACAAGTCCCGTTCGCAGACCTCCTATTCGGTGGAGTGAGGGGAGGCCGATTGTGCGCCGTGGCCGTCGCCGCCCCCGTCGCCACCGCAGCCAGCTCTTTGCGGTGGCCACACCACCATCCGTGGCCCGGCTTCGCCCCAGGGCGGGAGAGGTACCAGCAATTAGCGGGGCCAAGCTGGTCAGTGGGCCGTTCTTTCTACTTCTGGCGGGGGTGCTGTGCTACCTCTTCGCCTGGTACGACTTCTATGTGTACGATGCGGAGGTGGTGGGTGCGACTCATCTGAGCCCACAGGAGGTCTTTGAGGCCTCGGGGGTGAACGAGGTGAGCATCTTCTACGTCAGGCCCGTTGAAGTGGAGGCTCGACTGGAGAAGCTCCCCTGGGTCAAGGAGGCGCTCGTGCGGTGCAGCTTCCCCAACCAGGTGCGCATCACGCTTCATGAGCGGAAGGTGGCCTTCGTATGGCAGCGGGATGACAGGTTATGGGGAGTGGATGCGGACGGCACCGGGTTGCCGCTGAGCCAGGCCCCTGAGGGTGTACTGTGGGTGGAGGATAATCGCCTGCGACCGATCGACGAAGGGGCCGGCCAGCAGTTGGTTGCCTCAGCGTTGGCGGTTCGGGACCTGATGCCGGAGGTGAGCCGCCTGGCCTGCGATTCGACCTACGGCTTGACCTTTCAGTCGGCCGAGGGCTGTGTGGTGCGGCTGGGCCAGGATCAGATCGCGCGCAAGGTGGTCATCTGGCGGGCCATGGAATCGGAGCTCGCCGCGCGCGGGATCCGGCCAAGCCATGTGGACCTACGCTTTCCGAGCAGTCCCTGCTATGGGCTGACTGGCGCTGAGGAGCTCCCTATGTGGGAGTAGAGCGCCTCGTCGAGGAGGAGCTGAAGCAATGATGTGGCTGTCTCTTCTAGGCCTTGTCATGGGGTTGCTGGTCGGAGGGCTGCTCTCCGTTTCGGTCCCGGTGGCCTACTCGCGCTACACAGCAGTGGTGATCCTCGCTGCTGCGGACTCGACCCTGGGGGCCATCCGCTCAGAGCTGGAGGGCGAGTATGACAGCCGCATTTTCGTCACTGGCTTCTTCGCCAACGCTGTGCTGGCTGGTCTGTTGACCTTCCTGGGGGATCGAATGGGCGTGGAGCTGTACTACGCTGCCGTTGTCGCCTTCGGCGTGCGGGTCTTCAACAATCTGGCCCGCGTCCGACGCCACCTGCTGGCCCGCGTCGGCTAGAATGGGTTAGGGGGTTGGCTGTGGAATACACGATCGCAGCCATTGACGTGGGCACTACCAAGATATGCACCCTCATTGGCGAGGTGGATGAGGCAGGGACACTGCGCACCGTTGGCGTGGGATTGGTGCCCTCGCGGGGCATGCGCAAGGGCATGGTGGTCAATGTAGCCCGGGCCTCGGAGGCGATCCTGGAATCGGTCGAGCGGGCGGAGCGGTTATCAGGCTACACTGTAGAGCGAGCCCTCGTGATGGCGGGAGGGCAACACATCTCCGCGGTCAACAGCCGAGGCGTGGCGGCCATCTCCCGAGGCAACAGAGGCGTGACGCTGGGGGATATCAACCGCGTACTAGAGGCCGCGCGGGCCATCCCCTTGGCCCACAATCGCCAGATCATTCATCTGATCCCCCGCTTCTACACCCTCGATGGTCAAGAGGGAATCCGCGACCCGCTAGGGTTGCATGGTTTCAGGCTGGAGGTGGATGCTCATGTGGCGACCGGTTCCTCCACGGCCATCCGCAATCTCATAAAGTGTGTAGAGGCAGCCGATGTGGAGGTAGCTGACCTCCTAATGCAGCCCCTGGCCGCAGCCGAAGCGGTGCTGACCGAAGCGGAGCGAGAGATGGGCGTGGCTGTGGTGGACATTGGGGGTGGCACGACGGACATCGGTATCTTCATTGACGACGCCATTTGCCACACCGTGATCCTGCCGACGGGAGGCAAGCATCTTACCAATGACATCGCCGTGGGACTCCGCGCGCCCTTCAGCAGCGCCGAGGAGATCAAGGTCCGATATGGTCATGCTCTGCCCGAGGTCCTTGAAGAGGAGCGCATCGAGATTGTGCCCTTCGGCGGCGAAGGTAGGCGCTCGGTCTCCCGCCGCTTCTTGGCCCAGATCATTCGTGCTCGAATGGAGGAGATCTTTGACCTCATCCAGCAGGAGATCAACCGCTCTGGGTATGCCGGGCTGCTGCCCGCCGGTATTGTCCTTTGCGGAGGGACTGGGAGCCTAAAGGGAATTGAGGCTCTAGGGAGGGAGGTGACACAGTTGCCAGTACGAGTAGGACGTTCCCATGATCTGTACGGCCTGACCGATGCGATAGAGGGGCCAGCCTGTTCCGCTAGTGTGGGGTTACTGTTGTGGGGTCTACATCACCCGATTGTGGAGGTCCCTGAGCTTGAAGGCCCCAGCCCCTGGCGCCGCGTCACGCAGTGGCTACGCGCTTTCCTGCCGGCATGACTCATTGCTCATCAATTCGTCGAATCACTGACGCTCATCAGGGAGGAGGATCCTTGAGATGGATTACGTACCGCAATCTACGGACTTTGCCAAGATTAAGGTCGCAGGTGTAGGTGGCGCGGGGTCCAATGCCGTCAACCGCATGATCGAAGAGGGGATCGGCGGGGTGGACTTCATTGCCATAAACACCGACGCCCAGGCGCTGCTGCTATCTGACGCGCCGCAGCGCATTCAGATCGGCCAGAAGTTGACGCGAGGCCTGGGAGCGGGTGGGAACCCAGTGATCGGCCAGGAGGCTGCCGAGGAGTCACGTGAGGCACTGGCCGAGGTGCTCAAGGGGTCCGACATGGTGTTTCTCACGGCTGGCATTGGCGGAGGAACGGGCACAGGTGCGGCTCCCATCATCGCTCAGGTGGCTAAGACAGTAGGGGCGCTGACGATCGGCGTGGTAACCAAACCCTTCAGTTTTGAGGGCACCCGCCGCCGACAGGTGGCGGAGGAGGGCATCGAGCGCCTAAAGGAGGAGGTGGACACCCTCATAGTGATCCCCAACGACCGGCTGCTGGAGATTGTGGATCGTAGGGCCTCAGTGCAGGACGCGTTCCAAGTGGCGGACGATGTGCTGCGCCAGGGCATCCAAGGTATCTCCGAGCTGATCACTGTGCCGGGCCTCATAAACCTGGACTTCAACGACGTGCGTTCCATCATGGGGGAAGGGGGTGCGGCGTTGATGGCCATCGGGCACGGTTCGGGGGACAACCGGGCTATGGAGGCGGCGCAGCGGGCCACTACTAGCTCGCTGTTGGACGTGAGCATCGACGGAGCGCGGGGGATACTGTTCAACGTGACAGGCGGGCCGGACATGAGCCTCTTCGAGGTTAACGAGGCAGCAGAGATCATCCGCGAGACGGCGCACCCGGACGTGAACGTCCTGTTCGGGGCGGTGATTGATCCCCAGATGGAGGGTCAGATCAAGATCACTGTCATCGCCACCGGCTTCCATGCCTCGGCCGATCAGCGAATGCTGACCGTCCCCATGAGCGAGTCAATGCGGGTCCCTGTGGATCTGGGGGTGTACGAGGCAGAGGAACTGGACATCCCGGCTTTCCTGCGCCGTCGCTAGCCGCAGAAGCACGGACGACAGAGCTGAAGTGCGAAGTATAGAGCTGGCGGCGCTGGACGAGACTTCGCACCAGTCCCCCGAATCGGGCGACAGATCTTGTTGACGTCACGCTGCCTTTACTGGCCTGCGTCTGCAAAACCGCGGGCGGCGCCACAAAGTCGACCTTAAGATTTCCTCCCGGACTTACCTGATTCCCCCTTGTGGCCCTTGCCAAAGGGGGAATTCTGTGATATGATATGCCGCCGTCATGCCACGACCTATTGTGTCTCGGGACACGACCATATCCGACATCTTGTTACTCGGCTCGTGGGGAGCGGCATGAGGCCGGGAGGGAGGCGTGGGTCATGAGATGCCCCTATTGTGGTGGCAGTGACACTCGGGTGATTGACACCCGAGGCGCTCGGGATGCCATTCGGCGGCGTCGGGTTTGTCGGGACTGTGGCCAACGGTTCACCACGTATGAACGGGCGGTCTTGAGTGCGCCGCAGGTGGTGAAACGGGATGGCCGACGGGAGGAATGGGACTTCGAAAAGCTTCTAAGGGGTATCCGTGTCGCGTGTGCCAAGCGGCCCGTTGCGTCTAAGGCTATCGAACGTCTGGCTCGCCAGGTGGAGGCAGAGGTGATCAGCCTAGGCCATCAGGAGGTCGGGAGTGAGGAGGTAGGGGCACGGGTGCTGGAGAAGCTGCGCGACCTGGACGGAGTGGCCTACGTCCGTTTCGCCTCTGTCTACCTTCCTTTGGGGGACCTGGAGGCCCTGAGGCATGAGGTGAATGGGTTGCTAGAGCGACCCTAGGGCGCCGGTGATTTGGCTCAAGACGGCGATCTTCACGCCGGGCCCTAGGAGGGACGGGTGGATTACGTTGCACCGGGTCTGCCTGACTCGGCGATGGAGTCGCGCCGTACGACACTACCAAGGGGAAGCGGGTGAGGACACAGGGGGATGCGAAGCTGTGGTCCGTCGCCCGCTGCCAGGGGGATGAGCCTAGAGTCGTCGAGATGATCGGCCTCCGCCTGCAATCGCCCTGTTCTAAGCTCCTTCCTACATCGCCAGCCGGGTCTGCAAGGCGGGCGTTTTTTGGTAGCCGGCTTCGACACCCGCTTGTTCCTGTCTTTGGAGGCCCCGAAGAATCTCAAGGGCCTGTTGTTCAAGAGGCCCTTGATTCGCCTTCACCTCAATGAGGAGATCGCCTGTCTGCAGTGATGAAGGGTGGCGCATGTTCGACCTCCTAATTGGCAATGGACGCGTCGTGGACGGCACGGGCAATCCCTGGTGGCGGGCGGATGTGGCCACCCGGGGAGAGCACATCGCTGCCATCGGTCACCTGGCCGGAGCCGAGGCCGGCCGTGTGATAGATGCCCAGGGACACGTCGTCTGTCCCGGCTTCGTGGATGCCCACAGCCACTCCGACCTGTATCTCTTGGCTAACCCTCAGCATGAGCCCAAGATCCGGCAGGGAGTGACGACGGAGGTCCTGGGGCAGGACGGTATCTCCTATGCGCCGGTCTCCGACAAGGGTCTTGCTTACTGGCGGGAATACTGGAGGGCGGTGGATGGGCAGCCGGAGCTCAATTGGGACTGGCGAGGGGTGGGTGAGTTCCTGGCCTGCTTTGACGAGCAGGTGAGCCCCAACGTGGCCTATTTGGTGCCCCATGGCACGGTGCGCTACGAGGTGCTGGGGCTGGCCGACCGGCCACCGACGGAAGAAGAATTGGCCCGCATGCAGGATCTAGTTGCCCAGGGGATGGAGGAGGGGGCAGTGGGCCTCTCCACCGGGCTCACCTACCTCCCCGCATTCTACTCTACGACTGAAGAACTCATCGCCTGCTGCCGAGTTGTGGCCCGCTACGGTGGCGTCTACGTCAGCCATCTGCGCGACTACGGGGAGCGCATCGGCGAGGCCATCGAGGAGGCGCTGAGAATTGGCCGGGAGACAGGAACGCCGGTGCACATCTCCCACCTCAACGGCCAGGCAGAGGAGTGTCTGCCGCGAATTGACCGAGCGCGGGCCGAGGGGCTGGATGTCACCTTCGAGAACTACCCCTACCTGGCGGGCTGCACGCTCCTCTCGCACTTTCTGCCCCGCTGGGCCCAGGCGGGCGGTATCCCCGATACGGTGGCCCGGCTGTGTGACTCGGCGGTACGCAAGCGCATCCGAAGGGAGATGGCTGGCACGCATGAAGGCCAGTTCCAGAATTACCTCATCTGTGCCGTGGCTACGAAGGCCAACCGGTGCTACGAGGGGCTGCTGCTCCCGGAAGCAGCCGAACGAGCCGGCAAAGGGGTGATTGATTTCGTCTGCGATCTGATTGTGGAGGAGCGGCTGGCGGTGACGGTGGTGCAGCACCACACCCACCGCACCGAGGAGGACCTACGGGCCATGATGAAGCACCCGGCGCACATGGTCTGCACTGACGCGATCCTCCTCGGATCCCATCCCCACCCTCGGGGCTACGGCACCTACCCCCGCTACCTGGGCCACTATGTGCGCGAAGAAAGGGTCCTGACCCTGGAGGAGTGCATACGTAAGATGACGTCCCTCCCTGCCCGGCGCTTTGGCCTGGGGGATCGAGGGCTGCTCCGCGAGGGGCTCGTCGCCGACCTGGTGATCTTCGATCCTGACACCGTGCGAGATACCGCCACCTATGAAAACCCGCGTCGGCACCCCATCGGGATTGATACCGTCATCGTAAACGGTCAGGTGGTGCTCAATGATCAGCTACACACCGGTGCGACGCCAGGTCGAGCTCTGCAGCTTTGAGTTCTCGCCTTGGAACTGGCAGCCGGAGGGATAATGCTTGCAGCCTCCGTCGGTACGTGCATAGAGGAAATTGATACACCTGCCTTGCTGCTCGATCTGGACAGGCTGGAGGCCAATATCGCTCGGATGGCGGCCTTTTTTGCTGACCGGCCGGCTGCCCTGCGTCCCCACACCAAGACTCACAAGTGTCCCATCATCGCTCACAAACAGATCGAGATCGGGGCGATTGGGGTCACCTGCGCGAAGCTGGACGAGGCAGAGGTAATGGCCCTGGCCGGTATCCGCGACATCCTCATTGCCAACCAGATCGTAGGGAGGCGCAAGATCCGACGGCTGATCGGTCTGGCTGGCTGGACCGAGGTCATGGTCGCTGTAGACGAGGCACGCAACGTGGCCGACCTAAGCGCGGCGGCCACCTCAAAAGGGGTGAGCGTGCGGGTGCTGGTGGAGGTGGACGTGGGGATGGGCCGCTGCGGAGTAGAGCCTGGCGAGCCGGCGGTGGCTCTAGCTCGGCAGGTGGCCTCTTCCCCCGGCCTCATCTTCGAGGGGCTGATGGGCTACGAAGGCCACGCTGTGCTGCGGCCAACCTTTGAGGAGCGGAGGGAGAAGGCCGAGGCGGCCATGGCTCTGCTCATCCGGACCAAAGAGCAGGTTGAGGCATCAGGGCTGGAGATGAGGATCGTCAGTGCGGGCGGCACTGGCACCTACGACATCAGCGGCGCCTATGCCGGGGTCACCGAGATTCAGGCCGGCTCCTACGCCACAATGGATGTGCGGTACCGAGACTGCGGCTTGCCCTTCGAGTGTGCTGTTGCCTGCCTGGCCACTGTTATCAGCGTCCCGCGCCCTGGCATAGCCATAACCGACGCTGGTATGAAGGCTCTCACCCCCGAGTTCGGCATGCCGGAGGTGGCGCACCGGCGAGGGATCGTTGTGACCAAGTTGTCGGAGGAGCATGGAACCCTGAAGCTAGCCGATGGTGTGAGCCTGTGCTCGGGCGACAAGATCGAGCTCATCCCCAGCCACGGTTGCACTACTATCAACCTGCACGATGAGTTCTACGCTCTCCGCAATGGTGTCGTAGAGGCCATCTGGCCCATCGCCGCCAGGGGAGGGTTCCACTGACCGCTTGACTAATGAGAGGCGATTCACTATGCCAAGCTTCGCCACTATGCGACGGCTCGTCCACGACGAGACTATCCAGCGCAGCGAAGAGGGCTGCAACGTGGCTGGCTTCCAACAGGAGCTGGAAGCGCTCCTTCCCGGCGACGTGGAGACACTGGAAGCTCTCTATGAGGCTCTGGATGAATTGGACCCAGAGCCTGATTTCCCCTATGTGGAGCCCTCCACCCTGGATTCCATCCGGGCCACTCGCCCGGAGGGGGTGCGCCGCATGGAGATGGCCCACAGCGAGGAGGCCCTCTTCGACCGCATCTATGGGGCCTGGCTGGGCCGCTGCGCTGGGTGCTCGTTGGGCAAGCCAGTCGAGGGATGGCGACGGGAGCGGATCGAGCGCTACCTGGAGCTAGCTGATGCCTATCCCCTGGCTGACTACTTCCCTGTGCTCTTGCCCTTCCCCGAGGGGCTGGCCCTGCACGATAACTACTGGGAGACAGCGAAGGGCCACATCCGCTACATGGCCCGCGACGACGATATTGACTACACCATCATGGGCCTGCACTACCTGGAGCACTTCGGCCTGGGCTTCACCTCTGACGATGTGGCCAACACTTGGATGTCGCGCCTCCCCTTCCGCATGGTCTACACCGCTGAGCGAGAGGCCTACCGCAACCTGGTAAACGACATCCCTCCGCCCCATTCCGCTCGTTACCGTAACCCTTACCGGGAGTGGATCGGGGCCCAGATCCGGGCCGATGTATTCGGCTACGTCTGCCCGGGCTGGCCGGAGAGGGCGGCGGAGTTCGCTTTCCGAGACGGGGCCGTATCGCACGTCAAGAATGGCATCTATGGTGAGATGTGGGTAGCGGCCATAGTGGCTGCGGGCCTGGTGAGCGACGATCTGGACACGGTGTTGGCGGCGGGCCTGGCCGAGATCCCAGCCCAGAGCCGCCTGGCGGAGGCGGTACGGGACACCATCGCCGCCCGCACGCGATACACCACCTGGCAGGAGGCGTGGGATGCGCTGATGGCCAAGTACGGCCGCTACGATGGGGTGCACACCATCAACAATGCCGTGATCATGCTCCTGGGGCTGCTCTACGGGGAGATGGACTTTGGCAGCACGATCTCCATCGCCGTCATGGGCGGGCTGGACACCGACTGCAACGGAGCCACGGCAGGCTCGATCATGGGCGCGATGGTTGGCGCTGAGAATCTGCCCGCGCGCTGGGTCGGGCCCCTTGGCGACAGGGTGACCAGCTACGTCGTCGGCGAATTCGATAACCGCATCTCCGATCTGGCACGGCGGACCCAGTTGGTGGCGGAGAAGGTCCTGGCGCTGCAACCCCGCTCTGCCTACCAGTTGGGCAAGAGGGATCAGTCGTGCTGACTCTCACTCCGGAGTTCGTTGCCGCCGAGCGAGATCGAAGATACCGGCGACGGATGGAGGTGCGTCTGAGAAACGAGGAGGAGGCAGCTCGCTTCGTGGACGAGGTGGGGCTGTGTGTCCTCTTTCCTGTGCAGCGCATCGAGCTACCCTCTTTGTGGGAGGCCATCAATGGCTGCACGCGTCCCCTACCCCGCCATCACGACGACGAAGCGCTGAGCAAGACCTGGAGGTGGAAGGACTCGCTCCCGGCTCAGAGGCGCATCTACTACGGCAAGCTGTTGCGGGGCAAGGCCACGCTCGTGTCTCTGGACCTTCTGCCCAGCTTCTACACTCTTTCGCCCAACTTCGGTGGCGAGGAGGATTACCTTCTGGAATATGAAGCTGGGCGGCTGAGCCGGGAAGCCAAGACCATCTGCGATGTGCTGTTAGCGCGAGGTGCGCTGCCAACCGGTGAATTGCGGCGACTGGCGCATCTGTCCAATCGGTCCCAGAAGTACCACTTTGGACAGGCCATGGTCGAGCTGCAGCGAAAACTCATGGCCGTCAAGGCGGGCACTTCTGACGCCGGACCTTGGCACTACAGCTACGTGTATGATCTCTTCCCGCGCGCCTATCCGGAGCAGGTGGAGGCAGCGCGCTTCCTGATCCCTCGGCGGGCGCGGCGGACCATTCTCCAGAGTTA
>Ga0114921_10001311_pt1 | contig 11371 bp, 8 predicted proteins | sample BentaG_FD_87016 | JGI IMG/M metagenome (GOLD analysis project Ga0114921, IMG submission 87016) | Deep subsurface microbial communities from South Atlantic Ocean to uncover new lineages of life (NeLLi) - Benguela_00093 metaG | ecosystem: Environmental > Aquatic > Marine > Oceanic > Sediment ...
TCTTGTGAATCCATACCGTCTTGTGAATCCATACCGTCTTGTGAATCCATACCGTCTTGTGAATCCATACCGTCTTGTGAATCCATATGTGTGTCAGCCATGTTCAGGTCTCACCTCGTGAGCCCGTGACGGCTCGGTCGTCATTCTGCCCGATCGGGAAAAGAGTTCTGGACGTAACCGCCGCGCAGACTGCCGTCGATGTAGGCGTTTCGGCAGGCGCTGTGCCCGATCTTGCCGCTGGAGGTACGGGGGACAGATCCGGCGGGAACCAGCAGCACGTCCCGGACGGTGACACCGTGCCGCACGGCAATGGCCGCGCGAATGTCGTCGGCCACCGGCTGGATATCCATCTTGTGCGATCCGGCGGCGCGCTCACCGACGATCACCAACTGCTCAGAGGTGTTGTCCGCCTCGGCCTTCAGGCCCGAGTGCGGGTTCTCGAACACCGCTGACGGAAGCTGATTGGCCGGCACCGAGAAGGCCGCGACGTATCCGGTGCGCACCGCGCGGCTGGCCTCCTGGGCGGTGTACTCCAGATCCTGCGGGTAATGGTTGCGGCCGTCTATGATCACCAAGTCCTTGACCCGGCCAGTGATGTAAAGGTCATCTTCGTAGAAGGTGCCGTAGTCGCCGGTACGCACCCACAATGCGTCGTCGGGCGCGCCCTCTGCGTGCGACGGATCGGTCCGCGACTTGAGGATGTTCTTGAAGGTCTCGGAGGTTTCTTCTTCCCGGTTCCAGTAGCCCGAGCCCATGTTGTTGCCGTGCAGCCAGATCTCGCCGACCTGGCTGTCGGGCAGCTCGGTCGCCGTCTCGGCGTCCACGATGGTGGCCCACTGGGCAATGCTCACCTTGCCGGCGGACGCCTCGGCGACCGCATTGGATGAATCGGCGGGCACCTCGACAATCCGGTAGTTGTTCAGAGCGTCGCGGTCGACGTGGATGATCTTCGGCGGCTCCTCCATCGGAGTGTTCGACACGAAAAGCGTCGCCTCGGCCATGCCGTAGGACGGCTTGATCGCCTTCTCCTGGAAGCCGAAGGGCGCGAACGCTTCGTTGAACTTGCGCACCGACGCGGCCGATATCGGCTCGCTGCCGTTCATGATCGCCTTCACGTTGCTCAGATCCAGCGGTGGCTCGCCTTCTTTGGGCAGTCCACGCAACGCTGCGTGCTCGAAGGCGAAGTTCGGTGCCGCTGAGTAGGTTTGCCCGCGATCCTCGCCCTTGACCGCCAGCTCGCGCATCCAACGGATCGGCCGGCGCACGAATGCGGCCGGTGTCATGAATGCGGCGTGGTGACCGAGCATCGTCGAGAACATGATAGTGATGAGGCCCATATCGTGGAAGAACGGCAGCCAGGAAACACCGCGCTGGCCTTCCTCGACCTCCAGCGCGTTAATGACCTGGACTAAGTTGGTCGCCACACTCAGATGGGTGATCTGCACACCAGCGGGGACGCGGGTCGAGCCGGAGGTGTACTGCAGGTAGGCGATGGTGTCGGGCTCAACCTGGACCGGCTCCCAGGTGCTGGCCACCGACTCGGGCACCGCATCTACGGCGATGACGCGCGGGCGCTCCTTGGCGGGGCGGTTGCGGAAGAATTTGCGCACCCCTTCCGCGGATTCATTGGTGGTGAGGATCGCCGACGGCGAACAGTCGTCGAGCACCGAGTGCAGGCGGCCGACGTGGCCAGGCTCGGCCGGATCGAATAGCGGTACGGCGATCCGGCCCGAATACAGAGTTCCGTAGAAAGCGACCAGATACTCGAGGTTCTGCGGGCACAGGATGGCAACTCGATCACCTTCCTGGGTGACCTGCTGCAGGCGGGCTCCCACCGCGCGGTTGCGGGCGCCGAACTCGGCCCATGTCATGTCCCGCTCGACACCGTCGCGTTCGGTCGAGTAGTCCAGGAAGCGGTAGGCGAGCTTGTCTCCACGCACCTTCGCCCATCGCTCGACGTGCATAACCAGGCTCCCGTTGTCCGGGAACGAGATCATTCCGTTCTTGTCGATGAACGGGTTATGGAACCCCATGCAACTCTCCTGTCAAGAACACACTTGGTGTCAGGCCAGCCGGCCAGCACTCATCGGAACGCCCGCTCCGCAGCTCGTCTCTAACCCCAAACCTCACAAATCGTACAGAGACCTTGGCATTCACCGTCGATCATTGCGCCACCAACGGCATCTTCTTGTGAACCAAGCGCTGACGAGGCCGAATCCGGCACCGCCCGCGAGCAATTCTTAAGTTCTTCTTAATGTTAATCGCCAGCGGAGCGTCCGCCAAATCGGGCCCGTCCGGGTCCCTACCCGTGTTTGGGATGCGGCGCGTTCTCGATCAAATTCTCCGCCCAGTTCCGGGCCCACTCGGTCGCTGTCTGCCCGTCGAGACTCCAGAACTGCGGCGTGCCATAGAGCGCGTGTACCGGCTGGCCCGCGCCGCCGGCCAGGCCGTCGAGGGTGCGGGGCAGGTTCGTGATGTCGAACGCCTCCTGCGGTGAGGCGCAGATGAGGTCGCCCGGCGCACAAATCTCGTTGGTGCGGTCGTTGAGCGCGCCGAAGCCACCGGGCCGCGGGCCGGTCATCTCCAGTCCGAATTCCTTCAGGAACGGCACCTCTTGCAGCATGATCTCAGTGCCCTGCCCGGGCGGGTTCGGCCCGATGAACTGCCCCACGCCGTCTTGGCGGCGGCCGTCGGCGATCAACGTCACGCCGAGCACCAGATCCTCGTCGACGGGTCCCCGGCCATTGCCGATATCGCTGGCGATGTCGCCCGCGATCACCGCACCCTGCGAGAAGCCGACCAGCACGTACCTGGTCAACGGGCACTTGTTGTTCATGTCGGTGATCGCCCGCACCGTGGCCTGGGTGCCTTCGGCGCGGCTGTCGTTGTAGGACATCTGATTGTCGGCAGACAGCGGGTTATGAAACTGCGCGGTGTAGGGGACCGTGAACACCTGCACCCGGTCGGGGCTGAACTGTTCGGCGATCGGCCGTGAGATCTTCAGCAGCAGCGCCAACGGAAACTCGACCGGGTTGAACGGGTCGAGCCTGACCGATGACTCCCAAGTGCCCGGCACCGAGATCATCTGCACATCAGGACAGCTGGCGTGCTGAAAGTCCGGCCGCGGCTTCTTCCCGGGCACCGAGATGGTCGGCGGCACCGCGGTGGGGGGCACAGCGCCCGGCGGCGGGGAATCGGGGCGACGCACGATGACAACCACCACCACCACGATCAGGGCCACGACGACGGCCATCGCCACGGCGGCAATCAAGCCGAGAATGCGGTGGCGCTTGCACCGGGAATTGTTCGCCATCTTCTCCTGCTAGCAGAGTTGTTCGGTCGCGATGCGAATGTAGTCGGCGCAGGCGTCGTCGACCGCCGACGACATGGTCGCCATCGTCGAGCCGGGATGGGCTTTGGAGCGGGCATCGCCGACATCGTCACGCACCAGCGGCAGCACATAGTCCCAGACCGCCTGGTTGTTCTGCCCCGCGGCCTGCGCCTGGCAGACGTACGAACCGATGCTTAGCGCCAGCAACTCGCTGGATGGTTGCACCCCAGCGGCCTGCAGCGCGTCCATATAGGCGTGCTGCTGTTCTGTCACCACCAATGTGTGGCGCTCACCGGCCCCGACACCCGGCGAAGCCGCGGAATTGGGCGCACCCGCCGCCGACCCATTGGCCTGCACCGACAGCCCATCAGCCTGCGCCGAGAGCTGCGCGCCGGACATGGTTTCGTTCCTCGCCCCACAGCCGGTCAGCGACGCGACCAGCAGCGCCATCACTGGGGCCAGCCGAGCTGCCAGTCGAACCGCCCGTCCTACCGAGTGCTGCACCCCTCCACGGTACCGGCTGAGTCTGATTGCCCGGCTCCTCACCGGCCCAATCGGCCCGCATCCTCGCGACTTGTGTGGCTGCTACCTGATCGCCGCGACGATATCCCCGGACATCGCGCCGAGTTGCGGAGCCCACGTTCCCCAGCCATGATCGCCGCCGGTAGGGAAGTCGAAGTGACCGTTGTGACCGCCGACCCTCCGGTAGGTGTTGTAGAAGAAGCGGGCGCTGCCTGTCGCCAGGTCGGCGTAGCCGATCATCGCGGCCGGGTCGGGGGCCACAGACGTTGCCGGACTAAACACCCAGACCCGGGAGTTGTTCGCCGCCAGCATGGCGGCGTGCACGTCGGGGTCGTGCCACTTCCACCGGCCGAGCTGGGAAGAGCCCCACATGCTGTTGGTGTCGACACCACCGAACCTCGCCATGCCGGCGGTGATCGCGCCGTTCATGGCGGTCTTCGACGGGGTCAGGAAACCAGACATCGAGCCGGCGTAGCCGAACCGGTCGGGGTGGAAGGTGGCCATCATCAACGCGCCGGTGCCACCCTGGGCAGCCCCCACGATCGCGTGGCCGCCGGGCGCCAGGCCCTTGTTGGCAGCCAGCCAATCCGGCAGCTCCCTTGATAGGAAGGTCTCCCACTGCTTGCTGCCGTCCTGTTCCCAGTTGGTGTACAGGCTGTAGGCGCCGCCCGCGGGCGCCACCACCGAGACGCCTCTCCCGCCCAGCGTGTTCATCGCATTGCCTGCCGTCACCCAGTTACTGACGTCAGGCGCGGCATTGAAGGCATCCAGCAGATACACAGCGTGGGGACCGCCGCCCTGGAAGGCGACCGGGATGTCACGGCCCATCGCCCCCGACGGGACCATCAGGTGCTCGACCCCGTCCGCACTGGCCCGGCCGGCCATTTCGGTCATCGCGGCGCCCCACAAGCCCAGCGCCAAGACGCTGGCGCACAACAGACGTAGCAGCATCGACAGCCTTCTCATACCAACCTCGCGTTCACTAATCACTATCCGAGCCCATGCGTGGAAGACCCCCGTCCGCAAAGTAGTGAACCACACCCTGCGCTGCGGGTTGCCAGGAATGGCTAACGGCGGCGACCTGCGCGGTCGCCGCCGTTAGCGGTGTTCAGATTCGACGTGCTAAGCGGTGTGCTCAGACAGTCGGCGTTGCGCCCAGAACCCGCTGTAGGTCGGGCTTCATCTGCTGTAGCTGCTGACCCCAGTAGCCCCAGCTGTGGGTGCCGGCGGCGGGGAGGTTGAACACCCCGTTGGCGCCACCCGCAGCGAGGTACTCGTCCTTGAACGTCTTGTTGGTACGCAGCGTCAAGCCTTCCAGGAACTTGGCCGGAAGGTCGGCGCCACCCAGCTCGCCCGGAGTACCGCTACCGCAGTAGATCCAGATCCGGGTGTTGTTGGCGACCAACTTGCCCATGTTCTCCATCGGGTCGTTGCGCTTCCAAGCCGGGTCACTCGACGGACCCCACATGTCCTCGGTCTTAAAGCCACCGGCATCGCCCATCGACATGCCGATCAGCATCGGCCACCAACCCTCCGACGGATTAAGGAAGCCCGACAGCGAGGCAGCGTAGATGAACTGCTGCGGATGCCAGATCGACAACGTCAGCGACGCCGAACCGGCCATCGACAGACCCACGGCGGCGTTGCCGGTGGGCGCGACGTCCCTGTTGGTCTGCAACCAGCCGGGCAGCTCGGAGGTCAGGAACGTCTCCCACTTGTAGGTGAGGGTCGGTCCCTTGTTCCGCGCCGGGCTGTACCAGTCGGTGTAGAAGCTGGACTGCCCACCGACCGGCATGATGACCGAGAGCCCCGAATCGAGGTACCACTCGAACGCCGCGGTGTTGATGTCCCAGCCGTTGTAGTCGTCCTGGGCGCGCAGACCGTCAAGCAGGAAGACCGCGTGCGAACCGGGGCCACCACTCTGGAACTGAATCCGGATGTTACGGGCCATCGACGGCGACGGGACATCCAGGTATTCGACCGGCAGACCCGGCCGGGAAAACGCTCCTGCGGTCGCCGAGCCTCCGACGACACCCACCAAGCCCGGCAGAACGGCCGCCGCGACAGCTGCGGCCATGAGTCGGCGCGGCATACCCTTCGCCGCACCGAAAACCCTGTCAACTAACTTCATTATTTGTACCTATCCCATCCTTTATGGCCGCGCCCATACGCTCAGCGCAGCTGTGCTCGATTGGATATCGCCGCGAACTTGTCCCGGCGTTATCAGTGCGGAACCTGCCAGCTAACCCCTGGTTAGGGCTGAATTAGGGCTATGGTCCCGCCGCCGGTAAGCCAGTGTAAGGGGTCGAACCCAATTCGGGCGCATCGAGCCCGCAGCGCAAGAGCTCGTATTGCGGCACCCGGTCAATCCGGTAGATGGTGAATTGGTAGGAATGCAGCAGGTTGGACAGGAATCTACGGGGTCCCATCGGTCCGCGCACCGACGTCAGAACCGCTTCGGTGGCAGGACAGGTCAGGGCCACCTCGGCCTGTGCGATCCAGTCCTCGTCAATGTAGGACGGGACGAACGGATGCGCCTTCTCGAACGGGCCCTCGGCCACCGCCCAGTCCGCGAACAGGTTCTTGTCATGCCCGATGCGGCCGTCCTCCAGCCGTTCGGTGTGCGCCGCCAACGTGTTAACCAGCCCGATCTGGTCGACCACCCGGACATCCAGGCCCACATTCATTCCGAGCATACCCATGTTCGTGAAAAACACTGTGTGCTGGCCATCTTCGGGATGAAACTGGTCGGGAACAATCTGGTCAGGCGACGTCCCCGGCGGGGGTGGCGGTGGCGGTATCAGCGGCACAATGTCCCACTGGTCGTAGTTGCCGGACGGCAGTAGCAGTGCGCCATCCGGGGTGTCGCCGAGCGCCGCCAGCACCGCGCGCATCCGCGGGTAATCGAGGTAGTCCGCGGCGGTCAGCGGGTGGGCGTTGCCGGTGGCCTGCGCATAGAACCGACGTTCGTCCACGATGCCCGAATCGGTGACTCGGGTGGCGTCGGAACCCATGCCTGCGGAGTTCGCGGCCCACAGCGACCAGCCCGCCACAGCCAGCCACAGCACGCTGGTCGCGCCGGCTAGCCAATAGCCGGTCTCCTTGGACAGATTCGCTCCGTCTCGTATCACGATGGGAATCACCGCGACAGGCGCCAGCAGGCAAAATAGCGGAGTCAGCAATACCCGGCCGTGCATGAAATCACCGCCCTGCCGGATCCAGTAGATCGCCTGCAGTAACCCGCTAACGGTGATGAAAATCACCACGGCTGCCGGGCTTTGCACCGCTCGTGCCAGGCCCGATGAGTGGATGGGCGCGACGCGACGCGTGCGCTGTGGATAGCCGACGGAAAACATCAGCACCAGGCCGAGCGTGAGCAGCAGCAGCGCCGGTACCCACATCGCATATGACCGGTTGAAGTCCGCCAGGTACACCAGCCCCTGCGGCCACTTGGATCCGGACGCATCCTTGGCCACTGCGGTCTGAGGGACCACCAGCCCGTAGTAGCCCATCCGGAAGAGTTGGTAGACCACCGGCAGCAGGCCGCCCGCCAGCACGATGAACAGCCGACTCCGCCAGTCCCGCACGGCGATCACCATCATCACCAGCGCCAGCCCGCCGATCAGGGCCAACTCAGGACGCACCAGGACGCTCAACCCCGCGACGAAAGCCAGCGTCAGCGTGAACCACTGGCTCCCGAACCGCGACTGTGGCCCCTGGGGCGACTGTGGCACCTGGGACCAGCACACCATCATCCACCACAACAGCCCCAGGTATGCCAGGACCAGGCCGTTCTCCAGACCGGATGTCGCGAAGTCGCGAGCCGGTGGCACGGCGATGTAGACCAGCGCACCTGCGGGTAGCAGCAGCGTCCGCCCGCCTTGTAGGCGAGGCGCGTACAGCCGACCGGTGCCAAGCATCAGCAACGCCACCCCGAGCACCGACAGCGTCAGCGCCAGCGCCAGCGCGACGTACTCCAACCGCACCGGCCCGCCGACCCATCCACCCAGGTAAATGAGATAGGTCCACGCCGTCGAGGTGTTGGCCTCCACCCGCTCACCCTCGTTGAACACCGGCCCGTTGCCGGCCAGCAGGTTGCGCACCGTGCGCAGCACGATCAGGCCGTCATCGGCCATCCAGCGCCGCTGCCAGGCTCCCCAGCCGAACAACACGGCGACCAGCAGCGTGGAAACCCACAGGCTGACACGCGCGTTGAGGTCGTACGGAAGAGCCTGCCACTGCACCGCCTGCCGTACGCGCAGGCGGAGACGAGCGACCTCCGGGGGTACGGCCCTAGCCGAAAACGACTGCTGCACCAACGGTTCCGATCCAGACCAGCGCCAGCAGTTGCAGCACCCGGTCACGCAGTGCGATGTCTTCGGGTTCCCCGGCCAGCCCGCCATCGACGTCGACCGCGTATCGCAAGATGGCAATGGTGAACGGGATCATCGACACCGCGAACCAAGAGCCCCATGAGTTGGCGTCGCGTTCGAACGCCCACAGCCCGTAGCACACCACCACCGCAGTGGCCGACAGCGTCCAGACGAACCGTAGATAGGTGCTGGTGTAGCTTTCCAGCGACTTTCGGATCTTGGCGCCGGTGCGCTCGGACAATTGCAACTCGGCGTAGCGCTTGCCGGCCACCATGAACAGTGACCCGAACGCCATCATCAGCAGGAACCATTGTGACAGCGGGATATTCGCAGCGACACCGCCCGCGATCGCGCGGATCAAGAAGCCCGACGACACGATGCAGATGTCCAGCACCGCCTGGTGTTTGAGCCCGAAGCAGTACGCCAGCTGTATGCCGATGTATGCGGCCATCACCAGCGCAAGGTTCGGGGTCAGCATCCACGAGATGACCAGCGACGCCGCTGCGAGCCCCGCCGCCAGCGTGTAGGCCAGCCACGCCGGCACCACACCTGCGGCGATGGGCCGGAAACGCTTGGTGGGGTGCGCCTGATCAGCCACCACGTCGCGGGCGTCATTGATCAGATACACCGCCGACGCTGCCAGGCAGAACACCACGAACGCGATGGACACCTTGACCAGCACGTCGCCGTAGTCGTACCGGACGTCGCCGCCGAGGGCGGCCAGCGGGGCAGCCAGGACCAACAGGTTCTTCACCCATTGCCGCGGGCGGATGGCTTTGACGACCCCGGTGACCAGGTTGGTTGGAGGCCCGGCATCCGATCCCGCATCGGCGCTCACCGGCGCATGCTCATCTGTGCTCACCTGTCTCCTTCGATCCGGCCGTCCAACCGCGCGGCGATTCCGGCCACCGCCGCGCCGACCGCGACGCCGGCAGCCACGTCGCTCGGGTAATGCACTCCAAGAACTACCCGGGACAGCGCCATTGGGGCCACCAACGCGACCGGCAGCGGCAGTCCGGTGACCCGGGCCAGCAGGATGGCCGCGGCTGTGGTGGAGGTTGCGTGCGCCGACGGGAAGCTCAGCCGGCTCGGGGTTTCGACATTGACCACGACGGCCAGGTGGTGCGGGCGGGGCCGGCGCACGACCCGCTTGATCACGACCGCCGCGGCATGCGCGGCGAACGCCCCTGCGCCGGCCAGTAGCCACCCACTGCGGCGGCTGGGTTGCATTGCGGCGCCGAGGACGGACACGGCCGACCAGCCGAGGCTGTGCTCACCGAAATGAGAAAGGGCACGCGCCATGGCCAGCACCGCAGGTCGGTCGGCCAGCACCGATTGGACCGCCACCAGCGCGGCCACCTCACCGCGCGGTGGGTCGAGCGGCTCAGCCATCAGCGCGCAACTCCGCTTTGCTTCCCCGGCGCGCCGGGAAGCAGCACCGTCTCCCACTTCTGCGTGCTGGACAGCGCCGGCAACGCATCGCGATAAGTCCTGCGCAGCCGGCTGAAGCGCCGCGCCAGCTGCACGTGCTGGCGCAGCGATTGGCGCAGCAGTTCGAACATCTTGGCTCGATCACGCTTGCGATACACCACGCCGCCCCCGTCAGCGGTGGTGACGGTGACCCCGTCGACTGTGCAGAGCAGGAACCAGCGCGCATCCTGAGCCGCCACGTTGAGCTGAGGGCGCTCATGGTGGGCCGGGTTGGCTCGCATCAGGTTATGCAGCACCGCGCGGACCACCCGGATCGCCATCGCCGGCGGCCATTTCGGCGGCTTGTGGACTTTTGCGCGCCCCGACGGTGTCGGCAGGTCGGTGGCACTGGGCAACACCACCGCGTCGGGGTAGTCCCTGCGGATCCGGTGCACCTCAGGCAGCGCCGATTCCAGGATCGAGAAGATGTGCTCGGGGCCGGCGAGGAAGTCCGCCATCGCCTTCGTCTGAATGGCCACCGTCGAATACTCCAGGCAAAGCAGGTGCTTGATGGTTGCCTTGATGGAGCTGGCCAGCAGGCCCCGGACATCGCCATCCCAATGCAGAGCTGCCACCACCAGCCGGTTGCGCAAGTGGAAGTACGCCTGCCAATCGATCGCGTCGTCCTTGTCGCTCCAGGCCATGTGCCAGATCGCCGTGCCGGGCATGGTGACGGTGCCGTACCCGTGCTCGGCGGCCCGTAATCCGTAGTCGGCGTCGTCCCATTTGATGAAGAGCGGCAGCGGTTGGCCCAGTTCCTCGGCCACCACCCGCGGGATCATGCACATCCACCAGCCGTTGTAGTCGGCGTCGATGCGGCGGTGCAGCTCCTCGCTCTCCGCCAGCGAGTCTTCTGCAAAGTCGTGGTCGTATTCGGCATGCGGCGCGGAGGTCCACATGAAGTTCTCACGATCGACCACCTCGGCCATGATGTGCAGGTGCGACGGCTCCTGCAGGTTGAGCATTTGTCCGCCGACCAGGGTGGGCGCCTTGGCGAACCGGTTCATCGCCAACGCCCGCAATACTGAATCCGGCTCAATACGGATGTCGTCGTCCATGAACAGGATCTGCGCACAGTCGGTGTTCTTCAGCGCCTCGTACATCACCCTGCTGTAACCACCGGACCCGCCGAGGTTGGGCTGGTCGTGTACCGAGAGCCGGTTCCCCAGCGGCGCGGCCACCACGGCGAAATCCACGTGGTCGCGCACCTTCTTGGTGCCCTGGTCGGGCACGATAACCGCGCCGATCACCTCGTCCACCAATGGATCTGAAGTGAGCTCCAGCAGCGCGTTGACACAGTCGGACGGGCGGTTGAACGTCGGAATTCCGACGGCGATGTTGGCCTGGCCCGGTGCCGGACGCGGCGCGAACCAGCCGGCACTACACAGCGTGACAGCGGTGTCAGTGGTGATGTCGAACCAGATCCAGCCCCCGTCCTCGAACGCGTCGAGCGCGATCTCGAACTCGGCGGCGGCTGGTTCACTGTCTTCGCCGCTGGCTTCCCTACTGGCCAGGGCCGCGCCGCCGACGGTGATCCGGGAGCCGGTGGCCTTGGAGCGGTAGACATCGACACGGGCCGACCCGGTCAGCTCGACCCGCAACACCACCGATTCCAGCATCGACCACCGCCGCCAATAGCTGGCCGGAAAGGCGTTGAAGTAGGTGGCGAACGACA